>Ga0272446_1000763_pt1 | contig 49006 bp, 40 predicted proteins | sample YNPCB0061_FD_194587 | JGI IMG/M metagenome (GOLD analysis project Ga0272446, IMG submission 194587) | Hot spring microbial mat communities from Yellowstone National Park, WY, United States - YNP-CB-006-1 | ecosystem: Environmental > Aquatic > Thermal springs > Hot (42-90C) > Sediment | place...
GGACGCCCGAACCGAGAGACGCGTCGATGTCCTCGATGTTGAACTTGGGGATGATCGTCATGTAGCTGGGATATCCCTTGTCATCATAGAGAACGGTCTGCTTTCCGCCGCTCGCGGCCTCGACCGAGGCGCGCAAAGAATCCTTAGTGAAAATGACTGGCATTATACTGCCTCCTTCTGCTGGTTATTGCTGCTCTCGACCGGATACGGCCAGAGTTTGAGTACCACGGCCTTCGTGTCGAGGGAGAGCGGAACGCTCTTTGTCTGCGGCTCGCCGTTGTCCCCCTCCTCTTCGACCGTTTCATACCGCCTGGGCGGGATCTCCACGTCGGCGATATACCCGTTCTTTCCTTCGAGCCCGAGGATGGGGGTTCCGTCATCATTCGTGATGTTCAGGATCGTCTGACTGTCCGCTTCCGCGGCGGCGAGGTCGATCTCAACCCCGGCTACCTTCAGGACCTTCGTTTCCTCGTCGAGGCTGTACGGCGCAACGGCCGTCCCCTCAACCATCCGTATCATTTGCATGGATACCTCCTACAGGCTCGGCTTCGAAATCTCCCAGCGCACCGACAGGCTGTCGGCGACGCCGTTGTAGTAAATCTTGAACCCGTTGACGTTGCGGTCGCCGGGATAGATGTCACCGCGCTGGAATCCCGATCCTATGATGCTCACGAGGTCGAGGCTGATCGCGTAGTCCGCATCCGTGACGGGGAATGGCAGGACAACGTTGGCGTAGGGGGCTGAGGAGAAGAAGACCGGGAAGTTCGGCTCGAGCCTACGCACGTCGGTCAGGGTGACGAGGGAGATGTAGGGATCATTCGCGTCGGTGTTGTTCGCCGGAACCGTGATGAGATAGAGCGGGATGCCGTTTGCAGGCACAGCCTCTCCTAGGTTCGTCGTAGAGAACTGGATGACCCCGTTCGAGTCGACATAGAGATAGGCGTAGCAGGTCTTCGCCACGACATCGTTATTCGGCGGAACGATTGCGCCGTTGTCCAGCGCAAAGATAGGGGAAACCTGCCCTCCGGAGAACATCGACCCCGCAGCCAGCGAAAGGTTTCTCGTAGCCGTGGAGGATTTTGAAACCGAGCATCCGTTGATAATTCCCCGGTTCTGAATCGCCACCAGGCCGGTCTGCTTTCGCTTCGTGCGCGACTTTTCAACCTCCCTGTTTGCGAGTCCACCAAGGCTCATGGCGGCCGTGATGGCCGCAAGAAGCGCGTTCTGGGTGTCCGAGTCCAGGGGCTCGAACTCATCGAGGCGCTCGTCGAGGCTCGCGCTCGAGCCGCGGGCGGCGACTACCTCGTCCGCGATCTTTTTCAGATACTGGGTCCGGTTCGCAAGCTGCTTATGCGGCAGGTTGTCGATGCCGTTCTCGCCTCCGCCCACGGGGTCGGTCGTCTCGATCCGGTATATCCCCGCTTCGAAGGATGCGGATTCGCTTACATTGGCCATTGCTCCCTCCTTAGATGACTATGATGATGGTCCCGTCGATCGCCGTGTCCGAGTCTTTCACGACGGTATCCTTGACCTCCCGCGCGACGAGTGTACCGTCCTCGCAGAAGAATCCAATTTCCTTGATGGTTTTCCCGTTCGCTTCGTTATAGCCGAGGCTGTAGGTTATTTCAATCGAATCGTCGGACAGGACTCGATACCCGCTAATCTTCTTGACGTAGGCGTTCGTCAGCCCGGTGTCGTCAGGGGTCGCGGTTGTCCCGCCCTCCCCGAACCCCACCTTCGTGATTGCCTTCGCCGAGCTCGGCGCTACAGCTTGCGAGGCCAATACTCGTTTCAATGCCTTAGTCTGCATTTCCACCTCCATTACACGTAATATTGAACCGTCTCGATCTGGTAGAAGGAGTAAACCCCATCGTGCAGAATCGCTCCGTTATGAGCCTGAACACCATCATAGGCGGCCGCTCCTGTTTTCGTCATGACCAAGTTCTTCGTCACGCGGGCCCGGTCGACTCCAATCTCGATGCCTCGGTAGACGCCAGAATGATTGAAGCGCGAATTGTGCATGATGCGTTCGTCGTGAAAGAAATTCCGAACCAGCTGCTCCCTGTAAGTCTTGCTGATCGCGACCGTATTCCGGGAATTCTGGAGACCATAGAGCTTCGCGTTTTTCGGGACGATTCTCTCCATGCGCAGACCGTTGAACAGGTACTGGCCATCGTGCTGAATGCTCCCATCGTGGCCGATCGACCGAAAGACGACGCTTCCGTAGTTGAACTTGATGGTGCTGTCGTGCTTCTGGGACGTGTTGGCATCGAGCTTCGAGCTCCAGCTTATCGTCACGCGATCCCACGGGATGTTGAGGCGGCTGGCGAGGAGGGAAAGCTCGGAGTAAACCCCGGCTGGCCTAATACTCGAGAGAATCGTCTCGAGGTCGCTCGCAATGTAGTATTTGAAGAATCCGTTGTGATTATAGGTATTGGTGTACTTTATTGAGCCGTCGTGAAAGACCTCGGGCGAGGCGGCGATGTAGACCTTGATCGCAGGATAGTTGACCTTCCCGAAACGGACCCCGTCGACAAGGACGCCATTCCCGTTCTTGTTTCTGAACCGGATATAAACATCGGTCGACGAGGGAAGCCTGACCAGGAACTGGATTTTCTTGTAGAACCCGGCCGTTGTATCGTCGACGGTTTTCAGATAGGCGTATCTCGCCGTTGTCCAGACGCCCGAGTCGGCGTTCCAGTATTTCCCGTAGCGATCGCGAATTTCAAACTCGACATCGCCAGCCCCCTTCTTAGTGCTTGAGAAGAAAAAGAGGAAGGAGTAAAGCCCATCCGAACATTCGGACAGCTTTTGCTCAATATATCCCGTGCTATTCGCAACCGCTGGATTTATAAAGAGCGCCGATCCACTCTCGAAGCTCTTCGAGTAAATAATCCTGAATTCTGTATCGGGTGTGCTGAGAGTCCAGCCGTCCAGCTTATCGAAATTCCCGTTCTGAACGAGGTTGTCCACAGGGTAATTCTGGACAAGGTAGATATGGTCCCGATCGAAGAAATACGAGAATACGTCGAATATTACCTTGCAGGAATTCCAAGATGTATTCCCGTTTCGTTCAATCCGGGATTTGTACCTCGTCCTAAGGTAGTCGTCAGGCTCAGAATAATGACGCTGAATACTCGAAAAAATGGAGATGATGCTTTCGAGGAGAACGCTATCTGCATCATCAACCCGGCTCGTCTTTGAGTAGTAATCGATGAAGTCGAACACGTCCTTGATCGAGTTGGTCATGCCTCCAGAATCGCTGTCCTCGTCGGCGACGAGGGCCTTATAAACCTCATCGTCCTTGTTGAACGCCGAGGGCATGAAGCCGTTGATCGCACGAGAAACCGTCTTGGTCTCAGCCATTACACGCTCTCCAGGGAGAGGGTCCCCATCCTGATGATCTGCCTATCGGTCGGAGTGGTCGTATCCGGGGTCATGGAAATGACCTCGAGGACTCCGCTTTGATTCATAAGTATGTTGTAGACGACCTTCTTGTCGTAGGCCGTCCCTATATTCAAACCATTGATGTACTTGGTCAGCTTCGTTGTAATTTCGGATTCGATGAGCCCCTTGGGGATATTCCAGTTGATCCGAATCACGATCGAAGGATTCACATTGATGATCGAAGGGGCGAGGGTTCGGCAGTTGAGCCCGCACGCCCGCGCGCCCTCCGTCTCTTCGTCTCCATCGAGGGCGGTCTGGATCGCTGTCTTGAGCGCGCTCGGGAGATAGCCGCTTCCATCCTCGGCGAACACCGTGAAGTTGTACCCGTCCTCCGGGGGGAAGTGCTCTACGACTTTGACCGATTTTATGCCGTTGATCCCCAAGGCCGTGGAACGAATTCCGGGTACCGAAGACTTTCCCAGGCCATCGATGTAGTCCTGGAAGCGATTGTGGTATTCCTCGTCCGTTTCCTCATCCACGCCGCCCGTGAACGCAGCGTCATTCCGAACACTGTCCACACCGAGGAGCGTCCCTGATATGGTGTCGATCTTGCCGATCCCCACGTTTCCATCAGTTCCGACGGCCGTGCAGGTCACCATAACGGCAGAGGACTCCTTCGCCCCCGAAGCGATCTTCACCTCCGCCGCGGTAATGAAGGCCACCCCCGAGCCCGTCTCAACCTGCGTTGACGCCGGGATGGCGACCTCGCTCGCAGAGGCAACATCCCGAGCAAAAACCACGTACCCCGATGCAGCCAGGCCTGACTTCTTCTTGAAGTTGAATTGGGCGTAGGCTATATTCTTCGAGTAGGTGTTCACGTTGGACATCGCCTTGAGATAGAGGGCCGCCACCTCACGCGCCAGCGCCTCAAGGATCGACGATATGACCGATCCGGCATTGAAGTCGGTGAGTTTATCCTGATGCGCAATGACGTAGTTGCGCATGTCTTCGTAGATGGTCTTGTAGGACTTCACTTCCATTTATACTGCCCCCGCGAAACGACGCCTTACGCCGTCGTCAGTAGTATACAGGAATTCCACGGAAAGTTTGTCACCAGCCCCCGTGAAAACCAGATTTTCGATCTTCGTGACCCTCGGGTCCTGCATAACAGTATCCTTGATCGATGTAGCGACATAGACAGCCGCCGCGGCGGCCGGCTCGCCGACGGATGAACGGATACCATAGGTGTTTAGCCTCACCCGGTTCCCAAGAGACTCAGAGAGCCTCATGAGAATTGCCTGATTCATGTTTTCGTAGTCGTCCACGACTGCCAGGTCCCCGTTATCGGCTACGGCTAGGCAGCCATCGTCATCGAGTTTGATGTCAATTCCGATCGTGTCGCGCCTGTTCTCGGGCGCAAAGACGTAGTTCGCCGTGTTGAGCGAGTTGTTGTCCAAAATCGGTATTTTGAGCTGCATCCCCGGCGTGATATCTGCATCGCCGGATAGGTCGTTGAAGAGCGCGATCATAGCTGCTTGGTCGGGATCTCCGAAAAAGCGGTTGGCTATCTCTTCGAGGGTCGTCTTGCTCGTGGCGATGGTCCGGATGCTCCCATACGAGATGATCGCCACGTCGTTCCCTGACGCGTCCGGAATAATCCTGGCTTCGGGGGCCGTCGTAGAAATGGCCGCGACATAGACGAGGGCAGCTCCATCCTCGGCATCCTGAAGAACGGTCTCTGTTTTGCCGGTGAAAAATGCTTCAAGGTTCCCCCATTCGCTTTTCGCTGCATCTTTCGTCGTATTCCATTTCTCATAGACTGAATCGGGAATTATCGTTCCATTTTCGTCGAACTCGTCGATCACGCTCTCTATCTGCTTCCTGACATCCGCAACGCCATCTACAACCGCAAGGGCCAGGTCGGCCGGCGAGGAGACGACATCCCAGAAGGTCTTGTAGACATCGAGCCCGAGAGAGATCGTCGACGTTACAATGCCGGTTCCAGTTTGAACCAGACCGACCACATTGTAGATAGTCCCCGTGATGAGAGCCTTGTAATACTCGTACTTTGCCTTAAAATCGTCGATTTTCTTCTGGACGCTCTTCAGGGAAGCCGATACCTTCTCGCTCCACTCGTACATGTCGACGAGGAACTGGAGGGCCTCGGTGGTCTTCGTGATTTCATCGTCGATCGTGTTCTCGATGATGCGCGGCGGCGGCGTCTTGGGAACCTTGCTTTTCCCGAGAATCCGGAGCCCCACGAACTCTATGGAGTAGGAATAAAAGTAAGGCCTGTCTTTGTTCTGGGATATTTTGAAATCCTTGAGTATGACTTCCCAAGAATCGGGATTGGCGACTGTCGATCCATTAAGCTCGGCGTCCACTACAGCAGCCAGGTTATACAGGTAGAATTTAGCCTCTCCATAATCGTCGGGGTGATTCTCCTTGTAGCGGATGATGGTGTCGCGGATGTAGTAAATCTCCTCTTTCCCGGTCATCCATAAATCGCCATGACCCTTCCGGTAGATTTTCTTGATAGCCGAATTTCCGGTTGTTCCAGAGAGGACTATCTTGCAGGCTTCAGGCCCGTAATCGTCGATGAACATCCCGCCAAAAGTCTTGGTCTCCGAGACGCGCTGGGGATAGACGACCTCAACCGACTCCGGCGGCATTGAGAAGGTGAATAATTCGGGTTCAGTCCATGGACCGTCTATCTCCAAGAGATAGGAGAGTTTCCAGATATCAGGATAGTGGAGCCAGTATTTGGTTGCATCATTTGAATTTCGCGTCGTCAGCATAGGCCCCTCAACTTATAGTTCCAGAACCGGGCCCGGTCGTCGCGCCCGTCTGTGCCGCCGGAGATCCAGCGGTCGAAACAGGAATACCCGCCGAAACCGTGACCATCGCATTGGTCGTTATGTGCGAGAGAATCTCCCCCGCGATGTCCGTCCAAATCTGTGTCGCCTTGGCCTTCGCCTCTGCGGAAGCATCGGCATCCATTATTTTATTCGCAATCGCGGCCCCGAGGACCGAAGCGCTCATTGCCATCCCCTTCCTCCTTACGTCCCCGCCACGGTCTGCCCAACGTGCGGCGCTCCGGTGATCGGACAGAATGGAAGCGCGCAGAACGGGCCCTGGCCCGTTGGAGCCGCGTTCCCGTTCACCGTGAGCATCCCCCCGGTGATTTTGCCCTGGGTTGTGGTGATCGTTGCCCCTCCGGCGGCGAGCTCGACCTTGTTCCCATTATTGTCCTTCACGATGACGCCCGAGCCGTCCATCGTGATCTCGTTGCTGTTCTTGTCCGTGACTTTGGCTCCATTTTCGTCGATCACGAGCTTATTCCCGTTCCAGTCCGTCAAGTCGATCTTCTTCTCGCTCTTCTTGACGATCAGGATGAAGGAGTCATCGTCTTCGACTTGCAGGTCACCCTTCTCTTTGTCGTAGGTCTTCTTCCACCCGCCCTCTATAACAGAAAGTGCCTCGGTCTCCTTGTCCTTCACGAGGAAGTCGTCCTTCTGCTTTTCAGCTATCGGCAGGAAACAGGAGGCAAGAACAAAGCCTGAATCTATCTCGCCGCTAGGCATCATCACGAATACGATAGCACCCTTCGGTGGAAGATCGCGCGCCCCGAGAATCGGCTTTTCATCTATCGTGGTCCATTCCCGGCTCGCCACGGGAATATGCGTCACCTCATGGCCGGTAGCCAGCTGCACATCCACAGAATGATCGACAGAGTGGCGCTCGAGAACCTTGCCCCAAACGCCATACTTTGAAACGGGAGGATCGGATTGAATTCCCTGCCTGGGCGCGATTCCGGACTTAGCGCCGGTACTAATCGTGATTTTGCGTCCCATATCAGCTACCCTGCCCATTCTCGCGATAGGTGGTCGCCTCGAATTCCTTGAGACGCTTCCCCAGATTCTTAATTGGCCCCAAGAGAGCCCCGCTCGAGCCGTACATGTATCCTCTCGTGACTTTCAACGTCGTTTTCGGAGAATCGCCATAGGTCCACTTGCGATCGATCTGCTCGATGTAGAATTCCCCTCCAAGAAACTGCGCCCGAGCCCCTACTACGGGGTACTTCATCACGGAATCGTCGTCTATGCTTATGAGATTGATGGAGCCGCTTAGGAATTCATCGTTCTTGCAGTACCAGTTCTTCGTCATTGCAGCCACGTCGTTGAGGGCCTTCGGAATACTGTTCGGCTTATCAGGATCGCGCTTTAGAAAACGGATTGTAGTTCCGAGAGGACGATATCCGTACTTCAGCCACTTCTCTTCATCAATGGCTCCATTCTCTTTATATTTATCGACGACCAAGGACATGTTGTCGGTAATGCTGAGATTTGGGGCAGTGGCGTAGAAATATGTGCTTACTTCGGAATCGTCGAAGCCGACATCGTAATCGGTAAGAGCTATCGGATGAATCTTGAACGAATCTAGCGCTGCCCAGTCTTCAGCCTCGAATGGAGCGGGGCGCGCGATGATGCAGTATTTTTGTTTATCGAAGTCCCATCGACCGAAAAGCTCACAGAGAGGCGATGGAACTATTTTTCGCCACATATCCCAGATGTTGTTCACGCCAGGCTGGTATAGGCTCGCAACGATGGGTAGAAGAGTCTCAAAGGTGTCGGCGATCTTGCTTTTATCGATCATCCGATCGAGGAGCGCTTTAATTGCCGACTGAGTGCTGCTACCTCCTTCTCCCGCATCTTTCAATGAGACGATCTTCATGAAGCTGTCATAGTAATAGTCCATAGTGGCCTTCATGGTTTTCTTTTCGTCCGTAGCACACTCTGCCTTCGTGGCCTGATTCAATGCTGGTGCTGTCTTCCCAAGCCAGAACCGTGGGTCCACATTCAGCTGGAATAACTTCAGAAGGTCCCCGAAGCCATTCCCCGAAACGACGATCGTTCGCGTGGCCCCCTCCTGCCCCATCTTTGCCGAATACCTAACGCGATGCACGATACCGCAATACCTGATTACTCCGAACTCCTCGATGTACACGAGGTCCATGATGGCGATCTTGTCGATCCAGGTGAGGCCATTCTTATCGACCTCCGGAGTGAAGGAAAGCGAGAAGGGAGATTCGACATCGTAGACCGACTCGGAGTAGGAGTACGACAAGAGTGCGTCCGACATGGCCTCGTAGTTTTTTGCGCCTGCCCATTTCTCGCCCGCCTTGGCCTTGTCATCCTCCAATACCGGCTTCGGCATGAACTTGACGATGATATATTCAGGGCATGAGGAAGAGCTGTAGTCGGGGCGCTTGATTGTGATGGCGATATTCGGCTTTCGCTTAATGTAGTTCACAGCCTACCTCCCATCCACCACAACTTGAATCTCGCTCGCTTCCTTGAGGGCCTTTGGGATACTGACGCCGAGGTCGGCAAGTTGCTTCACGAGCTCCTTGAGAATCGCTAGATATTCAGCCTCAGAGATTTGGGTATCTTTATCCCCGGTCTTCTTCGATCTCGCCTGATCGAATAGCGGCTTAACGGCTCCATACTGGAGATAGCTTCCATACCCAGTGATGAGCTGGGTCACAGCGTCTTGGGCCTTCCCATTTCTCGATTTAGAGAAGGTCATTCGATTCGTCAGGAAATCGTTGGTGAACATGTCCATCATATTGCGATTAGGGTCCGTGTCGGGGTTACTTGACGCCCCCGGCCTTCGATAGCGATTGCGATAGCCCTGATAGATCTCTTCCCACTCGCCTACCGTGAAACCATCCTTCCCCTTACTCCGGAGCTCGGACTTCAGGAATCCGAACATCTCGCTTGCCTGGAACGAGGTTATACCATTGCCCCAAGTATCCTTGAGTGATCCTGCAAGGGCCTGAGCATTCGCATCACCGCCTTCAAAGGCCCTTTCGAATTCTGGCCCGAGGCCGAGAAGCTTCACATAATCCTTCTTCGGGATATCAACGCCTGGCGCCTCGCCTACCCGTTTCTTAAAGGGCCCTTCAAAGTCGGGGAAGTCCTTCACATCCTTCAGGTCTGAATAGAGGTCCCCATAGGACTCAGGATGCGTATAGATATAAAGCCTCTGGGCCGGGGAGAGCCCCTGCCAGGCGGACTGGACTCTACCGGCGCTCTCGCCATAGTCGCCTATTCCATTCCGGTCTTTGTCCGGCTGCCCTTTCCCGCTGTAGGCGGAAGCGAAAAGACGCTCTACGCGACCACGCTCGCTCATATCGGAATCACGCACAAAATATTGATCGAGGACCCCTTTGTTCTCCGCCTTGTAGGCCTCGAACATTTTGCTCCCCGCCACTCCTCCAAGAATTCCTTCGAGGAATTTTAGCGCCTGTCCCTTGTATTCGATGAAATTCTTCCCAGTGTTGGCCAGGTCAAGCTTGATCTGTTCGGTATTCGAGAGGAGATCTTGCTCTGACGAGCCTGCGTTCTTGGGTTCGACCGCCGCCGCAGTGGCGTCCTTGAGACGGCCAGCCTTCCAGGCCGAATAGACTTCCTCGGCGCCAGTGGCGTTCAGCCCAAAAAGTTTCATGGTCTGGAGAATGGTTTCGGTTCTGTCTCCGCCAGCAAGCTGGGACTCCACGATACCCATCGCCTTATCCATGAGTTTCGGCGTGAGGCCGCGGTCGAGCTGTTTCGAGACCGTAATGTAGTCGGAAGGGTCGATCGAGGTCTTGCCGGACTTCGCGACCTGCTCGGCGGCCTCGTCCTCGAGGACTCCCTGCATGGCGCGGTACATGATTACGTCGTAGTCGGAATTGAGGTTGCTCGCCCCCACCACTACGTCGTTCATTTTCTGGAATCGCTGGGCCCCGAGCTCGCCTTTCCAGGTAGTCCCGATCGCGGCCAGCATGTTTTGGGTTCGCGTGACTTCTCCGAATCCCTTCACCACGCCCCTGGAGAGCCCCTCCTCGAAGATCCTGAGAGTCGCATTGAGGTATTCTTGGAACTGCCCGGACTGCATCCCCGACGCGAGGGTCCCGCCATAGGCGAGAGCGAGCGAATCCCCTTCGAGGCCATACCGCTTCGAGAGCGCTTCTGTCTCGGTGAGGTCTCCTCGGTCGGCGCCCGTCGCGCGCTGGTACCGAAAAATCTTGTTCTCGGCGCCCCAGGTGTCATCCTTCGTTAGGCCCTTGTGCCCGAGCTCTGTCGCGAGCTGGATGCCTTCCTCCATGGAGTACCCGTATTGGAGCGCCTGCTCGGCCGATCGATTGAGAGCCTCGGAGAAGGCGACGCTGTTCTTCTTCGCATCATTCCCGAGCATCCCGAGCGTGGCGGCCAAGTCCATGGACGGCTTCATCACCTTCTCGAACTGCTCAGAGAGCTTGTTCGCCCCCGCGGCGAGAGCAACGACGCCACCTACCACGGCGCCGCCGACAAGAAGGCCTGTGGGGAGCCCCTTGATGGAATCCAGGAGGCCCATGGAATCGCCGGCGGCCCCCAGCGCCGCTCCCGCGGCGTTCCCGCTGCCGGCCGATCCTATATAACCCTGTCCTCGGTTGAGAAAGCGGGATACCCCCTGAACCGTGCGAAGGACCGGGCTTCGGCGCTCATTTTCGTCATCGCCGCCCACCTTGGCCTCGGCAAGCATCTGCTTTCGCATCTTGAGCATAAGTTCGCCATATTTCTCAGCATTCCCAGATTCACCGGCCATCGTGGCTTTTTCCATCGCCCGGCCGAGAGAATCTAGGGCCCTGGTGAGCTGATTGGCGTTCGATACGGCATCGCCGGTTTCGAGCGATGCACGTATGGCTACTTCATTATTCATTCAAACGACCTCGTAATCTTCTCAATATCCTCATCCGAATACCCGATCTGCCTGAGCTCGTCTGGGTCGAACGAGGGCTTCATGTCCTCATTGGCACTCTTCTCTCGGTATGCCTTTCTGGTCATTTCTTCATCGTAATCAAGCCAATACTGAAAAAGGACGGTTATTTGCTCTTCGGTCAGCCGCTCAACTCTTGGGTCCGTAGGCAAGACCCTGAAATGCTCCATCACCCACAGGCGCTGGAGCCGGCGTTGATCCGCTTCTTTGAGGAGCTTCGCCAAGTCGGGATTCCTGAATTCGCTTTCCCACCTCTCCACGAAACGTGCCAACCAGGCGATAGAGATCTACAACATGCTCTTCGTCCGGGCACTCCTCCCAGCTCCAGCCCGAATTCTCCGCTTTGGCTTTCTTGAACCAGTCGGGCCCATCGATAATTACGACATCCAGGGTTGACCAGATGAGGTTGTTGTAATTGGCGTATTCGTCGAACGACTCGGCAGGAATTCCATTCCTTCTCATCGCCCTGCGCTGATCGATTTTGAACCGATCGCGACCGGAAGGGTATCTGATCCGGTAAGTGCCTCGCTTCGTCTCAACCGTGCGTTCTATGGCCTTTCCGGAGAGAAGGACCTCGAGAACATCGATACCAGGGGTTTCGACCGTCTTGGGTGTCTTCTCGGCCTCCCTTGACTCTTCCTTGGGCTTCTCCACGATGTCGAATTCGAGTTCGTCGCTCATGATCGCTCCTATGGCTTTTTACTCCCCTGCCGGATGGCAAGGAAGGCGGCCGAGCCCTTCGGGAGCCCGGCCGCCGGGGAAATTACAGGGTCCGCTCCAGGGCGCGAAGCTGGATGTTGGCCTTCGCGTAGGCGTTGCCATCGATGTTCATCCCATCGTCCGTGACGATGACGCCCGAGAAGGCCGCGAGAACGACCTTCTCCTTCTTGTTGTAGAAGTCGAGATACTGGAAGCCCTTCGGCTTCCCGGCCTCCATCACGTCCGTCCTGGTCGGAAGGAGCTCGGAGAGCGTGACACTTCCGCCGCCCTCATACTGCTTCGATCCGGTTACGCGCTTGGCCGGGATGAAAGTCCCGATGGTGATTTCGCAGTTGTAACCGTTCGGATCGATCGAGACAGGACCGAGGTGGCCGATAACCACTGCGTCCTGGACCTGAAAATTCTCCGAGTAGGAGACGTTCGTTGCGAGCCCGATCGTCTTTTCCGGGGTTGCGGAATTGACACCGACGCGGACTTCTACGTTGGCGCCGGTCGCTATGATCTGCTCTTTGATATTGGGCAGGGCCATTCAATCCTCCTTAGACCGAGACGGATTCGGTCGATCCGTCGTAGACGTGCTGATTCGCGGTGATGAAGAAGAAGTTCTTCGGCGCCGTGAGATAGGTGTGATACTCGATATAGGTCGCGCTTCCGCTTCTGCGGATCACGAGGCCCCAGGCGAGCTTCCCTTCGTCGGTCTTCACGATCAGGCCCTCTCCGTACCAGGCTTTCACCTTGGTCCAGAAGATCGCCTCCTCGGTTCCGCCCGACGCATCGTCGCCGGCAGTGCCCACGCTTCTCGAGATGGCGTCCCGAAGATCGCGGGCCATGTAGTTCGACTCGCGCTTCATGGAGCGCTCGCAGCGCTGGAGCTCGTTCCCCTGGTAGGTCGTGAGCGAGCGAATCGTGGCCAGGCGGTTGTCCTGGCTCTTTCCGCCCGCGGTGACTCCGGCCTGGATGAGCTTCACGAGGTCGCCCTTCTTGAGGTCGACTTCCCAGGAGAGGATGTCCACGCTCTTGTTGGTCATCGGCTCGTTGATCGCGAGAGCGACCTCCTGGCCGATAAGCTTCGCAGCATACATCGCCGGGGAATAGGTCTTTTTCTTCGAGTAGTCGAACACGTCGTAGTGATAGAAGCCGGGATAGGCTATGGAGCCGGTGTCCGACGCGAGGTTCTTTGCCCGCGCGACGGCCTGATCCACCGACTCGCCAGCCGCGCCGCCCACGAGGAACATCCTCTCCTTGCGGCCCTCGACGGAGGACATATTGATGCAGTGGTTCCTGATAAGGATGTGGACCGCCTCATCGGTCGCCGACGTGCCGATTATCTGCACGTCCTCGCTCTCGAGCGCGAGGAGCGTGGCGGTGTACTCGGTCACCGTGCAGGCTCCATGCGTTCCGCCGCTGAAATAGGCCCAGTCCGTATCGTTATCCGGAACGACCCTCGTGGGGGCCGCGTCTACGAAGACGGCGGAATCCACGTAGGGGATCTTCTCGAGCGTGTCGATAATGGCCTGGAGGTTGGAATAGGCCACATAGGGCGCGGCCTTGATGGCTTGGCCCGTAACACCATCGAGCTCGGTCGATTTCTCCGTCGCCACCCCCGTCTTGATCACGCAGGTGTAGGCAGCGTGATCGTTGATGTAATTCACGAGGTCCTCGATCGTCGGGAAGGAGGCGAAGTCGACATTGAGGTTGTCGGCCGCAGCTCCGGTGATCGTGGTGGTAAGGTTGGCCTTGGTTATGCTGAGAACCGCCGCGGTCCCCGTTCCGACATACTGGATCTCCAGCGAGGGGCGGATGATGTTGTCGATGACCGACTCGCTGGTCCCAAACACGAAGGTGAGCTTCTTGGAGCCCGCCGCAGTGCCGGCCTCGAGCTTCATCTTGAGCTGGTTCGTGTGGAGGCCCCAGTCCCAGGACTTCACCGTCACGAGGTCAGTGACCCCCGTCCTAAGGACTCGGCTCGCCTGGGTTCCAGGATTGACGCGCATCGCGCCGACCGCCTGGGGGACGAGATCGTTTCCGGGGGAGAAGGCGCACAGAACGGCCTCGAGGAGAGGCCCTCCCCTGAGCGCATCGATCGCCTCCGAGGGGGAATAGTAGAAATTGAGCGTGTTCGGCTTGCCGCCCTTGGCTTCACCGATGAACACGGCCCGATTCGCAGAGACTCCTCCGCCCGCGCTCTTCACGAAATTCGTGCGAGAGTACGCGCCGGGGATATAGTGTTCCGTCCGCTGTCCGGCCGACTGGAACGGTACGCTGTCGACACCCATGAATTACCTCCTTGCTCAGTAAACCCTGCGGTTGATGACCGAATCGACCTCGGCGGCCCACTCGGCTTCTGTCTTGATCTTGCCTCGATAAAGGACCTTGAACATATCGTCAATGCCCTTGCCCTTCGCGTTCTTAGCCAGGTAGCGGCCGATGTCCATGACTGGGACGGCTACTTCCTCTACGACTTCCTCGTCATCACGCTTTGCCATGCAATACCTCCGCCCATACTGAATCGTTGAGCTCCGTGAGATCAGAGTCGAGAATCGTCTGCTCGACCCAATAATCCGCCTCGAATGAGACCTGGCCTCCGTATAGAATCTGCCCGAAGTCGAGGTTGTAGTTCCCGCTTCGCTGCCCTCGGATGGTGTCTTCGAACACCGTTATGCCGTGCGCTTTGTCCAGCTCCACGCGCTTGGGCCCGCAGAGGAAGAGCTCGACGAGGTTATAGAGCTCGTTCTTGAGCTGGATGTTCTCGCTCCAAACCTCGATAGTCATGCGGTCCCGCCTGGGCCCGAACCCCGTGACTCCGTAGAGCGCGGAGTTGGTGGCGAAGTAGGTCTTGAGCCATTCGAGAGCGCCTGAGGCAATCTGATACCCCGCGCCAGCAATTTGGTCCACGTCGGTTGGTTCAAGGGTGCAGGCCTTCCACTCATGAACCTCGGCGAGCTGTGGAACCTTCTCATCGCTTCCAGATACCACAGTGATCGAAGGGAAAAGCTGGCCATCGTACACGGATCCGTTCGACTGCTGGTTCAAAAGTAGCGCAAACGGGTGCTCATTGGATACCCTAACACTCCCTACCACCGGATACAGCTCATCGAAGCGAACGTCCGCGAGGTACTTCTTGAGTTCCTCGATGAGTACGTCTTCGATTATTGCGCCCTTGTTCATAATTAGAATCATCCGTTTATGTCCTCCATGAGCCCATCGTCGACCGCTGCCTGAAGAGCTTCTCTATACATAGTTGCTAGATTCGGTGCTACTTTCCTCGCGGCCGTCGCGGGACGTATCCACGAATTGGCGGGCGATTCCGCTGAGATAATCCGAAATGTGAAGTACATAGAATTACGTGGATTTGCAGAGTCCGGAAAAGACGACATGCCTTCTTCATTCCCGCCCACCCCTCTGAGCATTGCTCCCCACCCCCGCTTCCCTTCCTCTCCCTGATATTCCGCACGCTGGACCATTTCCCCCCAAAAATTAGATTCTTCGTGAGTAGTTTCAGTAACAGTAGTGCGCTCCCATATTTTTGCTCTTCTCTGAGCAAGTATCGTTTTGTAAATTTGATCGGGGATAATGTTCCGGAAATGCCCCTCCCAGGCACCCGGAGTCCCCCATCTGAAGGGGACTATGAGGTAGGGAACCCAGCGCGGATTGGTTTTGGTGCCCTTATTCGCCACGCGCCCCTTGTCGCCATAGGGATGGGTTTGCTTCATGTCGAGCTGAGGGGTCCCGTTCTCGATGCCAGCGGCCATCTTCGAGTCGTTATAGACCGTGTAGTCTAATGGTCCATTCTTACGGACCTTCACGCCTGCCACATATTGGGGAGAAGCACGCTTAAGTGGTTCTACTCCGGCAATTTGCTGTTGTCCAGCGGCAAAGGCGCGCCATGTATTTGCCATCTCATTAACCACAGTCTGGAAGTTTTCCTGTGTTGCAGGAAACCCTCCATCTACACGGAGGCTTCTCATTCCAGCTACAATTTCGGCTAGATATGAGTTTTTTGGCACAATAGAGAGCCTGATCATATCGCCTTCCTCTCCGCATACGTCGAGAGAAGCTTCAGAGCGACGCGACGCGGAAGATTCTGGTTCTCGCCCGACCTTACGTTCGGAAATTCCTTAACAACCCGGTAGGTTGGGTTGAACTCGTAGAACACGAAATATGCGGCACCAATGGCCGGTCGTTTTGTCCCCAGCCAACGTATTTTGTTCGTCCCCCAAAGCATATAGTCCACATTCGGCAGATAGATCGTGGCACCGCTCTCAATTGCCGGGATAGAGCTGATATAGAACTCTGGAAGCGCGTCGATATCTCCCGATCCATGAGATATAATGCGCTTTCCGACCTGGGTGGCGGAAAGGAGCGTTACTATGTCGCCCTCACCAACTTTGTAACTCTCCGGGAATGACATGCTCGCATCGCCCTGCGCCATTTCCAGGAACCGGGCGTCCGACTCGCGGTATTGCTGACCCGTGACAACGAAGAAGGCTGGCTCGATGTACTCGACATCCATCGCCACGACGGCATCGCCCGTGTTGGGATCATTGGCGACAGCCGAGAAAGCCAGATTCCTTCTCGTCATGGAAACCGGATAGTCGACATCAATGGTTTCGTTCCTGAGCGCCCCGATGGTTACTATGTCCGCGTTCGTCTCCTTGTCGGCCGCTATCCCGGCGGCGCCAACCACTGAGAGCCCGTCGAGAGAGAAACAGCCATTCCCCAGGTAGGTAGCTATGGACCGATCGAGCTTCTTTACGAGGGGCTTCACGATTGCCAGGTCAAGACGTTCTCCTTTTGCGGGAGTCCTTGCCCCGGACAGGCGGACGAAGCGACCATATCGACCAACCTCTTTGAACAGTCCGCCCTTGTAGTCATGAGCCTCGAGTACTGTGGCTCCCGAGTATGACTCGGGGAGTTCGACGACAACGTCATCCATGACCAAAAGAGAGAGCGTCTCCTCGATGGTTTTCTGGAATCGATACTGCCATCCCTCGCCACCACAGAGGCGACACTGGATATCGGGGCGACCATTCTTAAGCGTACATGAGCATCGGATGGCCTGAAGCCATCGAACCCACTGCCCGTGACGCTCTATGAGAGCCTCGTAGTTATCCTTTCCGAGACTTAGATGGATCGGAGAATTCTTGCCGAGCCCCTGGTTCTTCATATCGATAGCTCCTCATAGAAGACAGGCTGGACTGTATTCCCTGTCCTGACCAAAGGGAAACCACGGCGAGAGAATCCCTCAACAACGCCATTACGCTGGCCCACGCGCACGCGCGACCCTTTCTTGAGCTTAAGCATGGCGGTTTTTCGGTTGTTTAGCGTTACCACGGCTTTGTCGGTCTTCTCATGGTACTCACGCTGATAGTCTACGGAGTCCTGGGGGTTGTCCTTCATCTTCTTGAGGTACCAAGCGGTCTGGTAGTCGACCTCGATGTCCTCCTCTTTCGTATCCCGGTCGAACTGGTAGTTCTTGTATTTCGCCTCGATTCTCTTAGCGAGCTCGGGATCATAAGTCTCCACGTGGCCAATGAGTGGCTTAATCTGGTAATCATCCACCCCTCGATCGAGGTGATCGAAGTAGCCGCGGTCGTCGTTCTTGGATGGTCCCCCGGCGGAGTCCCCGGTGAAGAGGTCCGCCTGCCCCTTGAGGTGACCTTCGTTCCGGTCTTCAGGGGATACCCAATATGTCGTGGATCGACCATCTACACGGGTGATCTTCTCGGGCACGAGTCGCCCATACTCCTTCGACTTGGCTATCATAGGGATACATAATGTCATACTATATGCTCCCCATGACAGTGTAGCCGAATTTACTGCGGTTTTCCTTTAGGTATGTTTCGATGTCCTTAAGATAGACCTGGATACGCGCCCCGAAGTAGGCGTTTGTCGCGCTCTGAGTCGAACTGAACGATTCCGAAACACCATCCATAGACAGCGAAGACGAAGAGAATCCAGCGATTAACCCATCTCCAATAATGTTGAGCAACTTACAGGCCGCAACTTTCCCGATCACGTCTCGTAAATCATTGGGGATTAGGCCCGCATTCTCAAAGCCTGCGGTATAGTCAACTTTGTAGCCGTGCGGGTAATCGCCATTCATCCAGCTCAGTCCCATAGTCATGGCGGCTGGAGCGATCCTGAATTGCCCATTTTCCCCCGCCTTGGGGTAGAAGCTTACGACCCCCTTGCGGTGATCAAGGCGAGCCCAAGAGAATAAGTCGAGGACTTTCTGATCGGCGATCCCAAAGAGCTCAAAACGGTCGAGGGAGAGCACCGGCCGCCGTCGAAGCACAATGCGCCCCGTTCTATTCCAGAGGTCATGCCGGTAGGTATAGGGGTCTTCAGCTTCATCGTAGTCGCGCCCTAATGATAGTTCTGGGCCAGGCTGGCATTTGATCCGCGTTTTGAGCAAGGTAACCTTTAGGGCCCGCTCCATTTCGGCTACCGCTGATCGTATCTTTGTTCTAACCTGGGCGTCGGAAAAGATATCTCCGTTCGATGCTCGGAAGTCGACGCCCCAAAGATACGTGTAACGAAGATCATCCGCAGTCAGTATTTCACCGAAAAGGCCGTCAGGCGGGCTGTAGTTTTCAAATGTCCAACCAACGCGGCCGGACCCGATCTTTACCCAGTCCGAAAAGGCGTAATTGGAGAGCGTCCCCGAGTCGATGGCATAGCGGTACTGGTAGATACCGTCGGCCACATCGTAGTCGGTGAATCTATTCGACGTTATGGGAGAATATCCGGAATTGGAGAAGATGGCACCATCCCAGGTAAGCCACGTACCATCCTCGCGCTTACGTTCCACTCTGTAGCCGATGAAACCGGCCACCCCGGAAGCGTCCTCAAGCGTGAGGATAATGTCGTTGTTGCTGGAGATGGCGCGAATTTCCATAGCCTATGCCTTCTCGTATCCGGGGACCTGGGCGAGATAATCGAAGTCGGGCCCCTCGACGGAGGCGACCCCCTTCTCGTCGAAGTCGATCGGATGACCGCTGACCGCGAAGACGCACTGTCCAGCCATGGTCTTGTTCTTGATCTTCCCGCCCGAGGCCTTCTTGGTGACCACAGGTTCGGTGGCCGGCGTGGTAGCGGCGGCCTGGTCCTGCCCCTCCGCGGGGGTCGTCTGTTCAGTGCTTCCGTGTGCCATGCAAGACTCCTACAGCTTATCCACCGCGGGGCTCGTCACCACATTCGTGACGTCGGCAGCGGTATGGGTCCCGGACCCCATCGCGCAGTGCGCGTTGTGGTCTGCTTTCAGCTCATTGACGAGGGTTATCGTCGCTTCCAGCCTCGTCGAGAGCGCTTTGAGCGCCGGGCAGGCCCGGCACATCTTGTCCTTCAGTTCGGGCATCTTTCTTCTCCTTCCTTAAGGGAAGCCCGACCCGCCGAAGCGGACCGGGCTGTAGATTAGTTATAGAAGCCGTCGTTCGTGTAACCGACGTTCTTTACTACGCCGTGGTACCACGGCACCTTCACATCCGGTGTTCCGAAGAGCACGATGAGGAAGGGCGTGACCGCCGCGCGGGTCGGGTAAAGGTCGAACTTCATGAGCGGGAGGAACTGGTCGAACTGGACACTCGGCTCAAGCGCGTCATGGCTGAGATACAGTATCTCGCCGGTACCCGGCAGGTCCTCGTTCTGGTCGAGCACGACAGTGGTCGCGGCGCCCGAGTCGCCGACGCGAACCATCTCCCGAACGTCGGCGCCGCTTCCGGCGTCTTTCTTCGAGCGACAGATGATGTAGCCGGTCCCCTTCTTAGCCCCGGGCGTGATCGTAATCTTTGCTTCCTTACCGCTGGCGAGGGCAAGGGATGCGACGGCAGCTCCTGCGGAGACGCCATACTCGTTGATCGCGAAGACCTGATAATAGTAGGTCCCAGCCGATGCGGAGTCGAATCCGCGACCGCCGTTGGGGGTAAGATCCTGGGCCGCCAGGGCGAAGGTGGGTGCATCCGGGCGCTTGGAGGTGTCGCCGGAGGCGGCAACCTTGCCCTTCACGTAGAACATCTTATCCGGTCCCGCTTCTTTCCCTGCGATCTTGATATCGCTGGAGAAGGGGGTTGGATACTCCAGCACGACCTGCGCTCCGCGGCGATCGTCCGGGTTGAAGCGGAGCCTATCCTTCGCAAGCTTCTGGAAATCCTGCGCGATCATGGAAGGCATGAACGCATGGGAGAGGCTTCCGCCGTTCTCGAAGACCTGACGGGCAATCTCCGTGATGGAATCCTCCCCGGCGGCATCTGACATCTTGGCTCCACGGAGATCCACAAGGTTTCGGCGACTCGCGTTCGCCTTGACCTGCTTAATCACGGAATCGAATTGGACGGGTACTACCGCGCTGTCAGCCTGGAATATGCCATACTCGCAGCCCTTGAGAACGGTCAGCGTTCCCGCGAGCTTTTCGGAGGCCACAGCGTCCTCGATGGTTTTGGCGACCTGCATCTGGAGCGTGACTTCGCGATAGGTCTGCATGTACTTCATGGGCCGGGTCACGCGCTCGAGAGACTGGCTGGAATCTCCAGCGTCGCCACCCTCGCTCGTGAAAATGTTCATGAAATCACCGGCGTCGTTTCGGCGGGTGTATTCATGCACGGTCGATCCAACTTTAGGCTTCGAGAGAAGGTTCATTAGCTTGAAATCCTCCTGCTTGGCCGCGAGAGCATTGACCATGGTCATCTCGATGTCCTGCGGGATAAGAGCTCGGCCGCCAGTCATGGCCGCAGAGTCGGTCCCGTACCCCGCAGAGAGCGCCTTCTGGAGTTCGCCTTCAGTGACGGATCCGAACATGTATTCGCTGGCATTGGTGGGTTCTAGGAAGTTCATATTGTTCTCCCCTCCTTACATGGACTTGATGAGACGGAGCGTGCCGTCGTTGAGGGGCGCCCCTTTGTTTAAACGCTCCTCGATGATCGCCGCTTCCTGGGCTGACATCTTTCCGCTTTGGACGGCCTGCATGGACTTCTGGATGATCTCCTGACGGGTCATCGAGGTCTGTTTGCCGTCGGAGCCCACAAAACTGCGCTCCTGCTTGTTTATGATTGCCTGACGAGGGGCCGGTGCATCAGCTAGGCTCTTAACGAGCTTGCCGGTATTGACGATGGCTCCGCCCATGGATTTCTGGAAGGCGACCATATCTCCTACGGACTTCTCAAGAGCTGACATTCGCCTGGAGATACCCTTCGTTAAATTGTCTAGGTACGGTGTCACTTCGAGGAAGTCGGATGACGACTCCCGCATCTCGTCGTACAAAGACTGGGATTTCTGCATTCCCTTCTTGGGACCCTTCGCGGTCGGTTTGAAGTCCTCCGGATCGGTCTCGGGCTCGTCAAGATCGTGCTCGTCGTCATTATCAGGGGCCCCAACGGCCTCATCCGGAGGAAGCTCGGAGAAGCCTTCATCGGTCTCCTTCTCTTCCTCGACCTTCCCTTTCTTGGGCTGATTCTTCATGGCCTTTTCGAGAGTCTCGATGGACTCATCGAATGCCTTCTCGAGTTCATGGTCGTTCATAAGAACCTCCTTCTTCATCTTCTCTTTGCGTGAAATTACATCGCGCAGAATTGACTTTGCCTCTTCGGGTGAGCACCCCCGATTCTTCAAGAGCTGTTCGGCTTCGTCTTCATTGCTCACGTCTCCATAGGCCATGGCCATGACAACGGCGTAAACATCGGGCTTGCGCCGTTTGCCGCCGTCCAGGTCGGACGGGATCATGGCCCGGCCTCCGGTCATCGCGGAGGAATCGGTTCCGAATCCCGCCTGTAGGGATTTAACGAACGCAGCGCTCGATAGCGCCACGGGTTCGAGCGTTTGGTTGACTGGTTTGAAGGTTATCGCAAGCTCATCCCAGAGGACCCTTACGACCTTTTCGATCGCCTGGCCGATTCGGGAATCCCAGCCCGAGACTACCTCAGGCCGCTTGCCACCGACGGAGGTCTTCAACCTCGTCGATCCGTCCTTGAGCTTTTTCACGATCTCGCGGGCGATCGAATTCGACTTATAGAGCTTCGCCTTGACAAAAGTACGGTCGCCATCCGACCACACATCGATGGGCTCGCCAATGATGTACTTTTCCGGGGACCAGTTCGGGTCCTCGGGGTCGGGTCGAAGGTGTCTATGGTCATAAGAGATAACACCATTCGCAAGGAAGTATTCTTTCGAGCCGAGGAGCGCACGCTGAAGCACGACCTGACCGTCGAAGTCCAAGTTCTCGTTCGACGCTTCGGCTTCGATGATCCAGTTTCCATGGTCGTCGGTTTCGATGGCCTTCGACAGGCTCAGCTCTAGATAGACACGTTCTCTAAGATCGATGTCGTTCATACTTCTCCATGGCGCTGAAAAAGAAAAGGGCCGCATGCCCCGAGGGGTATGCGGCCCGAATCTCCATTCGACGCCGAAATTCTGCTCTAAATGTACAAGTTAAGATTGAAGCAAACAAGGGTAGATGTCAAGAGATCATTTTGCGACCTCGCAGTGCGGCCCTGTATGCGGCCTCGGCGGCTTCATCCCCTCCCTGGGCTCTTCGCCTAAGGATCTCCACGTTCACCTGGTTGTCATCGAATACCGCCTCCATGGCGGCCTCGATCTCCTTCCCCTTCACCCCGGCTTCGGCCCGGCGCCGCCCGATGCGCGCGAGGAGCCCGTATAGCTCATCCCGTCTGTCCTGCTTCATGCTGTCCTCCATTCGCCACGCTCGAGCCAGCCATGCCAAATGTGCTTCTCGGCCCACTCGCGAGGCGAGTTCGGATAGCCGCCTCGCCCCCAGAAAATCGAGGGGCTCACCGTGATCGTACCGTCTTCCCACGTTGAGACATCGGCGGTCAGAAGGAAACCGTCGTCGTCGCGCGGGACCGGGGCGGCGACCTGCCAGTGGCCGTCCTTGTCCTTCCAGTAGTCGCCGGGCTCGACGGGTGAGCTTGTGATATTGTCCGGATTCTCTATGCGTCGGCCCTTCATGCCGCCTTCTCCTTGTCGATCCCCTGGTTGTAGCGGTCCTGTCTAACGGCCGCGATCGTTGCCGCGAGGCCCGTGTCGTCGAGTACGCCAGGATCCTCCTCGAAAATACTCCCAAGGGCCTTCTTACGCTGAATGCGCTCCCACTTCTTATCTTCGTGTTCCGTGTCGGACACGATATCGTGGTACTCGATCTCCTTGTGGGCCTGCCCCATGCGGTCGATGCGGCCTTCACGCTGTTGCTTCACCCACGATGTCTGGGGAAGATCGAAGTTTATGAGGTATGCAGCGTTTTGTAGGTTGAGCCCTGTCGCTCCTGCGTCCGAACATAGGATAACGTCGTAGATTCGGTCCTTCGGGTTCGGAGGGTTGAAACCGACCTTAACCTTCTCTTTATCGGCGCCGTTCATGCTACCCTGGATGATCCCGACCCGGTATCCTTTCGAAGATAGAGCGGCCCGGAGGTTCTCCACGGTCTGGATGTTGTGGGCAAAGATGACGCCGGGTTTCCGGTCCCCCGCCTTACTCGCCGTCTTCTGGTTGTCCTCGCCGTAGACCTTTTTCTCGATTATATCGACCGCGCGGGTGATCTTGGCGTTTTTCTTCCAGTCGTACTGGTTGACGACGCGGTTTAGGGCCTCTTCTTTGATCGTCCCGGAAGACTCCTGGAGGCGGCGCGCAATCTCCTCATGCTTCGCCTCGGGCTGATTCTTAAACGAGCTCGGGGACAGGGCTTTCATAGCCTCCACGTCAACCGCCCCTGATCGCTGCGCCTTGCTCGCCCGTTGGAACATCTCCTCGACCTTGGCATACTCAGCCGCCTGATCCCCGGTCAGAGGAACGACCTCTTTCTTGGAAACCTTCTTGACCCCCGTCACGGTGGGGCTCGCATAGTTGTAGCGCGAGATGAGCCGTTGGAGGGACCGACGAGCAAAATCCGAATCGACACCATATCGCTTGATGAACTCGTTTCGGTCAGTAAAACGGTCAGGAGCTACTTTATGGAGCACATCGAAGGCCTCGGAGATATCGTTCTTGACTGGCGTGGCGGTCTGGTTCATGAAGTACGTGACGTTCTGGTTCAGTGCGTCGATGACGTTCGAGAGCGTCGTGTCCTCTTTCCCCTTCCGGTTCGTCGTGTAGTGGGCCTCGTCCACGGTGAGCATGTCAAAGGAGATCCCCTCCTTCTTGAGGGCCTCGCCGAGTAGGCGCCGGCGCTCCTCAGGCGATTGGTCGTTGAAATGGGCCTTCATCGCCTCCGGGTCCATGCCGTTGTGCTTGGCCATGAGGTGCACCATGTCATCCCGGAGGGACTGGTGCGTGAAGACCACCATATCGAGCTTTCCGTCCTTCATGGCCTGGATGCGGTCGTCTCGGGAGAGCGAGGGGTCCGACTTCACCCGGTACTTACCCGGTTCGCAAAAGACGTTCACCTCGTTGCCGAACTGAGAAAGAACTACCGAGGGGACCGCGAAGATTGCACGCTTCGCCTTACCCTTCGACTTCAGCTCCGTGAAGGCGCCGATCGAGATGATCGTCTTCCCTTTTCCGGTTCCGAAGGTGAGGTTCATCCGCTTCGTCGCCTCGAACATCTTGATAGCTCGCTGGCGCTCGCCATTCGCCTGCATTGTGGATACGGCGTATCGTTGCCCACGGAGCTGATTCCTCGAAAGTTCGGGAATGATTGAGGCGAGCTGGGTCTCCGCGCGCTTCCCGATCGAGAGAATCTCGGTCCCGTCGTCCTGCTTGAGGTCCTCTCCACCGAACATATCACCCTGAGCCGCCTCGGCGCGCTTCTTCTCCTCGATGTACTCCCCAAGCTTATCCTTCCACGATCCCGAGGCGAAGCGCCCGTGGGAACGGTTCGCTAGCTCTCCACCAGCCTCTCCCATCTCGCGCTTGAAGCGTTCGATATAAGAGTCCCGAACATCTTTATGGAGCATCCCGAGTACGTGATCCTGGGCGTTCCTGATCTTTTCGACCTTCGTGGCAAGCTTTTTCCCCGTCACCCGGCCATAGTTCTTGATGAAGCGCTCTGTGAAGTCCCCACGGATACGGTCGATGATGGCGGCCTGGGCCCGGTCGGTATCTCCGTGCATCCGGACATATTCCCCCCAGGGACTCTTCTCCTGACGGATCTCTCCCGCATTGAATTCCTCCTCAGTATGCCCGGACATCCACTTAAGGTAGTGATCCTTCATCTGACTACGGTAAAGCTCTTCCAACTTTCCAGGGAGCTCTTCCTCGAGCTTCTTCACCTCGCGTTCCGCCGCAGCCGCGTCGGTGACCATGGACGGGTCACGTAAGTCGTCGATCTCATCGAAGAGCTCCCTGGCCCCGTCCACGTTCGCCCGATACGTCGCCCAGTTGCCGGGTACGACTCGAGCCAGAGGAGGGATGTCCTTCTCGCCGAACATGTCTTCCGTCGAATGGTGCTCGATGAGGTCCTGACGGATTACCGCAAAGGCCGCCTCCTCGCTTCCCCCGTTCTCCCCTTTGAGGAACTTCGCCCAGACCCCCTGCCGGGACGCCGCCTTGCCCTCCGCGATGTCCTGACCGGACGTGGCCTCAGCCATACTTCCCTTGTAGATGTTCCTCTCCCAGTATCGTCGGAGGTCTGTCTGATCCTGCGGAGTAAGGTCTTCCAGAAGCTTGAAGGCGAAGGCCCCTTCGGGCATCTCGCCGAGGGTCCGGTGAACGGCCTCCTCGGTCTTGTGGATCGCCTCCGCGTCATCCCCGAGGCTCTGGTTATCCACGTCGCCAGCCGGAGCCTCGGCGTCGGGACCGGGGTCGACGAAACTCTCGGCGTCTCGACGAACGAGGCCCGCCGGTAGCCAGTTCTCCTCGTCACGCTCCCCGGCCTTGATGGCTTCGACCTCCTCCTCGATCCGGAGTTCCTCGGCATCGACCGGGTGGATTAGCTTGTCAGGGGTATTTATAGTTACCACCTTGCTTCCGCCGACCGAATCAATGGCATAATCTTCTTTCGACAACCCGAGGGCGTGCATCCTGATGATCGCATCCTCATTCGAGATATCCCCGAGGTTTACCTCCAGGCTTTTCGGGTCTTTCGATCCTTTGAGTTCCAGGACCATGGCTGCGGAGGCTTCGAGGCTTCCCAGGGCCTGGCCGATTATGCGATTCGCCTCGTCGAGGTAGGAAAGTCGTGACTCGTTGAGCTCGGCCGCGGCCGCGAGGTCGGCGGGGTTGGCCGCGATCTCTTCCTTGATCGATTCGGCTCGCGCGAGGAGGTCCTTCCCCCTCTCGATGGCCTCGGAGGCGATGGTCTCGTTGACAGCTTCGTGGTAGCGCTCCATGCCATCCGCGAAGTCCTTGTAGTCCTCCGGCGACATCAGCCGACGCGCCATCATTGCAAGAAGCTTAGAGCTTGCCCCGACTCCGAGAATGTCGACAGTATCCCGATCGAGTCCTTCCGTCTTCATAGCCGCCAAGGCTATGGAGTTGAAACCGGAGTAGTTGCCGTTGGCGACCCACTTCTCAGCGCCGCCGGGGTTCTTCGCGATCGCGTCGAGAAGGGAGGAGTGGACGGCCGCCTGGCGCTCCGTCTTGATTCTCTCGGCCTCGCTCTCGAGGTCAGCGTCCAGGAGCTCGTGGAAATCCAGCGTGACGCCCTTGCCGTAGGCGAGGTCCTCGACTGAATCGGCGGCTTCGTCGGGCGTCCCGTCGAGCTTGATTTGGGCCCCGCCGTCCCTCTTCTTGTCGAGCTCGGCGAGTTTTTTCTTCATCGCCAGGTAGCGCTTCAAGACCTCCGTCTTCTTGTCCACATCCTCTATCGGAGCCCGCGGCGTCTCTTCGATCTCATACATGTCGTTCTTGACATCATTTATTCGCCGGTTCGCCTCAATACCACGTGTAATCAAGGAAGCGAGGTTGGGATTATCTTTGGAGATCTCCGCCATACGCTTGGAAAACATTTCGTTCTTTGCCCGCTTCAACGCCTCCTCATCAAGGCCTCCCTTCTTTTCGGCGCTATCCCGGTATCCCGCCACGAATCCCTTCCCGCGGCCTGAATTCTCCTTTCTCAGAACCTCCACAGCCCCAGTATTCCCGCCGAGGCCAGCTTCCACCTGTGCGCGGAGGTCCGCGTCGCCGATGAGCTCGCGCTGAATCTGTCTCACAGCATCCTTAGCCGAGGCCATGAAGTTCGACCGCTGGCTCTTGATGGCGCGCTCTTCGGCCTTTTTGTTAACCTCTAGCTCCTTCTCCAGCCGCTTCACAGCATCCTTGTCCCCATCTTCCTCGGCCTGCGTCATCTTTTCTAGGATAGCTTTCCGTGATTTTGCGAAGTCTTCCTCGATCGGAGACGGGTCCCACCCCATAAGGTCAGCCATGTAGGAGGTGAACTCCTCTTCGGCCTCAGCTTGGGCCTTCTTCTCTTCCGACTCGGCCTGCTTTTGCAGTTCCTTAGCCGCCTTTTTCTGGGACTTATACTCCTTCCTCTCGTCAGCGCTCATTCGAGAGATTTCCTCTTGCTCTCGGAGCTTTTCCTCAAGCTTCTTCCGCTTCTTGTCTTCCTTCCGTTGCTCCATCGCCTGGGCATACTCATCTTTGCTCTTGATCTTGTTCAGCTTGAGACCGTTGAGCTTCCCGCCAGCCCCCGCAATTACGTGAGCCGTTCCCTTGCCGGTGTCCTGGATCATGACAGGGGTTCCATCCTCGGCACCATTGGGATGAACCGTGATCCACCGCGCACCCCGCGGGAGAGCACTCTTCGCCTTCGGGTAGGCACCCTGGCGCTCTCCTCCGGTCCCGGCACCGATGGACTCGGCCTTCTGAAGGCGGATATACTCCCGCGCCACGCGGAGGGACTTCTGCATGGCGAAATACTCTCGGATCGAGAGTTCGGTGTACCCATCGGGCTCTACGTCCATGACGCCGGACTTCCGAAGCTGTTCGAGACCCTCGGGACTATATGCGTAGCTTTCAATTTTGTAGAACATATGTTCACCTCACGATCAGCTTTTTGCCGTGATTAGCCTTTTTGAAGGCCTCTTCCTTGAAATCCTCGATACTCGCCTCATCCATCCAACCGAAGAATCCTGGCCGGTCATACTGCTTCAAGTAGGCTTCTTTTGCCTCCTTGGGGCTGTCGAAGCCGAGCATGACCTTGTCCTCATCGTACTTTCCTGTAACCGGGTCGTTCTGGTGGACAACAAAGACCTTTTCCGACTCGGGATTTGGGCCGATGTAGCAATTATGAGTAAAAAACCCGTTGGCAATATATGTTCCGGCGTCTGTCTGAATAGCAATGTGCTCACCTGTATATTCTTCAATTTTAGCAACCACTGACTTTTCAAATTTGAGGGATTGACCAAGGAAGTTCCTCTTCTTGAAGATGGCTGGCTTCACTATTTGGGTGAACTGAAGACCCGCGTTATCGGAATTCCATTCAGAATCAAGGAACAAGGTGTTGCCTCGAACCTTCCCTTTCATACCAATCTTCAATAGGGCAACCATGCAGTCGTTGAATGTATTTTCCTTGTCCTTGGCCTGGCATATCTGAACTTCTTTTCTTAGGTTCAAACACCCGTCAGTATCGTATAATCCAGCAAGAAACCCGCGACACCAGTCATAATCATCCAAGCGTTTCAAGGTAATAAAATCCCTAGTGAAACCTACCTTGTTCACCCCGCGTATCGAAAGTTTTGCTATTTTCATAGTCGAAAGCACAATTCTTCCGCTTGCATCGATAGGTGCAATTGTTTGATTAGGATGGCGGACTAACACATCCGAGGTCTTGAGCCCAAGTGCATCCCAGTATTCTTTGACCCTGATTAGCATTTCGATACTTTCAACACCCTTGGCAATGTCGCAGTATACTTGCCTCCCTGAGTCAAAATTTGATGATCCATCACCTTTGTACGCTCCGTAAAGGTATCCTGCCATATACTCTGGCGACTCACCCCGGTTGATCGGCCTGTACAGCGAAATAAGTCGATCACCGATGCGAAGATCATCGGCGCGCTTCCACTCCTTATCCCGCTTGTTGATAAAAACATAGTGAAGATGGCCCTTCGTCGTTTCAATTATTCGACCGTCGTCAAGGATTATCCTGAGCATAGGCGAAGAAGATCGAGCGATGTTTACGACTTTCACTCCCTGATGCTTCCTATGCCCGATAAGGCTCTTGTTTGGTTTTTCCTCTGAACCTATCAGCACGTCGCCAATCGCAATATCCCCGGCCCTCTTTTCCAAATAATCTAGCGTAAGGATTTTAGTATCGGGCGATACGCAATCCAAGTGTTCTTTGTCCTTCCCGACAGTCCCTCGGATATACCCATAATCAAAATTCATCTTCGTTTTCCACTCGTGACCGTCCTTGTCAACACCACGCCGCACGCTGCCCTTCCGGTTCTCGATGCTAATATCCATGCCATGGAGCTTCTCCCTGCCCTGGAGCTTATACCCGCTCCATGTTGCGGACTTCTCCAGGCCGAGAGCTTTGAGGAACTCATTGTCCTCAATAAAGAACCGCTCGACGAGAGGGAGGACCTTCGCCTCGTAGACTTCCTGCTTAGGATGGTTCCCTTTCTTGTTCCAGGTCTCTTGGTATTCAGCCTGGGCCCCGCGCTTTGTGGCGAAAAACTGCTCGAGCGCGCGGGCGAAGCATTCGCAGGTCCGGTTCTGGTAGTCCGATTTTTGATCCTTCGCCATGCTCGAACGGAAGGTACGCGCTATCTGTCCGGGGAGCGATGACCAGTCGTCCGAGGCGTAGAAATGGCGCCCTCCCCGCGTGCCGAGGTAGTTGTCCATGAAGTGCGCCCACTCGTGCGCGAGCGTGAACCCAAAGCCCGTCTCCCCGTTCTGCATGGTGACGCCGATCGCGTGGTGTGCAGGAGAATAGACACCGACCGCGTTTCTGGCGTGCATGAGCACCTTCCCGGAATGGCTGATTTTAAGACCGAATCCTTTGGCCATGGAGGAGCGATCCCCGTAGACGCCATATACAGCGTCCAGGGCGGTCTTAATGTCCTGAATCTCCTTCGTATTTATCTCGTCGCCATTCTGGCGTTTCACGAGTACACCATAGTCATCCAAAAGGTTCTTGCGAGCACCCTTGTCCCCGTAGGATGTCTCCTGCCCCTTGGTGTAGGAGGAATAGTTCTCTTCAATCTGTATTTTCATGTCGGAGAGCTTCTGCTTCATGTCGACGACGGCCTCGCGGATAGGTTTCCATCTTTCCGCCCCCTGCATGTCGAGAATGGCAGAGGCCATGGAGAGCGTCGAGCTCATGGCCTTATTCTCCCCGAGCATCCTTACAGTGGTTTTCTTGGGCCTCATGCCGGAATAGAGCTTTGCCTGCTTTTCGTCATATCCCTTCGCGTGGGCCTTTGCTCGCTTCAGGTAGTAGTCCTGCATCGCGGCTAGGACATCGACCCCGACTCGGGCGTATAGCACCCCCAAAGGTCCCTTCCCCTCGCCCAGTCGAACCATATAGTCACTATCGCCGAGTTTCACGGCCTCAATGCGGTTACCTACACTGCCGAAGTACCTGTCGTCGATACGAGGTATCCAACCAGGAGAAGGCTTCTCCAGAATGTCCTTCTCGGGTACGAGGCTGATCTTGACCGGGATCACGTCCCGGTAATCGAGGTACTCCACCGTGTCTCCCTTCACGCGCCGCGGCTCGAAGGTGTAGGGCTCTGTGGGCTTCTCTTCCAGCTTTGCGCCGAAGAGCTGGGCCTCAGTCGCGGCCCGCGTCTCGGGCGAGGCCTTGGCCATAAGGGCGGCCACCTTGTCAGGCTCCCTCTCGGGGATGATCTCCTTGATGTCCTCGGGCTTCACGGCGAGCGTTTCCTTGTCCGTAAGGATATAGAACACCCCGTCGGTGAAGTGGCTGATCTTCCCGATGGCATTCTTCCCGTTCTTCCCCTTGAACGACACCTTGGCGCCGTTCTTGAGCTGGGCGAGGAGCTTCTGGCGCCAGAGGGCCTCCTCGACATCCGCCTCGGCAAACATATCGAGCTGGGCCACGAGAGGCTTGTCTTTCGTGGCCTCCCCAGGGAGGACCCACACGGTCGTCTCGAAGCGTGTCCCGTCCCTCGTCACGAAGATATTTTTCGGTACCAGCTTCGGATTCTTTCTCGATTTCTCCAGCATGGGAATGATGAAAAGGGCTTTTTTGAGCGGCTCCGACTCTTGCATATCGCTATTAGCGGTGGTATACTCTGAGGTGGAGGGTCTAGAAATGCCCGATTTTGAATCCGATTCAGTCGAATACTTTGAACGCGACGACACTCCCTTCGTCGAGGATCGCGCGACCGGTGATATTTTCTGGGTGTTTTCTAATAAGCCTTTCGAGAAAATGCCCAGAAACCTTGGAGCAAACGTCTGGGCCGAATCTCGTCTGCACGGCCACATCATCGACCGGGCTGAAGCGCTTCGGCTTGCTGTTGCGATGGGCCGGTAACACTGCATAGATTTTTCAGTCCTTCCGCTTCTTGCTCGCTCTATAGCTTCCGCCAAATGTTTTTTTGTCTTATCTTTCAACTTCCCAATTATCCCTGATATTACTCTCTCGGATTCTATGACGAATGGACGGGCGATTTCAAATGATGACGACCTTCGCTCGGCATAGGCTTTGGGCGATTGACTTGCCATCCACGCCTCTTGATAAAGCGCCAGTTGAGCGCTTCCCAAATAATCGAGTACTTCTTTGTCCGCATTTTCTAACGCCTTTGCCTCGCGCCATATCTCATAGAACAGATGGCCTTCCTCCTTGGCTTCAGCCATCGCCTTTGTGGTTAGCTGGACCTCGGATATCATCCCATTCGGCAGCTTCACGTTCATGTTTATGTCACGGTACCCGACCGGTGATTGGGGAGTGGCAAAGTTATTCTTCAGCCTCATCACCCGTGGGTCGGCCATGAAGAACTCCACGGCGGACGCGAGGGACTCGAGTCCATCGAATATCAATGTATGGCCATCGAAGTCGTAGACCTGGGAAGCGTCGGAAGCCCCATCCTCGCGCATCTTCTCTTCGACGCGGCCGCGGTCCTTCAGCTTGTTCCGCGACTGTACTTCTATCGCCCCGAGCTTCTTCGCGGCCGCCTCGATGGACGCCTTGAAGCCCTCCCTGGCGTCCTCAGCCAGACGGTAGAGTTCCCCGATGTCCCCGGAAGGCTGTACGAGGTTCTTCTTGTCGATCTTTTTCTGGTAGTTTGGGTCAAGTAGGCGAGCCACCTGCTCTGAAGAATGCCGTGGAGAGAAGGACTCCTCTCCCTCCTTCTGTCTCGGAGCGGCCTTGCCATCTCCAGGCCGAACCAAGCGCATCTGCTTGACAACGGATCCGTCCTTTCGGTGCACGTCGACTACCCGCCGGACCAGGTGGGAGAGGTCGCGCGCTTTCGCTAGAATAGGAATCGCGAGAAGCGTCGAGATTGCCTTCTTTAGACCAAGCCTCTTCGCCGATTCGATAGCCGCCGGCTCGTCAACCAGGCCGGCCTCGATAAGCTTCTTGTAGTAGTCGGGGTCTTCCTTGAGGTGATCCTCGGCGATCTTGCGGGCCTCCGCGCGGCCCTCGTGGTGCTCCATCTCGACCTTAATCCCCACGGCTAGCTCGGGGTTGTGGGTTTCGGCTACACCGAGAAGCTCCTTTTCCGTCAAGAGGCCCGCTGAGGATACCGCCTTCCACATGGGGCTCGATTTCTGAATGACGAGCTTCTTCGCGACTTCCCTGCGCTCCATCTTGGACTGAGGCCGAACATCGTCGAACTTAGAGACGATCGCTAGCTTCCCGTCCTTAAGCCCTACGCCGAGTACTACTCCACGCTGCCAGTCGCCGCCGGCCTCGAAATAGGCGATGTCCTTCCCATAGCGGATCAGCTCGCAGTTCTCGAGGTCGAGTCCCTGAGGGAATCCATCCAGGTCTTTCAGTTTGCTCTTGTTGCCGTAGATGTCGATCTTCCCATCTTCCCCCGCGAACAGCTTCATGAAGGCCGTGTAGAATCGGCTATCCAGCCTCCCCTTGGGGATCGATTTCGCGAGGCTCTCCTCGTTGTCGGTGTTCTTCCTGATATACAATCCGGGCATATTGGCCTCCGTGCACGTTGGTAATAGGTTTTTTCTATGGCTCGGGCGCCCCGGCGGCGCCCGACCTATTCAGAATCCCGCGTTCTCGTCGAAAAGCGTATATGAATGGTCGACTCCATCGGGATCGGTCCATGAATGGTCGCTGACGTAGGCCTCTTGGCGGCCGTGGTAGTAGACCCCGGCCAGGACAGACCTGAAGAGGTCGCCGTGCCAGGCTCGCTCTTTCATGAGATCGTCGCTATAGGAGCCCATGAACCACGCCGCCTTGTCCGGGTAGAACTGCCGGAGGGCATCCTTCACGGCCCACCAGTAGACCCCGAAGCTCTTGTAGATGCGGCTGTTCTTTTTCAGCATATCCCCGATGTTGAGGGCTATCTGCTTTAGGTACTCGTCGCCCCCCGGAACCCGGAGCTTCTTGACTAGTCCATCCACGAATTCGTTGTCGTAGAACATGCTTCAACCCTCCTTTATTATTATACCCAATCGTGGGCCGCTTCGATAGATCATGTGTATCGACTTCTCGACTTTCAGACGCTTTCTGAACGCATATCCCGACCTTCCATGGTCGTACTCGACTTCATATTCCGGATTCATGGCGATGATTCCCTGAAGAACGTATGGAGAGGGCACGTCCTGGACTCCCTGGAGCTTCATTCGCTCTGCGATGTCCTCAACTGGTTTCCATTTATCCGAGGCCATAGAGTCAATGTATTCGGCCTCCTTGCGGGCCCTATAGGCCTTCATGACCGACCCCTTGAGCGCCTCAGCAATACCAGTCTGCTCGAAGACCGGATCGTTTACTGCGCCTCCATCCGACTCAGCCTCTCCAGAGCGCACGGCTGCGATTATCCGCGCCCGGTCCTCGGCGACATAGGGGTTTAGTACATCCTTAATGTCTTTCTTGGAGAATGACCACCCCTTCGAGGCGATCTCAACCTTCCCATCAGCGTTGACCTTGCAATACCGGGTCTCCCGGCTGGTCGATAACCACAGCATATCCCGATAATGGTCTCGCTTGAAATCCTCCGCCTGTCCAGCGAAGTCCGCTGGGGAGTAGAGAGATTTTAGCCTGACCAGATCTTCCTTTGTCGGGCTTGCGACGTGTACCAAGTGCTCCCCGCCGCCCTGCTTCCACTCCTCCCAATGGGGAGTCCACCCTTCCCCCTCCTGGGAAGCGGGCTTCAAGAGCATTGTCTGCTTCTTATGGTTGATTGTCATGGCGACAAAGGGTCCGCTCCTCATCATGAACACATCGCCCGGTTTGTAAACCCTACGCTCCGCCTTGTCGTAGATGAAGTCTGGCGGGTCATCTTTGAGGAGCTCAAGATTATGGAATTCCGGGTTGTTCCTTAGGGCCTCCTCCATATTGTAGAGCTTCCGGAGGCGGTTCTGATACTGGACGGTTCCCTTGTCCCCCTCGAACCCGCGGATTGATCCTCGCATGAGGCTGAGAGCCGCGAGCGTCTGGTGGACTTTCTGGGCGTTCGCCTCCTTGATCTTCCCGGCCTTTATCTTCTCCATCTCCGCGCGCCGCTCGTTGGCCTTCTCCTTGTCACCCCACTCCTCCGTGAGGGCGAGGAGGAGCTCGTCGGGATCTACGAATGAGTCATCGTTCGGATTGGTGAAGACGTTAGACTTGGTGCGGAGGAGCTGGTCGATCCAGTTCGCTTTGTTCTGAACGAGGTTGACCGAGTAGTTATCGATCGTCCCTGCGGTGAGATAGGTATTGAGCGCCACGGACGCCTGCTTGTTCCCCTGGCGGTCGATGCGTCCGTTCCGCTGGATTAAGTCCGACGGACGATAGGGGATGTCGAAGTGGTGCAGGGCGGCGCTGTTTTCCTGGAGGTTCACCCCTTCCCCAAGGGTTGGTGTCGTCCCAATGATTACTTTGTACTTCCCGGAATTGTAGCCGTCGATTGCAGCGGATACCTCCCTTTCTAGCGCCGTGTCGTTCTTCTTCCCCCCGGCCTTCGTGATGCCGTTCACCACGACAATCTCGGATTCCTTGAATCCCTGTGCGACGAGGGCGGCCCTGATCTTGTCGTGCATGTTGAAAGATCCGTCGCCCGATAGGACTCGATCGCAGAATACGACCTGCCCGCCTCCCGTCGCCTTGAAGCTCTCCATGGCGTTCTCGGCGAGCTTTGACAGCTTCGGATTCTGCCATCCGGCATACTTCGATGGATTGTAGAGCTCGAGGTCAAGCGAGGCCGTCCGCATTCGAGAGTAGAAGGTGAGGAAGTTCTGGCCGGGATACTTCTCGTCCTTTCCGTCACTATCCAGGGACTTGAACTCCTCGAGCTGGGCCGAAAGGTCGCGAAGCACACCCGTCTGATCTTCCTGCATGGGAATGACATTTGGGTTGTTGTTAGCTTTCGGCTTCGGGAGTCCGATCTTCGTGGGATCGTTTTGGAGGTCGGTATACTTGAAGAACATATCCTGGAGGGTTCGCAGGTTCTTGAAGCCCTTGAGGACCTTCGCGTCTATGGTCTTGCCCGTGCCCCAGTCACACTTCGGCTGCACCTCGAAATCGGCGAAATTCCGGATGAAGTCGTCGATCGTCCTGATGTTCAGGCGGTCGAGCTCCTCCGGTGCGACGTGCATGAGCATGTTGTAGTATTCGAGCGGGCTGTTCGTGAGTGGCGTGGCGGTAAGAAGGAAGACGTTCTTGCCGTCATGACCCCGCCGGATGAACTCGCTCTTCTTGAATAGGCTCATAGCGCGGTCCGATCGCCGACCGTCATTCATTCCGGTCTCTCTTGAGAGGCTCGAGCTGAAGAGGTTCTTGTAGTTGTGGGCCTCGTCCACGAACAGGGCATCGCAGCCGAAGTCCTCGAAGTTGATGGTCTGATTCGTCTTCCCGGCTTCGAGCTTCCCGCGGGCGGCCTCCTTGTCCTGCTCAACCTTCCGGGAGCTCTTCGCGGCCGCCTTGTCCATGATCTGGCCGGCCACGATGTCGTCGGTGATGCGCTGGTCCTCCTCGGGCCTAAGCTGTATCTCGGAGGCCGCGGACTCGGGGAGGATGATCACGTCGAAGTCCCCATTCGCGAGCTCCTGGTACATCTTGTATCGCTTCACCTGGCTCGAGTATCCCTCCGTCTCGGGGTCCACGGCTCCCACTTTGAGGCCAGGCATGGCTTTGGCGATCTCCTTTACCCAATCCTTCACCTTATTGTTTGGGACCTGGACCATGGGCCGCTTAATCTTCCCCTCCTGCCGGAGGAGTCCGATTAGGCCGATCGCGGCAAGGGTCTTCCCAAAGCCCGTCCCGAGCGCCGTAATCCCCTTTCCGGCTCGGTAAAGGTGGTGAATGGACTGCCATTGATGCCCTCCCAGGACGATCTTGGGGCTCCACCCGTCTATTCTAACAGCATAGGTCTTCGTCGGAGCCCCGATTTCCGAGTTGAACTTCCGGTTGTAGAGTTCTTCAAGTTGCTTCCTAACCTCTGGGTTGTTCGACACCCAGTTTTTGAAGTTATCCTCAGCGTTCCGGTTGAAGGTCTCGGTGTCGATCCTGCTTGAGCGCTGTTTTTGCATGTTGAGAAAGTAAACGAGCTCATGATTGTAGTCCTGCCAGTCCCCGGCGGCTACGGTGCGCCCCTTCTCGCGCCAACTCTTCCCCCGGATGTATTGGTCCTCGTCGTAGATGACACCCCATTTCCCATCCTCGTTTCTAGCAAGGTGTAAGTCACCGAAGGAGTACCCAAAGTTCATTCCGTTGCCGTCCCGAGCCCACTGGTCAATGACATCATCGGGTATCCACGAGGACTGAGGTGTGAAATCTGCTTCCTCAATCGGAACCCAGCCGACGGCCTTCTCTAACTCATCCACGCCATACTGCCATTTCTCCCGCTCGGTCACGAACTTCTCTCCAGGGTGCGTCTCTATCGCTTTACGAAGGGCGTCCACCTTATCCCAGGCGTTTCCTGCGATGAAGTCCTCCCGGAGTTCCCAGGTGCCTTCAGGCGTGAGGAAGGCGTCGGGGCTCTCCTGGAGGGAGGCCTTGAGCCCCTCGAAGTCGTTCGGGAAGTAGGCGCGGAGCTGCTTCGGCGTGGCCTCGATCATGTTCCTCTGGAGGGTGAGGAGGGCCGTGACCGCCGGATTGTGCCCGTCGACGATCTCGATCTCCTTCGCATAGACGTTCTGCTTCGTGAGAAGGTCGTCGTCTATGCCCACGAGGCCCTCGTAGACGCCCGCCAGGGCCGCGTTGGCGTTGAGGACCTTCCGGATATCCTTGTCCTCTCGCGGCGCCACGCCATAGGCCTCATCGTAGGCCTGGAGGAGGCGCCGGGCCTCCCTCTGGAGGTCGTCCACGGGCTCGTCGGCCCTCATGGCGTCCCGGATGCCCTTGACGGCCTCGGCTATCGCCTTGACGCGCTCGAGCTTTTCGGCCGCCACCTCGTCGGCGCCTTTCACGCGCTCCCAGCGATGGTTCGCGTTCAAGCGGTAGGCCCGGCCGCCCTCGCTTTTCGTGGCTCCCACGGTCAGGGTCTTGGCCGCGACAGCCTCCGCCTCGCCCTCGGTGAGCGCGAGCTCGTCGCCCTTCTTCTTGGGCGCCGCTGTGCCTTCCTTCGTCATCGAACGCAGCCGGTCGAGGTCCTCCACCGTCATGTCCGCCTCGGGCTCGAAGCGCACCGCGGCCGCGTCCATATCGGCGAGCGAGAGCTCCCCCTCTACCACGTCTCGACCCCAGTTTCCGGCGCCCTCCGCGAGCGCACCGAGGATGTGCTCCGGCTTCTCCTTGTAGTAGGTTCCCTCGACCCATGTCTCATTCCAAAACCCGGCGGCCTTGATACCCTTATCGTCCAGCTGAGCGAGGCGCTGTCGAATTTCCTCAGGGTACTTCCGGAAAAAGATGATATCCGGTTGAACGCCAGTCTGCGTATGCTTGAAGGATCCATTTGGCAGCCTTACGGCTCCCATGAACTGACCTTTTTTGAGCATCTCGGCGCGCCAGTCCCGATTCCCCTTACCATCCATCACACCAGGGTGAACGATCAGCGCCATAGATCCTCCATCGGCAAGAGCGTCCAAAGACCTGGAGAGGAAATAGCGGTCAAGACTTTTCTCCTCAGGCATATCCATAAAGGAGGTGAGTACCGACCGATCCCCAAATGGTGCATTCCCGACAACGCGCGAAAACTGGAGTTTATTACAAAGATTGAACTGCTCGAAGCTCCCGGAATGTATCGCTGCGCGTCCCTGTAAAATCGAGGCGGCTGCTGCCGTCCTTTTATCGAGCTCCACACCATGAAGATCTAGTCCTTCCGGAGCAACTTCGAAAAACACGCCCGTCCCACACGATGGCTCGAGGACCGACTCGCCGATCTTAACCGGGACTATCTTGTCAAGCATCTTCCACGTCATCTTTGCCACCGGAGGAGAGGTAAAGAAGTCGTAGAGGACTCCGCGCTCGTCGTCCGCCTTCACTCCGCCGAAGCCCGAGTACCTCCGGACCTTATCAATGTCCTCATCTGAGAGCTCGTCGCGCGGTTTAAGAAGGATCTCGGCTACCTCCTGGTTTAGCTTCGACCTCGCCGATGGGGCTAGGTGTTTACCTTTGCTCCCCCATGATCCGTAATCTCTGAACGGAGTCTCCTTGATGGATACTGACATGTTACGCCTCTTCGCGTCATCCGGGGAGGACTCCTTCTCGGTCTTCTTAAGCTCTACGAGGTCGCCGTAGCCCTTATCCTGCTTGTGATCCTTACTGCCCAGTTTTGGTCTCTCCGTCTTGACCACCGGCGTCAGCTCCTTGGGTTTTTCTATACCTAGTTTCGGCTCATCTATCGATGGGGTATCGACGTCGAAGAGGTCGAACTGGGCCGCCCGGGGCTTCTCAGCTTTGGCCTCGCTGGGGAGTACCCATACTCTTTTCTGAAATACTGCTCCATCCTCATGGATGGTAACAATCTTCGGAACCAGTCGGGGGCTACGCCTAGCTTTGAAAATTCTTAATCGTGCGTTGTAAAAAAATTCCTGCAAGAAGCTCATCAAAACCCCCTAGCTGTTATACAGCTCGTTTATCCGCTCCATGTACCCAGGTGTTTTATCCGAAGGATTCTTTATCCCCTTTCCGGCGAATTCCTGCTTGGCCTTATCAACAGCCTCGCCCCATTTTTTTTGCTGGCCTTTCAGCTTCGCCATGGCCGCATCAAAGGTCGTAACCTTCTCTTTCTTGCCCGGTGGCGTCCATCGTGCCCATGAACCTCGACAATTCCCAGACCATGCAACTTTCCCGTTCCTCTTTACAAGCAAAAAATGCCACTTCTCTAGCTCAACATCATATACCATGCCGTCATATTGTATTATTTTAGGGGCATGAGAAGGTTTGCCGTTCTTAGAAGGTTTTTCCTTTGCAAAGTAATGTCTGAATTTCGATTTTTTAATATTTATATTATAGCAATTAGTTTTGAGCACATAACTACCATTCTTGAATTTAGACAGAACACCCTTTTGCCTATGAACCCATACTGAAGGCATCCAGCCCGCTTTCACAATCAATTCACACATATCAGCCATCATCTTTGGAGAGGAAGTTCGAATAGTTATTTCTTGCGAATCATCCGAATATGATTTTGCATGATGCTGCCCATTTCGATGAGAGCCATCACCCAAACTAAAAGCATCTAGGAATTCTCGAATATATTCAGGTGTAAGATTCTTGATAAAATCAGGTATATATTTTTGCTCAGCATGAACGCCAATATATTCCTTGAAATGCTCTGTAGCGGCACCATAAAGATATACCGCACCATTGGCATGCTTTAATAGTTTAGCCATAGAAGGTAAATCGTTTGTGATTCTTCCAGGGAATTTTTGCGTAAGTTTAATCTCGCGTCTTCGTGTATTCCCCTCTGAAAGAAACCATGCCCATAGCCTTACATAGTCTCTATAAGATATTTCAACGCCGCCAACTTCAATTGTTTTAGGCGGTTCTGTTCCAGCCCATTCACCAATTGCCATTGGCAAATAATAAACAGCGCGCTTGATAATATCTTTTGCTGGCTCCTCTTTTAAAATCTTCTGCTTCCAAAGGTTGCGTGTTGTAAAAAGCATGTGATGATCAGGCGTAACTAGCATGTCATAATTAAGGCCGTTGAAATGGATCATTTCGCCTGTATAGTGATAAGCTATCTTTTGCGTATATCCCACAAAGCCTACTTCAAGCGTGTCTGGATTTATCGCCATAATCTTTTCGCTGCCGGTCAGGTCTTTGAATAACATCCAACCCGCATCAGTCAAAACTTCAGTATCATCAGAATAACACCATGGATGCTGCGCCCCAGCCGCTACCCAATTATCATTCGCCTTCCGCCCTACTCTTGTCTTGCCTTCCCATATCGCAATCTTGGCATAGGGATCGTCTATCTTCTCATCATTGAGCGGAACATCAGACCATAGCGCGACAACGCCATTGATTTTCCTGCAATGCGGGCAGGTGGCCTTATCAAGCACTTCAATGCGTTGGTAATAGAGCTTTTCGCCTGGTTCGGCCATACTTCGCTGGTCTTTGAGGAACGCCGTATTCATGTTGTCGGCAACTTCGGTTTCAACGATTCGCTGCCAGTCGCGGTTCAGGCTTCCCATCTTGTCAAACAACTCTTGCGCAACTTCGGATTTTGACTTTTTGTCGATAATCCCGCGCATAAGCGTTTGTCGGATGGCTTTCTTGGTATCCTCGCTCGCGGATCGCACATACTGCGCCGCGCTTTCCTGCGCTATCTGAAGCCTGCCTAAATCATAATCTGAAAGTGGGAATAGCTTATTCAAATTTTTGATATCCTCTGATATCCAGTCCAGGCTTCTCCCTCGATAGGCTGCATCCTGTAAATGCAATTTCGATACAGCTTCCCATGTATTGTATTTAAGCATCCGATTGAGAATTCTGCCTGTGGAAACGGCATCGAGCACGATTCTCTGCCCTGCATTATCGAGCTTGCGATTTAGGAATTTTTCAATAGCGCCGATAAATTCTTTCCATTGACGCATTGAAATAGGCTGGCCTGTCTCCGGAGAATAAAGAATCTTGCCTTTCCAAATGAGCGGCTCATCATCAATCGCCTTGGAAAACGTCGTTACCAATGGCATATCTAATGCATTGCAAATGGTCTTATACGCCTGATCCAGTATGCCGGCAAAGTACAACACCCATTTTTGCACAAGGTCATCGTGAATCTGATACGCCGAACGTTCCTTCTCATCTTCTTTTTCCCGCTGCTTGAACGTGATAGGAACGCCAAGCGCTTTGGCAAGCGCCTTTGTCGCGAGTAGGTATTTATGTCTTCGGTTCGCCGCGCTAACATCACGCACGGTCAAGTGTACGTTTGCCATGCTACATCCTGGCTATTTTAATCAACCTTGCTGACATATTGCGCCATCTAATGCCTGCCCCAGAACGCAAGAAACTGGAAATCAGGTTCTTTTTAGATTGTGCTGTTATATCGTCATTTTGCTTGGCTATCCAGCCTTTGTACTCTTCTTTGAACCCGCTTATAAGGCGGTTTAGTACTTCAGGGCTATCTGCCATTTTATCAATCGGTAACACCTCTTTGATTTCGGCAAGCGTTAAATAATTGGGGTCTTTTATCGACTTGGCTATCGTTTCTGGCTCTTTCTCTTTTTGTTTCTTTAGATAATCTTTATATGCATCCATCACAAAAAGAGCACCGCCAACAATGTCGTTTTCGTAAGCCCACTTCGCAGCCCCAAGCATAAACCTTTCAATGTCTGCATATTTATCGCTTCCGGCGTACCTTGCAATAGAGCTATCAACAATATTGAATATATCTGTTATCGTTTCATCGGTATTCGCTGGAGGCCCATTCTTTTTTTTGCCTATAAAAGTAGTCTCCTCGAATGGCAACTTCTTCCCATCTTTGTCCAAATGGCGCGGATCGGTCTTCATGCGTCTCAAGCCTTCCGGCAAAGGCTCTTCACCTGGATTAGCATTATTGCCGTTGGCAACCTCCCATATATCTCCCTTTTTATTTATATAATCCCTTTCCTTCATGGGTGCAGTGTACATATTCAGCTCATACTTCCCGTTTTCTAGCCCGTATACTTGGAAGTGCACAATCTTTTTCGCCGGATTTCCGTCTTTATCATAAAGCGCAAGCATATACTTGTTAGTCTTTGAGACCCCAGGCTTCGCTTGCCCGATCGTTACTTCGTTGAAAAGGTCATCCTTATCAACATAAAGCCCTTTGTCGGCTAGATTACCCAACGTCTCGCTTACTGCCTCTGATAACGTATCATGGTAGACTTTGTATGAGCTCCCTTTCTTTTTCTTCTGTTCTTGCTGTGGCGCAGCTATCTCCGGATCGTCATAGCCAGGCTCAAACAGATCGCCCTGCATAACAGAATATTTGCCTTGCTTGGCTTCCTCCGGCAAAACCCACGCCATGCGCTGGAACGTGCCACGCTGCCCTTGCACCGTTATCGGTTTCCGCACAAGTTTAGGATTGTGCCGCGCCTTCAAAAATTGGCTATAAAGCGGCCCAAGTTTAATCACAAACATTGTCGGCTTGTTATTTCCAGATTCCATCATACCCCACGCTCCTACACGATAATCTCTATCACGTCGTCCGAGATAGACTTCCCCATCTCGTCGAAGATACTCCGCTTACTGCCCGCCGCCGGGCCCACAGTCCGACGCTCGCCCCCGCCTAGCCACGACTGATCCGCCGTTTCCCGGCCGCCGTCCTGGGGCCTCCCGGCTCCCACCTCTGGGCTATCTCTCCCATCGTCACCCATAAGGAGGTTCTTGTAGGCAGCCATGGCGTCCTCAGAGCCCCCTTTGCCCTCCTCGTCGACTCCATTGTAATCCTCGATCTCTGTAGGCGTAGCATCTTCGTTAATGCCGTCCTGCCCGCTTTGATCCTGCCCCTGGGCCGCCATGACCATCTGCACGACATAAGGATTGAGTGGGATCTTGGACCATGGCTGGTTGAAGGGCTTCTGATCCCTTTCAGCCAACAATTGGTCAATCGACTTAATAGACCGGAGCTCCGCCTCCATGGTCGTGTTCTTCAAGCTTGGGTCATCCTTTTCATAGCCGATGAACTCGAAGTCGAAGCGCGGGTCCAGGCGGTCAAGGATTTTCTGATAATGCGATTCCAAAAAGGACAAGACCGCCGCAAGGCCGCGAGACTTCGAGGCTTCTATTCGGGGAGCCGGGTTTTCTGGAATGACCGATGTGCTCTTCGAGGTCCGGATTCCGAGCTCCTCAAGGTCGATTCCAAAAAGGGCCGCCACACTCGACCACAAGAACTCCGTCCACTGACTGAATTCCATGTCCTTGTTAGATCCTTGGAGGGAAACCCACTCAAACTTTCTCCCCTCGCTTCCGTTACCCGTACTCCCTGCGGGGATGATCGGTACGCGCCACTTCGACATGGGCCCACCGGACATGATGTTGACTAGATAGTCCTCGATCATCTCGACCTCTTCCATGTCCGCGTCACCCTGGAGCAATAGCATTCCCCGGGGCAGGCGGTCCTCTGTGAAGAAGCCCATGTTGTACATGAAGGAGTTAATCATACCAGTTATTAGGTCGATTGCCTGCTCGACCACGGAATAACCGTAGCCCGCATGCTCTATGTCCGTTCTGGGATTCTGGTAGTCAAATATCAAGTCGTTCCGGGTGTAGTAGGCCGTTACCTGGAGGTCGACCTCCTGTACGAATCGGATGCGATCGTCTCCGTTGTAGCCCTCCTCGGAACACTTGTAGATCGTTGCAGGGTCAACAGCCCAGAAGGCATAAAGCTTACCCGCCTGCGTCCGCTGAAGCTCCGTGGTCACTTGGTCGAGGGTGAGGAGGTCCCGGATTACCTTGGCCGAGAAGTTCGTAAGGTCATCCTCGCGGTCCGGATCGCTTCCAAATCCGGTCCTAAGGAAGAAGTCCGTGTAGACCTTCATAAGCTCCTTGTCGCGCGCCGAGGGGGCCCTCTCGCTTTCCTTCAGGCGAATTTTGAAACCGCGGATATTGTTGTCGGTTGACGGCTTTAAGAAGGGCCGTGCCTGGTTGATCTGGTGCCCAATGATGGCGTTGATAATCCACGCCCGCTCGGCTACAACACGAAGGATTCGATAGTCCAGCTTCCGGTTTGGCTCAATAACATTCCGCGTTCCCTTGTACATGAGGCGGCTGTAAGGGTTCAGCATGACCGACCTGATCGGTTCGATAGCTTTCTCTGGGGTGGCCGCAGACTTGGCCGGCACGAGATCCTTGGTCTCCGTCTTCGTGACGCGCGACTTCGCAAGGAATCTAAGAATTTCGTCCTGAGATATGCGGTTCTTCATCGTATCCTCCCGAGTCTCGCCAATACGCCTGGTGCGACATATCTTTTCGTCGTCACCTTCGCAGGCTTGCCCTTTTTCTCTTCGTATTGCTTATAGAAACCGCCATTTCCGGCGGACTTTGCGGTGTCGGTAATGGCAAAATTCGCCAAAGCCCACGCCCAGAAACTATCGGCGTGACCTTGTTCGTCCCTCTGGGCGTCATAGCGAAATCGGCCCGCCAGGGTCGTCATACGCTTTATGGAGTGGATTTGCTTATGGAACTTCGGGTCGTTCTGAAGTAGGAATTCCCGCTTCTCCAGCCCCACACGGACGCCTATAGCGAGGGTTTCCTTGGACTCGGGGCTAAATATCACTCCCTCAATCTTCGAGGCCCCAAACTCGTCCTGGAGCTTCTCGCAGAGCGGCTCCCCTTGGCCCGTCTGGTCCATACATCCTCGGACTACAGGGAGGTTCTTCATGATCTTCCGAATTACGTCGAGCTGGGTCTCAAACTTCGTGTTCGTCATCTCGATCTCGGCAACGCTACGCTTCTTCCCGTCATTCGTGACGCCGATCACGAAAACCACGGCCGCATCGCGGCGTCGAGCCACGTCGTAGCCAAGGAATATCCTACCGTGGACCTCCGGATCGTAGCCGAGGAGGAGCGAGTCCACATCCTTAAAGACGTGGATTTCGATATCAACCTCTTCGTCATCTTCCCCGAGCTCCTTCACGCGATCTTCGGGCCTCATGCCCGGCGTATTGGCATGTATCAGGTCCAGGGTGATGTAACTACTCGCGCTATCGACGAAGGAGCACTCGAATTCCTGCTGGAAGTCATCCAAAAACATGGAATTAAAGATACTTTTGATGGATTCCGACCCAAAGATGTTTACCCGCTCTTCCGTCTCCATGTTTGGGCAGAACTTAACCGCATCATCGACGTTTGTGCATAATGATCCAGCAAACCACCATGGCACCACAAACCGAGCATACTCTGAGTATTTCTGTTTTTCCGTGGCGATCTCATAGAAAGTCCCAACCTTCCCAAGCGGCGTGCTTCCCACCTCGACGCAACCCCCTCGGGCTATGACAGGGAGCCCGGCCGTATAGATGATCCGGGCCTTATTTGATGGGTAGATACCCATCTCGTCGAAGGAGATATCGCCTCCTTTCCCCCGTGGAGGCCGGCAGGCGATTGATATCAGCCGACTTGTCGTCTTCCCGTCGAAATCCAAGAACTCGAGCTGGGTCTTCGTATCGGATACGATCTTCTTTTTGTACTTCTTTGGGATGCTGTTGTAGAATTCCTTAACGTAGACGATCTTTTCCTTAGCGTCATCCTCATTGTAGGATACAAACTGCTTCACATATTTTATCCTGCCCGGATCCATGGCCTTCACGAATCCTTTTAAGCCTGTAGCGAATGAGAAGCCGGTGCGGCGTGATTTTAGGATACAGGAATATTTGTAGTTAGCCTTGATGAACTTCTCCTGCCAGAAGTCAAGGTCGATATCCTTCCCATCCACCTTGATAAAGGCGTCTATGTAGTTGAGGCGTTCCTCGGGCGTCCAAAGCTTGCCGGTCATCGCCATTTTAACTTCAAGGTGTATACTTTTGTATTCACCTATTCTTCCTCCGGGAGACTTCTAGAGGCATCAAGGAAGCCAGCCGCAGCCTCAGCAGTCTGGTCCTTCTTCTTCCGCACGGTCGTCTTGACCGAAAGCTTATCCTTGATAATTTCAGCCGTGGTTTCTATATCGAAACCGTCTTCTCCTTTTTCGCCAAAGGCTTTATGATACATATTCACAAGGTCGTCCATACTCTTCTCGCGGTTGGCCATGATGTAGACCTTCATCCCACGCTGAGCGCGATAGTCGACCGAATCGATAGCCTGGCGCTGTTCGTCCGAGAGCTCGTCGAGGTCCTTAAGAACCTCTTTTTGGTATTGCTGCTTCGTTTCCGGGTCGATGAGTGTTACCTTCTTGAAATAGTCCTTGATGTCGTAGTGGACCCGGCGTCTCTTCATCTCGAGAATTCGGTGGTATTCCTCTTCCAAGTCGCCCTTGATAGTATTATCGACCACCCGGCGGATAACCTTGGCTACCTCGGGATCGTGGCGGAGCTTGTAGCCCATCTGGCGGCTCTGCCCTTTTGAATACCCCGCCTTCACCGCCGACTCCGATGACCGCATATAGGAAGAGCTACCAGGGTAAGTATACCAGAAGATAAAGCGCTTCCGCATAACCGTTAGCTTCGCGTCTCCCCAGTCAATGGAGTCCAAGTCGAGGACCTCCCCGCCCGGGAGGGCGTTCTCCTGTTTCCCCTTCCTTCGGGCCCTAGCCCCTTGCGCGGAATCGGCGCTGGCGGGGTCAGCCTTATTCTTTATTGGCATTGCCCCTGTCCTTACATTGATGGCGGAGGTATCCCCGAGCCTTGCGCCCGGTCTTCGTGATGATGGTCACAAGGGTATCGTCGACGATGATGATATCGTCGGAAATGGCGCTATTGATGTACTTTACCTTCCCGCCGCAATTTTTGCAGACCATCCTACCACCTCGCGTAAAACAAAACGGGCCGACACCGCCGCTGCTTGAGCGTGGTATCGGCCCGATCCTTCGACTCGGCGCCTTGCGCTATTCGTTTCTCTTCAAAGCTAGTATAGCTGGAAATTACCTGGACGAGAAAGGATGTTAAGCCCCTCCGCTTTCATTCCGGCGACGGATTATCAGAACCTTTTTTTTTATCCCTTCGCCCTTCTTGTAGGCCTCGGCTATCTCCCCAGGCTTCCACTCGAGGGCATCGCAGACCGACACGACATCTCCTTTCTGGAAACGGATCGTAACGCTCCCGAAAACCTCTTGCTGGCACAGATCGTCGAGGTAGTCATGTATTTCCTGTTTCGCCGGCTGTCCCATCATCGCTCCTTGGACAGACATGCGGCCGCGCCCCTCGCACAATCCGCCCGCTGGCCGTGATTATCTCTATCTCTTCTCTTTCAACCATTATTGGTTCATTGTCGTGCATTGTCCATAGTATCAGGGCGCCACAGTGAGGGCATTTCGCGTCCATTACGCTTCGGATCCCCCCGCCATGCCTTCCCCTACATCCACAGTGACCGCGCCAGGGATAATTCCCTCGGCGGAGACTTTAGCTTCCAAGCTCGCAACGAGACCGGCGATGTACCGGGCAACGATGTACTGGTGAGTCCCTGGCATGGCGTCAACCAGCCCGAGCTCACGGAGAGACTTCTCGACCCCGCCCATGTCCTGAACCTCAGGAGGCATTGATACCAGCGCGGGAGCCATACCGAGAAAGGCGCCGATCTCTCGATGCACGAGGGCGAGTGCCAATATGAGGTCCCGGGGATATTTTGAATTGGTATCGATCTGGACCTTCATGAGCTCCTCTACTTCGGCCTTGATACTCTTTAGTATCCAGTTCACGGACGCCCCTGTATGTGCCATTTCCGCCTCCATTTTCCTCTTGGAAAACTCAAATTCATTATATCAGAATAAGCAATTATCTTCAATCAGTTCAACATCATTTACCGTGCATCGCCTCCTTTATTATCCTTTCCCATTCCTTTGGTTTTACCTTTTCGAATATCTCTTCCTTGGAGAACAGGATAAGCTTGTGCCCCCTTGGGCATGTAAGCTCAATGCGGCGTATCTTGTCCATGCCCCAGAGCGCGGTCAAAATCGTCCGCCCATCGTCCAGTCGGTTGATCACCGACATGCGGCCACATACCGGGCAGATATACCAGAGATCCCGCTGCTTCGAAAACCCTGGCTCCGCCTTAGGTGCCCGCCTTATTTCCAACCCGAATAGCTTCACCATCGTCCTCCATTTGCAACCCAGGACCGAACGTCGAAAAGGTCGAGTACCGGGATACCCATTCCTTTCGCGAATTCCACCTCCACCCGAGCGCCTCGGCTTTCCATCGAGCCAGGCAGCGAGACGAGGGCGTCGGCCCCGCGAAGAGCCCGAAGATCGTAAAGCATCCAGTCCGCCCAATTCCAGCCGTACTCCCCGGCGAAGGTTGATGGATCGATGACCTCGACTTCATCCCCAAGGTGGCAGAGGTACTCCGCCGCCTGAGAGAATTTCTCCTTGTAATCTGGGATCCCCGTGATTGGCCCCGATAGGTAGAGTTTCATAAGTTCACCCCTGACACCTCGTCGAAAAGCTGGGCCTCCGGCTCATGTTCAAGGCGCCAACCGTCACGGCGTATCACGTCTGCGTCATTATCTATCCAACGGATGACTGGCGCGCTCCTAGTCGGCGCACCCTGGTGCTCCCAGACATACCAGGCCCACGAGATCATGCCCGTATGGTACTTCCCGTCCATCCGCACTCCGTCATCAAGCATAGCTCGGCGAACGAAGACGTTGAACGAGACGAGCGGCCACTCGTCCACTACGTCGAAGACCTCCCGGAAGCGGGCCGACCCGTGGAGATAGTCGATCGGCAGGAGAAGGGCAAACCGACGGCGCGCAACAGCCTTGCACTTCTTAATGAAGTCCAGGGAGAGGGAGAAGGGCGGATTCGTGATGATCGTCTCCACCTTCCGGTCCTCGAGAAGGAAGTCGATTCCGTCCTTGATGTCGTAAGCCATGATTCGAGCTCCAGGATAGCGCCGCTCGAGTACCTGCACGATCGCCCCCTCTCCGCAAGCCGGTTCCATGACCGGGAAGTCGGCCACCTCCAGCGGCATGATATCAAGGAGTCGCTCCGTCATCGATAGTGGCGTCTGGTAGAAATCGTTGGCCTTCCTCTGGCCCAAGTTGTTACGCGAGAAGTT
>Ga0272446_1000764_pt1 | contig 48982 bp, 34 predicted proteins | sample YNPCB0061_FD_194587 | JGI IMG/M metagenome (GOLD analysis project Ga0272446, IMG submission 194587) | Hot spring microbial mat communities from Yellowstone National Park, WY, United States - YNP-CB-006-1 | ecosystem: Environmental > Aquatic > Thermal springs > Hot (42-90C) > Sediment | place...
TTCCGCTCCGCCGCCCGTCGGGTTTGCTGGATAGCAGAACGGTGCTCGGAGGCAAGGGTTCGCTTCGCCGCGGCAAACCCGGCCGCGCCCTCGCCTCCTGTGCGCCGTTCTGCAGACGGGAGGAATTACGACGGGCGGCTCCGACGGAAACCAGAAGCAGAGCAGTTTCTTCGTCTTACACAAGACGAGAACCAGTGTCGAGTTGACAGGACATCATAGGAGCGGCGCCTGTACGGCTCCATCTCCAGCCCCGAAGACCCGCTTCGCTCCGCTGTGCCGCCTTCGGCCCTGGTGATGGCCGGCCCTTGCTGGGGGGCCTGGGGAGACACTCGCGAGCCCTCCGCCGGGAAGGCGCAAATGCGCCAGCAGGCATCAGAGCGCAGAACCTGGGAAACGCCGGGCTGGCCCGCGGCACTCACGGTTCTCATACGGGCGCGAGCGGCGGAAAGGAGGGCCGCTTGCCGCAAAAGAGGAAACGGGGAACCACAGAAAGCCTGTGGTTCCCCGCAGGGAGTTGGCGACCAGGGTCCTGGTTTAGAACACGTACTTCAACACCAACTGGATGCTGCGCGGGGGCGCGGCCCCGGTGATGCGGCCGAACGCCGCCGGAGCGTTGATGTTGGCGCCGGCGCCACCGAAGTTGACGCGGTTAAAGGCGTTGAAGAACTCGGCGCGGAACTGGATGTTGTGGCCTTCCATAATGCCGAAGTTTTTCAGGACGCTGATGTTTTCGTTGCGGAAACCGAAGTTGCGCAGGTTCGAATAGTTCGGCGCCGCATTGCCGAAGGTGAACGGCGCGGGCTGGGCGAACGCGTTGATGTTGAGGTAGCGGTCGCGGGCGGGATCGAAAGACCCGTGGGAAACCCCGGTGAGCGGATCCACGCCCGGCACCCGGTCCGGCCGGTTGCCCCCGCCAAACAGCGGGATGGCTCCGCCGCCACCCACAAAGACGGGCGTGCCGGCGCGGTACTCGTGAATTGCGTTGAGCTGCCAGCCGCCCACCAGCAGGTTCGCTGCGCGGCCCACGCTTCCCATCCACTTCTTGCCGCGGCCGAACGGCAGTTCGTAGTTCCACGACATGATGAAGTTGTGGGGGACATCGTTGGGCGCCAGCCGTTTTTCAATGCCGCGGTTGGCGGTGTCGAGCGGCCGCGCGCCGGAAGCGTCATCGCCCCAACCCGTGAAGCCCGGACCATGGATAAAGTTCTTCGCGAAGGTATAGGCGATCAGCATGGTCATGCCGTTCGAATAGCGGCGCTGAATGCGTGCTTGCAGCGAGTGATACTTGTTCCAGCCGGTCGGTTGCAGCAAGTTCCGGATGTCGGTGAACTGGGGATAGGCCCGCAGCGCCTGCGCGACCGAACCGTTGAAGCCGGGGTAGGGAGGACGGAAGCCCGCCGCCACCGCCGCTGCCGAGTTGATGTTCTGCGTCAGCAGATTACCCAACCGCAGGAATTCGGCCGGCACCTGGTTGATGTTCTCCAGACCGGCGGGCAGCGCCCGACTGAACTGCCCGACGTAGCCGATATCGGCCAGGAAGTTCATGGGCAGCTCGCGCTGGATGTTGAACGTCCAGCTATTGGTATAGCCGGGCTTGTTCGCGCCGGGGTTCATGAAGTCGATCACGTTGTTGTTCAGCAGGTCGGGGCGGGTGATCGGCAATTGGCCGGTGAAGGCCGGTACGCCGTTGTCCAGAATCAAAGCGGGTTCGCGGCCGAGCGTCAACTGCGGAAACTCCTGCGTGAAGGAGAAGCCATGGTTGAAGTAGCGCGACAGCCGGCCGATGGAAGTCGCGTTGGTCGGCGACCAGAAGATGCCGTAGCCGGTGCGGATCACCGTCTTGTTGTTGATTGAGTAGGCCAGGCCTACGCGCGGCGAGAACGCCCGCATATAAGTGGGCAGCAACCGTTCGCCGCGGTTGACAAACGCCAACGCGCCCGGCCGGTTCCCCGCGCCCGGGTTCACCGCGTTGAGGTCCAGATAGGACTGCCGGTAGTTTCGTTCAAAGACCACCGTGGGAATCTCGTGCCGGAAACCCAGCGTCACGGTAAGCTTGCGGTTCACGCGGAAGACGTCCTCGAAGAACCAGACGTAGAACTCGTGCTGCATCTTGCGCTCGGGAGCGGGAATCAGCCGCTGCGCGCTGAACACCTGGCCGAGATAGAAGCTCGCCCAGCCGTTGCCCAGGTTGTTCGCCTGAGGGCTGGTCAGGTTCGACGTGCTGAGCTGGCTGAAGTTGTACAAACCGCTCAGACCGCCGGTGTCGGTGCCGGCGAAGTTGTCGAACCGGAGCAGACGGAACTCGCCGCCGAACTTGAGCTGATGCTTGCCCTTGATCCAGGTCCAGTTATCGAGGAAGACCCAACTGATGTTCGCCGACGGGTCGTTCGGCTGCTGGTTGGAGTTGCCGGCCGTAAGACTGCCGTACGGATTGCCGACGGCGAACGCGGGAAAGCCCGGACTGTCGCGGGGGATGCCGGGAAGCTGGACAATCTCATTGCCCTGCCGGTCATCACGGCGGCGCACCGGATTGGAATAGGTATAACCAAAACCGGCGTGATGCAGCAGCGTGGGAGTTACCGTCTGGTCGTAGTTGGCGCGGTAGTTCCGGCCCTTGATCTGCGACAGGAACCACAAACCAAGCGGACCTCCCGAGGCGCCGAATTCGCTCCGCACAAAACCGTCGTTTAACGAATTCCACGAGGTGAAGTTCACGCGGTGCCGGTCGTTGAAGTTATGATCGACTTTAATCGACCAAACGTCATCCTCGGTGTAGTTCGCGCCCCGGTGGACGAAATTGTTGAAGTACGTCCCCTGATTGTCCGGCAGCGGGATCAGGGGGAACACGCGCTGCGCCACCGCGCTGGCCCGGTTCTGAGGGATGATGTTGCCAGGGAAGGGTTGCCGCGTTCCGTCCGGGAGGGTCGTCGCCGGATCGAAGATCGGAATCAACGCGCCAGCCGCATCGACATAGCGGGAAAAATCACCGCGGCGGAACTCCGCCGGAGGCACGCTGACCAGGCTGCCGTTGATCGGGGGCGCGTTCCGCACAAAGGTGTAGTTGAAATTCCAGAACGTCTTGTTCTTGCCGTTATACACCTTCGGGATCAGCAGGGGCCCGCCCAGCGAGCCGCCCGCCTCGTTGAAGCGGACAATCGCCCGGCGCGGCGCGAAGAACTGGCGGGCGTCCAGTTTGTCGTTCCGGAACAGGTGGAACAATCCGCCGTGGAACGAGTTGGTGCCGGACTTCAACGTGAAGTTGATCACACCCAAGCCGCGGCCATACTCGGCCGGGAACAGCGTATTCTGGACCTTGAACTCCTCAATGGCTTCGTACGGAGGCGCGCTTTGCGCGAGGAACCCGGGGTTACCGGCCAACTGCGCCGAAATGCCGTCGATCAGCATCTCCTGCGTGAACTCGGGACTGCCGTTGATGCTCTTGCCCCACTGCGTGCCCACCACACCGGGGGTCAGGAAGATGAACGCCTCAGGCTGGCGGCGTCCGGATGCCGCGGTGGTGATCGCGCCCGTACCCACTTGGATCGGTAGATCCAGGATCTGCCGGCGCTCCAGCACAGTGGAGACTTCCGGAGACGTGGTTTGCAGCGCAATGACGTCCGCGGAAACCGTGACCGAATCGGTGACGGCGCCCACCTCCAAAACGATCGGGAGCTCAATGGTCGTTGCGGTGAGGATACTCACCTGCTCACGAACGAACTTCTTGAAACCTTGCTTTTCGCCCTCCAGGCGATACAAACCGGGAGGCACGGCGCGAAATGCATACCCGCTGGTGTCCGAAGTAGCCTGGAACGTGGTTCCGGTCTGGAGCGAGCGTAATGTTAACCGTACCTCCGGTATTGCGGCTCCGGTCGAGTCGGAGACGGTTCCGGTAAGACCACCAAGGTTGCCCTGCGCTTGGAGCATCGGAGCCAAAGCCAGGGTGAGGGGCAACAGCAAAGTCGCGACACGTCTGTTCTGCATGGAGTTACACTGTTCTTCTACGGGGAATGCTCCTAAGTGTAAGCTGAGTGAAATAAACCAGTCAAGGATGCAGACCTAAAAATATGTGTATTCCGTTTTTTTTCTTCCTCGCGAGCGTGGCTCTGGCGCAGAGCCATCCTCCCCTCAACGATGGACACCCCCACGGCGACGCTCCCTTCCGCATCGAACCGGGATGGCGTAATCTTCTCAACAATGTGGACTTAACCGGATGGAAGACGTATGGGTCACTGCCCAACCACTGGGTGGCGACCTCGGCCATCCGGTGGGAGCCGGTCTTGGCTCCCGAAAGGCTTTTCGCTTTCCCAACGGGGGGCGACACGCTGTTCAACGGCAAGGCGGGAAAGTCAGCTAACCTCTTCACAGAAGAGAAGTTTGGCGATATCGAGCTCTATCTGGAGTACCTCATCCCCAAGGGGTCCAACTCCGGAGTGTACCTGCACGGCCTGTACGAAGTTCAGATCTTCGACAGCTTCGGCAAAACCGAGGCGCAGTATTCAGACGCGGGCGGAATCTACCACCAGTGGATTGACGGCAAAGGAGTTGGAGGTTCCGCTCCGCGGGTAAACGCGAGCCGCCGCCCGGGAGAGTGGCAGTCGTTCCAGATCTGGTTCCGTGCTCCCCGCTTTGACGCGGCGGGCAAGAAGGTGGAAAACGCCCGTTTTGTGCAGGTTTTGCATAACGGTCTTTTGGTGCAGAAAGACGTTGAGGTGGCCGGGCCCACCCGGGCGCACATGCCCATCGGGGAGGCGCCGGAAAACCCGCTCATGCTCCAGGGGGACCACGGACCGGTGGCTTACCGCCACATTTTCGTCCGGCCGCTCCGGCCCATCGTGCCGCGGTCGGCGCGCTTTTAGCCATCAGCGATCAGAGACCGGCTTTGAGGTGATCGCTGAACGCTGGCCGCTGACCGCTGAGAGCTAAAAGCTGACCGCTGGCCTCTTGTCTACTCTTTGCCGGGGTGGTGCCAGCCTACGGTGGCGCCGGAATCCCCGAACCGCTTGACGCCCGCTTCCCGAATCGCGGAGTCGGGCACTTTCACCAGCGGGGTGTAGCGCGGATGGTGGGACTCCCGGTACGGGTTGTTCCGGGCCGCGTTGTAGCAGCAGATCATGGACCAGCGCGGATGCGGGGAGTGGTTTTGATCGGAGCGGTGCAGCAGGTTGGCGTGGAAAAACAGCGTGTCTCCCGGGTCCATCTCGACGTAAACCAGGGGCAGGCGCTTGAGGATCTCCGCCACGCGTTCCGGGTCCGCGCCGGTCTGCTCGCCCGTCCGGCCATGATCGATACGGCCGAGATGATGCGAGCCGTCCACCACTTGCAGGCATCCGTTCTCACGCGTCGCCGGGTCGACGGCGATGAAGGCGCTGCAAAGCAGCGGATACAGCACGCCGTTGTTGTACCAATAGCCGTAATCCTGGTGCCAGGCCCAGGCGCCGCCGGTGCGCGCGTCCTTCATGATCATCTTCGAGTGGTAGTGGTAAACCTCGCCGCCCAGCAGCGCTTCGGCGGAGCAGACCAGCGACTCGCAGCGCGCAAACATGCCATAAATGGTGTCGCCCGGATGATTCCACAACGAAAGGCGAACCGTCCCTCCTTCGCCGTCGGCGCGGCCGAACGAGCGCTGGTCCAGTTCCCGGTCCTCCCGGGCGGCTTTGCCGAGCAAAGCGATTTCTTCACCTTCGAAAAACCGCCTCGCCAGCATCCAGCCGCGCTCGTGGAAACTCTGCACCTCAGGGGGAGTCAAGGGTCCTCGTGCCATCCTCCCCTTACTTTAGCGGACAGCCCGCGATTTGGAATAGAATTCGTCTAGCCGCGCCGGGAGCGCGGCGGCGAATGATCGACCTGAACCTCCACCACATGCCCCCCCCGCCCGCCCGGAAGGATTACCGCATCGGCGTGATCGGGTCGGGGTTCATCGTGCGCGATGTCCAACTGGTCGCCTATCGGGATGCCGGCTACCAGGTGGCGGCCATCGCCAGCCGCAATCTCGACAGCGCCCGCGAAGTGGCGCAGGCACGCGGCATTCCCGTCGTGCACGAAAGCTGGCAAGACCTGCTGGCGGACCCGTCGATTGAGGTGCTCGACATCGCCGTGCCGCCCGCCGCGCAGCCGGAAATCATTGAACATGCCGTCCGGCACGCCGGGCATATCCGCGGCATCCTGGCCCAAAAACCACTGGCGCTCGACTACCGGCAGGCTCGCAACCTGGTCGCCCGCTGCGAGCAGGCCGGCATCCGGCTGGCCGTGAACCAAAATATGCGGTACGACCAGTCGATGCGCGCGCTGAAAACGCTGCTGACGCGCGGCGACCTGGGCGAACCCGTCCTGGCCACCATCGAGATGCGGGCCATCCCCCATTGGAAGCCCTGGGCGCGCAACAGCCAGCGCCTGACGCTGGCCGTAATGAGCATCCACCACCTGGACTGCTTCCGCTACCTGTTCGGCAATCCGGAGTCCGTCTACGCCAGCGCGCGGCCGGATCCGCGCACCCGGTTTGCGCACCGGGACGGCATCGTGCTTTATATCCTCGAGTACGCCAGCGGCCTGCGGGCAGCGGCGTGGGACGACGTGTGGGCCGGTCCGGCGCGCGAAGGCGGTGCGCCGGATCTCTACATCAAGTGGCGCGTGGAAGGCGACCGCGGCATGGCGCAGGGGACCATCGGCTGGCCCGGCTATCCGAACGCCGTGCCCAGCACCCTTCAGTTCACCACCGCCAAGCAGCCGGGCATGTGGCTGAGCCCCACCTGGCAGGAAGTGTGGTTTCCCGACGCGTTCCGGGGCACTATGGGCGACCTGCTAGACAGCCTGGCCACCGGACGCGTGCCCGCCATCAGCGGCGCCGACAACCTCGGCACGCTGGCGCTGGTGGAAGCATGCTACCGTTCGCTGGACGAGCACCGGCCTGTGGCGCTGCGCGAGATCATGGAGGAAGCCGCATGAAGCTTGGCCTAATCAATACCGCCTGGTTTGGTTCGCCCATCGGCACCGCCGAGGGTATCCGCCTGACTAAACAGATCGGTTTTGACACGATCGATATCTTCGCGGACCCGTTGGATCTGACGATCCGCGACCGCCGCCTAGTCCGCGACACGTGCCGCGAAGTGGGCCTGCCCGTGATCTCGACGGTGTGCTGCGCCCTCGGCATTGCCGATTTCAATCCGCCAGTGCGGCGCTTCCACGTCGAGCGCGTGAAACAACACCTGGACTTGGCCTTCGAACTGGACGCGCGCAATCTGCTGCTGGTGCTGGGCGAGTACATCTGGCAGCAGGAGGTGATCGCGCCCCGCGACCAGTGGAACTGGGCGGTGGAGCACGTGCGCGATCTGGGCGCGTACGCCGCCAGCCTGGGGCTGGAGATCGCCCTGGAACTGGAACCGTTCCATCAGTCGCTCATCAACGACTTGCCGAAGATGATCCGCTTCCTGGACGATGTGAACCACTCAGCCGTGCGCGCCAATGTGGACATATCGCACCTGGCGCTCTCCCACACTCCCGCAAGCGAACTAGGCCGGCTGGCGGGCCGCATCGCCCACGTTCATTTTTCCGACTGCGACGGCAACAAACACGGGGATCTGCCACCCGGCCGCGGCGTGGTGGATTTCCCACCGTACCTGGAGGCGCTCAAGGAAACCGGCTACGACGGGGCCATCAGCATCGAGTTGGAGTACTCACCCGAGCCGGAGCGCATCGTCGAGTGGGTGCGCGAAGCGTACGCGGAAACCGACCGGCTGATGCGCGGCCTCGGCTTGCGCGGATAAGCGCGGCCGCCCTCCGCGGCCGGCAGGGCCGCTGGTTCCTGGATCTCGGCAAACCCTTGTTCGGCGAAACGGTCAAGGTGATGCCGCGGCGGCGGGCAGATGGTACCGCCAGACGGTTGCGCCGGAGATGAAATAAACGGCGTTTCCGCGGAGCGCAAAGCCGCCGGTGACCGGCCGGGGCGCTTCGGCCGCCAAAAGTGACCTGACGCGTCTCCGGATCGATGACAAATACGCCCTCGCGCGTCAAGCCCCAAATGCGCCCGTCCGGACCGGCGGCCACGGCATTGTAGATCGCCGCGCGGAACGGCATTTTCTTGCGTTCCACGACCTGCCGCCTGGCGGCATCGAACACAAAGAGCGTTTCGCCCGCCATCCCGTAAACCAAGCCGTCTCGCGAGGCGACCAGGTTGTTGACCGCGGAGGCTCCGGGCACGGGCGCTGTTTCGAAAAGCTTCCGGCGCGCGGCCGGATCCCAGAGAAACCTTCAGTCTCCCACCGCAGGCGGCAGCCTGCGGGGTGCGTAATAAGCGGAACTAACTTAACTACTAGATCCTCGAGCGTGCCGCTCCTCGGATCCAGCTTGAGCAGGTGCGCACGGGGCAGGGTGCCGATGATACGTTGCCGTCCGGTCCCGCCGTCATGCCGTGTGCGCCGTACTGGCCCGGGACCGGGTTCAAAAACACCCGGTGCTCCCCGGTGGCGGAGTCCACCGCGACGATATCGATGGTGTGGTTGACATAGAGGTAACTCAGATACAGGCGCTCACTGCCGGCGGCGGGTCCCGGCCCTACCGTGGAGACCGAAAGGCTGCCCACACCACGGTGACGGCCCAGCCCTTCAAATGTTCCTGGCCCCTGCGCCGGGATACTCGCCGCGGCGAGCGCGAGCAGTAGGGCCGATCGGCGCATCCAACCTAATCATCCGCCCAAGGCGGGCCCGCGCTCAACCGCATCTGGGTTTTCGCTGGCCCCCTACCTTGCCGGCAGCCCCGGCGGCGCCGGCGGGAAGCCGCCAGGCTTCGGCCGGGCGCGGGATTCCCGAATCGGCCATGCTTGGTATGATGTGCCATGGGAGCGCGGCGATCCTGGAGCGCCAGTGCCCAGCGAGGCGCCAGCGCAGCCACAGAGGCCTGGTTCTTCCTGTGGAGTGGGCAAAGAATCGGGCAAAGTGAGCTTCCCCAAAGGGGCGCCCGCCGTCCAGAACGTATGGGCCCGTAGCTCAGGCGGATAGAGCATCTGCCTTCTAAGCAGAGGGTCGCTGGTTCGAGTCCAGCCGGGCCTACCACGCTGAAACCAAGCTGCGCCGTTCTCCGCTTACTCGGCGCCGGAATCCCCGCCGTGCGGAGGGGCGTTCTTGACGTGGCGGTCGAACCACTCGATCATTTCGGCCAGAGTGTGGGCCACGGACTCGAAGGCCACGTAGCCGTGCGATTCGTACGGCAGCATCACCAGGCGCGCCGTGCCGCCGTTACCGCGCAGCGCCTGATACATGCGCTCGGACTGCATCGGGAACGTGCCGGGGTTGTTGTCCGCCTCCCCGTGAATCAGCAGCAGCGGTTCCTTGATTTTGTGGGCCGCCATCAGTGGCGACATCCGCAGGTAAACCTCGGGCGCTTCCCACAGGGTGCGTGGTTCGGACTGGAAGCCGAAGGGAGTGAGCGTGCGGTTGTGGGCGCCGCTGCGGGCGATGCCTGCGCGGAACAGGTCGGAATGCGCCAGCAGGTTGGCGGTCATGAACGCACCGTAACTATGGCCGCCCACGCCGACGCGCTGCGGGTCGGTGACGCCCATCGCCGCCGCCTTCTCGATCGCCGCGCGGGCACCGGCGACGATCTGCTCCACGTAAGTGTTATTGACGGTCTCCGGATCGCCGATCACGGGCATGGCCGCGTCGTCCAGCACGGCGTAACCGGCCAGCGCGAAGAACAGGTGCGAAGTGCCGGCCAGCGTGGTGAAGCGTTGCGTGGACCCGCTCACCTGGCCAGCCGTGCCGGCATCGGAGAATTCCCGGGGATATGCCCAGACGACGGTGGGCAGGCGCGTGCCTGCCTGGTAGCCGGGGGGCAGATAAAGCGTGAAGGAAAGCTGCACGCCGTCGTGCCGCTCGTACAGGACCCGCTGCTTGGTGATGCCGCGGATTTGCGGCGTGGGATCGGGAAAGGCGGTGACCGCCCGCCGCGCCGCATCCCCGGCGGTGCGCACATACAGGTTCGGCGGCTCGGTGGGCGTCTCGTAACTGGTCAAAAAGCGCCGCCCGTCTTCGGAAAGCAGAGCGGCGGCGTACTCATAGCTGGTTTCGCCAGAGCGGAACAACCTCTCCGTTTTCCGCTCCCGCCAGGAGAAGCGGTCCAGAAAGGGCCGGTCGCCCTCGCGGGTGGCGCCCGCGCCGGAAAGAAAAATCGCGCCGTCGTGCTGCCAGATGGCGCGATGGCCGTTCGGTAGCACGCGCCGCACGGGTGCGCCTGGATCGCGGTAGCGGTCGCGGAGATTGCGGCTGAACACCACCTGCGGCGCCCCGCCAGGTTCGAGTGTAAAGGTCCGCAGGCAGCGCCGGTCGCGATCGTAATCGGTAAGCCAGGCGACGTCCTCTTTCTCGAACCAATCGATGGACGTCAGCCGTTGCTCAATCCTGGCGGCTTCGGTTGGCTCGCTTGTGAAGGGAGCGCGCAGCGCCAGCAGCCGGTCGCGGTGGGGAACCTTCTTTTTTGGATTGCCCTCGTCGAGCGCTTCCGCCCAGAACAGGGTGGCTGGCTCGGTCGGTTTCCAGGTCACCAGGCGAGGGCCGACGGGCACGCCGTCGATCGGCACCTCGGCCACGGGCAGGCTGGCGATGGTGCGGACGCGCCGCCCCTGGCGGTCCCAGATCTCAAGTTCCGCGGGAAAGTATTCGAGCGGATGCAGCCGTGAGTAGGGGCGGCGCAGGCGCGCGACAAACAGATATTCGCCATCCGGTGAGGGCCGGAAAGCGCGAAAGATGCCAGGCGGTCCCCAGGCGGACGCGCGGCCGGTTTCCACATTTATCACGGTCAACTGGCTGGTGGCGTAGTAGTCAAAGAGCGCTTCATCGTGCGCGTTTTGCAACAAGTCCTGGAAGGTGCGGACCGGGGCGGTGTTACCGGAAGTCTCCTGGATATTCGGCCCGGCGGGCGCGGCCGGCGGCTTGGGAGGCGCGCCGCGTCCGGACGGCACGGTCTCGACCAAAAGCGAGCGTTGATCGGGCAGCCAGGCGAACGGTTCGCCCAGCGCGGCGGTGACGCCAGCCAACAGCGGCCGGGGATCCCCCGCCGCTGCCTCGCCCACCCAGAGCTCGATGGTCGTCTCCCGGTACCGGAGAAAAGCGAACCGCCGCCCGTCCGGACTCCACACGGGCGGGCCGATGTGCGCGCCGGGCGGAAGCTCCAATTTGCGCAGCGCGGGCAGCCTCGAACTGTCCGGGGCGGGGAGCGGTTGCAAGTCGAGGGCGGCGTAATACCCCGGACGGTGCGGTCCGTTGTTGGAGGGGTCGATCCGGCGGCCCGCCAGGCGGAGCATCGGACGGGCCAGGTCCGCGATCGAGGGATAGCGCACCGGTTGGGCCAGCAACAGGAAGCGCCGGTCCGGGCTCAGGAAAGGTTGGGGCGGCGCCGGACTTTGCAGTACATCCAGGATTGCTTGCGGCGGCTTTCGATAGAGTTCTTCCGGCATGGCAGGCGGGACGAGCAGAAGGATCCACCAAAGCCGCGTCATCATTGATCCTCGGTCTGCCTCCGGGCGCCCTCCAGCCCCAGCGCCGACGCGCGTTCCTGCATGGCGCGGATGCAGAACGCGATGTGCTCGTCGAGGTCGACGCCAAGCTCCGCCGCGCCGTTCAGAATATCCTCCCGGCTGACGGCGCGGGCGAAAGACTTGTCTTTCATCTTTTTCCGAACCGAGGCCACCTCCAGGTCATGTACGCTGCGCGTCGGTTTCACGTAGGTGGCGGCGGTAAGGAAGCCGGCCAGTTCATCGCAGGCGAATAATGTCTTCTCCAGGCGGGACAGGCGCGGCACTCCGCTATAGCTTGCGTGGGAGAGAATGGCGCGGCGGATGTCGTCATCGACGCCGCGCTCGGCGAGAATGGGCTCGCCCTTCAGGGGGTGATCGGGCGCGTTGGGGTGCATTTCGTAATCAAAATCGTGAAGCAGCGCGGTCACCGACCAGCGTTCCACATCTTCGCCGAAGCGCCGGGCGTAGGCCGCGACGCAAGCTTCCACCGCCAGCGCGTGTTTGCGGAGGCTGTCGGACTTGGTGAATTCACAGAGCAGATCCCAGGCTTGATCGCGTGTCATGCGTCTTACGCACCAAGGTAACAAAAGCGCCTTGGGTTGCGACGGATGACTCAACTGGGAAGGCGCCAGGCGCAGGGCACGCTCTCCCCTGCGGGCAGATCTTGGATGTTGGCGTTCCCGGATCGGTCGGCCGCGTTAGGGGGGCGCACCCGCGCCCGGCTGGCCCTTGGCGAGCCGGACGGCGCCGTGGCGAGCGCCGTCCGGCTGGTTCCGTTCTACCGGGTGGTGGGGCTGATGGCCTCGCGTTCGTCGCGGGTCGCCGCTACGGCCGCTCCTGCCACCCCGCCGGCGACGAGCACTCCCGCGATGACCGCCTTGGTGGCGATTCCCCCCGCCGTGGCCGCAGCCGCCGTGCCCGACGCGGCACCGCCGCCTGCCGCCGCTCCCGTCGGGGACGCGCCTTTCGCCGCGGCCGCGCCGCCCGTGCCCGCCGCCGCAGGCAACACACACTTGCCCGGCAGCGCACGGACCGAGGTCACCACGACGGGCGCCGCGCCTTCACCCCCCGGTTCGGCAATCCCTACGACCTCCACGCGTTTGCCCAGGTGCGCCGCCAAGTCGCTGCCCCGCACCTCGAACCGAACTTGCGTGGTCTCGTCCCCGACAAAGAACTTACTGGCGTCACCCTCCAGGCAGCCGGTAATCGTCGAAGCCGCTACCGCCCCAGAGGTCTGGGGGGAAAAAGCCAAGGCCGCGCCCGCCGCCACGTTCGCCACCAGCAGACCCGAATCCTTATACACTTGCACCTGCCCCCGCAGCGCCGCCACCTGCAAGATGCGATCCTCGCCTACGGTGACCCGCACCCCGGCATCCCCGGCGCCGCGGATGCGCAACGACAGCGCCTCCAAGGGATACGCCGCCAGCCCTTCCATCTCCGTCCAGCCGCGTTCCAGCACCATCCGGTCGCGATAAATCACCCCGCTCGTCCCGCTCCCCAACTGGATCCGCGCCCCGTTGTGCAAGCGGATGCGCGACGGCGCCCGGCCAGTTTGAATCCGGCTTCCCTCAAACAGCGTCGCCGCGCCCGGCATCCGCGCGTCGTCCACGGTAAACTCCCCATTGGCGGCCGCCATGCCCACGACGGCGGACGAGGCTGCGCCAAATGCCAGATGGGCAGCCATGAAAGTGGCAATCAAATATTGTCCAGTTCCTCGTTGCACGCTCGAACTCCTTGTGAAACTCCTCACACGGGTTTGATCGGACGATTCCGAAATTTCATGAGTCCCGCTGATGGCATATCGCCACAGGGGTATGGCGCCGCCCCCCGCGCCCGCCGATAGAACAAGTGTGCGCCGCTTCGTGCGTCACCTGTTCTCGCTGCTGACGATCGTGCTCGCCTTCACCGGCGGGTGGACGCATGCACGCCTGGCGGTCGCCTGCCTGCTGGCGGACGCGGGAGACGCGGCCCGGTGGCGTATTGCGGTGCGTCTGGCGCCGGAGTACGCCCGGCTCCAGTTGCGCTACGCCCAGTCCGGTTTTTCGCCCGGCGAACGCGCTTTCGAGGAGGCCCTCCGCACCGCGCCCCGCTGGGCGCAAGCCCACCTTGCCTACGCCGCCTGGCTGGACGGGGAAGGACGCGGGCAGGAGGCCGAGCGGCGATACCTTGAAGCCAGCAGCCTCGACGCGGGGATGCGGCCGCGCTTCGCGCTGGCCAACTATTACTACCGCGCGGGCAACCAAGCCGCCTTTCTGGAGTGGTCGAAGCGGGCGGCGGCCGTGCCGCGGGCCAACCTCGAGGGGATCTTCGCGCTGGCCGAGCGGGCAACGCCCGACGTTGCCGCCGCGCTGCGGGAAATCCTGCCTCCGCAACCCGAGGCCTGGCGTCAGTGTCTGGACTATTACCTGCGGCGCCAGCAGTGGCGCACCGTCCGGTGGGTGGCCGACCGGCTGGCCCCGGAAGCGCGGCGCGAAGATACGGGCCGCCTGCTCTGGTACGCCGATTTCGAATTGCTCTTTGGGGATCCGCGGTTGAGCCTGCAAGTCTGGAACCGGCTGGTGGGTGCAGGGGGGACGCCGGGTCCGCCGCTATCGCCGGCCGCGGGCCCGTGGCTGGCGAACCCGTCCTGGGAGGCGGCGCCCACCCACCGCGCCTTCGACTGGCGCATTCGCGAGGAGGAGGGTGCGAGCGTCACCATCGCCGGGAGGCCGCGGGCGCTGCGGCTGGAGCTGTCCGGCAAACAACCACCCGGGGGCGACTTTGTGCAACAGTTTGTCTACCTGACGCCGGCCCGGCGCTACCGTTTCTCGCTCGAGGCGCGCGCCGAGGGACTCGCCGAGCCGTCCGGATTGGCCTGGGTAGCGCTCGACGGACGGACCGGCGCGCCCCTCGCGGAGCTGCCCCTCGCCACGACGGGCTGGAAAACGCACCACTTGGATTTCCGGTGTCCGGCCCTGCAGCCGCTGGTGCGGTTGGCGCTCCGCTATGCGCGCCCGCCGGGATGGCCGCGCGCCGCGGGCTGGGCCGAGTTCCGGGAGTTGTCGCTTGCCGAGTCCGGGGGAACCGGGCGGTGAGCCACCCTGGCCGCGGGCCGAGACTGCTGCTGGCCCTGATCGTCGCCGCATCGGTCCTGTGGTTCGGCGGCGCGGAGCCCGCGGCGGCGCACGCGATTTTCAGCTTCACCTTTGGGCTGGTTGCCTGGGTGGTTTTTCAAGCCTGGCGGCGGGGTGAACGGCTAACCCTGCCGGCGCTCGCCGTCCCCCTTCTCGCGTTGACCGCGTGGTCTTGGATTCAGATTCTGGTGCGGGACGCGCCCCACGCGGCCGACGCGCACCGCGCCGCCTGGCGCTGGGCGCACTGGACCTGTCTGGTTTGGCTGGCGGCGTATCTGCTCGGCGGACACCGGCGCCACCGCCTCGTGATCCGCTGGCTGGCTGGAGGAGGGGCGGCGCTGGCGGCGGCCGCCGTCCTTGCCCACGCGCTGGCGCCCGGGCGCTGGTTCGGCCTCGCCGCCGTCGCGGGAAACCGTCCGCTCGGCAGTTTCGTCAACCCGGACCACTGGGCGGCGTTCGCGGCGCTGGCGCTCCCGGCGGCGCTCTGGCTGCACGCGCACAACCCGCGCCCGGGATGGCCGCTCTTTGCGGCCGCGCTGTTGTACGGTTCCGCCGTCGTAAGCGCATCGCGCGCGGGCGTCGCGCTGGCCACCATCGAGTTGTTGGCGCTGCCGCTGTGGATGGCGCGCCGCGCCGCGCCGGACACGGCACTCAGGAGCGTCCTCCAGCGGCAGGGAGCGGTGACGGCCGCCGCTGCGCTCGGAGCCGCGGTCTGCGGCTGGGATCTGTTCTGGCGGCGCGCGCTGGACTGGGATCCGCTCCGCCACCGCCTGGATCTCTACGCCAGCGCCTGGCGACTCTGGAGCGGCAATTTCTGGATGGGAGCCGGTCCCGGCTCTTTCGAAACTCTCTATCCGGCCGTGGCGCGCTTTGACACTGCGCTGCGGGTGGACCACGCGCATTGCGACTGGTTGGAATGGGCGGCGGAGGGCGGGTTACCCGCCGTGCTCCTGCTGGCTTGGTTTGTGGTCCGCTCGCTTCTGCTCATCTACCGGCGCGCTCCCTGGGCCGCGGGCGCCGCAGCCGTCTTTTTGCATGCCGCCGTCGACTTCCCGCTTCAACTCCCGGGACTGTACGCGCCCGCGCTCTGCGTGCTGGGCGCGGTGGAAGGTGGCCAGGGCGCCGCGCAACCCAGAGCTTCACCGGCAGCCCGGCAAAGGAAGACTCCTCCGGAACCCAAACCGGCGGCCTCGGCAAAGGCCGGTCTCGCCGGCGCGACGGCGGGCGGGTCCGACTCCAAACCTTAGAGAATCACCGTTCGCTTGATGTAGTCCAAATTGGGGAACTGTTGCTGGAGATACGCATTGCCTTGCGCGGTAATGCGGCCCTGATCCGGGCGTTCTCCATAACCGGCGAACAGGGATTCGACCACATTCATGCCTTCCACCACGTTGCCGAACGGGGCGAATCCCTGATCGTCGAGAAAGGAATTGGTTTTCAGGTTGATAAACAGTTGCGTGGTGCGCGTATTCGGGCCCGCCGTGGCAAAGGTGATATAGCCCTTGGTGTTGCTGCGCGCCACCGGATCGTCTTTGATCGCCGCGTTCTCCCACGCGCGGGCCACCTTGGGATCGCCGGGAATTCCCCACTGCACAATAAAGTTCGGCACGATGCGGAAGAAGCGGTTCTGGTCGAAAAAGCCGTACTTCACCAGGTTGTAGAAGCGGTCGGCGCCGCGGGGCGCCCAGGCGCGGTGGACCTCAACGACGAAATTGCCCTTGCTGGTTTCAAAGCGCACTTTGAAAGTGTCCGGCGCTTTCTCGGTGAACAGCGCCGGCTTGGTCAGGTCCTTTTTGGCCGGTTTTTCGGGTTCCACCTTCTTGGCCTCTTCTTTGGGCGGCTCGGCGGGCTTGGCGGGTTCGGCGGAAGGCGGCTCGGGCGGTTTGGCGGGTTCCGCCGTTTCGGCTCGCTCCTCTGCTTTCTTCGGAGCGGGCGCCGAACAACTGGACAGCAGGAAAGCCGCGGCGGCCAGCGCCGCGGGAAGCAAACGCATCGCGAAGGATCGGGAAGTCATGGCGTGCCTTCTGAACCTCCTTATCTTATCCAGGTTTGGCCGCGCGAAGCGAGGACGGCGTGGAGCTTCCCGGCAGGCTACCGCGACAGCGCCGCCAGCGAATCGGCCACCGTAGGCATGGCGCCGGAGGCCACCGCGTCGCGCCGCAGCCGATGGAACCTCGTCAGGGTGGCGTTGGCTTTCGCCAGCTCCTCAATCCTCTCCACATACGCTTCCAGCCTGGCGCCCGGCAGCGCGAACAGCGCGATGTCGTCGATTAGCGCATCCAGATAGGCTCGCGCTCCACAACAGCCCAGGCTGAGCGCGCCGCGCCCGGAATTGGCCGCCTGCGGCACGATCGCACAGGCGGGGCGGCCCAAGGCGGGAGGAAATCCGCCCTCCACCTGCTGGGTCGCCTCGGACAGAATCAGCGTCTGGGCGGCCTGCACAAACAACAGCACCACGTCGGGGTTCAACGGCGCCGACGCCAGCGGGGAGTAGACCACGTACCTGGGTCCCGCCGGGAGAGTAGGAATCGCCGCCAGGTCCTCCGGCCGCACGTAGCCAAGGTCGCCGAACACTTTCAGGGCGTCTTGCAGGTCGCGCTCCACCGGCGCCGGCATCTCCAGGCGGTGCGTGTACACCCCGATCGAACAGAGCGCATGGTGCACCGCCGCGGTGGCGAACGTTGCGTTGGCGGCTTCCTGCCAGAAGAGGCAACCGGCAGGCGCCTGGCCGGCGTACGGCGCGACGCCCGGCGGCAACTCTTCGGCGAAGCAAATGGCCACGGGTGGCCGGTGCAACGACAATGCATCTGTAAGCGCCGCGGACAGGCGCACAAAGTCACGAGACATGAAAACTCCCCAGAGAATCAGCCAGCGGGCGGCCCGGCGGGCGTTTCTTCGTTCACGGTGAAGCCCGCGGTTTGCTGAATAAAGCCGCGCAACGCGGCCACGTTCGTCTTGCGTGCGTCGAACCCGATGACGACGCGCCCTTCGGGATAGGAAGCCTGAACCTGCAACACGCCAGGCTGCTGTTTCAGCATCGCTTCCAGACCGACCGCGCACGTCACACAGGTGAAGCCGCGCACGGCGAATCGCACTTCCCGCGATTCGGCGGCGCCCGCGCCCGCCGCGCCCAGTCCGGCCGAGGCCGCCGTCATCCGCTGCAAGAAATTCCGCCGATCCATAACCGGCAGTATAGGCGACTCCGGCGCCGGCTGTCTCTACTCAAAAACCGTTAGATCTTTCCGCCGCGCGGGCGGCGTCACCTCGAGCCGCACCATGGTCCCGCCGCGGTAGTCGCCTTCCACCACCGCCGGACCGGGCGCGTGCAGCCGGAAGGAGACATTCCACTCTTTCGGCCACGCCGGCAGCAGATAGATCTTGCCGCCGGCGGACTGCATGAGCATGCTCTGCAAAGCGATCATGCTGACCGAGCCGTGGTCCTGATCGGGAACCCAGTCGAAGTTCGGCCCCCAGAAAGCCGGGAACCTGCTGCCCGGGTCCTTTTGGGAGAAGTTCGCCACCACATCGCGGCGCGCCTCTGCGGTCAGGCCCAGCATCGCCGCCTGGATGGCGTCCTGCATCCAGCCGCCGGTGCGCTTCATGCGCCGCGCGTGGAACGTCTCGCGCGCCATTTCCAGCTCGGGTCGCCCCACGCCAAACAGGCGGTAGGGGAACACCGCGTATAACTCCGGGTTTTCGAGGTTGCTGGGTTTGTCCCGAATCACGCGTGCCGCCGCGATCCGCGTCTTGCCGCCTTCCTGTGTCCGCGGCACCTCCGGCAACGCTTCGCGCAGCGCGCGCCACTCCGGTTTCCAGACGTTTGGCCAGTTCTTCAGCCCGTCGAGCACGAACCGCAAGCCCGCGATTTCCGGCGTGGGATCCTCGACATCCCAAAAGGTTTCCAGCGCCTGCGCGGGGCGGAACACGAGCTTGCCATTCTCCCGCGGGTAGTGTTGCGCGTAGAAATCCAGGATGGCTTCCGCCATCGGGCGCACCGTCTGGCGCGCGAAGGCGTCGTCGCGGGTGTGTTCGAGGTAGTCGAGCGCCATGGCCAGGTACTCGATCGCGCCCTGCCAGTACCAGCGGATGTACCGGTTGTCGACGTGCGAAGGATGCTTGCCCGCGCGGTCCCAGCCATAGTTTGAATTGGCGTACGCCCCCCAGAAGTACATCGTTTCGGGGAAGAAGGCGCCGCCGTGGCCGAAGTACAAGGGCGTGCGGCCCAGGGCCAGGGGCAGCGCGTCGCGGTACATGCGGAAGAACGGGCGCATCAGGTCGAAATCGCCGGCGGCAAACATCGACCAATAGGGCAGCCGGGTGTTCTGGAACCAATACGGCCCGCCCCAGCGCCGGTAGTCGGCGTCAAACACGTGGTCTTTTTCGCGCCCGTCCACCGTGAAGATGGAGCCGTTGAACTTGATGGGAAACGCGCCCCGTCCCGCGCAGGCATGCAGGAAACGCTGCAAGGCGTACCCGCGGCTGACGACCTCGGCTTCCGGCGGGCCGCTGACTTCGATCCAACTGCGCGCCCAGAAGTCGCGCCACCAGCGCTCGTGCGCCGCGCGGCGCGCCGCAGCCGGTTGCCGGCTCACCTGGCGCGCCAGCGCCGCCAACATCTGGCTCCAATCGTCGGCCGGCGCCTGCGCGGTCAGCGCAAACACGCTCAGCACAATTTGTTTGCGCGGTTCCGCCGCGCGCAGCGTGGTTGCATCCGCCTTGGGCAGCCCCTCCAGCCGGGCGCCAAAGGTCCGCCCCAGCAGCGGGTCGCTCAGCTTGGACAGCAGGCTTTCCAGTCCCTGATGCTTCAGGGTTAAGGGCCAGATCGAGCGTTCGTTGCGGTGATACCAGACCACGGCGTCTCGGGCGCTTTCGACGATCGTGTCGGGATCGACCACCACCGGCTCCGGTCCGCCGTCCATGCCGTAGGCGCTGTGCACCTCTTCCTTGGGCAGCGTCCGGGGCCGGGTGCGCCAGATCTCGACGCGCGCCTCCGCCGCCACGCCGTCCCGGCTGGCGATTTCGACGTGCGCCACCGGGTGGTGCGCGTCCACCCACACGTGCAGCGTTTCGCCGCCCGCGCGGATCTCGATGCGGCCACGGTCCAGTTGCAGCTCTTGCGAGAAGGGCTGTCCGCGCCGGAAGGGATTCGGCGTCAGTTTCACGCGCACGCGCCCCAGCTTCTGCAAGCGCGCGGTCTCGCTCCAGGCATCCGTCTTGCTGAGGTAGAAAAGCAGATCGCCGTCCGCCTCCACCCACACGTTCAGGCCGAGGTCGCCGTTGCCCAGCGGCATGGAGCCGGACGAGTTCGCGCTGGGCGAGTCCCAGCGCACGTGGTAACGGGTCACGTCGCCGCCCCACGCCAGGGCGGCCGCGGCCAGAGCGGCCAGCAATCGGATGTTCACCAGTTCAATTCCTCGACTTCGAAGCCCGCAGGTTGCAGCAGGCCGCGCAGCGCCGGCGGCAGCAGGTCGTTGACGTCCGGCGCGGCAAAGCTGTCGCCGGCAAAGAAGCGCGCCGCCTGCGCCTGCACCGCCAGCGCAATGGCGGGGAACGGCGGCTCGCCCAGCACGCCCGCCAGATAGATGTGGGGGTTTTCCGGCAGCGTGGGCGCGACGGCGCGCGCCAGGTCATGCCGGTAGACCGAAGCGCCCTCCCACAGGTTCACCGCCCGCAGCAGTTGCGCGCTCGCCGGGTTGGGCACCGTGCGGTCGCCCAACGCGATCTGCACCATCACCCGCTTATAGGGCACGCCGGGAAACGTGGCGGAAAACAGGTGGGTGGCGAACGCGTAGGGCGCGCCCGGATTCTCCAGCCACTCGATGGCGTCCAGCGCTTCCAGGACCTCCACCGCGCGCCGGCTGGTCAATAGGCGGGGAGGCTGGTAACGCAGCACGGCGGTCTCCAGGAAATCCTGCGCCCGCGGAAACAGCAACGGGTTCCGCCCGAACAAATACGCCTGCAACAACGGCCGGAATGACGGCCCCAGGCGGACCGTATCGGCGAGCGAGCCGCCGCCGGCGTTCAGCACCACCGCCTGGACGCCGGGCTCGAGAGCGGCGAAGATCGCGCCGTAGAACGCGCCCAACGACTGCCCGAGGTAGGAGATCCGGCCGGGGTCGAGATCGCGCGCGCCGTCGCCATCCAGGTCGACGCCCAACTCGATCGCCCGCACAAGCTGGGACAGGTCGAGCGCCGTCTGCCGCAGGCAATCGCGCATGCCCAGGGGCGCGCCGGGCAGCAGGACAATGCAGCCCTCGAAATCCTCCCAGCGGCCATTGTTGTCGACGTCGAGGCCGCGGCCCGGCGCGGGCACGTCGTAGACATTGCCGCCGGCTTCGCGCACGCGCAAAGCGCTTTGCGGCCCGCCGCCGTGGCCGAGCGCGTTGATCGCCACCACTGCGTAGCCGCGGGCCACCAGGCCGAAGATCAGCGCCGTCGGACCGCCGAACTGCGAATCGGTCAGCCCGTGGCCGGCGATCACCACCGGGTAGCCGCCGGGAGGCGCGGGCGTGGCCGGCAACAGGGTGTACACCGTCAATTCTTCAAACTCGCGCGGAGGATTGAAATCCGACCCCGCGCCAATGGGCAACAGCGATCCGCTCACCGCCACGAACCGCGGCGACCGGTAGCGGAAGAAGGCGATCCGCCCGAGACCGGCTTGCACCAGCAAGGGGGCGGGAAACTCGGTCTGTTCGAAGCCCGCCGGGAACCCGACGTGGCGGCGGTGGGTGAACGTCACGGCGGTCCGCGGGTCGATCACCCGGCCGGGCGCCGCCGCGGCGGAAGTGTTGCGCAATTGCTCGCGCGCCCAACGCTGGCCCGCCGTCGCCGCCATGGTGGTGAAGACCGACGCTCCGGCCAGGGGGCCGCCAAGCAGTGAACCCACCCGCGAGGGCGGCAAGGCCTGGCTGAGCTCGACGCAGTAGTCCCCGCCCAACCGCCGGTTCAGGCAGGCGAGAAACCCCTCTTCCGGCTCCACCGGGTCGCCCGCGGCGTCCCGCACCGCGCCGGTCACCACCAGCGCGTACCGCCGCCCTTCGTCGAACAGATCGTCGGGTTTGACATAGGCGCGGAAGGCCGCCGGATCGTAGAGGACTTCGTTGACCGGCGTGATCTTGCCCACCGGGCCGAGTCCCGGACTCGAACGCGCCACCTCGTCCAGCCAGACGAAGGAGATGCCGTCGCGCAGCGTCTGCGGCTGGACTGGACCGGTGAATTGGACCACCGCCCGCGGTTGCAGCGAAAACCCGTCCAGCCCGTTCAACAGCCGCACCTCGCCGCATTCGGCGGCGCGCAGCGCGCAATTGGGCAACGGCAGATCAATCCTCTTTCGCGTGGGCCGGCTGGAATCCTCCACGGTCAGGAAGTCTGTGGGAAAGGGTCCGATGGTGGGATCGGTGGGGTCGAAGCGGACTTTGACGCCGCCGGCGGCGAGGGTCATCGCCCCCAGCCAGCCGTAGCACAGCGCGCGGAAGGCTAATCCCATACCCGCGAGTGTAGCAACCGCCGCGCCAGGACCAGAGCAGCCCGTGGATAAAGCACCCTCTCAGGAATTCCCAGTGGGACGCGTCAGTCTGTCAGTATCGATCCTGGTGTCGCGGCTCCGGAGGCTCGCCAACAGGGAGCAGCCACCGGCCCGCACCTTGGCTGCCGGTGGCTTCGCGCTTGGAAGGTGAGCGGCGGTTCTGAAGAATTGAACGTTGATGCCATTGATGAAAAGTGAAGGAATTCGTTTTGCGCCAACGCCCCAGTCAGGCCTTCACCGGGAAATTGACCGAGGCGGGTCCCGAAAGCCTGAACCCGGGAGCGATGATCGATGTCATCCAACACCGGCGAGCGGGAGGACAAAGAGCCCAAGCCATCGAAGGTCGGCAGACCAGGAGTAAGCAAGGCGCACTCAGGATGGATTCCCGCGGATGTCCCCGGCGGGAATCCCGTCTCGGATTCCTTCAGGCCTTTACCACTTCCACCCGTGCATCGTGGAAATCCGCGCCACCTCCCAGATCGGACAGCCCGTCGGGCGTCAGTGCGTTCACGCTCGAATTCCCCTCCAATGCGGAGGCCCACCACCCTTGGGGAATACTGACTACTCGTGGACGCACACGGTCCCGCACCACCGCCCTCAGCCGCATCTCGCCGCGCCGATTGAACACCCTCACGGCATCGCCGTCCTGAATCCCGCGTGCAGAGGCATCCTTGCGGTTCATCTGCACCACCGGCTCCCCTTCGGCCTTCCGGTGCGACTCGACGTGGCCCATGCTTGAGTTCAGAAACTGCTTTGTATCCTTCGAACTGACAAGGTGCAGCGGATACTCTCTGTCGGTTTCCACCGGGCTATGCGCCGGAAGCGGATCCAGTCCCCTCGCCTTCAGGCCCTCCGCGTAGAACTCGCACTTTCCCGACGGGGTCGCGAACCCACCGTTTGCGTAGGGCAGGTAAGGTTTCGCCACCTTCAACTCAGCCCATCCTTCGCGCGCCAGCCTTTCGTAAGTGATTCCTTCGAGCAGTGGATGGTCGGACTTCAGCGCCGCTCGCACGATACTCTCGTCGGACTCGAACAGATAGGATTCCGTGAAGCCCATCCGCGCGGCCAGCCGACGGAAGAACTCCGTGTTAGGCGCCGACTCGCCGGCGGGCGCCGCTGCCGGCAGGTTGAGGCTCAAATACTGGTGCCCCCAGGATTCTACTAGATCGAGAACTTCCAACTGCGTTGCCGCCGGGAACACGTAGTCCGCATACCGTGCCGTGTCGGTAATTACGTGCTCCAGCACCACGATAAACAGATCCTCGCGTTGCAGGCCCCGTCTCACCAGGTTCTGGTTCGGCGCGATCGTCGCCGGGTTGCTGTTATAGACGAAGAGCGCCTTCACCGCCGGCTTCATCCTGCTGTCCGTCAATGCCTGCCCCAACCGCACCATGTTGATCTCGCGGACCCCCTGCTGTTCCACCTGGGGAGCCTTCACGGCCACGTCGCCCAGTGGAAACAGGTGAGCCGTCATGTGCAGCATGCCGCCGCCCTGGCGCCGCCAAGCCCCGGTGAGGGCCGGCAGACAAGCGATCGTGCGGTACATCATCGCCCTGTTGGCGTGATGCTCCATGCCCACCAGCGTCCGGATGGTTGTCGGCCGCGTCCTGGCATACTCCTCCCCCAGCCGCACGATATCTTCCGGGGCCACACCTGTAATGGCCGCAACCCGCACCGGAGTGTATTCCTTGAGGCGCTCCCGCAACTGCTCGAAGCCGAGCGTCCATCTTTCCACATACTCGCCGTCATAAAGTTGCTTCGCGACGATCACGTGCATCATCCCGAGCGCCAGCGCCGCATCGGTCGCCGGCAGCGGCTGCACATGCCAGTCCGCCCGCTCTGCGGTCGAGCTTTGCAGGGGGTCGATCACCACCAGACGGGCCCCCCGCCGCCGCGCCTCCTCCATCAGTGGCCACATGTGCGGAGTGGATCGTACCGGGTTCGCGCCCCAGACCAGCAAGTAGCGGCTGTGCACGATGTCTTCCGGCAGAATCCCCGCAAAGGAACCGTTGGTCGCGAGGATTCCTTCGTATCCCGCGCTGCCGCAGATGTTGCGGACCAGCTTTGATGCGCCCAACCGCGCGAAGAAACGTCGGTCAAGGGACCGCCCTTGCACCACCCCCTCGGTTCCCGCGTAGCTGTACGGCAACACAGCTTCGGCTCCATCGGTTTCCATGATCTTGGTCAACCGTGCCGCGACATCCGCCAGCGCCTCGTCCCACCCAATCCGCTCAAACCTCGCCTCACCCTTGGCTCCCGTTCGCCGCAGCGGATGCAGAACGCGGTCCGGATGAAATACCAGGTCTTCCAGTACGGTGGCCTTTTTCTCGCAAAGCGCCCCACGTGTCAGCGGATGATTCGGATCGCCCACCACCCTCACCGGTCTGCCGTCTTCGGTTGTGACAATCCACGCACAAGCATCCGGACAGTCATGCGCGCATACCCCGCGAACCTGTGACGCCCGCGCCCTCCCACAACCCGCCGGCAAAACGGCGAGCCCGCATGCCGCAATCCCCGACCCCAGAAAGCGCCGGCGCGATCCCTGCTTTGACATCATCCCGATCCCTCCGTGTCAACCGCTCCGCTGAACTTACCCATTGGAGCATAACGCGCGCTGAATCGCTTTACGGAAAGAGCCGAAAAAACAGACGCCACGGATTACATTGAGACCACACTTCCCCTCGATTGCTCCCCGCAGTTGCCGTCGATTCGCACTGTGCCGGTCGTGTTCCGCCCATTGATCGTCACATTGAAGCCTTAGTGGGTGGGGCCGCGGGCGGCCCAAGCGGCGGTGTATGGCACTCGGCGGCGGCTGCAAACGCCCACGGCGAAGAAGCTGACGCAGCGGCGCGGCGAGTTGATGGAAAGAAAGCGGCGTGAGGATCGATCCCATCGCCGTCAAGACTGCCGCCGCCGTTGGCGGGGCGGAATTCGCGGATGATCCCCGGGCTGCTAGCGCGGGGTGATCAGGCCGCCCAGTTTGTCGGCCTCGCCGCCGGCCAGGCGCGGATAGCGTGTCGCGTAGGCCTCCAGGTACTTCAAGCCCGCGCCCGTGTTGTAGATCACCACGTTCTCGTCCGGGCGGAGGAAACCGGAGGCCAGCAGTTTTTCCCACGCGGCGACGCACGCCGCTCCCTCCGGCGCGGCGAAGATGCCCTCTTCGGCCGCCAGGCGCAGGCCGGCATCCAGCAACTCCTGATCGGTCACCGCCAGCGCCGTGCCGCCGCTGGCGCGCACCGCGTCCAGGATGAGGAAATCGCCCAGAGGTTTCGGCACGCGCAGCCCGCTGGCGGCCGTGTAGGCGTCTGGCCAGAAGACGCTCTCGGTTTCGCCCTGGGAATAGGCGCGCACGACAGGCTGGCAGCCGGCGGCCTGCACCGCGATCATTTTCGGACGCTCCGGTCCGATCCAGCCGAGCGCTTCCAACTCCGCGAACGCTTTCCACATGCCGATCATGCCGACGCCGCCGCCGGTGGGGTAGAAGATGGCGTCCGGCAACGTCCACCCGAGCTGTTCGCACAGTTCGTACCCCATGGTCTTTTTGCCTTCGATGCGGTACGGCTCCTTGAGCGTGCTGACGTCAAACCAGCCTTCGGCGGGCGCGGCGGCGGCCACCCGCTGGGCGCAATCGCTGATCAGCCCGTCCACCAGGGTGACCCGGGCGCCGAAAGCCTGGCATTCGATGAAGTTCGCCTGAGGCACGTCCCGCGGCAGGAAGATGTGCGCCTCGATGCCCGCCGCGGCGGCGTAGGCGGCCAGCGCGCTGGCCGCGTTGCCCGCCGACGGAATCGCCACTTTGCGGATGCCCAGCTCGCGGCACATGGAAATCGCCGTGGTCTGGCCGCGCGCCTTGAACGAGCCGGTGGGGTTCAGCCCTTCGTCCTTCAGCCACAGGCGCCGCGCGCCCAGGCGCGCGGCGGTCCGCGGGAGGGGCAGCAGCGGCGTCATGCCTTCGCCCAGGCTGACGATATGGCGCGGGTCGCGCACGGGCAGCACCGGCGCGTATCGCCAAAGCGAACGGGGACCGCGCGCGATCTCCTCGCGCTTCCACTGCGCGCGAGCTTCGGCCAGGTCGTAGCGGACCAGCAGCGGGCCGCCGCAGGCGCAGAGATTCCAGACCTGCCCGGCGGCGTGGGGCCGGCCGCACCGGCTGCATTCCAGGTGGGTCACAAAAGACATCGGCGTCCTCAATGATAGCGGGAGGGCGGGGCGCCGGGCGACGCAGTTGGTGGCCTGGCGCCACCGCTTTTGCCCAACGCGACCGCTCAGCGCGGCCGCGTCCCGTGCAGGCGCGCGACCTCCCCTTCGACGCGCGACAACTCGCCCTGCGTGACGGCGTTGAGCTGCCCGGCCCGGTGCAGTGCGGCCAGCATTTCCTGCGCGGTCTCGTAAGCGCGCAGCGCTTCGGCCCGCCGGCCGCGCGCCAGTTGCAGATCGCCTAACTGCGCGTGCGTTTCCGCCACTTCCGCCTTGGCGCCCGCGTTGGAAGGGCTCGCCGCGGACAGTTCCTCGCGCGTGCGCAGCACCCAGACCAGGTGCGCCAGGGCAGCGGCGTGCTGTCCCAGGCTAAGGTGCGCACGAGCCATCTCGGCGCGGCACGCCGCCAGCATCGACCGCACGCGCCAGTCGGCCGGGTCCGCCGCCGCCACCTCTTCATAGATCTGCCGCGCCTGTTCCAAAAAGGCCAAGGACTGGCGGGGCGCCCCGGTCCGGCTCAGACCCCGGCCCAACGAGCGCAACGCCGTCGCGTAGGAACCCCGGATCTGCACGTTGCCGGGGTTCTCGTCGAGCAGCGCCTTCTCCATGGCCAGCGCGCGCTGGAACGCCTGGATCGCCCCGGCGCCGTCGCCCGTCTCCAGCAGACTGGCCCCCAGCCGGGACCGGGCCAAAGCCAACCCGCGCCGCCCGGCCACCCCCCGCGGGCTCGCCTCTACCAGACGCTCGTACAGAGTCAGCGCCTGCTGCCGGGCTTCCAACGCTCCCATCCAATCCCCCAGGTGCCACAAGGTCGCGCCCAGGTAGGTGTAGGTCTGCGCCAGGTGACGCCGGGCCTCGGCGTCCGCCGGATTCCGCTCCGCCACCGCCTTGCGAATCGTCAACGCCGCGCGGTCATCCTCCAGGGCCGCCTGGAATTCACCCAACACTTTGCGCAGCGCGCTGATCCGCAGATGGATGGTAGCCAGGTCCCGCTGATAGGCGATCTCTTCCGGATGGCCGCGCACCAGTTGGCTCAGGATCCGCCGCGCCCGTTCGTAGCTTCGCAAGGCGTCGTCGTTGTTGCCGAGATTCGACGCGCCGGGCCGCCCCTGAATGTCACCGATCTTCATGTAGGCAGCCGCCAGTTCGCGCTGCAACGCGGCGTCGCCGCCCGTCTCGGCGGCCGCCCGGTCCAGGTAACGTACCGCCCTTTCCATGATCGACGCGCGGATCCGCGTGGAGCCGGACAGTTCCGCCACCGTGTCGTCCAGTTCGAACAGAAACGAGTTGGCCAGGGTACGGGCCTCCTCGGCGTGGCGCTGCGCCGTCTCGGCGTTGCGATGGGCCACCCGCGCCTGCCAGAAAGCCACGCCCAACCCGGCGGAAAGCGCCAGCACGGCGGCGGCCGCCGCCAGCGCGCCGGCCCGGTGCCGGCGCACGAATTTCATCGCCCGGTAGCCCAGCGTCGGCCGGCGCGCGGAAACGGGCAGCGATTGCAAGTAGCGGCGGATGTCCTCGGCGAACGCCTCCGCCGAGGAATACCGCAGGTGCGGCTCCGCTTCGATCGCCTTCCGCGCGATGTTGTCGAGATCGCCCGCCAGCGCGCGCTGGCCGGCGACTTCGCTTGGCAGGCGCGGCGGCGACTGAATCTTCTCCAGGATCCGTTGCGGCGTTCGCGTGGTAATTTCGAAGGCCGGCCGTCCGGCCAGCAGTTCATAGAAGACCCGCCCGAGAGAATAGAGGTCGCTGGCGATCGAGGGCGGCTCGCCCCGCAGTTGTTCCGGGCTCGCCCACGCCGGCGTCATCGCGAACGTCGCGGTCGCCGTCGCCTCCGCGCGGTCGGGATCGATCAGCCGCGCGATGCCGAAATCCAGCAGTTTCGGCGTCCCCTCCGCCGTCACCAGGATGTTGCCCGGTTTCAGGTCGCCGTGGACCACCAGGTTCCGGTGCGCGAACGAAAGCGCCGAGCACAGGGCCAGAAACAGATCCAGTTTTTGCGCCAGTTCGAGAGCGTGCAGCCGCAGGTGCTCATCCAGGGGCACGCCGTGGATGTACTCCGTCACCAGGTAGGGTAGCCCGTCGTCGGTGACGCCGCCATCCAGCAGCTTGGTGATGTTGGGATGCGCCAGCCGCGCCAGAATCTGCCGTTCGCGGCGGAAGCGCGTCAGGGCGTACTCGCTGAGCGCCGCCGAACGGATGATCTTCAGGGCGACCGGCATGGCATAGCCGTCCACCTTGCGGTGCGCCAGGTACACGGCGCCCATGCCGCCTTCGCCCAGCAGGCGGTCGATCCGATAGACGCCGATGCGCGCGCCCGCGGGCAGGCTCGCGCGCACGGGGAGGGGAGACAGCGGCGGCGGACCCCAGCCGCGCGCGGTGGCGGTGGTGGTCTCCGCGTAGCCCAGCAGCGATTCGACTTCCCGCCGCAACTCCGCGTCGTCCCCGCATTGCCGCTCGAGCCGCGCATCGCGCTCGGCGGGCGGCGCCTCCATCGCCTCCGCGACAATCGCCTTGACCCGCTGCCAACGCTCGGGCGTCATCGCCGCGTCATTCCGCCGCCGCGCCGCCGGCGCGGTCCAGTTCGCGCAGCAGCCATGCTTTCGCCACTGCCCAGTCGCGCTTGACCGTCGCCGCCGACGTGCGCAGCGCCGCGGCCGTCTCCTCGATGGAAAGACCCGCAAAGAAGCGCAACTCGACAACCTTGGCCTGCCGCTCGTCCAGACGCGCCAGCTCCGTCAGCGCATCGTCCAGGGCCACCAGGTCCACGTTCTTGCGTTCGGGCACGGCCAGCGCTTCGTCCAGCGGCAGCGTCAGTGCGTCTCCGCCGCGCTTCTGCGCCCGCCGGGCGCGCGCATGGTCCACCAGAATCTGCCGGATGATGCGGGCGGCGATGCCGAAAAAGTGCGCCCGGCTCTGCCATTCCACCGCTTGCTGATCGACCATGCGCAGGAAAGCTTCATGCACCAGCGCCGTGCTTTGCAGCGTATGATCCTGGCGTTCGCGGCGCAGATAGCCGCCGGCGAGTTTGCGCAACTCGTCGTACACCAGGGGAAATAACTGCTCGATCGCCCCCTCGTTGCCGCGGCTCCATTGCTGGAGCAGGATGGTCACGTTCGCCGCCATGCTTCCCCCGCGGCCGCCTCCTCTTCCCTGCTCCGGCCGCCAGGTCGAACGCCTCTCACTATATCAGTCCCGCGACGGGTTTTTGGGAAGACGCGCGCGGCCGGCCAATCTACGCCGCATCCACTTTTTTCAGTCCGGCAAGCAGCAACTCCGACACACTCCGCCCCTTGCGGAGCGCCCAGTCGTACGTTTCGCGTTTCTCTTCCCGGGTGAGACCGTACCCAAACCGGTGGAATCGATCCAGCGTGACGCCTACCACGTAGGTGCCGGCGTAGGCGACCGCGCCCTTCGGGATGAGGCCGCCGCCCAGCGGGATCTTTCCCACCAGCTCCCGCGCCAGGGCCCGCCAGCCGAAGGCGCCCGCGATGATGGATCCGATCTGCGCCTTCTGCTCGCGGTAGCCGACGGGCGCGTCGCTGGAGGCCGCGATCAGAAACGCCATCCGGATCTGGTTCATCGTAAGGAACGCGGTATCGGAAGCGAACTCGCCGGCCGCCCAGGGCAACTGGATCAGGTTGGGCATCACGTTGGGCAGCGCAGTGGCCAGCGCGAAAAACGCGTTCTCCTTGGCAATCGTGTGGATCACCCGGTCCACCACCGGTTGGCGGAACGCGGGGAACAAACGCGCCAGGCTCAACCCCAACTCCTCCCGGGACTCGAGCACCTCGCGGACCGTGCGCTGCGGGTGCGCCGCATAGAAGGGAAACGCCTGCCGGCGGCGCGGCAGATGTTCTTCCTGGAACACCAGGTCGAATTCCGCAGGGGTGCCGGGCTCCCCTACGCGGTGGACCATCTGCATCAGTTCCAGCCGGCGCTCGCGCGAGATCGCGGTGGGCGCCAAAAAATCCTCCATCGCCTCATAGCCCGCGTTGCCCGCCGAAATCAGACCGATGGCGAGCGGACGCTCCGCCGCCTTCCGGACTTCATCTGGATTCAGATGCGAGATTGCCTGACGGATCTGTTTCAGCAGGTGGAGCGAAGACATGGCAAGAGCAGGCCCACGCCGCCATTGTACCCTGCGGCCTCGCGCGCCCGCGATTCGCCGGCCCGCCTTCAGGCTCCCGCGGGAGGTTTACGCCACAAAGCCGACAGGTTGTCCCGCGGCTGGAACCCCAGCAGCTTCTTGGCCTTGTCGTTCCGGAACTTTCCGTGCGGCATGTCCGCAAGAATAAAGAAAACCTCGCAGCGGGACGGCAGCTTGGTCAAATCCAGAGCCAGGCCCAGCCGGAACGCCTCGCCGGCGTCGGCGCCCGACACCACGAACGGGATCGGATCGCTGCCGGGGCGCAGGTAACTGTAATCCCGGGGCGAGACGCCGCGCAGATCGCGGAAGTTGTAGAAGAGGTAGTTCAGCACGTACACCTCGTGGTGTTCGGTGAAGACGCGGCAGATCTCGTGGCCGAGGCTTTTGGTGAGCGCGTACAGATTCGTGCCCGGTTGGGGAGGCGCGTCGGGCGAGAGCGCGAAGTCAAAACCCTCGTAGCTCGGTCCCGCCACGGTGAAGTGAGGACCGGTGTTGATCACGCGGCGGATGCCGTGGCGGACGGCGGCCGTCATGATGTTCCAGCAGCCGCCGGCGTTGACGGCGAAGGCGGCGCGGTCCCCCTGGCGGACCACCGAGCAGTTGATGATGGCGTCCATCCCTTCCGCGGCGTGCATGACCTGGTCGAGAGAGGACACGTCGACGAGCCGGAACGCGTGGCCGAGCTTCTGCTCGAACGGCCGGATGTCAGTCAACAGGAGTTGATGCTCCGGCGCAAGCGCGCGGGCCACATGCGGACCGAGATATCCCGAAGCGCCTAGCACGAGAACCTTCATCCGTTTCACCACGCGTACTTGGGTTGATAGCCGAGGATCCGTTTGGCGGCGGCGACGGAGAACCGGCCTTGGGGGGAGTCGGCGGCGATGTGAAACACCCGCCACCAGTCCGCCGCGCCGCCGCCGCTGCTTTTCCGCACCGCCTCGAGCGCGAGGCCGGCCGCGTGAATCACGTCCCGCTCGTCCACCCACATGGGGTCCGAGCCGCTGACTTGCCCCTGGCGGACGACTTTGCCCAGCCGGAGGGTCACACACCGTATCTTACGGTCCCGCGCAAATTCGCGGCAGACGTATTCGCCCAGATGTTTGCTCAGGACGCCGGCCCCCAGACCAGGCCGCGGCCTCCATGCTTCGCTTACCGTGAAGTCCGCATCGTAAGGAGTCATCAGCTCCAGCGTGCTGAGATAGACGAGGCGCGAGACTTGTTCCGCGGCCGCGGCCGTCAGCAGGTTATACGTGCCGCGGGTGAGATACTCGATCCTCCGCCAGTCATCGTCCGCCGGCAGCGGTTCAGCGACGTGCAGGATCACGTCCGCACCGCGCACCAGCGCGCGGGTGGCCGGGTCGTTGGCCAACGGGCATTCGATGAACTCAAACTGTGTCGCGGCAGGCGCGCGTTCCGTCATCCGGATGCGGAAGCCGTTCTGAAGACCCGCGGCCAGCGACTGGGCTAACGCGTGGGCGGCCGAGGTGATCAGCACGAGCGGCTTGGCGGCGCCCTGGCCGGCGGATAGTGCGCCCACGGGGGAAGCGCAGGCGGCGCCCGCCCCGAAAAATTGCCGCCGATTCACGCCTCGCCCGGCATTCCGTCTCATTCCCGCTTCCCCGCGCGGTTGCTTTACCGCTGCGCGCCTAACGCGTGGCAACCGTATCGTTCATGATATCCGGAAAGAGCGCGCGGGCGCGGACGGCGGCCCCGGCGGGAACGGCCGCCGCTCAGGAGGTCTTGAGCGGAGCGGGCAACAGCATGTACGTGACGAGCGCCTTGGCCGCCAGCTTGCGGTGCTCGGTGAGCACGTCCACCGAACAGACACAAAGCGTGGAACCCGCCTTGAGCAGGTGCGCGCGGGCGGTGACCCGGCGGCCGTGAATCGGCGCCAGGTAGTTCAGCTTCATCTCGACGGTGGCGACGGGGCGTCCCTTGGCGTGGGCGATCACGGCAAAGCCCGCCGCGACATCGGCCAGCGCGGCCGTGACGCCGCCGTGCAGCGTACCGTGCAGATTGGTGTACTCCTCGCGAATCGGGCATTCGACCGTCACCCCGTCGCGATGCCGGCGCGTCAGGCGCAAGCCAAGCAGCCGGTTGAACGAAATTTGATCCATCAGGGCGCGCAATTCGGCCAGGGTGAGAGTTGCTTGGCTCAAGACCCTATTATCCAATTCCGTCCCGTAGCGTTGGGGTACAATCGCGCGGGACGGCAACGATGCGAGACAGCGTGATCCTGGGGATCTTCCTCTTGCTGGCGGGAGCGGAACTGCTTTCCGCCCAGGCGAATCTGAAACAGGCGCTCACCTTTCATGCGCCGTTCGACGGCGGCGTCGATGCCGCGTTCGCCAAGGGCGACAAGCGGCTGTACACGGCGCCCGACTACAAGAAACTCGGCGAAGCCAAGGCGGGATTGCATGCCGCGCAAGTGGAACTGGCGCGCGGCCGGGGCCGTTTCGGCGACGCGCTGTGGTTCAAAAAGAAGAACGCCCGGGCGATCTACTACGCCGCGCCGGGCAACGTGGCGTTCGATCCCCGGAACTGGACCGGAACCACGTCCTTCTGGTTGAAGCTGGACCCGGACCAGGATCTCGAGCCCGGCTACTGCGATCCCATCCAGTTGACGCCGAAGGCGTACAACGACGCCGCGATCTGGGTCGATTTCACCAAGGACGACACGCCGCGGCATTTCCGGCTGGGTGTCTTCGGGGATCTGCGGTCCTGGAATCCGCAAGACCTGCCTCCCGACAAGAACCCGGATTTCCTGAACCGGCTGGTGGTGGTGAAAAAGACCCCGTTCGGCCGCGACCGCTGGGTGCAGGTGACGGTGACGCACAGCGGCCTCGGGTCGGGTAAGGGAACCGCAAAGTTATATCTCAACGGCAAGCTCCAGGGTACGACCCCGGTGATCAAGGAACCCTTCACCTGGAATCTGGCGGAGGCGACCATCCGGCTGGGGTTGTCCTATGTGGGGTTGTTTGACGACCTCGCAATCTTTGACCGGGCGCTCACGGACAGCGAAGTGGCGGCTCTTCACGGCCTGAAGGAAGGTATCCAGTCGCTGCGTTAGGCGCCACCAAAGTCGTGGAGGAGTGGCTCCGGGTGACGTCCGTAGCCGCCCCGCGCGAGCGAGGGTTGGCTGGGCGTGATCCTGCCACCGGCGCCTTGCCCCACGCGCCGGGGTTTTGCAGGTCCGCAAGGCGAACGTTACCATGACCCTATGCGGACGACCGTGCTCTTTCTCGCCGCCGCCCTCCTCGCGGGAGCGGAGCCGGTCTCCGAACGCGCCCGGCAACTCCACCGCCGCGCGCTGGTCTTCGACGCGCACGTGCACGTAATCAACCGCCAGTTCCACGACGGGACGAATCTCGGCGAGCGGCTGAAGAACGGCCAATGGGATCTTCCGCGGGCTCGCGAAGGCGGAGTGGATGCGCTCTTCTTCACACTCTACATCCCGGAAGAGTACTACCCCCCGCGTTTCGAGACCAAACACACCGTCCGGCTTTATGACTTGGCTATGCGCCAGATCGAGGCTAACCGCGAGGTGCTGGAACTGGCCTACACTGCTTCTGACATCGAACGCATCGTGCGCAGCGGCAAAATGGCCGCGTTGCTGGACCTGGAGGGCGCTTTTGACCTGGACGGGGACCTGGGCGTGCTGCGAACGCTCTACCGGCTCGGTTTCCGTTCGCTGATGCTGCCCGCGCATAACTGGGCCAACAACCTGGCGGACTCCTGCTGCGCCCCGGCCAAGTTCCAGGGCTTGTCGGAGCAAGGCCGCGCGGTCATCCGGGAGATGAACCGCCTGGGCATGGTCATCAATATCTCGCACGCCTCCGACGCCGCCATCGAACAGGCGCTGGAGGTCAGCACGGACCCCCTCGTCGCGACCCATCACGGCCTGCGGCTGTTCAACGATATCCCCCGCAACATGCCGGAGGCGCTGCTGCGCAAACTGGCCGCGAAGGGAGGGGTGATCGGCTTCCACATCGGCAACGAATTCCATCACCGCCCGATGTTTGACTGGCGAACCAAACATGCCGGCAAGGTCTTTTGGGATACCTCCAAGATTCGCGGAGGGGCCGCGTCCCGCTCGATTTTGGATATCGACCGGCAAGTCGCCCCGCAGTTCCCCATGGAGGGGATGCCGGCGCCGCCCGAAGTCCTGTTCCGCCCCGAGGACTGGGTCGCCGTGGTCGACCGGGCGATCCAGATCGTGGGGGAAGATCATGTCGCGCTAGGCAGCGATTTCGACGGCGGACCGACGCTGCCCAAGGGGATGCGCGACGTGCGCGATCTTGCGCAGATTACCGAGGCGATGCTGCGCCGCGGGTACTCGGAGGAGCGAATCCGCAAGTTCCTGGGCGGCAACCTGTTGCGTCTGGTGCGGCAAGTGACCGAAAAGCTCTAGCCCTGCGGCGCGCGTCCCGCCGGGCGGCGGCGAAAATTTTTTCCGTACGACGGGCCTAAAGTTTTCTCCCTATTCGCGCGATTGTATTTGTTCCGATCCGTTGTTCTTGGCTGAGTTCGGAAGAGGAGAACACGATGGCGAAACTTGAGGCTTTGCAGAAGCAGATCGAAGCACTGCGGGCGGCCATCCCGGAGTTGCGGGGCGTCCTGATCGCCTCCACCGAGGGACTGCCGGTGGCCCACTCCATCGCGGGCGGCGCCGATCCGGCGCGGGTGGCCGCGATGGCGGACCGGATTGCCGCCATGGCCGCCGCCTGCGTCAACCTGGGCAAGCGCGTCAGTGAAAGTTTGAGCGTAGGCGGCCTAGTGGAGATCAGCGTGACCGGCGCGGAGGGCCAGATCTTTATGTACGCGGCCGGCGCCAAAGGCGTGCTGGCGGTGATCGCGCCCAAGGGCGGCAACGCGGGCCTAATCCACCTGGAAGCGCGCGGTGTCGCCAAGGAAGTTGGCGACCTGTTCTAGGCGGCCCGGCCTCGCATTCCCCCGCGCGGGCGGGATCCCTTTCTTCGTGGCGCTGCGGGTGGGCCGGTGAAGAGCCTGCCCGCCGCAAGCACTCCCCTCTTTTTCTTTCTGGCGGCCGCCGTCCGCCCGGCTGACGTTGCCGGGCGCGCCTTGACAAACCATAACGATACGATACAGTATCGTAATGATCATCTCCGCGGCGCGAGCGGGCATCTTCACGGGAGGCCGCTAGAGGCCCCCCCCGGCGTTCCCGGATGCAGGAGCAAAACATTGAGCCTCAAAGACAGCAACGTGACCAATCCCCGCGCGCGAAAGCGGATCGCGATCGTGATCGCCAATCCGGCGGTTTCCACCGCTACTGGCTGGCCGGCCGGATTCTGGTGGAGCGAACTGACCCATCCCTACTACGAGTTCGAAGAAGCGGGCTACGAAGTGGAGGTGGTCAGCCCCGCGGGGGGCAAGTGCGAAGCGGATGCGATGAGCGATCCCCGCGACGCCAGCGGCTACTCGGCTAGCGACCTGATCAGTCTGGGTTTTCTCGCCTCGCCGCAACGGGCGGCGCTCGTCGAGCGCACCGCCGGGGTGGACGGTCTCCAGGTGGACCGGTTCGACGCCCTGCTGGTGGCGGGCGGCCAGGCGCCCATGTTCAACTTCGAAGCGGCGGTGAATCTGCACCGCAAGTTCGCCGAGTTCTTCGAGGCCGGCAAGGTGGTGGCGGCCTTGTGCCACGGCGTGGCCATCCTGCGGTACGCGCGGCTCGGCAACGGCGAATTGATCGCGAACGGACGAACCGTGACCGGCTTCGCCAACGTGGAGGAAGACTTCGCCGACGAGGCCGTCTGGAACATGGGCCTGCTGCCCCGGGGCCACCACGTGATGCCCTGGCGGATCGAGGACGAAATGAAGAAAGCCGGCGCGAACTACGTGCAGGCGGGCAGGTGGCGCAGCTTCGCCGTTCGTGATGGCAATCTGATCACCGGACAGCAGAACTTCTCCGGCAGGGAGACGGCCAGGCTTCTGATCGAGAGCCTGGGCCGCTGAAACGAAGGGACCCGCGCCCGGCGGGGGTGCGGTGGCCCGGGCGCGTCCCGGCGGGGTTGCGCCTGGACCAGACGATCACCAATCTGTACTGGTTCCCTACGCTGCGGAGCATGGCCGGGCGAACCGTTGCTGGCGAAAACCACGATCCGGGGACGGGACGCGTGGCCCGGATTGGAAACTGGTGCGCGATTTCGCCAACCCCGGAGGGGACGAACGGCATCACCTGCGCGCGGATCCAGAGCAAACAGCAATCACATCCGATCGCCCGCAAGCGCCGCGCGCCGCGCCCTGGCCGGACTGCGCGCCCGCTTGAACTCCAGACTGATGGAGATTGGCGATCCTCTCGCGGGCCAAGCCTGACGTATTGATTCACAAGCGCGGCGATCTACGCGGGCCCCTCCGCGCGGGGCAATTCGATGATAAACGCCGCGCCGCGGCCGGCTTGGCTTTCGCACCAGACGCGACCTTGCATTTGTTCGACCAGCCGCTTGACGATGGCTAAGCCCAGCCCGGTCGAGTGTTCACCCGCTGTGGGTTTGGCGCTGAGCCGGGCAAAGGTGGTGAAGAGCCGCTGGTGATCTTCCGGCGTCAGCCCGGGGCCCTCGTCGCGCACTTCGACCCTGACGCGGCCGTCTTGCTCCCAACTCCGGACGAAGACCCGTTTGCCGGGCGGCGAGTACTTGATCGCATTCGAGATCAGGTTATCGAGCACTTGCGCCAACTGCCCGGCGTCGGCCCGCGCGGGCGCGGGGCGCCCGCCGTCCAGTAGGAGTTCAATCCGCTTGGCCTCGGCGCGCGCGCGGAAGTTTTCCGCCGAGCGCGCGGCGCATTCCCAGACGTCGCACGGCGAGAGGGTCGCCTGCATCTGGCCTCGCTCGATGCGGTTCACATCCAGCAGGTTCGATACCAGGTCGAACATCAGGTTGGCGCTGCTTTTGATCTTGCCGGCGTACGCGGCGATCTCGTCCGGCGGCAACTCCCCGGCGTCCTCCTCGATCATTTCGGCGTAGCCGCGGATCGCGCCCAGGGGGTTCTTCAGGTCATGGGCGGCAATACCCATGAACTCGTTCTTTTCGCGGTTGAACGTTTCCAGTTCGGCGTTGGTCTGCGTCAGGGCGGCGTTGGCGCGTTCCAGCTCCTCGGACTTGAGCCGGATCTCCTCGGTGCGCTGGTCCACCAGTTGTTGCAAGCGGCGGTTGTGCTCTTCCACGGCCCGCAGCCGCCAGCGCAGGGTTTCCCGCATCGCCAGCCCGAAGACGGCGGCATAGATCAGATACGCCCACCAGGCGCGGTACCACGGCGGCTCGATGTGGAACGCGAACTCGGCAGGCCTGGCGGGGATGCCGTACAGGTTGCGCGCTTCCACGCGGAACCGGTATTCTCCTTCGGATAGATTGGTGTAGTCGCGGCGGGTTTCTCGGGTCCAACCCGACGGCTGGGGATCGAACCCAACCAGTTGGAAGCGAAACTCATTTTGGCTCTCTTCGGCGAACGAGCTGGCCGCCACTTCGAAGCGCAGAGAATTTCTCCGGTAGGGCAAGGAAATCTCCCCGAATTCGGGAGAGGCGCCATGGAAATAAACCTCCTCAGCACCCGCCGTGATGGACTGCACGCGCCGGATGGAGGCCTGGAAGGACGCCTGCGGGAGCGGGACGGTGGGGTCGTACCGCACGATCCCCTCCGCGCTGGCGGCCCACACGACGCCGGAAGGTTCCGCCAGCCAGCCGTAGATCTCGCTTTGTCCCGGCCACGGGAGCGCTTCCACCGCCGTTCGCCGGAAAGGCGAGGGATCCCAGCGATAGCTTCCGTCTGGCTGCCTGCGCAGCACGCCGCTGTAGGATCGCGCGGCCGCCCACACATTGCCCGCGGGATCTTCGTGCATGAGCAGCGGCGCTTCACTCATCGCCGCAAACGCGCCGGAAATCGCCGGCGTGAACTTGCGTGCGGTCTCGTCAAAGCGCAGCGGGCCTTTGGCGGTGCTGAAGGCGACCCCGCCGGCCACCGGAAACGGATAACTCCAGGCTTCCGGCAGTCCGGCGTCCGTCCCGAACGTCTCCACCGCGGGGGGATTCTGGCGGAGATCGAGGCGCAGCACGCCCTGAAAGTCACTGCCGAGCCAGAGCCGGCCGTCGCGGTCCTCGGCCGCACGGCGCAGCAGTTGTTGGATGCCCGGAACGCGGCCCACCGCCTGCCACCGGCCGGCCTTCTGCTCGAGCCGGAACAGCCCCTCCGGTCCTAGCGCGAACGCGGTGTTCGGGTCGCGGCGCAACCGCACCAGGTCGTACACATTGCGCACGGCCGCCAGACGCTCCGCCCGTCCGCCCCGCCACACCGCCACGCCGTTGGAGCCGCCGATCAACAGACCGGCTTCCGTCGAAAGCAGCGCGAACACCTGCTCGGTAACCGGGTCGACCAGCTCGAAACGCGCCGGCGCGCCGCCCGTCCCGGGTTGCAGCCGGTACAAGCCGTGGACCGTGCCGGCGTAGATGCGGTCCTCATGGCGGGCCACCTGAAGCACGGTTCCTTTCAGGCCCGCCCGGGCATCGAACACGGTCAACGCAGCGGGCGCTTCCAGGCGGATCACCCCGAGGTCGCCGGTCAGCCACAGACCTCCTTCCTGGTCCTCGGTGACGGAACTGACCAGGTTGGTCGGCAAACCGGCCGCCATATTCACGACGCCGAGCAGCCGGAGCTGATGATCAAGGAGGAGCACGCCATTGCGCAGGGTCGCCAGGGCAAAGCCAAAAGAGGTCCGCGAGCAGGAATAGACCTGCGCGGAGGCCAGCAGCTCGGCCGCGGGGCTTGCCAGCGGCACAAACTGGTCGCCCCGGCGGCGGAAGACGGCCTCCCGCGCGGCCACCAGCAGGCTGCCTCCCGGCTCCTCGAGGAGGCAGCCAATGCGGCCGCCGGCAAACCGCTCGCCGCCGGGAACCAGCGACCAGCCGCCCCGCTGCCAGCGCATCAGGCCACGTCCGCTGATCTGCGCATAGAGTTCGCCGCCAATCGCCGCGGCCCGGAGGAGACGATCCGGCACGCGCAGCGCTTCCAGTTCCCCGGAGACCGAAAGGCGAAACACCCGCTCGGCGGCCGCGAAGAAAACGTCTTCGCCGGCGATCACCACCGACCAAACGTCTTGAAACTTCCGCTCCTCCGGCTTGAGTCTTGGGACGAGCGAAGTGAAACGCAGCAGGCCGGCGGCGTCGGGTTCGAGATACCCGAAGTTGCCTCGCGCGCCCACATAAATGCGGCCGGCCAAGTCCATCGCGAGGGCCCGGACCACGGTCAGTTCCGTCTCGGATGCGAGGATGCGCCAGTGAACGCCATCGTATTCCAGGATGCCGTCGTTGTTCCCTACCAGCAGGATGCCGCGGCGGTCCTGGAGCGCCGCCCACGTCTGCCCCTGCGCGCCATAGACGCGCGGCGAGTAGTGGCGGAACAACGGATAGCCGGTTTCCGGGCCGGGCTGAGCCCAGGCCAGCGAGGCCAGCAGCACCGGCGCCACCCAGGGGATAGTACTGGTCCTCACTCGCCTGAGTGTAAGAAATGGAAGCGTTTTCAGCAACTCAAGCCGCGAATCTTCTTGACGCGCCGCCCGGACATTACTAATCTAGGAGGGTCGCGAAATCGTGTTGTGGAAGGTCGGCGCCTTGAAAAGTAAGTTGTTCCCGGTCCTCTTGCTGTTGGTGGGTGCGGCTATTCCCGTCCGCGCAGGTTCAATTTTGTGTCCGGCCTGCATTCCCACGCTGGATGTGTATGTGAATAATTCGTTCCTGGCGACCCTGGCGGGAACCACCAGCGACGGGGGAGCCACGTTCACCATCTCCGCGATTCTGGGCAGCCCGGGCCAGTTCGCCATCAGCGTCTTTGCGGTCACCAACCCGGATCCGTTCGTGGACTACGGGCTGACGGTGTCCAATTTCAGCTTGTCCAGCCGTTCCTTCAGTTTTCTGTTTACCTCTCCTACCGTGGGAGGGCCCTTCGGCACGACCAACTCGCAGGTTGGCGCGACGGTAACCGATCTGGCTAACGATGGCGCGTCGCTGACCGGCAATCCGCCGGGTTCCATTCTTACCCTGAATGGCGAAGAGCCTGGATTGGCCTATACCTCCATTGGCGGTAACCTCATCGGCAAGGTGGGCTCGGGCTGCAACGCCGCGCCGGGATCGACTGAAAACTGCGGCACGGACCAGTTGGGTTTTAACCATAGCCCGTTTTTTGGACTGCTGTCGGTGGAACTGAATTTTACTTTGGGTCCCACCGACCAGGTTACGTTTTTCAACGGGCGGTCCAGCATCGAGGAGATTCCCGAACCGGCCGCCTGGCTCACCGCGGCGGGCGGTCTGGGGTTGTTGCTCTGGCGCCGCGGGCGGGCCAGATGCGATGGCGCGCAAGAAAACTAAGCGTTTCGAACTGCCGCGCGAGGTCCGAAAACTGGCGCGCGAACGCGTGGGCCCCGTGCCGTCATCGCGCCCCCTCACGGGCCGGCAAGACCGCAAGCAGCCCAAACACAAACGGCCTCCCGGGGAAGACCCGGAAGTATAATAAGGCATGCCTTGGCCCCGTTTGTTGCTGGTCCGGCAATCGTTCCCGGACCGTGCGATTCGCGATATCCCGGCGGAAGTCTACCGCGAACTGAACCAGGCGCCGTTCGCTTCGCGCCTGGCCCCCGGCGCGCCGGTGGCGATCGGCGTCGGCAGCCGGGGCATCAGCAATCTGGCGGCCATCGTCCGGGCGGTGGTGAGTTTTTGGAAATCCAAAGGCATGCGCCCCTTTATCTTCCCCGCGATGGGCAGCCATGGCGCGGCGACGGCGGAAGGGCAGGCGGAAGTGCTGGCCCACTACGGTATCGTCGAGGAAACCGTGGGCTGTCCGGTGATCAGCCAATTGGAAGTGGTATCGCTCGGAAAAACGCCCGAGGGGATTGAAGCATACCTCGACAAGGCCGCCTATGACGCCGGCGCCGTCATGATGGTAGGCCGTGTGAAATGGCACACGGACTTCACCGGCAAACTCGAGAGCGGCCTGTTCAAAATGATGGCGATCGGCCTCGGCAAGTTCGCCGGCGCGCAGCAGTATCACACGTTCGCGTATAAGCTGGGCCTGGAGCACGTCATCCGCAGCGTGGGCCGGCTGGTGCTGGCCTCAGGCAAGATCCTCGGCGGACTGGCGATTGTAGAAGACGCCCGCCACGACACGGCGCTGCTGGCCGCGGTGCCCGCCGAGGTCATGGAGACCAGAGAAGAAGAACTGCTCGAGACGGCCAAATCCTGGATGGGCCGCGTCCCGATGGATCTCGACGTCCTCATGCTCGACGAGATCGGCAAGAACATCAGCGGGGCCGGCATGGACACCAAGGTGGTCAACCGCGCCACGCATGGCCAGTACAATCCTTGGCCGGGTCCGAAGTTCGAGCGGATTTACGTGCGCGGACTCTCGCCGCTTTCCTACGGCAACGGCATTGGTATCGGTCTGGCGGACGTGGTGCACGACCGGCTGCTCGAGCAGATCGATTGGATTCCCACGCAGATCAATTCGCTGACCGCCGGAAGCCTGGCATCGATCCGCACGCCCATCCACTTTCCCACCGACAAGATGTGCCTGGAGAAGATCTTTCCCACCGTAGGCAAGTTCGCGGCCGAAGAGGTGACGCTGGGCTGGATTCGGAACTCGCTCGAGCTGGGCCTGCTGGCGCTGACGGAAAACCTGCGGCCCGCCATCGAGGCGAATCCGGCGCTCAGCATTCTCCGGGGGCCCGAAGAGTTCCCGTTCGACCGCGAGGGTAACCTCCCGATGCTTTGGGATTGGGCGGGGGAATGCGCCGCCGCCGAACAGGAAGCCGCGGCGAGCAGGCACTGAAGCCGCCGGCCCTTACGCGTAGCTGGAGGCCGCCTGGCTGGCGCGCGCTCCGCGTTCGGCGGTGATCCGCGCGAGGTAGCCGCTCTCGCGGAACGCGGCCAAAGGGGCGGCAGGCAAGCCGCGCGCCATCCGCCACTGGCGCAACAGGGGCCGCACGTCGGCGGCGAAGGCTTCCTGCAAGCATGCTTCGGCGTCCACCAGGTCGGCGGCGCGCTGATGGATCGCCAGCAAGGCGTGGTTCACCAGCGCCGCCTTGGCATACAACTCCTGCGCCATCACCGCCGTTTGAATCATCTCCTCGAGCTTCGGCTTCAGGTTGTGGCTCTGGTCGATCATGTAGGCCACGTCGGCGCGTTTGCTGGACTCCCACTCGTAGAACAGAATCTCGTGGAAGATCCGGAACACCTGGTAAGGATCGATGGAGCCCAGGGTCAGATCGTCGTCGGCGTAGCGGCGGTCGTTGAAGTGAAACCCGCCCAGCATGTCCTCGGCCAGCAGCCAGGCGACGATCTGCTCGATGTTCTGCGCCTGATAGTGATGACCCGTGTCGACCAGGACGCGGGCCTGCGGACCGGCGGCGCGGGCCAGCAACAGCGCCATGCCCCAGTCGGCGATGTCGGTGTGGTAGAAGGCCGGCTCGAACGGTTTGTACTCGACCAGCAGGCGCTGCTCCTTCCGCAGATGGCCGTGCAGCTCCCGCAGTCCCTCCTCGAACCAGCGCTTGCGCGCCCGCAGGTTCGCGGTGCCGGGATAATTCGAGCCGTCCGCAAACCACAGCGACACGTCGCGGCTGCCGGTGGCCGCGGCGATCTCGACGGATTCCCGCAAATGCGCGAGCGCCGCTTTGCGGACCGCGGGATCCGGATTGCCGAGCGAGCCGTGCTTGTACTGCTGATCCTGGAATACGTTTGGATTGATCGCGCCGATCCGCACGCCGTGCCGCGCGGCGGCCGCCATCACCTCCGGCACATCCGCGAGCCCGCGCGGGAAGTCCCACAACACGTGCATGGCTACGGAAGGGCAGCAGCCGGTAACGGCGTGCACCTGCCCGGCGTCCGCCAGTTTTTCTTCCGTCGTCGCCGCGGCGGCCGGTTGCAGGAACTTGCCGAAGCGGGTCCCGGTGTTGGCGAACCCCCAGGAGGGCAGTTCCACGGAGAACTGGTCGAGAGCGTTCCAGATTTTTTCTTCATCGCGGGAGGAGATCATGAGGCGCCGCCGTCGATCACCTTACCCGACCGGGCGCGGCGGGTCAACGGGGTTGGCCGCGGCGGCAGGGTCGCCTTGCCGGAAGGCGACCGCCGCCGTCTCTCCCGTCCGCTGCCCTACACTCGTAGCTGATGCCTACGACCATTACCGGGGTCACTGCCCGGGATATCCGCTTTCCGACCTCGCGCGAGCACATCGGTTCCGACGCCATGCACCCGGATCCCGATTACTCCTGCGTCTACGTGGTTCTCCGCACCAGCCAGCCCGGCCTGGAGGGCCACGGCCTGACCTTCACCATCGGCCGCGGAAACGAGGTATGTCTGGCGGCGGTGAACGCGCTCGCGCCGCTCGTGCGCGGCCGCACGCTCGAAGAGATTTGCAGCGGCATGGCCGCCTTCTGGCGGTCGCTCACCAGCGAGAGCCAGTTGCGCTGGATCGGTCCGGAGAAGGGTGCGCTGCACCTGGCGACGGCCGCCCTGGTCAACGCCGTCTGGGACCTTTACGCCAAGGCGGAAGGCAAGCCCGTCTGGAAACTGCTGGTGGACCTGGAGCCCGAGCAGATCATCTCCCTCATCGATTTCCGCTATCTCACCGACGCGCTGACGCCGGAGGAAGCGCTCGCGATCCTAAAGGCCAACGCCCCGACGCGGGCGCAGCGGGAGGCGGAGCTCCGCCGTGATGGCTATCCCGCCTACACAACCTCGGCGGGCTGGCTGGGCTTTTCCGATGGCCACTTGCGCCAGCTTTGCCGCGACGCGCTGGCCGAAGGCTGGTCGCACTTTAAGATCAAGGTAGGCGCGGACCTGGCCGACGATTTGCGCCGCTGCGCGATTATCCGCGAAGAGATCGGCTTCGGCCGCAGACTGATGACCGACGCCAACCAGCGCTGGGACGTGCCGGAGGCCATTCGCTGGATGAAGGAACTGGCCCGCTTTCAGCCGTACTGGATCGAAGAACCCACCAGTCCCGACGACGTGCTGGGGCATGCCGCCATCGCCCGGGCGATCGCTCCTATCGGCGTGGCCACCGGCGAGCAGTGCCAGAACCGCGTCATCTTCAAGCAACTGATGCAGGCGGGCGCGATGCAGTTCTGCCAGATCGATGCCTGCCGGCTGGGCGGCGTCAATGAAGTTCTCTCTGTGCTCCTGTTGGCGAAAAAATTCGGCATCCCGGTGTGCCCACACGCCGGCGGCGTCGGCCTATGCGAGTACGTGCAGCACCTGGCCATCTTCGATTATGTCTACGTCTCGGCTTCGCTCGATAACCGCATCGTGGAATACGTCGATCATTTGCACGAACACTTTGATAATCCGGTGCAAATGCGAAACAACCGGTACATGCCGCCGGAGGCGCCGGGCTACAGCATCACGATGAAACCGGCGTCGCTGGACGCGCATGAATTCCCGGCGGGGCGCGCCTGGCAGGAGTGATTCCGCCCTCGCCCCGGGGGGGGGGTGTAGCCGCAGCGCGCCCCAAAAAGGTAAAATTCGGCCTGTGGTCAGCCGTCCGCAAACAGACGACATTTTTTCGGAAAAACCTCCTTGCGTGGACGGTTTTCTTGGCGTCGTGCTAACGATGCTTGTCGCCGTGGTGGCGTCCCCGGCGCAGAGCGGCGGAGGTGTTTCCCTGACCGGAAAGGTGCTCGATCCCTCGGAGGCGCCGACTCCGGGCGTGCTGCTGCGTCTGGAGGCGCGCGGTTTTCGGAGCGAGCGCCTGAGCGGGGAGGGCGGGGAGTTCCGCTTCGATGGCCTGCCGCCCGGCGACTACCTGTTGGAAGCGTTCGCGCCGGGATTCGACCCGGTCGCGCGGCCGGTCCGCATTGGTGTGCGCAGTCCTCAGCCGCTGTTGATCCGGCTTAGCCTGGCCGCGCTGCGCGAAGAGCTGAGCGTGTTCGGCGACGACCGCTCCATCGCCGCCACGCCAGCCGCCAACGCCGATACGCTCTCGGTGGAACGCCCCATGCTGGACCGGCTCCCGTTTCTGGACCTCGATTACGTCGGCGCGTTGAGCCGTTTCCTCGACCCCGGCAATTCCGGGGATGCCGAACCCAGCCAGGTGGTCGACGGCATGGCGATGCGCAATACCGGCGTCTCCGCTTCGGCCATCCAGGAGATCCGCATCAACAATAATCCGTATACCGCGGAGTTTCCGCGCTGGAGCCGCCGGCGCATCGAAGTTACGACGAAAAGCTCCGCCGATGCCTTTCACGGGACGGTGAATCTGGTGCTGCGCGACTACCGGCTGAACGCCCGGGATGCCTTTGCCGGCGAGCGCCCGCGCGAGCAGCGCCGCATTGCCGAAGGCAGCCTGTTCGGCCCGCTGGGCGGCAGCCGCAAAACGTCGTTTCTGGTCTCCGGCATGCGCCAGGAAGACGACCTGGTGGCGATCGTATTCGCCCGCGATTTCCGCGGCCCGGTATATGAGAACGTGCCGGCGCCGCAGGTGGTTTCCCTCGCCTCGCTGCGCATCAGCCATCAGTTCAGCGACCAGCAGGCCGTGTTCTGGCAATACAACTTCCACGACCGGTGGCAAGACAACGGCGGCGTGGGAGGAATCACAGTGGCGGAGGCGGGACTGCACTCGCGCTTCCGGGAGGACGAGTTCACTTTCCATCACCGCGCTGTGCTCAGTCCCCGTGCCTTGTCCCAGTTTCGCGTGCTGTTGGGCCGTTACTGGGCGCCGGCGCGGAGCAACCTCGACGCCCCCCGCGTGGTGGTGACCGACGCCTGGGCCGGAGGCGGCGCGCAGATGGACCGGCTGGCCACCGAGTGGCACCGCTCGCTGAACTGGATCATGACGCACACGGCCGGCAAGCGCACGCTCAAGTACGGCGTGAACATTCCGGCCTGGACCCGGCGCGGCTTGTCGGACCGGACGTACCGCCTGGGCTCGTTCTCTTACGCCAGCCTGGATGATTTCGCCGCCGGCCGCCCGTTCGCCGTTGTCTTGCAGCGGGGCGAAGCCCGCACCGTCTTCGTCGAGAAGGTCGCTGGCGGTTTTGTGCAACGGGAATGGCAGGTGCGGCCCAATTTGTCGCTGGCAACGGGCCTGCGCTACGACTGGCAGAACTATTTTCGGGATCACGACAACTTCGGGCCCCGCCTGGCTCTGGCCTGGGCGCCCACCAGGAACCGCCGCACCGTGATCCGTGCGGGCGCGGGGTCTTTTTTCGAGCGTTCCGGCCCCAGCGTCATCGCCGACATCGCGCGGTTTGACGGCGTGCGTTTGCAGCGCTTTGTGCTGACGGGTCCGCTCATCCCGGCGGACGGAAACCTGGACGGCCCGCTGGCCGCGCCCTCGAGCATCCACCGGCTGGAGCGCGGCGCGGAACTGCCCCATTTGTTCCAGTTCAACATCGGCGTGGAACGCCAGTTGGCCAGTAAAACCACGCTGGCGGTCAACTATGTGGGCGTGCGCGGCTTCCAACAGTTTCGCTCGCGAGATGCGAACTCGCCGCTGCCGCCGGAGTTCGCCGCGCGGCCGGATCCGCAAGTGAATGTCCTGCGCCACATCGAAGCGGCCGGCCGTCTGGCCTCCAACGCGCTCGAAGTCACACTGCGCGGCGCCCTGGCCCGGCGCCTTACCGGGATGGCGCAATACATCTTCGGCAAGACGTTGACCGACACGGGCGGCGTGTACTGGTATCCGGCGAATAGCTTCGCGCCGGAAGGCGAATGGGGCCGGGCCGACACCGACCGCCGGCACCAATTCCATTTTCTCGGCACGGCCGCGCTGCACCGCTGGGCCAACTTTGGCGTTTCCCTCTCGCTGCTTTCCGGGATCCCGTTCAACGTGACCACCGGGCGCGACGAGAACCGGGACGGGCAGGCGTTCGACCGGCCGCCCGGCGTGACGCGCAATACCGGCCAGGGGCCCGGCATGGCCACCGTTGATCTGCGCTGGCATCGCGACTGGCGGCTCTCCCCGTCGCGCAAGGACAAAAGCCCGCTGCTGACCATCGCCGTCGATGCGTTCAACGTGGGAAACCGGGTCAATTACCAGAACTACATCGGCGCGCTGACGTCGCCCTTCTTCGGCCGCGCCGTCGGCAGCCATCCGGCCCGCCGGCTTCAGGCGGGACTGCGTTTGCAGTTCTGATAGGGAGCGAACCTGTCAAGCGCCCCGGGGTTGGCGGGTTTGCATTCAGGCCGGCTTCGCTCCGCAAGGAAACGGGGCTGGCCGTTTCCTTTTCGGAGTGCTTTGAACAGTGAAAGTAGGGACGCTGCGGGGCGGCAGTGCGCCGCCGCTGCTGGCCGGCATCTATTCACCCTACGTGTTCGCTTCTCCGGGGCTAGTCTTGAGGGGGCCATCGTCAACCACGACCCAAACTCCGAACCTCATGGTCCTCTGCGCCATTGCCGGCGCCGCTGTCCAGGTATGCACGCTAGTCCCGCATTTCGACAGGTGGCTGGCGATGGGGCGGAAGCGAGGAGTTCATATTTCCGTAACCTGACGGTCACATGGCTGTGGGGGGGGGACTGCTATGCTTCCGGCATGGTGAGAATCTTCATGAGAATCTTCAGGCTGGGCTTTATTTTACTGTTACTGACGGGATGGTTGGGAGCGCAGACGACGGAGCTCTCGGGGCGGGTGACCGATGTGCAGGGGCAGCCGGTGCCCGGGGTCAATGTGACGGTGACGCGGCAGGGGACGCAAGTCGAGTGGCGGACCTCGACCAACAGCGATGGATACTTCTTCTTTCCGAACGTCCAGCCGGGCGAGTACGCAATCCAACTGCAACGCGAAGGTTTCAAGACGATCGACCGGTCGGGGATCCGGGTGTACACGGCGGACCGGCGGCGGGTGGATTTTTCGCTCGAAATCGGGACGGTGACCGAGACGATCAACGTGACGGCGGATGCCCCGCTGCTGCAAACGGGCTCGGCAGAAACCGCCTCGGTGGTGACGTCGCGGGAATATGAACGGCTGCCGCAGATCCAATTCAACCGCATGCGGTCGCCCGCGACGTTTCTGTACTTGACGCCCGGGGTGTTGGGGCAGGTGAACAACAACGGGCGGGACAACGTGGCGGCCTCGAACCAGATTCAGATCAACGGCTCGGCGAAGTTTTCAAACGAGCTGTATTTCGACGGGCTGCCCGGGCGGACGAACTTCAACGAAACGGCGCCGCCGGTTGACGCGGTGGCGGAGTTCAAGCTGCAGGTGAACCAGATTTCGGCCGAATACGGGAATACGGGCTCGGCGGTGGTGACGTTCACGTCGAAATCGGGTTCGAATGAAGTCCGCGGGATGGCGTTCAACATTCTGCGCAACGAGAAGCTGGATGCGCGGAGTTGGCTGGCGCCGCGCCGGGCGCCCGTACGCCAGAACGAGTTTGGCGCCATGATCGGCGGACCGGTCTGGATCCCGAAGGTGTACAACGGGAAGGACAAGACGTTTTTCTTTTTTGGCTACTCGGGTTCGCGCAAGCGGGGGCTCGACCAGACCTTCCTGCGCCGGAT
>Ga0272446_1000765_pt1 | contig 48970 bp, 41 predicted proteins | sample YNPCB0061_FD_194587 | JGI IMG/M metagenome (GOLD analysis project Ga0272446, IMG submission 194587) | Hot spring microbial mat communities from Yellowstone National Park, WY, United States - YNP-CB-006-1 | ecosystem: Environmental > Aquatic > Thermal springs > Hot (42-90C) > Sediment | place...
GGGCATCCTGGTGGCGTGGCTGGTGATGCTGCCGCGCCTGGCCGTGCTACTGGCGGTGGCCAGTCCGGCGCTGGCGCGACGCCTGGGTCCGGCGCTGGTGCTGCTTGCCCTGGTCACGGCGGGCGCGGCGTGGCGGGGGTTTCGCCGGGCGCCCCGGGATGAGGCGCCGGCCGCGCCCGGGGTGGAGGTGCCATTGCGCAACCCGTTCAGCCTGCTCGAGGCGGTCAAGTTTGCCGCCCTGTTTGCCGTGGTGCTGGTGCTGGTAAAACTGGCCGGACAGCACGCCGGCACCGGCGGCCTGTACGCGGTGGCGGCCGTGGCCGGGTTGCCCGACGTGGACGCCATCAGCCTTTCGCTGGCCGGGCAGGTGCGCGCCGGCGGCTCGGTGGACCTGGCCGCGCGGGCGGTGTTGCTAGCGGTGATGAGCAATACCGTACTGAAAACCGCCCTGGTGCTCGCCCTGGGTTCCCCCGCCCTGCGCCGCGCGATTCTCCCGGGCTCGGGGGTGCTGCTGGCGGCCGCGGTGGCGGCGTGGTTTTTCCTTTGAGGCTGCCCCGTCCGGCTGGGACGGCGCGCCGGAAACCGGGAGCGGACCGGCGCATTAACGCGGCTCGTGCACGACGGTCAGCGTGTTGAGCGGCACGTTGGTCAAGGTGGTCCGGGCGCCGCGCGGCCAGCGGATTTCGACGGACTCGACCCGTTCGGCCCGGCCCAGGCCGAAGGTCAGCGGCAGCTCCGACTGGGAGAGGTAACTCTTGGTGGGCATGACCGTGCGCCACTGGGTGCGGCCGTCCGCGCGCAGGGTCACCTCGGCGCCGATGGCGTCGCGGTTGGAAACGGTGCCGACCAGTTTGAGGCGCACCCAGCGATGGCCCAGGTGCTGGTCGTTGCGCAAGAGCAGCGGCGGGCCGCCGGTTTGGAGCAGCAGCACGTCCAGGTCGCCGTCGCCGTCAATGTCCGCGTAGGCCGAGCCGCGGCCCACGATGGGTTGGAAGAGATCGGCCCCGGCCTTTTCCGGGGGCACGGGCACGTAGCAGGGCGTGGCACCGCGGTTCCAGAACAGTTGGGCCGGCTGGGCGTAGGTCTGGCTTTGCTGGACCTTGGTGATGTCGGGTTCGAGGTGGCCGTTGGCGGTGAGCAGGTCCAGGCGGCCGTCCAGGTCGTAGTCGAAGAAGAACAGGCCGAACTTGAGCAGCAGGCGGCTGGGCGGGCCGAGGTTTTCGGTGATGGCCTCGTCGGTGAAGAGCAGCGGGCGGGCGGGCGCGGCCACGTACAGGGCGTTCATTTCGTTGGCGAAGTTGCTGATGGCGATGCCCAGCGCGCCGTCGTCGCGGAAGCGAGCGGCGTCAATGCCCATCGCGCCGCGGGTCTGGCCGTAGCTGTCGAAGGCGATGCCGGCGGCGGCGCCGATTTCCTTGAAGGTGCCGTCGCGCTGGTTGTGGAAGACGAAGTTCTGGACCGTGTCGTTGGCCACCACCAGGTCCAGCCAGCCGTCGCCGTCCAGGTCCACCGGAATCACGCCCAGGGACTTGGCGGCGGGCACGCCCGTGGCGGGGTTGCGCACCTGCACGCCGGCCTCCGCAGACACGTCGCGGAACCGGCCGTTGCCCTCGTTGTGGTACAGGTAGGGGAAGACTCCGGGAAAATCCCGCGGCTGGCCGTAGGCGCGGCCGATGCCGACCAACTTGTAACCGACCTCGAAGTCAATCTCGCGCGACCACTGCACGTAGTTGGCCACAAACAGGTCCAGCCGCCCGTCGTTGTCGTAGTCGAAAAACGCGCAGCTCACGCTCCAGTCCCGGCCCGAGCCGCCCACGCCGGCCTCGGCGGTGACGTCCTGAAATTTGCCGCCGCCCAGGTTGCGGAAGAGCCGGTTGCCGTACACGGCCGAGACGAACACGTCCACCCGGCCGTCGTTGTCGTAGTCGCCCACCGCGCAGCCCATCCCGTAAAGGCTCACGTCCAGGCCCGAACCGGCGGTCACGTCGGTGAACCGTCCGCCGCCCTCGTTGCGGTACAAGGCCAGCGTGGTGGGCCGTGCGCCCGCGGCCACCTGCTCCGGCCAGGGGGTGCCGTTGATGAAGAGCAGGTCCGGGTCGCCGTCGTTGTCGAAATCAAAAAACGCCGCGCCGCCGCCCATGGACTCGGGCAGCAACTTCTCCCCCGCCGCGCCGCTGTGGTGCACAAACGTGATCCCGGCTGCACGGGTGATGTCCGTGAAGCGCACCTCCGGCACCTCGGCCACGGGCCGGGCCGGCGCCTGCGGGGCGGCCAGGGGCGTGAGCCGGGCCGGGGCGGGCGCGGGCCGGCGCTTGAGCCACCACACCACGCCGCCCGCGCCAAGCGCCAGCGCGAGCAACACCAGCGCCGACCATTTGAAGGCCCGGCCAATGATGGCGTCGTCGTAGTGCTCCGGCTCGGCGTCTTCGTCCGGCGCGGCGGCCGGCTTGACGGGCGCGACGGGTTCGGGGCGGGACATGGGCGACACGGGCGAACCCGGTGACGAAGCGGAGGGCTCCGGGCTCGCCCGGCGGATGATTGGCTCGAAGTCGGGCATGGTAACAGGGCGGGTCAGTGCCGCGCCGCGACGCGCGCGGGCGGCGAGGGCGTGGGCAATTCGAAGGCACCCTCGCGTTGCAGGGGGTAGATGACGATGGACTGGGCGGCGTGGTCGGCGGCCGGATTGCGGCGCCGCTCGAGGTTCACGGCGCGGTCGCGGGCGTTGTCGTCAGGCCGGTATTTTTCGTGGGCCTGGAGATGCGCGAGGGCGCGGTCGGTGTCGTCCAGTTGCACGTAAAGCAGGGCGAGGTTGTAGTGGGCGGTGAGGTTTTCGGGGTCCAGGGCCAGGGTTTGCTCGAAGCGCCGCGCCGCCTGGCGCAGAAGGTCCTTCTCGACCGCGGGGGTGTCGCGCTGGCGCTTGGCGTGCTCGAAGAGCGTTTGCCCCAGTTCGTTGAGGACCTCGTAGTCCTTGCTGAAGTCGAAGCCGCGCGCGACCAGCGCGGGGTCGCGGTCCTCGAGGATGCTGGTGAACTGGCGGATGGCCTCCTCGAGGTAGCCGTTCTGCTTGTTGACCAGTCCGGTGAACCAGGCCACCAGCCAGCGGGGCGCGGGCGGGTCGGCGCGCGCGGCGCGCTGGAGCGCGGCCACGGCATCCTCGAGGCGGCCTTCCTTGAAGTACACGCGGGCCAGGTTCACCGGGCCGTCCCAGCGGCCCAGGCGCTCGACCTGGGCAAAGGCGTGCTCGGCCTGGCGCAGCTCGCCCTTCTCGCTGCCCTTGTCGCCCTCGAGCAGCAGCCCGATGCCGTAGTCGTTCCACCGCTGCCACTCCGGGATTGCCGACGGCGGATTATGCACGGCGGCGGCGGTCCCGCCGGCCACGGGCAGGGTCAGGCGGTCCGCGGCGATGGTGGTGATGGGCAGGTCGTTGCTGACCACGAACGGCTGGCCGTTGGTCCAGCCCGGAACGCGGAAGTAATTGACGAAAATCGTGTCGAACTTGCGGTACTGAATCTTCACCTCGAAGGTCACGGGCTCGGTTACGTCCGGCGGCACCACGAAGCCGTAATGCACCACCTGCGCCGTGCCAGGGTTGATCTGGTGGTTGTAGAGCGGGGTGAAGATGTCCTGCGGGTTGCGGCGGTCAATGCGGTTGCCGTCCTTGTCCAACATGTAGGTGTTGAGGAAGTGTGCCCAGGGGTCCACCTCGCCGTGCGGTCCCAGCCCGCCGCTGCGGCCCAGGACGCGGTCCCCGCTGCGCACGGTCACGTCGGCCCAGATTTCGTTCGAGTCGCTGGTGCCCTGGGTGAACTGGTGGCCCACGCGGAGGTTGCGCACCACGACCTCGAGCAAGTAGGGCACGCCGGGCTTGAGCGCGGGCGCCTCAGGTCGCAGCGGGGCGATCAACGGGCTGTCCACCGTGCCGCCCTCCTTGAGCCCGAAAAGGTCCACGCGGAGGCAATCGCGCAGAAACTCTTGGTGCCGCCGGACGATGTTTGTCTCGCCGCGCAGATGCGGCAGCGCGGTGTTGGCCGCGGGGAAGAGGTGGTCGTGGATGCTCAGCACGCGGTTGGTGGGGTGGAAGAACTGCGCGCCGAAGTCGTTCGAGGGCTGCAAGGGCAGGTGGCAGCCGGCGCAGTTGGCCTCGGCCTTTTCGGGATAGTAAAAGCTGCGCGCCCCGTGGCCGGACACGCCGCTGAGCAGGAAGGAGTCGTAGCTGTTCTGCCCGCGCAGCCAGTCCTTGTAGTGGTTGAGCTCGCGGGGGATGCTGACCTTGTGGCAGGTCGAGCAAAATTCGGCCGTCCGGTGCAGCGGCTTGAGGAAGGTCTTTTTGTGGAAGTCCGGCTTGGCCTTGACCAGCAGGCGGTTGAGGTAGGCCAGCACCGCGTTGGTGCTGAAAGTGAAGGGATAGTGGATCGGCTCCTCGATGGTGTAATCGGCGTTACCGGTGGGGCTGTTGACGTGGACGATCGAGTGGCACGCCGTGCAGGTGATGCCCGCATGGGCCGTCGGGTGGTGTTCCAGGTCAAACTCGGGGTCGTCAAACGCCCCGCTGAAAAACGGCACCGGGTCGTGGCACCCCGCGCACCAGCGCGACGCCTTCACGCTGCCATCCCGCCGCAACGCCACCGCGCGCGTCTCGCGGATGCTGAACAGGTAGGCCGGGTTGTTGAACGAGCTGAACCGGTGCGCGCTGTGAAACCAGCCGGCGTAGGCATCCTGGTGGCATTCCTGGCAGTACTGATCCAACATGAGCGTGCGCGCCGGGATGAAATTGCCCGTGGCCGTGCGCGCCGCCGACGGCGCAAAGTACTGCTCGCCCTCCTTGGGCCCGACCACGCTCCACTGGCGCGGGTCCAGGCTGTGCAGGCCCACCATGCCCGCCACCACCACTGCCACCGCCCCGGCCCACGCCAGCCCCGCGCGCCAGCGCAGCCGCGGCCCGGCCAGGCGGTGCAGCACGTACAACCACACCGCCAGCACCGGCGTGATCACGTGCGCCCAGTAGGCTACCGAGCGCCCCAACGGGTGCTTCAGGTCAAACCCGCCCACGCGCATCAGCGCCACGCCCGAAGCGAGCACCACCAGGCTGACGCCGAACAGGAGCCAGCCCACCCGCACGGCGCGGCGGTTGGTCCGGCCGCGCGTGTTGCGGATGTGGATGACACAGAACACCAGGAATGGCACCACCAGCAGCAGGCCCAGGGCGAGGTGGGCCAGGAACATGAGCTGGTAGAAGTAGTTCTGGTATGAAAGCCCCCGGAGCCACTCGAGCACCGTGATCGCCAGCAGATAAACCGAGTTCGCCCCCAGCACCGCCACCAGGGCGAACACCCCGCGCAAGAGCCAGCGTAAACGCGGCCCCACCGCCCGCACATAGCGCCGCGGAGGGCGCGCGGCTGGTTCGTTCGACGGCATGGCTGACTCGCTCATGGCTACCGATTTTGCGGTCCGTTGGGCAAAAGAGTGCCGGTTAAATGCCGCCGAAGTTTGCCCTTTTCAGCGTCGCGGGGACAAGTCGCCGCCAGCATGGGGCGGAATGCCTTCCGGCAGGGACGAAATGCGAAGCCGGCACGCCGACGGGGACACTCCGCTCCAGCCCGGCGCGCCACGCTGCCCTTTAACCGGCGCCCCACAAATCCGCCGGCGTAACTTCCGCGATGGTGCGGCGCACCACGTCCGCCCCGCCCAGGCGTTCCGGCGGGAAACTGTGGGCCACCGCCACGCACCGCATCCCGGCCGCGCGGGCCGCCGCGACCCCGTTGAGCGCGTCCTCGATGACCACGCAAGCCGCCGGCGGCAGGCCCAGCTTGCGCGCGGCGGCCAGGAAAATGTCCGGTGCCGGCTTTTTGTGCACCGCGTCTTCGGCGCTCACCACCGCGTCCCACCATTCCGGGGGCAGGCCGATTTGGCGCAGGTTCGCCTCGATCTTGATGCGGTCCGCGCTCGAGGCCACGGCCACGCGCCGGCCCGCCGCGCGCGCGCGCCGCGCCAGCTCCACCGCCCCGGGAAACGCCCGAAGCTGGCGCGGCACCAGGTCGAGGTAGATTTCGTAGGTGCGGCGCTTGGCGGCCTCGAGGTCGAGCGCCACCCCGTACTTCTCGGCCACACCGCCGATGTAACGGTTTTCCCCCGTGCCGATGAACGGGACGAAATCCTCCGGCGCCACGGGCACGCCGCGCTCGCGGAACATGGCCACGGCCGCGGCGTTGATCAGCGGCTCCGAGTCGGTCAGCACGCCGTCCATGTCGAAAATCACCGCGCGGATGCCAGGCTCGTTTGCCATGCGCCGCAGGCTCGGGTTTTGCCGGGGCAAGTCAAGCCGGGCTCAGCGCAACGTGCGCCCGTGCTGCCGCAGCCAATGTCGGGCCGCCGCGAAGTCCGGGCAGACCTCCGCCACGCACCGCCAGAAGCGCCGCGAGTGGTTCATCTCCCGCAGGTGCATCAACTCGTGCCAGATCACGTAGTCCCGCACCGCCGCCGGCATCTGCACCAGCCGCCAGTTCAGCGACACCGTGCCGCGCCGCGAGCACGAGCCCCACCGGCTGCGCTGATCGCGCACCTGCACCCGCCGCACCGGCAAGCCGGCCGCCGCCGCCAGCGCCCACACCCGCGGCGGCAGTTCGCGCGCCGCCAGCGTCCGCAGGTGGCGCTCGACCGCCGGCCGCAGGTCCTCGACCACTTCGGGCAGTTGCAGGCACTGGTCCGCCCAACGCACGGTCAGGCCCGCCGGCCCGGCTTCCGCCTGCAAGACCACGGGCTCGCCCCGGTAAAAAATGGCCTGCCCGGCCCGCCAGCGGGGGTCCGCGACCGGCCGGGTCGCCAACCGCATCAACTGGCGCTCCAGCCAGGCGCGGTGTTGCTCCGCGAAGCGCCGCGCCCCGCGCAGGGAACCGCGCCGGGGAATGGTCACCCGCGCGCTCCCGTCCGGCCGCAACCGCAAGACGTAGCGCCGGGCGCGCGGATGCGGGACAAACTCGAGCGGCACTTCCCGCCCCGACACCAGCAGACATCCCCGCACCGGCGCGGGCGCGGGACCGGCCTCAAAACGGGCGACGCGTGTCACGCCCGGGATTCAAGCCGCCGGACCGGCCCCGGGAAAGCCCGCGATGTGCCGGAAACGCGCCGGTGAATCGTCCCTCCCCGACGGCGAGCCCGGAAAAACGGATTGCAAACGCCGGGCGGAAACGCAGTTTTGCGGCGTATGCCCGAACCGCTTTCTCGCCGCGCTTTTTTGCAAACGGTCGTGCCCGCCGCCGGAGTGCTGGGCGCCGGGGGCGCGCCGCACGTTTTGGCCGCCGCGACGGACCGCCCGGCCCTGTTGGGCGGGACGCCGGTGCGCCAGACGCCCTTCCCGGCCTGGCCGGTGTTTGCCGAGCCGGAAGAGCAAGCGTTGCTGGGCGTGTTGCGCAGCGGGAAATGGTTCCGCGGCAGCGGCACCCAGGTGGCCCGGTTCGAGACCGAGTTCGCCCGGTTGATGGGCGCGCGGTACTGCGTGGCGACGGCCAACGGCACCAGCGCGCTGCTGGCCGCGCTGGGCGCGTTGGGAGTGGGCCCGGGCGACGAGGTGATCCTGCCGCCGTACACCTTTGTGGCCACGTTGAACGTGGTGCTGCTCCACTACGCCCTGCCGGTGTTTGTGGACACCGACCCGGAGACGTTCCAAATGGACGCGCGCCGGATTCGCGCGGCGTTGAGCGACCGCACCGCGGCCATCCTGTCGGTGCACCTGGGCGGCGGCGCGGCGGACATGGACACGATCCTGGCCGTGGCGGGCGAACGGCGCCTCCCGGTGGTCGAGGACGCCTGCCAGTCGCACCTGGCCGAGTGGCGGGGCAAAAAGGTCGGCACGCTCGGCGCGGCGGGCTGTTTCAGCTTTCAGGCCAGCAAAAACCTCAACAGCGGCGAAGGCGGCGCGGTCCTGACCGAGGACCCCGACCTGGCGGAACGCGTTTACGCCTTTCACAACAACTGCCGCGGGCGCGCCACGCCCGGCTACCTGGGCTTTCGCGGCGCCAACCTGCGCCTGACCGAGTTCCAGGGCGCGCTGCTGCTGGCCCAGATGACCCGGCTCGAGGCGCAGAGCCGCGTGCGCGAGCAAAACGCCGCCTACCTCACGCAGATGCTGCGCGAAATCCCGGGCATCCTGCCGGCCAAAACCTACCCGGGCTGCACCCGCAATGCGTATCACCTGTACATGTTCCGCTACCGGGCCGAGGCGTTTGCCGGGCTGCCGCGCGACCAATTCCTGCGCGCCCTGCACGCCGAGGGCATCCCGTGCTCCGGCGGCTACACGCCGTTGAACGAGGAGCCGTTCCTCCGGGCCGCCCTGGAGAGCCGCGCCTACCGGCGGCTTTTCCCGGCCGAGGTGCTGGCGCAGTGGGCCGAACGCACCGCCTGCCCCGCCAACCGCCAGCTCTGCGCCGAAGCGGTGTGGCTCACGCAACCCATGCTGCTGGGCCCGCGCACGGACATGGAGCACATCGCCGCGGCCATTGCCAAAATCCAGCGCCACGCCGCCGAACTGGCGCGGGCCTAGCCGCGGCGCGTTGTGACGCAAACCGCCTTGCTCGAAGCTCCCGAAAAACCGCACTCCCCATGAAACCCTGCCCGTTCCTCCTGCTCATGACCCTGCTCCTGGCCCACGCGCCGTTGCCCGCCGCCGATTTCCGGGCCGGTGTGGCCCGTGTTGAAATCACCCCGCCGGTGCCGTTCTGGCTGAGCGGCTATGCCGCGCGCACCAACCCCGCGGCCAGCGTCCGCTCGCCCCTCTTCGCCAAAGCGCTGGCGCTCGAGGACGCCGCCGGCGCCCGGGCGGTGATCGTGACCACCGACCTCATCGGCCTGCCCGCCGAGATCAACGAGGCCGCCGCCGAGCGTTTGCAACGCCGGTACCGGTTGCCGCGTGCGGCGATGGTTTTCAACTCCTCCCACACCCACGCCGGCCCGGCCATCTGGCCGAATCTGCGGGTGATGTTCGACTTCCCGCCCGCCGAGCAGGCGCGCGTGCAGCGCTACGCCGAACGGCTCACCGACCAGTTGGTGCAGGTGGCCGGCGAGGCGCTGGAACGGCTGGCCCCCGTCACGCTGGCCTTCGGGCGCGGACAGGCCGGTTTCGCCATCAACCGCCGCCAGCCCACGCCCCAAGGCGTGCGCATCGGCGTCAACCCGGCCGGGCCGGTGGACCACACCGTGCCGGTGCTGCGCGTGACCGGGGCCGAGGGCGCCTTGCGCGCGGTGCTCTTCGGTTACGCCTGTCACAACACCACCCTGGGCGGCGACTTTTATCAGGTGGACGGCGACTACGCCGGCGCGGCGCAGCGCCATTTCGAGCAGGCGCATCCCGGCGCCACGGCGCTGTTTTTGATGCTCTGCGGCGGCGACCAGAACCCAAACCCGCGCGGACGCGTCGAGCACGTCGAGCAATACGGCCGCGAACTGGCCGAGGCGGTCACGCAGACCTTGAGCGGCGCGCTGGCGCCGGTGCGGCCGCCGATCCGTTGCGCGCACCAACTGGTGGCCCTCGAGTTCGCTCCGCACACGCGCGAGACTTTCGAGACCGAGCTGCGCGACGGAAACGTGTTTCGCCAGCGCCGCGCGCGGCTGATGCTCGAGGCCTACGACCGCGGCCGCCCGGTCCGGCACCTGCCCTACCCGGTCCAGGCCGTGGCGCTGGGCGGAGATTTCACCCTGCTGGCCCTGGGCGGGGAAGTGGTGGTGGATTACGGCCTGCGCGTGGCGCGGGAGTTCCCCCGGCCGGGGTTGGTCGTGGCGGGCTATTGCAACGATGTGGCCTGCTACATCCCCTCGCGGCGCGTGTTGCGCGAGGGCGGTTACGAGGCGGTGGACAGCATGATCTATTACGGCCAGCCGGGGCCGTTCGCGGAAGACGTCGAGGACCGCATCTTCAGCGCGGTGCGCGAGGTCCTGGGCCGGGTCGAAGGCCGGCCGTGAGGTCTGGAGCCGCCGGTGGGATGGAAAAATTTCTCCGAACAGGCTTGCCGCCTGCGGGGGCGACACCTACTTTTGCGGGCAATCAGTCCAATCGAGCCATGAATGTGATTCGCAAGCCGCTCATTCCGCGCCGGACGTTCCTCCGGGGGCTGGGCACCGTCCTGGCCCTGCCGGCGTTGCAAGCCATGTCGCCACTGGCCGCCGCGGTCAGCGGGGTCGCCGGCCCGGCCCGGCCACCGCGTCGGATGGCCTTCATCTACATTCCCAACGGCGCCAACATGGCTGACTGGACGCCGAAGGCCGAGGGCACTGACTTCCAGTTGCCGTACATCCTCGAACCGCTTCAGCCCTACCAGCAGGACCTGCTGGTGCTGACCGGGCTCACCCACGACAAGGCCCGGCCCAACGGCGATGGCGCGGGCGACCACGCGCGGGCATCCGCCACGTTCCTGACCGCGTGCCAGGCGCGCAAGACTGACGGCGCGGACATCCGGGTGGGGGTGTCGGCGGACCAGGTGGCCGCGTCGCGGCTGGCCGGGCAAACGCGGTTTGCCTCGCTCGAACTGGGTTGCGACCGCAGCAAGCTCTCGGGCAACTGCGACTCGGGCTACAGTTGCGCCTACTCGTTCAACATCGCTTGGAAGACCCCCACCACGCCCCTGCCGCCGGAGACCGACCCGCGGCAGGTGTTCGAGCGGCTCTTTGCCGGGGGCTCGCCGGAGGAAAACGCCGAGGCCCGCGCCCGCCGCCAGCGGCACGAGCGCAGCCTGCTGGACTTCGTGCTCGAGGATGCCCGCAAGCTCCAGCGTCAATTGGGCGCGACCGACCGCCGCAAGCTGGACGAGTACCTCACCGCCGTGCGCGAGCTCGAGCAGCGCATCGAAAACGCCGAGAAATTCCAGGCCGCCCTGCCGGCCTACGACCGGCCCAGCGGCGTGCCTGCCACTTATGCCGAGCACCTGCGGCTGATGTTCGACCTGCTGACGCTGGCGTTTCAGACCGACACCACCCGCATCGCCACCTTCATCCTGGCCCACGACGGCAGCAACCGGCCGTATCCCTTCCTGGGCGTGCGCGAGGGGCATCACGACCTCTCCCACCACGGCAACGACGAGGAGAAAAAGAAGAAAATTGCCCGGATCAACCGCTTCCACGTCGAGCAGTTCGCGTACTTCCTGGGCCGGCTCAAGTCCGTGCGCGAAGGCGAGGGCACCTTGCTGGACCACTGCATGATCGTGTACGGCGGGGCCATCAGCGACGGCAACCGGCACAACCACGACGACCTGCCCGTGCTGCTGGCCGGGCGCGGCGGCGGCACCCTCGAGACCGGCCGCCACGTGCGCTATCCCAAAGACACCCCGATGGCCAACCTGTACCTCTCGATGCTCGAGCGCATGGGCACGCCGGTCGAACGCTTGGGCGACAGCACCGGGCCGCTGGCGCGGCTCTGAAAGCGCCCCGGCCCGCCCGGCCGGGAATTGAAGGCCATTCGCGGCGCGGCTTGACGCAGGTCAAGCCGCGCCTTTGCTTCGGCGGCCGGCAAGACTTGCCCCACCCGGGGAAGCCTGTTAAGTTGCGCCCGCTTTGAGAACTCAACCGTGTACGGAGTTTTGAAATGAGAACCGCCCATATCCTGACCACCGCCCTGTTCACCGCCACCGCACTGCCCCTCGGGGCTGCCGACATCTACGGTCGCGTGACCCTCAAAGGCACGCCGCCGCCGGAAAAGAAAATCGAGTTCGACGCCCTTTGCGGCAAGCTCCACACCAAGGACGCTTTCACCCGCCACTACCTTGTTTCCCCGGATGGCGGCCTGGCCAACGTGTTCGTGTACATCAAGGAAACACCCGCCGGCTCGAAGCCGCCCACCGACACGCCGGTGCTGGACCAGGTCAACTGCTTTTACGAGCCGTACGTGATGGGCGTGCGGACCAACCAGCCCTTCAAGATCAAGAACTCCGACCCGCTGATGCACAACGTGCACGCCACCCCGAAGGTGGCCGGGAACAAGGAGTTCAACGTCGGCCAGCCCGTCCAGGGCATGGTCACCGAGAAGAGCTTCCCCAACCGGGAAGTTCTGGTGCGCTTCAAGTGCGACGTGCATCCGTGGATGTTCGCCTACGTGGGCGTGCTCGACCACCAGTGGTTCGCCGTGACCGACAAGGACGGCAAATTCAAGCTGCCGGGGGACCTGCCGGCCGGCACCTACACGCTCGTGGCCTACCACCTTAAAGCCGGCGAGGCCACCCAGCAGATCACCGTGACCGCCTCGGACAAAAAGGAAGTGAACTTCACCCTCGAGGCGAAGTAGCCGTCCCTACCGGCGAAAGTGGCTTCCACACCGCCGCGGCCCTGCCCGGCCGCGGCGGTTTTTGATTCCACCGCCCCAGCCCCTACTTTCTCCCGCATGACGGTTGCGGACACTCCCTCGCGCTGGCTCCCGCGCTACGCCGCACTTTGCGCGGCCGCCACGCTGGGGCTGATCGGCATCGGCGGCTTGGTCACCAGCCGGGGGGCCGGGTTGGCCGTGCCGGACTGGCCCACCAGTTACGGCTACAACATGTTCGCCCTGCCCATCCGCTACTGGCAGGGGGGGATTTTCTACGAACACACCCATCGGCTCTGGGCCACCGTCGTGGGCACGCTGGTGGTCTTTCTCACCCGCTGGTTGGGGGGGCATCGCGCGCGCCGACCGCTGGCCCTGATCGGCCTGACCGAACTCTTGGCCGGCCTCGCCCTGGTGGCTTGGCAACCGAACCTCAAGGGCGCCGGGCACTTCCTGGCCGGCATCGGCGGTGTGGTGCTCTTGGCAGCCGCGGTCTGGGCGCGCAATACACCGGCGCCGGGCCGGTTGCCGGCCCTGGGCTGGGCCGCGTTCTGGCTGGTGCAACTCCAGGGCCTGCTGGGCGGACTGCGTGTGGTCTGGCTGGCCGACGAAATCGGCGTCTTCCACGGCGTGCTCGCCCAAGGATTCCTGTTCCTGCTGGCGGCGGTGGCCGTGCTCAGTTCGGCCTGGTGGCGGCGCCTGCCTCCGGTCACGGTTTCGCCTGCCCTGCAACGCTTGCTCTGGCTGGCCACCGGGTTGGTGGTGCTGCAACTGGTGCTGGGCGCAACGATGCGCCATCGCCACGCCGGTCTGGCAGTGCCTGATTTCCCCCTGGCTTACGGCCGGGTATGGCCGCGCACCAACCCGGAGGCCATCGCCACCTACAACCGCCAGCGCATCGAGGTCCACGCCGCCCGGCCCATCGCCGCGGCGGACGTGTGGCTGCACATGCTGCACCGGCTGGGTGCCGCCGCGGTACTGCTAAGCGTGGCCGCCGCGGCTTGGAAGGCGCGCCGCCACTTGCCCGCCGGTCATCCGTTGCGCCGAACCGTGCTCGCCTGGCTGGCGCTGGTGGCGACCCAGTTCGCCTTGGGCGCGCTCACGGTGTGGACCAACAAGGCGGCGGACGTGGCCACGGCGCACGTGGTCTTCGGCTCGCTGGCCCTGGTCACTGGCGGCCTGACATGCTTGATGGCCGGGTGGCGCGCCCCGGAAGCTGCGCTCCCCGCCCCGGCAGCCCCGAGCCCGAGTCAAAACCACCCGTCCCGCCCGGCGTGGTCGGCGGCGTAAATCTCCCGTCACGCTCCCGTTCAACGCATGACATCCTCAGTCCTTTCCGAGCCGCTCGCCGAAAAAGCCTTCCCGGCCGTGCTGGCCGAGCTGGTCAAGGCCCGCTTGTCCGGCCTAGTGGTGTTGACCACCGCGGCCGGGTTTTACCTGGGCTCGCCCGGACCGGTGGACTGGGCCCGGGCGGTGCACACGCTGGCGGGCACGGGTCTGCTGGCCGCCGGCGCAGCGGCGCTCAACCAGTACTTGGAACGGGACACCGATGCCCTCATGGAACGGACCCGCGAACGTCCCCTGCCCGCGGGGCGGGTCACTCCGGCCGCGGCGCTGGTCTTTGGCGGGATTTGCGCGCTGCTGGGGCTGGCGTGGCTGGTCTGGTGGACGCCGCTGGTGGCGGCAGCCCTGGGGGCGCTCACGCTGGCCCTTTACCTGGGCGTGTACACGCCGCTGAAACGGGTTTCGACGCTCAACACCATCGTCGGGGCCGTGCCGGGCGCACTGCCGCCGTTGATCGGCTGGGCGGCGGCCAGCGGCGGGGCTTCCGCCGGGGGCTGGGCATTGTTTGCCCTGCAATTTTTCTGGCAGGTGCCCCACTTCCTGGCCATTGCCTGGCTGTACCGGGAGGACTACGCCCGCGCAGGGCTTAAAATGTTGCCGGTGGTGGACCCCGCCGGCGAACGCACCGGCCTGCAAAGCATCGGTCACACGCTGGGGCTGTTGACCGCGAGTCTCAGCCCGGTGGCGCTGGGCCTGGCCGGGCCGGCCTACCTGCTCGGCGCGTTGGCGCTGGGCGGGGCCATGCTGGGCTTGGCGGTGCGTTTCGCGCGGCGACTGGACCGCGGCGCGGCGCGCGGGCTGTTTCTGGCTTCGATCGTGTACCTGCCGGCCGTGCTCGGATTGATGGTGTTGGACCGCGTGCGCTGAGGACGGCTCAGCCACCGCCGGCGCGGTAGAACTCCAACGTCCGGGCCAGGCCCTCCTCCCAACTCACCTCCGCGTGCCACGCCAGGGCGGCGTGCGCCGCCGTGAGGTCCGGACAAGAATGCCGAATGTCCCCGGGGCGGGCGGGCTCGAAGAGCGGACTCAGCGCGCGCCCGGTGAGTTGCTGCAAGGTTTCCACCAGTTCGAGCAAGCTGCGGCTGCGGCCGCTGCCGATGTTGAAGGCGCGTCCGGCCACCCGCGCGGCGGGGGCTTCGACGGCGGCCAGCAGGGCGGCCACGACATCCGTCACGTACACGAAATCGCGGGACTGCCGGCCGTCGCCGAAAATCCGGGGCGGCTCCCCGGCCAGGAAGGCCCGGCAAAAGCGGGCGATCACTCCCGAGTAGGGCGAATCGGCGGCCTGGCGCGGGCCGAAGACGTTGAAGAAGCGCAACGCCACGGTTTCCAGCCCGTAGAGGCGGTGGAACAGCCCGGCGTACAGTTCGGCGGTGAGTTTTTGCAGCGCGTACGGAGAGAGCGGCCGTGGCGGCAGGTCTTCGCGCTTGCGCGGTTCCGGGCCGTCACCGTACACCGCCGAGGACGAAGCCAGCACCACGCGGCGCACACCGGCCGCGCGAGCCGCTTCGAGCACCTCCAAGGTGCCCAGCACATTGCGGCGATGACTTTCCAACGGCTGCGCGACCGATTGGGGCACGGACACCAGCGCGGCCAGGTGAAACACCCGGTCGCATCCGGCCAGGGCGCGCCGCACCGTCGCGGGGTCGGTCACGCTGCCCTCGATGAACTCGAGCGCCGCGCCCGCGCCCGCCAGGTTGGCGCGCGCCCCCGAGCTGAGGTCATCCAGCACAACTGTCCGCACCCCGCGTCGGCACAGGGCCTCGACGAGGTGGGAGCCGATGAAGCCGGCGCCGCCGGTGACCAGGGCTTTCATTTCGACGCGGGAGGATTCATGCCCGCGCCGTTGTAGCCGTAGCCGCCGGCCCGGGGCAAGGCATGGGTGCGAAAGCAGTTGCCGGCGCGGGGCGGCTTGTCAAAACCTCGGGCATGACTTTTCGGACCTTCAAACTATGGCTCGCCGCCGCCGAGCTGGCAGCCGGCGCGTTCTTGGCTTCCGCCCGGGCGGCTGCCCCGACCGCTCCGCCCGCCCCGACCACCGCGTTGGGGCTGTTCACCACGCATCAGGATATCGGCGCGGTGGGGCACGCAGGCAGTGTCGAGTTCGACCCCGCCAGCGGCCGCTACATCCTCCGTGGCGGTGGCGCCAACCTGTGGGGCACCAACGACGCGTTTCACTTCGTGTGGCGCGAAGCGTCCGGCGACTTCACGCTCACCGCCGACCTACGCTGGCTGGCGCCGGGCGGCAACCCGCATCGCAAGGCCCTGCTCATGGTCCGCCAGGACACCGGCCCGGCGGCGCGGTACGTGGACGCCGCGTGGCACGGGGACGGGTTGACCTCGCTCCAGTTCCGCGAAGAGCCCGGCGGGCCCACGCGCGAGATTCAGTCGCCGGTCCGCGCCCCGCGCCGGTTGCGCCTGGACAAGCAGGGCGAGACGTTTTGGATGTCCGTGGCCGGAGAGGACGGGGTCTGGCGGCCGGCCGGCGGGGCGCACCGGGTGAAATTCACGGAACCGTTTCTGGTGGGTCTGGGGGTCTGCGCCCATGACGACGCGCGGGTGGAGGCGGCGGAGTTTTCCGCGGTCACGTTCACCCCGCACGCCACCAACGCGAGGACCCCGCCGGTGCTCTACAGCACGTTGGAAGTGGTGAACCTGGCTTCGCTGGACCGCCGGGTGGTGCTGGACGCCCGCGCGCACTTCGAGGCCCCCAACTGGTCCCGCGACGGCCGCACGCTGCTGATCAATCGCGCGGGCCGCCTGTACCAGGTCCCGGTCAGCGGCGGCGAGCCGGTGGTGCTGGACACCGGCTTCGCGGTGCGTTGCAACAACGACCACGGCTACTCGCCGGACGGGGCATGGCTGGCCATCAGCGACCAGAGCCAGGGTGACGGCAAATCGCGCATCTACGTGCTGCCGGCCACGGGCGGGACCCCGCGGCTCGTGACCGAGCAGGGACCGTCCTACTGGCATGGTTGGTCGCCCGACGGCGCCACGCTGGCCTATTGCGCCGAGCGGAACGGCGAGTACGACATCTACACCATCCCGGTCCGTGGCGGCCCCGAGCGGCGATTGACCACCGCGCCGGGGCTGGATGACGGGCCGGATTACTCCCCCGACGGGCAGTGGATTTACTTCAACTCGGAGCGCAGCGGCCGGATGCAAATCTGGCGAATGCGCCCCGACGGCTCCGGTCAGGAGCAGGTCACCCACGACGAGTGGAACAACTGGTTTCCGCATCCCTCGCCGGATGGGCGGTGGATCGTGTTTCTGAGCTATGCCCGGGAGGTGCAAGGCCATCCGGCCAATCAGGACGTGCGCCTGCGGCTGCTGCCGACGGCCGGCGGGGAACCGCGGGAACTGGCCCGGCTGTTTGGGGGCCAGGGCACGCTCAACGTGCCTTCGTGGTCGCCGGACAGCCGGGCCGTGGCGTTTGTGAGCTACCGGCTGGTGCGCGAACGGCCTTGAACCGCGTGACCTGGCGCGCGCGTGTGCTGGGGTATTGACACGCCAAAGCGCCTGACGAATATTGGCTGCGGATTTGATTCGGGTGGCGGTACGTTTCTTCAGCGGGGTTCCCCACCCCCACCTCCTTGGCGTCTGCTGCCCGAATCATCCATCACCCGCGGCCTCCGGTTTGCTGGACGACCGGAGGCCGCACCTTTTCAGGAACCTGCCCCCGCGCAGCGAACGCCAGGAACCCCGCCGGCTCGGGGGACCGGCTGCGGGCTCAGGCCCGAGGGCCTGGAAGAAACCGCATTGCGCCGGTAGCGCCCGGTGTCCACGATGCGCGCCGGCCTGCGCCTCGATGTTCAGACCATGACCACCCTTCGCGTCGCCCTCATCGGTTGCGGCGGCATCACGCTGCAAAACCACCTGCCCGGCCTGGCCCTGTGCCCGGACACCCGCCTCGCCGCGTTGTGTGATGCGGACCCCGCCGCCTTGGAACGCGCCCGGCAACAAACCGGCGTGGCCGTCACCTCCACCCGCTACGAGGACATCGTGACCCGCGACGACGTGGACGCGGTCATCATCGCCACGCCCAACTTCACCCACGCCCCCATCGCCCGGGCGGCCCTCGCCGCGGGCAAGCACGTGCTGTGTGAAAAGCCCCTGGCCCTGACCGCCGCCGAGGCCCGGGAACTGGCCACCGCAGCCGACCGCGCGGGCGTGCGGCACATGACCGCGTTCACCTACCGGTTCGTGCCGGCCATGCGCTACCTCGCCCACCTGGTGGCCCGGGGCGAGCTGGGCGAAATCCGCCACTACCGCTGCTGCCGTTTGCAGGACTGGGGCACGCGCAACCTGGGCTGGCGCCAGGTCCGCCGCCTGGCCGGCACGGGCGAACTGGGCGACATGCTTTCGCACCGGATTGACTTCGCTCACCTGCTGGTCGGCCCCTTCCGCCGGCTGGTCGCGGACCTCAAGACCTTCACCCCGCTGCGGGAAGGCGCGCCCAACGACACCGATGACTGGGTGGCGGTGCTGGCCGAATTTGTGCGCGGCACCACCGGCGTGCTCGAGAGCAGCAAACTGGCCAGCGGCCGCAACGAAAGCTGGCGCAGCCTCGACACCGTCGAGCTCAACGGCAGCCAGGCCAGCGCCGTCTATTGCACCGCCCGGTGGAACGAACTCCAACTGGGCCGCGCCGGCGGGCCGGGACTGGAAACCGTGCCCGTGCCGCGCGAGTTCTGGGTCTGGCCCGGCTCGCCCCGCGACCCCGGCGCGGGCGACCCCTTGGTGAGCTTCCGCTACGACCAGGCCTTCGAGTTTGTGGACGCCATCCGCGCCGGCCGCCCGTGTGTGCCCAGCTTCCACGAGGGCGCGCGCGTTCAGGCGGTGATGGAGGCCATCGTCCGCTCGGCCGAGACGCGCCAGTGGGTGGAGGTGGAAAACGGGGCGTGAGGCCGGGCGCCGCCGTCACGGGCCGGCGAATCGGGCGCCCGCGCGGAACTCCCGGCCCGGCCGCGCGCGGGGTCCGTTGGTGGACAAGCCGTGCACAAACCACGGCGGTTTTGGACGGGAAAGCCTTTGACCCACCCCCGCCCGGCCGTTAAGCATGGCGCCCGCCGGCGCGCCGCGCCAGGGCGCGGTCTTGAGTCGCGCGACTGTCATGTTTGCACGGACGCAGCAACTGGACCTCCTGTACGTCTGGGACCAGGCCACACTGGAAGGCAAGGCGATCATCATCCTGCTGATCGTCTTTTCCATCGTCGCCTGGTCCATCATGGCCACCAAGGCGGTGGAAATGCGGCGCGCCCGCCGGCTCAACGGCTACTTCGACGCCGAGTACCGCGCGCAGAAAACCGTCTTCGGCATCTTCGATCGCCGCGTCCAGGTGGACGGCTGCCCGCTCTTCGCCGTGTATCTGGCCGGTTGTCAGGAACTGGACGCCCGCCTGCGCCGCGGCGCGCGGGACCGCCGCGCGCGCGTCTCCCTCACGGACATGGAGCACGTCAAGCGCACCCTCGAAAGCGCCGTCGCCCGCCAGGCGCTCAAGCTCGAGTCCGGCCTCATCCTCCTGGCCATTGCGGTGAGCGGCTCGCCCTTTCTGGGGCTGCTGGGCACGGTCTGGGGCGTGATGAGCGCCTTCAGCGGCGTCGCCCAGGCGGCCGCCGCGGGCGGGCGGGCGGACCTCACGGCCATGGCCCCGGGCGTGGCCGGCGCGCTCATCACCACCGTGGCCGGCCTGTTGGTGGCCATCCCCTCGATGTTCGGGTACAATTGGCTGGTGCACAACCTGCGCGTCCTGACGGTGGAGCTGGACAACTTCGCACAAGAGCTGGTCTCCCAGATGGAAACCGAGTACCTCGAAGACAACGACCGCGATTGACCGCGCGCCCGCGCCATGCGCCGCTACTCCCAACGCCACGCCCTGGTCACGCTCAGCGACATCAACATCACGCCGCTGTTGGACCTGGCGTTTGTGCTCCTGATCATTTTCGTGATCACCACCCCGTTGCTGGAAAACTCGATTGACCTGCGCCTGCCCGAGGGCGGCCGCGCCGTGCAGCGGGTCAGTCGCGAGAACATTCGCAACGTGGACGTGACCCGGGAGGGTGTGTACCGGATTGGCCCCACGGCCTACTCCCTCGACCAGCTCGAACAACTGCTGGTGCGCGAGTACCGGGCCAACCCCGAGCTGGTCGTGCGCATCCGGGCCGACCAAGAAGCTCGGGCGCGGCATCTCTACCCGTTGATTGACCGGCTCACCCGCAACAACATCACGCGCCTCTCGCTGGCCACGCAGCCGCCGCCCAACCGATGAGCCGCCTGCAACGCAAGTGCTTCCTCGCCTCGCTGCTCGGCCACGCCGCGCTGCTGGTGCTCTTGGTGGTCAGCGCCGGCTTCAGCACTGGCCGCCCGCCACAGACCGAGGAGGTCGTGTTGCTGACCTTCATCCCGGACCGGCTGGTGGACGCCCCGGTCATCGGCGGCGGCACCCCGCAAACCGCGTCGCCCCCGGCCGCCCGCGAGCCGGTGGTCACCCCGCCGCCGCCCGCAACACCGCCCAAGCCCGCCCCGCAACCCCCACCGCAAGCGGTCAAACCCAAACCCCAACCGGAGCCGGAACCGCCCAAGACCTCCCCCACCGGCGAAAAACCCGCGCCCGAACCCCGGCGCAAAATCGAGGTCAACTTGAAACCGGTGGTGCGCCAACCCGCGACCACCACCCCCACGCGCGACCGCGCCCGCGAGGACGCCGAAGCGCGCCAGCGGGCCGAAGCCGAGCGGCTGGCCCAGGCGCGGCAAAGTCAGTTGGCCCGCGCCGTGGAAAACCTCAGCCGCAACCTGACCAGCAGCACCGCGGTGAGCGTGCCCGGCACGGGCGGGGCCACCTACGCCAGTTACACGAGCTACGTGGACCTGGTGTACCGCCAGGCTTGGGCGCCGCTCAAACCCCGCGAGATCAACGAACGGGCCCTGACCGTGGTCGCCCGCGTGGTCATCGCCCGCAATGGGGACGTGGTGTTGAGCGAAATCAAACGCCGTTCGGGCAACGAGGCCATGGACCGCTCGGTGCGCGCGGCGCTGGACCGCGTGCGCACCATCGGCCGGCCCTTCCCGGAAGGCGCCCAGGACGATCGGCGCGAATTTGAGATCGAATTCCACCTCGAACCCACCCCCGGAGCCGGATGACCATGCCTTTGCCCACTTCGTTTGCCCATTGGATTCCGCGGTTGGCCCTGGCGTTGGGCCTGGCCAGCCAGGCCGCCGAGACCATCAAGATCACCGAGTACGCCGCGCCCACGCAGAAGCCCATCCCCATTGCCCTGGCGGGTTATTCCGGCGAGGTCGAGCAGGTGCTGCGTTTCGACCTGTACGTGGTGGGCTTCACCGTGGTCGAGGAAGCCACGGCCCAGTACACCTTGCGCGGCGCCAATGGCGAACAGGTCGAAGGCCGGCTCACCGACAACCTCAGCAAGGCGATCAAATTCGCCAAGACCTATCGCGGCGGGACGCTGCGCTCCCAAGCCCACGCCCTGGCCGATGACGTGGTCGAGGCCGTGACCGGCCAGAAGGGGATCGCCCGCACCAAGATCGCGTTCAAGCTCACCCAGGGCCAAAACAGCGAAATCTACGTGGCGGACTACGACGGCTTCGGCGCCCAGGCCGTCACGCGCGATGGCACGGTCGTGGCCGCCCCGAGCTGGGTACCCGGCCAGCGCAAGCTCTACTACGTGACCTACAAATTCGGCAACGCCGACATCGTCTGGCATGATCTCAACACCGGTACCCGGCAGATTTTTGCCCGGTACGCCGGCTCGAACATCACCCCCGCCGTGTCGCCGGACGGCCGGCGCGTCGCGATGATCCTCAGCAAGGGCGGCAGCCCGGACCTGTACGTGGCCGACGCGGACGGCAGCAACCTGCGGCAGCTCACCCACACGCGCGAAGACGAGTCCTCGCCCACCTGGTCGCCGGACGGCCGCACCATTTGCGTGGCCACGCGGATTGGCGGACGGCGGATGCTGGCCACCATTCCCGCCAGCGGCGGCACGCTCAAGCCGTTGACCATCGTCGGCATTTCCAACCCCTCCGAGCCGGACTGGTCGCCGGACGGCAAGTGGATCGCCTTCACCGCCCAGATGCGGGATTTCGAGATTTGCGTGGTGCCGGCCGGCGGCGGGGAGGCCAAGTTGTACGCCGCGGGCGAGGACCCGACCTGGGCGCCGAACTCGCGCACGTTGATGTTCACCCGGCGGGTCAATGGCCGGCGGGTCCTGTCTTTGCTTGACGTGCCTACCAAACAACTGAAGGATGTCGCCCGGCTTTCAGGCAACTGTTCCCAGCCCGCGTGGGCCCGTTAAATTTGTGACACACTGCCAACCGACATGAAACGCTCGCTCCTGTTTCCCGGCTTGTTAATCGTGGCCGCATTGACCTTCGGTGGGACGGGGTGCAAAAAGACCCCCAAGAGCCCCACCCCCATCCCCGCCCGCACGGTCAAAGCGCCCGGTCCCGGGCCCGGCCCCGGGCCCTTGGGCCCCGGCGCCACGGTGCCGCCGGCGGTTGGCCCGGGCGGGGTCACCAGCCCGGGGGGAGTCACCAGCGAGCCGTTGCGGACGCCGGAGGGTTTCGCACAGGGCGAGCTGGAGACCTTCGAGGGCATGATCATGGACACGAACACGTTTGCCGCGCAAACGGTGTACTTCGATTTCGACAGCTCGGTGGTCAAGACCAGCGAGCGCCCCAAGGCCGACGCGGTGGCCGACCAGCTCAAGCTGATGCCCCAGCACAAGCTGCTCATTGACGGCCACTGCGACGAGCGCGGCACCGAAGAATACAACCGCGCGCTGGGCGAGCGCCGAGCCCTGGCCCTGCGCGAGTATCTGATCGGCCGTGGCATCGGCGGGGAACGCATCCGCACCCGCAGTTGGGGCGAGGACCGGCCCGTGGACCCCGGCCACAACGAGGAAGCCTGGGCCAAAAACCGGCGGGGCGAGTTCATTCTCCTGGTGCCGCCGAAATAACTCGGAACCGGCTTTCTTGTTTTTGAACGCCTCGAAGGGCGAAAATGTCCACTTGTATCGCGGCACGAAAAGCTTACCCTTGTTACTATGAATGGGACTGAATACAACTTGCTGGCCTTTTTGAGCGGGATGGAAATCGTCGGCATCTTGCTGGTGATGTTGCTGCTCTTCGGGGCCAAGAAACTGCCCGAGCTGGCTCGTGGTTTGGGCAAGGGCATCAACGAGTTCAAGCGCGCCACCCGGGATGTGCAGGACGAACTGCAACGGGCAGTCGAGCAAGAACCTCAACCGCCCCCGCCGCGCTCTGCCCCGCCGCCGCCCGCAGCCGACTCAACCTCCACCCCTCCCGGAGGTAGTACGCACGCCTGACGCGGCCCGGCCCGTGCATGGCCATGTCGCATGTGGCTCCGCGAGGAGGCCCCGCCGCCAATGATGGTCCGGCCGAGCCCGAGGCCGTGACTGAAGCTGCGGGAAGCCTTTTGCCTGCGACTGAAGCCGGCCCGGCTGCGCCATCCACGAATCCGGCCTCCGCCCCGGCTGCGCTTCCTGACACCTCCCAAGATTCCGAAACCGCCGCGGACACAATCCCCCCCGCCGAGCCGGAGGGTACTTCTCCCGATGCTTACTCTCCCAGCCCACCGCCGCCGGGGGAGGTTGCCCCGGCTGACACTTCCGGCACGGAGACCTCGCCCGATGCGGCAAACTCCGGCAGCCCGCCGCCGCCTCCCCCGGATCGAACCGGCACTTCCTGGCGAGATTCCGAACCCGAGGAAGAAGAGGAAGAAGAAGGCGGTGGACCGGTGAAACCTTTCCTGGACCACCTCGAGGACCTCCGGTGGACGCTCCTCAAGGTGCTGGCGGCGGTGGTATTGGGTATGTCGGTCTGCTTGGTAGCCGGCAACTGGTTGGTGGCCTTCCTGACCTGGCCGCTGGAGCACGCCCAGCGCATGTTGCCGGCGGCGCAGCAACGGGTGCCCCTGTTGCTGGGCACCAACGAAGTCAAGCGTGTCCGGGTGGATTCGGTGCCTCTGCCGCCTTCTGTGAACTCCAACCACATCACCGCCCTCGAGCTGGTGCCGGTGCTCTTGGGGGATCGGTGGGTGCTGACCTTGAACGTTCAGACGAATCAGCGTCCGGACCTGCCTCCCGAAAACCTGGTCGTGCTCAAAAACTACGGCCCCTTAAGCGCCTTCGTCGTCGCGCTCAAGATCGCGTTCTACGGCGGGCTGGTCGTTTCCGCCCCGTTCGTCATCTTCTTCATCGGCCAGTTCGTCCTGCCCGCGCTGAAGGTGAAGGAGAAAATGTTTGTGTACCGCGTGGCCGGTTACGGCAGCCTGTTGTTCATCCTGGGCGTGGCCTTTTGCTACCTGGTCATCATGCAGGTGACCCTGATGGCCTCGGTCCAATTCTCGCAGTGGATGGGCTTTGGGGCGGATGAATGGCGCGCGGAGGAGTACGTGAGCTTTGTTTGCAAGTTCATGCTCGGCATGGGGCTGAGCTTCCAACTGCCCCTGGTGATCCTGACGCTGGTCAAAATGGGCATTTTGGACGCGGACATGCTCGCCAACTTCCGCTCGTACTTCATCGTGGGCAACCTGACTCTTTCGGCCGTGATCACCCCCTCGGGCGACCCCTTTACGATGGTCTTGATGGCTCTGCCGCTGCAGGTGCTCTATGAGGGCTCGATCTTGGTGGCCCGGCGTTGGGCCCGCAAGGAGCGCGAGCGCGAGGCGGCCGAAGCCGCCGCCGGGCGGGGTTGACCCCTTGGTGAAGAACAGGACCGCCCGGGCCAGCCCGGCCAATTCCGGCGCATGAAGACGTTGCACTGGTACCTGACGCGCCAGGTCCTGGCGTCGCTGGGCCTGACGGTCGCGGTGTTCACCTTCGTGCTCCTGCTGGGCAACCTGCTGCGCGAAATCCTGGACCTGATCATCAACCGTTCCCTGCCCCTGAGCGCGGCCTTGCAGGCCCTGGGCTACCTCGTGCCCTTCGTACTGGTGTTCTCCCTCCCGATGGGCCTGCTCACCGCCACGCTGCTGGTCTTCGGCCGGTTCAGCGCGCACCAGGAACTGACCGCCGTGCGTGCCGGCGGCATCAGCCTGGTTGCCCTCATCACGCCCATCTTGCTGCTGAGCGTGGTGCTGTGCGGGGTCAGCGCCTGGTTCAACCTCCAGCTCGGTCCGCAGTGCCGCATGGCCTACAAGGAGCTGCTCTTCCGCCTGGGCGTCCAGCGACCCACCGCCCTGTTGGCTGAAAACCAGTTCATCCGCTCCTTTCCCGGCTACATCCTCTACGTGGGCAAAGCGGACGGGCCGCGGCTCAAAAACTTGGTGGTGTACCAAATGGACACCAACGCCCCGGCCAGCGATACCGACGCCGACGTCCCCGCCCTGCCCGCCGGCCCGGCCCCGGTCCAAATCCCCCGCGTGGCAACCATTCTCAAGGCCGACACCGCCACGCTCGTCGTGGACACCAACGCCCAGGAAATCCGCCTGGAAATGCCCGAGGTCGAAGCCGTCAACGTGACCTCCTGGCAACCCGCCTACCTCGGCGCCACGGTGCTGCCCCTGCCCTTCAAACTGACCCAGCCCCGCTTGGGCCCGCCGCCGTTGTCGGACATGACCCTCGCCCAGTTGATGAACGCCCTCTACGAATACCGGCGCCTGGGCCTAGACGTCACCCCCGTCAAGGTCCAGATGCACCGTCAGGCCGCGTTTTCCTTTGCCTGCCTGGGCTACACGCTCATCGGCATCCCGCTGGCCGTGCGGGCGCACCGTCGCGAGACCAGCGTGGGCTTCGGCCTCGCGCTGGTGCTGGTGACGCTTTACTTCAGCTTCCCCGTCCTGGCCCAGGCCTGGGAAACCCGCCCCGAACGCCACCCCGAGTGGTTGCTCTGGGTGCCGAACTTCCTCTTCCTCGGCGTCGGCGCCGTGTTGCTCTGGCGCGTAAACCGTCGCGGCTGAAACAGCGGGCCTGCCGCGTGCCGCGCAACGGACGGGGCGCCTACCCGCAAGCCCATCCGGCTCAAGCAGCGCCCGAAGGCGAATCCGCCGGGCGCCCCCCGTGGCCCCCGGTTGCCGCGGCCGGCTCCGCCGTTGCCGCGCCCGCCACGCCCGGCCCCACCTCCTTGCGCCCGGCCTCCGCGGGCGGCGTCGCGCCGGTTGGAACGGTGGACAACGCCGCCGCCTCGGCCGACACCGGCGCAGCCAGGGCGGACTCCGGCGCCACGCTCACCACAATGCGCCGGAGCAACTGCCCCTGATACGTGTAGCCGGGGCCGATGGTCTCAGTCACCACCGGCCGCTCGGGCAGCGTGGCGTTGGGATCGAGGAGCTGGTGCGCGGCGGGATCAAACGGCGCCCCCGGCTCGGCCACGTGCGGCACCAAGCCCACACGCCGCGCGGCGTCGCGGCAGGCATTTTGGAAGGCGGCAATCTGTTCGATGAGCTGCGGCTTGCCGGAGCGCAACGCGGCGGTGAACAGCGCGTGCACGTGATCGAGGATGCGGACGGCGGTTTGCAGCCAGTCGCCCTCGGCGCGACGCAGCTTGGCGACCTCGAGCTGCAAATGCTGGCGCTCGACGTTCTGGGCCTGTTCGAGAAAGGCCTTGAAGCCCTGCGCCTCCGCACTGATGCGGTCGCCGATTTCCTTCGCCGCTTGGATGGCCCGGTTGGCCTGCTCGTCGGCGTGCTGCCAGAGGCCGGCCACGCGCTCGACCCGGCCGGCCACCTCTTCGAGCTGGTGGATGCGGCTGACGGTGTCGGCCAGGTCGGCCCGTTCGGCGCGCGCCATCTCGGCGCGGTGCCGCAGTACGAAGGGCCATACCCCCAGCCAGGCGCCCAGCGCCGTGCAGGCGGCGGCGGCGGCCAGCTCGTAAAGCTGCATCGGCCGGTGGGCCTGGTCGTACACCAGCCACGCGGCGGTCAGGAGGATGACGTCGCTGACAAAAAAGGCGGCGTAGGCGGCAAAACTGGGCGTCGGGCGCTCGGCCGTTTCGCTCATGGGAACGGCAGGTTAGCGGCGGGCCGCGCGGCTTGACCAACGAAAAACGCGCGCGCTCCGGCCGGTTTTACTCCGGTCCCGGGCCGGGTACTTCGAGGGGAAATTTTTTCAGGCCGGTGATCTGGCAGAAGGCCAGCCACAGGAACTGCGGGTTGGTGGTCAGGTAACGGCGCCAGAGGCGGCGCGGTTCGGCGCACAAGCGGAAGAACCACTCCAGGCCCGCCCGCTGCATCCAGCGCGGGGCCTGGGCCACGCGGCCGGAATGGAAGTCGAAGGCCGCGCCCACGCCGATCATGACCGTGGTGTCCAGCCGCCCCAGGTGCGCGGCCATGAAGTGGTCTTGCTTGGGCGAGCTGATGCCCACCCAGAAAAAATCCGGACGCACGGCCGCCACTTGCGCCGCCAGGTCACGCTCTTCCGCCGCGTCCAGCGGCCGGAACGGGGGCGTGTAGGTGCCCACGATGCGGACTTTGGGAAAGCATTCCAGCAACCGCGCTCGCAATTCCTCGGCCACGCCCGGCCGGCCCCCGAACAGAAAATGCGAATGCCCGGTCTGCTCGGTCCAGCGGAAGGTGTCCAGCATCAGGTCCGGCCCATACACGCGGCCCATGTCGCGGTGCCCGGCCAGTTTGCCCGCCCACACCAGCGGCATGCCGTCGGGCGTGGTCAGCAGGGAGCGGTTGTACACCGCACGCAGGGCAGGATCGTGCCGGGCCGCGATGATGCAGTGCACGGTGGTCACGCAGACGTACCCGCGCCGCCCTTCCCGCACCGCGGCCTGCAAGGCGGCCCGGGCGCGGTCCAGATTCAGGACGCTGACCCCCACGCCCAGCACGTTGACCCGAGGGATGTTCACCGGTCGGGCAGGCTAGAGAAACGGGCCGCCCCGGGCAAGCGGGCCGCGAAGCTCCGGGACTCACGCGCCGGAGCTTGCGGCGTCGTCAGCCGTCCCCAGGCTGGCCTCGCAGTGCTCGATGTGGCGGCGGATGCCCTCGACCCAGAAGGCGTACTTGGGATGTGCGGCGGCCCCGGACAACGCGGTCAACCCGGGGCCCAGGGCCAGGCCGTGGTCGTAGAGGGCGTTCAAGTGCAAGCGCGCGGCATTGATTTGCTCGTCCACGACGTAATGGAGGTACTTGCGCCCCTTGCCGGGGAGGTCCGGCCGGACCCGGGCGTGCAGGCGCTCGCGCAGAGCGTCCAGCTCAGCCAGGGCTTGCTCGCGCGTGAGGGCGGCCATGCGGGCACGATGCGCGGGGCGTGCCGGCTTGTCGAGCGCGACCCGGTCGAGGCCGCCGGGCGGCTGGCCGATTGCCGGGTTGGTTCCGCCTTGCGCCGGCTGGCGGATGGGGTGGAATGCGCGCGCGCATGAAGCTGCTCCAGGACCAGTTGGCGAGTTCGCCGTTGTCGGCGCGGTTTTTGCCGTTCTTCATTTTCTTGGCGTTGACCGCGTTGCAGGGCCGGCTGGGAGAGGGCTCCGAGTACTGGGTGTACGCGGGCAAGACGCTGGTGGGCGTGTGGCTGATCTGGCTGATGCGGCCGTACGTGCCCGAGATGCGCTGGGCGTTCAGTTGGGAGGCGGTGGTCGTGGGTGTGGGGGTGTGCGTTGTCTGGGTGGGCCTGGACCCTTACTACCCGCGGATGAACGAACTGCTGGCCAAGCTCGGCCTGAGCGCGCCGCCCGACCCGGCTGCGGCGCCGAAGCCCTGGAATCCGCTGGCCCGGTACGGCGAGGGCAGTGTACTGGGTTGGTTGTTCGTCGTTACGCGCCTGGCGGGCTCGACGCTGGTGGTGCCGCCGCTCGAGGAAACGTTCTACCGGTCGTTTCTGTACCGGTACCTGATCAAGGCCGATTTCACCGCGGTCGCGTTGAACACCTGGGCGGCCACGCCGTTTGTGGTCACGGCGGTGGTGTTCGGCCTGGTGCACTACGAATGGCTGGCGGGCATCTTGTGCGGGGCGGCCTACCTGGGGTTGGTAATCCACAAGGGACGGCTGGGCGACGCGATGACGGCGCACGCCATCACGAATTTCCTGCTCGGGCTCTGGGTGGTTTGGCGCGGCGCATGGCACTTCTGGTGACGCCGCGTGCACCCGCGCCCGGACGGGCCACCTCCGCCGGACGGCCGGCGACAATAAGGCGCCCCCATTCGACCGCCCCGACGGGCCTAACGCTTCGCGTTTGACCCGCCCCGCGTCCGGGGTAAGCTCCCCTGCCCTGCGCGGCCCGGGAGCGATCACCGGAACGACACGCCGCGCGGATGAGACTTGATGAGCACCACGACGGAATCCTCCCCCGCCGCCGCCGACCGCCGGCAGCGCGTGCGGGACATTGTCATTCGCATCGCCGGCAATTCCCAGGACGGCATCCAGGCCATTGGCGGGTTTCTGGCCCGCCTGGCCGGGCGCAGCGAGCAGGACGTGATGACCTACATGACCATCCCGTCCACCATCTCGGGCGGCCCGTCCATTTTCCAGGTCCGCATGGGCTCGGGCGAGATTCTCAGTGCCGGGGACGAGGCGGACGTGCTGTTGGCCTTCTACCAGCACTCCTACGAAAACCACCTCCCGTCGTTGCGGCGCGGCGGCATCGTCTTGTACGACTCCGACCACGTCGAACCGCGCGAGGAGTGGAAGGCCCTGTACCGCCACGTGGGCGTGCCCATCTCCGGGCTGACAGTCGAAGCCATCGGCGGCACCGGCCGGGACAAGGGCAAAAACGTGTACGCCCTGGGGCTGCTGGCCAAGATGTTCGACCTGAACGTGGACAAGCTCAAGGCGCTCATCACCGAGCGGTTCAGCGGCAAGGACCCCAGCATCCTCCAAAACGCCCTCAACGCCTTCGATGCGGGTTATTCCTACGCGCTGGGGCATTTGATCGAGACGTTCCACTTCGAGGAACCCCAGCGGCGTGGCGTGCACCAGGTGGTCATGAACGGCAACGAGGCCCTGGCCTACGGCCTGATCGCCGCCGGGGTGCGTTTCGGCGCCGGCTACCCCATCACCCCGTGGTCCGACATCATGGAACTGCTGCGCCGCGAGCTGCCCAAGTACGGCGGCACCTTCGTGCAGTGCGAGGACGAGATCGCCTCGATCTGCATGGCCCTGGGCGCCGCCTACGCCGGGCGGGTGGCGGTGACCGGCAGCAGCGGGCCGGGGCTCTCGCTCAAGACCGAGGCGCTGGGCTGGGGCGTCATGGCCGAAGTGCCGCTGGTGGTCATTGACGTGCAGCGCGGCGGCCCCTCGACCGGCCTGCCCACCAACGTCGAACAATCCGACCTGAACATCGCCTGCTTCGGCGGGCACGGCGACTCCCCGCGGGTGGTGATCGCCCCGGCCAACGTCGAGGACTGCTTCTACACGGCCATCGAGGCCGTCAACCTCGCCCGGGAATACAACGTCCCGGTGATCGTGCTCACCGACCAGGCCCTGGCCACGCGCATCGAGGCCTTCACCGAACCGGACCTGGCGCGCGTGTGCCAGGAATTGCCGCTGGACCTCGCCCCCGTGCCCGAGCACAAACCCTACGACCTGACCGCGCCCGACGGCGTGGCCCGGCATCGCCCGCCCGGCACGCCCATCCTCAACGGCATCTACCCCATCCTGACCGGCCTCGAGCACGACGAGTTCGGGCACCCGACCAGTTCGCCCACGTTGCACGCGCAGATGACCGCCAAGCGCCGCCGTAAACTCCAGGCCCTGGCAGCCAAGCTGCCCGTGCCGCAAGTGTACGGCCCGCCCGAGGGCGACGTCCTGCTCATCGGCTGGGGCTCGACCTGCGGCCCCATCCGCGAAGCAGTGGACCGCGCCCGGGCCGCGGGCCAGGCCGTGTCCGCCGTGCACCTGCGCCACCTGCACCCGTTGCCGCCGGGCCTGGACCAGATTTTTGCCGGCTTCCACCACCTGCGCGTGGTGGAGATGAACGACGAGGGCGTTTACGGCTACGGCCAACTGGCCGGCCTGCTGCGCGCCCGTTTCGGCAACCCGAAAATCCGCGGCATCAACAAAACCGACGGCCTGGCCTTCAAGGTGCGCGAGATCGTCGAACGCCTCCGCCAGGAAGTCGCCGACGGGATGCGCCGGTACTAACCCTTCACCTCGGAATTTCACTGACCGCCATGTCTGCCACTGCCACTCCTCCCGCCGCCACCACTCCGGAGACCACCCCGGCCGCACCGCCCGCCTCCGGGGCGAGCCCGGCCGCCGCGCCGCGCCCGCCGCTCACCAAGAAGGAACTCGCCGCCGACCACCCGACCTGGTGCCCGGGCTGCGGCGATTTCTCCGTGCTGGCGCTGTACTTCAAGCTCATCGAGAAACGCCGCCTCCAGCGCGAGCAATTCGTGAGCGTCTCGGGCATCGGTTGCTCGAGCCGTTTCCCGTACTTCGTGCAGGCCCACGGTGCGCACTTCATCCACGGCCGCGCGTTGCCCTTTGCCACGGGCATCTCCCTGACCCGGCCGGACCTGCACGTGTTTGTGTTCAGCGGCGACGGCGACGCCTTTTCCATCGGCGGCAACCACTTCACCCACACCGCGCGCAAGAACGTGAAGCTGACGCTGGTGGTCATGGACAACGAAGTCTATGGCCTGACCAAGAAGCAGACCTCGCCCACCTCGCCGCTGGGCTACAAGAGCAAGACCGACCCGTGGGGCGCGGTGGACCAGCCGATCAACCCGCTCAAGCAGGCCATTGCCGCCGGAGCCACGTTCGTGGCGCGCACCGCCAGCACCAATCCCAACCACCTCCTGCAAATGATGGAGGCGGCGATGGACCACGACGGCTTCAGCTTCATCGAGTGCCTCAGCGAATGCGTCGAGTTCTACCCCGGGGCCTTCGACGCCGCGGTGCCGCGCAAGGGCGGCCAGTTCCCGCTGGTGCCCGCCGACCACGACGTGACCGATGAGCTGGCGGCCTATCGCCTGGCGGGGGCGCCCTTCCCCGGCTACTTCGGCATTTTCTACCGCGTCCAACGGCCCACCAAGAACGCGCTCGAGGCGCAGCTCAACGCCGCCCAACAGGCCAAGACGGCCGGCCTGCCCGCCTGGCAAATCCTGGCCCGGACGTTCGAGAAGCTGCGTTGAGGCGCCAGTGCGGCTTCGCCCGGCGCAGGGGCGGCGGCTGCGTTATTCAGCCAGCAACGCCCGGCGGGCAGCGGCCAGCTCGCGCCGCCGGGCGGGCGGGACCTCGGGGTAACGCAGGTCGAGCGAGGCCAGCGCGTCAATCACCGCCGCCGCGACCACCAGCCGCGTGAACCATTTGTGGTCCGCGGGCACCACGTACCACGGCGCCTCGGGCGTGGCCGTGTGGCGGATCATGTCTTCGTAGGCCTCCATGTAGGCGTCCCAGTGGCGGCGTTCGGCCACGTCGCTGGCGGAAAACTTCCAGTGCTTCTCGGGGTTTTCGAGGCGTTCGAGGAAGCGCCGTTTCTGCTCGGCCTTCGAGACGTGGAGGAAGAACTTGCGCACCAGCACGCCGTTGCGGTGCAGGTAGCGCTCGAAGTGGCGGATGTCCGCAAAGCGCTCCCGCCAGAGGCGACGCGTGACCAACTCCGGCGGCAACTGCTGGCGGGCGAGCAGCTCGGGATGCACGCGCACGATGAGCGTTTCCTCGTAGTAGCTGCGGTTGAAGATGCCGATGCGCCCGCGCTCGGGCAGGCGCTTCCAGCAACGCCACAGAAAGTCGTGGTCCAGCTCTTCCGCGCTGGGCGCTTTGAAGGACCAGACCTGGCAGCCCTGCGGGTTTACGCCGGACATGACGTGCTTGATGGCGCTGTCCTTGCCCGCGGCGTCCATCGCCTGAAAGATCAGCAGCACGGCCCAACGATCCTGGGCGTACAGCCGTTCCTGCAGTTGCGCCAGCGCTTCCACCCCTGCTGCGAGGGCCTCGGCGGCACGGGGCTTGTCCGCCGTCGTGAGGTCGAGGGTGTCCTCGGGGTCCACGTCCTTGAGCCGGAATTTGCGACCGCGGGTGACGCGGAACGGCCGGCTGAGGCGGTGGCAGACCTTGAGGGTTTTATCGAGTTTCACGAGACGCTGGGCGGCTCACCGTGCCCCGGGGCGGACCACGCGTCGTCGCCCCCGGCGTGGCGGCGGTTATGACGTCGGCGCCAGTTCAACCGATCTTGGGCAACTCCCAAGGCTTGCGGTACTCGTAGCGGTACTGCTTGGCCATCACCGGCTCGCCTTCAAACTGCTCCCGGGCGGGGTCCCAGCGGATCGTGCGGCCGGTGAGGATGGCGATGTTGCCCAAGTGGCATACCGTGGCCGAGCGATGGCCGATGGCCACGTCGCAAATGGGCGGTTTGCGGCTCTTGATCGCCTCGAGCCAGTTCTGGTGATGGTCCTTGCTGACCTCGAGGTGGACCTCGTCGGCGCGCAGCGGCTCTTCGAGCACGCCCTTGACCGTGCACTCGAGCCGGCCGCGGTCCACGTAAAGGATGCCGTCCTGGCCCTCGAAGGTGGTGCCGATGCGGTGGCTGTTGCCGCAGATGACCCGCACGCCGTTGGCGTAGCGGTAAGTGACCTCGAACCACTCGGGCGTCTCGTACAAACCCTCCTTGTTGAACTCGGCGCGGCCGCTGATCTCGACCGGGCCGCTCTGGTCCATGTTCAGCGCCCACTGGGTGATGTCCAGGTGATGCGCGCCCCAGTTGGTCATCTGCCCGCCGGAGTAATCCCAGAAGAAACGGAACAGGTAGTGGACCCGGTTCTTGTTGTAGGGTCGGTACGGCGCCGGCCCCAGCCACATGTCATAATCCAGCTCCGGCGGCGGCGCGCTGTCCGGCACGCGCGGCGGCTTGGCGCGGTCCAGGTAATTCACCCCGGGCAGGCCCACGCGCACGGTGCGAATCTCGCCGATGCGTTCGGAGCGCACGTACTCGGCGGCGCGGCGGAACTTCTCGTCCGGCCAGGAGCGCTGCTGGCTGCCGGTTTGAACGATGCGCTTGTAGTACCGCGCCGCCTGCACCATGACCTGGCCCTCCTCGATGGTGAGGGAAAGCGGCTTTTCCACGTACACGTCCTTGCCGGCCATGCAGGCGTGAATGGCGGGCAGGGCGTGCCAGTGGTCGGGCGTGCCGAGGAGCACGGCGTCAATGGACCGGTCCTCGAGCAGCTTGCGGTAGTCGTAAAAGACCTTCGCCTCGACGCCGGTGCGTTCCTTGAGCTGGCGGGCGGCCTCGGCGGCGTGGGACTTGTCCACGTCGCACACGGCCACGACGTGTTTGACCAGCGAGCGGGCCATCATGTTGGCCCGGCCCTGGCCGCCGGTGCCGATGATGCCCACCCGGATCAATTCGCTCGGGTTTTCGCCGGTCTGGGCGCGGGTCTGGTTCAGGAAGAGGTTCGGCGCCAGGGCGAGGGCGGCGGTGCCCAGGCTCCAATCACGGCTGCGGCGCAAAAACTCCCGGCGGGGGATGGACTCGTGGCGTTGCATGGCGGTGTTGTCGCCCTTTCCGGTGCGGGTGTCAACGCCACCGGCCCACATCAGGGCCGCCGCGGCGCCTCCGGCCGGTCCGCCCAGCCGGGGCTTGTCGGCGGGCGCGCGGCCGTTACGCTGGCGGGCATGAAATGGATGCGCCTTTTCGGGCCGGCCGGGCTGGCGGCCGTGGTGCTCTTTGTGGCCCTGGGCGGCTGCGCCACCGAGCCGGTCACCGGCCGCAAACAACTGATCCTCCTGACGCCTGCCGAGGAGATGCAGCTCGGGCTTACGGAGTTCGAGAAGCTCAAGAAGGAGGTGCCGCGCAGCAAGGATGCCGCCGCGCAGGCGCTGGTTGAGCGCGTGGGCCGGCGCATCGCGGCCGTGGCCGACCTGCCCGGGGCGCAGTGGGAATTTGTGCTGTTCGAGAGCCCGGAGCCGAACGCCTTCTGCCTGCCCGGCGGCAAGGTGGGCGTGTACACCGGCATCCTGCCCATCACCCGCGACGAGGCGGGGCTGGCGACGGTGATCGGCCACGAGGTGGCGCACGCCGCGGCGCGGCACGGTGCCGAGCGCATCAGCCGGGGCATGGCGCTGAACGTCCTGGGCAACCTCGCCGGGAGCTATCTGGGCCGCGAAAAGCCGGACCTCCAGCCGTACTTCAACACCGCCTACGGCCTGGGCGCGCAACTGGGCCTGGTGTTGCCGCACAGCCGCGAGCAGGAGGCGCGGGCGGACCAGATCGGCCTCATCTACATGGCCCGCGCGGGCTACCCGCCCGAGGCCGCGGTCGAGTTTTGGCGGCGTTTCGCCGAGTACAACCGCCGACAGGGCGGCCGGCAGACGCCGTGGTTTTTGCGCACCCACCCGCTGGACGAAGACCGCATCGCCAATCTCCAGAAATACCTCCCCCAGGCCCGGCAGGAATTCCGCCCGGCCTCCTGAGCCGGTCCCGGTCAGGCTTGCAGCAACTCGCGCTGCCAGGGCAGCAACTCAGCGGCGTGCTGTTCCCAGTTGACGGCCAGGCGGGTCAACGTGCCCCGGCTGGCGATCAACGTGGGGTCAATGCCCAGCCGCGCGGCCGCCCGGTCGCGGCGCTCGTGCAGCCGTTCCAAGAGTCGTTTCTGGGCCTGGGTCAGGCGCAAGAGCACGCGCTGGCGCGGCTTGGGCCAGGCCGACTCGGGCAGGCTCAGGGCATGTCGCAACGAAGCTTCGAGCCGCTCCCGTCGCCGCGGGGAATAGCGGGGCGGAATCAGGTGCTGGTAGGGCTGGCCCTGGGCGGCGGCGGCCGCCAGGTCGAAGAGCCGGTCGTGGCTGAGCACAAAGAACGGGGGGCGATTGGCCGCCCGGGCCTCGCGTTCCCGCCAGTGCCAGAGCTCGCGCAAAACAGCCTGCGCCCGTGGGTCGAGGTGGTCGGAGTTTTTGATGCGCCAGTTGTCCTCGCCGTTGGAATCGGGCGGGCGGCAGGCGTCGCGGATGAGCTGGCGGCACATCTGGGCGTGCCATTCCAGCCGGCCCTGCGCGGTCAGTTGGGCCCGCAACACCTCGCTCAGGGGATGCAGGTAGTGCGAGTCGTTGCGGGCGTAGGTGATCATGCGCTCGGTCAGCGGGCGCCGGGACCAATCGGCCCGTTGCGGGCCCTTCTCCAGTTCCACGCCGAGGAAGCGCCGGACCAGGCTGTTGAGGCCGAATTCCTTCAACCCGAGCAGCCGTGCGGCGAGCATGGTGTCGAACACGGCCGCCGGGGTGAACCCCTGGCCGCGGTAGAGCAGGCGCAGGTCGTAGTCGCCCCCGTGCAGCAGCAATTCGCGGTGGGCCAGGGCGGTCCAGAGCGGGCGAAGGTTCAGCCCGGCCAGCGGGTCCACCAATACATCGCGCCCCGGGATGCTCAACTGGACCAGGCACAATTTCTCGGGGTAGGAATGGAGGCTGTCAGCCTCGGTGTCGAGTGCGACCCAGGGCGCAGCCTTCAGGCGGGGTAAAAACTCGGCCAGTGCGGCATCCGTAGTGATCACGTCGCCAGCCTAGCAGGTTGGCCCGCCGGGGAAAAGGCCACCACGGAGGGCGAGCGGGCCGGGGAGAAAAATGGTGCGCTTGGCAGGACTTGAACCTGCACGGGTTGCCCCACTACCACCTCAAAGTAGCGCGTCTGCCAATTCCGCCACAAGCGCACCCGTGGCGTAAATTGAATCACGCGCGGCCCGGACTGCAAGCGGTTTCTAGGCGCGCCGGCACGCCTCAACGGTAGCTGTTCCAGACCTCGAGGTTGGCCACCCACATGCCGGGCCGTTTGGGCCGGGCGTCGTAGTCAGCCTTGACCCAGACCTTTTGCTTGGGCAGGCGGGCGGCGTGGCCGTCGTAAAAGCCCAAGTTGGCGCCCTCGGCGTGGCGGTAAAGGGTCGGACCGCCGCAGCCGACGTCCTTGTACTGCTGAACGCTGCCCTTCATGCGCAGCTTGTCCCAGCCCTTGGTGTAGTCAGCGCCTTTCCACTGCGACCACCAGTCGTGGCCGTCGTGGAACATCAGCTTGGCCGACGGCTCCTGCACGGCGCTGAGTTTGTGGCCGGCGTGGCTTTTGCTGGCCAGGGCCCAGCTCCGGCCGTCGGAGGGGAACCAGTCCTCGAAGTTGTAGCTGTAGCTGGTGAGGGTGCCCTTGTTGCCGGCGTCGCCCAGGGCCGGATTGTTGGCGTAGGCGTACAGGGAGGGCTTCCAAATGGCGGTGTCCGCCGGGCAGCGGAACTGGGTGGGCGTTTGCACCATCGAGTTGCCGCTTTTGCCGTAGCCAATGGTGTCGCGGTAGGTCTGGTTGGCCATCCAAATCTGGGTGTCCCCGTTGGGACGCAGCTCGATGAGCGGCACGCACTGGTCCTGGTGGTCGCCGGCGTAAATGAGGTTGGCGATGGCGAACTGCCGCAGGTTGTTCAGACAACCGGCTTGCTGGCCCGAGGCTTTGGCCCGCTGGAGCGCGGGCAGGAGCATCCCGGCCAGCATGGCAATGATGGCAATGACCACCAACAGCTCGATCAGGGTGAAACCGGCCGGCCCGGGCGGCGCCGCAAGGGCGCGCCGCGTCACGACCGCCAAGCAGGCAGAGCGCACCGTTTTCATGGATTGGCGGCAGCTTAGCCCGACCACGCCGGCCGACAAGCCCGTTTCCCCGCGTCGTTTGCCCTGTAACAGTATCCATCGTAGGTAGCGGGCGCAGCACAGGGGAACTGTGAATGTGTGACCGCGAGGTTGGCGCGGGGGAGGAGTCGCGGGCACACGCAGCGGCGGCAAGCCGCCGCACTCCAGGCGCTGGCGCGAAGTCTGGCCCGCCCGTGACATGCGAAGCGTGTGGAGTGCGCCAGCTTGCTGGCGCTTTCGGGCGCAGCGCAAGGGCTGGGCTTGGCCATCTGCCTTCGCCCCCCACCGCTGCGCTGTCTAACCGCGCAACCGGTTGGTTTCCCCCCGCGTTCAGTTGGCCGCTGCGGCGGCGGCCTTTTCCTTGTACTCGACCCCCCGGGCCACGCGGGCCTTGAGATCGGCCAGGCCGGGATGGGACACGGCCTGCAAGAACTGCCGCGCCTCGGCGAAACGCCCGTACATCCCGGCCAGGCGCGCCTTGTGCAGGGCCACACCCTCGCGGTCGAGGTCATCGCGGGCCAAACGCTCGGCCTCGTTCCAGGCCTGCATCGCCTCTTGGAAAAGCCGGTCGGCACGGGCGCGGGTGGCGGCGTCCTCGCCGGCGGGGATTTCGAGCAGGTAGTACATCTGGGCGATGTCGGTCGCGAGTTTGAAGTCGCTGGGACGCAGCTTGCGGGCCTCGCGGTAAAGCTCGAGCGCCTTGCGGAGCACCGCCTGGTCGTCCGGCAGACCGAAAAGCTCCCGGGCATCCACGCGGAAGACGGCAATGGCCGTGGCGAGGTTGATCCGGTACAGCGGCTCCTGCGGCGCCAGTTCGGCCGCCTTGGCGAAGTACTCGAGGCATTTGCGCGCGGGCCCGAAGTGGCTGAAGTGGTCGGCCAGGTTGTTCCAAGGCACGGGATTCGCCGGGTCCAGTTCCCGGGCCTTCTCCATCTGGGCGACCGATTCATCGTACCGGCCAAGATCGCCCAACAGGCTGGCGTAGGCCAGCCGGGCGCGGGTGTGGTTGGGGTGCCGGCGCAGGAAGTCCGTGTAACCGGCCTCGACCGGCTCGAAGCGTTGCTTGATCCGAGCCGGCAACGTGAGCGCGGCGGTGGAACCGGGTTTGCCCTCGGCCTCCTTGATCCACTCGTCCACCTCGGCCTGCGCGTCGTCGTCCGCCGCGAGCAAGCGCTGGTATTCGCGTTCGACGGGGTCAGCCGGGTTGACCACCGGCACGGCTATGCCGGTGGTGCGGGCCAAGGTGTTGCTGGCAGCCAGGACCGGATTGGTGCTCAGCAGGGCGGACAGCGCGCCCAGGAGAAGCTCGTTCACGCGCGCAGTCTAACCCGCGCCCGGTGCGGACACAAATGAAGCTGCACGCCCGTTTTTGGCGCAGCTTCTTCCACGTCGCCCGGGCGGCTCAGTACGTCGGGTCGTAGTACTGCCGTTGCTGGCCGATGGCGGGCGCGACCAGTTCGACATGGCCGTCCACAAACGCGACCGTGCCGCGGCCTTTTTGGAAGAAGTCGTTGCGGGTGATGCGGACCTTGCGACCGAATTTGTGCCGGGCGGTGATGACGTTGCCGGGCGGCACCCAGCGCCCGTCGTCAATGGTCGAGTCGTGGTGATAGCTGTCGCTGTTCTCGTCCAGGAGCATGATCTTCTGGGTCGGGTTTTTAACCGAGGCGCTCTTGAAGTGCAGCGGCGGGACGCCGGCACCGTAGAGCGAGGAGATGCCGTGGTTTTGGCCGTCGTCGCCCACGTAACTGGTGAGCGAGTAGCTGTACAGGTAGGGGTTGGTCCCGCTGGGGGCCCGGCGCCAAGCGGCCTCGCGCTCCGGAGCATCGCGGTCGGCCGGGCAACGGAAGAGGTTGGTGGTGAAGTTGCCGATGTAGCGGGCGATGGCGCTGTTTTGAACGTTGGTGAAGAAGGACGGCGGCAGGCTCGGGTCGTTCGAGGGGCGCAAGGTCAGGTTCCAGAAAATCCAGTCCTCCTTCATGGCCACGAAGGCGCCCTTCGAGGCCGTGCCCGGGTAGGTGTCCCGGTTGTCGTCCACGTACATCTGCATGGCCAGGGACAGTTGCTTGAGGTTGCTGCGGCAGACCGACTGGTGCGCCTTTTCCTTGGCCCGCGCCAGCGCCGGCAGCAACATGCCAGCCAGGATGGCGATGATCGCGATAACCACCAGCAACTCGATGAGGGTGAATCCACGTTGCGCTTTCATGATCGGGGCTTGGTTCAAGCGCACCGTCCTCAAGTCCCCCGCCCGTGTCAAGGCTGGGCGCTAAAAAACACAGGCCGCGACAGCGCGCCGCCTCCCCGGGCGCCGCCGGCTTCCTGTGCTTCAGCACAGCGATCGGCCTTCGCCCGGGAGCGTGATCGGCACTTTCAAGCGATGGCGGTCAGGCGCGACGTCGGCACGCCCACCACGTCTTCCCCGGCCAATCGGACAAACGGCCGCTGCAAGGGCAGAAACGCCACCGGCGCCCGCGTGTCCCCGGTTTCCAGCCAGCGCTCGAGCATGGCATCCGCCAGCAACCAGGACCGGCCCTCGGCGTCCACCGCCTCCAACCGCACCCACAAGACCCGCCAGGCCGGATTGGGCCCGTCCATGCCGTTGACCAACAGAACGTGCTGCACCGCCTCGAGGTCCGGGCCGTCCGGGCATTCGGCCGCGTAAATGTCGAGCTTGCCCGCCTCGAGGTCCCCGGGCCGGGTGGGCAACCGGTAAACCCGCTCGGCGCCCGGGCCGGCGAACACCAGGTAAATGTGCGCGTCGGTGCCGGAAAAGGATTTGAGCCCGGTCTTCAACGAGAGTTTCAGCTTGGTCAGGGTGGCCATGACAAATGGAGGTGGTGTCGGTCGGCACAATGATTCGCGGACACGGGCACGTAAGCGGCTTTGCACGCCTGGTGCAACGGCAAAAGCGCCCGCGGGCCGGATTCCTTCCTCAATCCAGGGTGCACACGGTCACTCGCCGGCGGCGGGCGCAGGCCACGATTTGCTCCCGATCCAGCAACAACGCGCGCCGGGCCTCGAGGCCCAGCACAGCCACGCCGTGGGCGGCACAGGTCTCGACCGTCTGGAGGCCCACGGTGGGGATGTCGAAGCGCAGGTCGTGGTCGGGCTTGGCCAGTTTCACGGCCACGGCGCCGCCGCGGGGACCGGCCAGCGCGCCGCCGCGGGCCAGGCAGGCGTCCGTGCCCTCGAAACCTTCCACGGCCAGCACTGTGCCGCGCTTGACCACGACGGTTTGACCGATCTCCAGCCGCGCCACCTCGAGGGCGATGCGCCGGCCGAAGGCGAGGTCCTCGCGTTGCGACGCGGTCAGGCCGGGGCCGGCGCAGAAGCCCGGCTCGGGCAGGAGCGGTTCCAGCCACGGCAGGGCGGAGATCAACGTGATGCCGTCCCGCTGCAGCTCCTCGGCCACAGCGCCAAACAGGGTGTGCGCGTTGCGCTCGCGCAGCCGGAACAGCACCCGCAGGGTGCGCAGGTCGGGGCGCAACTCGAACAGATTGCGCGGCGCGATCTGGCCCAGCATCACGCAATGCCGCAGCCCGCGCGCGGCGAAAGTCCGGATCATCTTCCCCAACTGCCCCACCCGCAGCCAGTGCATCTCATCCACCAACGCCGCCAGGGCGGGGTCGGTCTCGCCGGGCACTCCCACCGCCACGATGCGCCGCAGGCCGCGGGCGCGCCCCAGGCGGGCGAACTCCAGCGGCAGGCTGCGGTTGCCGGCAATGAGGCCGATTTCCGTGGGCAGTTCCGTCACGCCGCCAGCCTAGCCTCCCGGTCCGGCAAAGGAAACCCCGCCCGCGTCCCGCCGGCGCGCGGGCCGGCGTCGTGGCTTGTCGAGGGCGAAAACTCCGGGGTAGCCTGCGCGCGTGAAGTCCACGTGGTGGTTGGCCCTGGTCGGCGGATTGGGCTTGGGCGCGTTGTTGATGGCCTGCCGCGCACCTCGGTTGCCGGCCAAGGCGGCGCCGGAGCCCGCGTTTCACGCCGACAAACTGGCCGAGATGGACGCGGCCATCCTGCAGGCCATTGCCGAGCAAAAACTCCCCGGCGCCGTGCTCTGGCTCGAGCACCGCGGCGCGGTGTACCACAAGGCTTACGGCCGCCGCGCCGTGGTGCCTGCGCCCGAGCCGATGACCCCCGACACCCTTTTCGACCTGGCCTCGCTGACCAAGGTCGTGGCCTGCACGCCGGCGGTGATGCTCCTGGTCGAGCGGGGCCAGGTGAAGCTGGACGACCCGGTGTGCCGCTACTTGCCCGAGTTCACCGGCGGAGGCCGCGAGGCGGTGACCCTGCGGCACCTGCTCACGCACACCGCGGGCCTGCGCCCGGACATCAGCCTCAAGCCGGACTGGTCCGGTTACGAGGCGGGGCTGAAGTTGTGCCTGGCCGAGGCGCTCACGGCCCGGCCGGGCGAGCGGTTCATCTACAGCGATACCGGCCCGATTCTGCTGGGCGAGATTGTCCGCCGCGTCACGGGCCGGCGGCTGGACGAATTCCTCGCCGCGGAGGTGTACCGGCCGTTGGGCATGCGCGACACCGGCTTCAACCCGCCGCCCGGCCTGCGCGGCCGCGTGGCGCCCACCGAGGTCGAAAACGGCGCGCCCCTGCGGGGCGTGGTGCACGACCCGCGCGCCCGCCGGCTCGGCGGCGTGGCGGGCCACGCCGGGTTGTTCAGCACCGCCGCGGACCTGGCGCGCTTTGCCCGGATGATGCTCAACGGCGGCGTCCTCGACGGGGTGCGGATTTTCCGGCCCGAAACCGTGCGCTTGATGACCTCCGTCCAAACGCCGCCCGGCCTGCCGCGCCGCGGGCTGGGATGGGACATTGACTCGGCCTACGCGGGCCCGCGCGGCGAACTGTTCCCCATCGGCTCCTACGGCCACACCGGCTGGACCGGCACCTCGCTGTGGATTGACCCGTTCTCGCAAACCTTCGTGATCCTGCTCGCGAACCGAAACCACCCGGACGAACGCGGCAGCGTCACCGCCCTGCGGCGGCAACTGGGCACGCTGGCCGCGCAGGCGGTGCGCGATTTCAACTTCAGCCACGTGCCCGGCGCACTGGCGCCCGACCCGGCCCGCGCCGCCGCCACCTCCGCCACGACCAACACCACCCCGGCCCCGGCTGCGCACCCCGCCGGCGCAGGCGCGGTGCTCCACGGCATTGACGTGTTGGTGAAGCAGAATTTCGCCCCGCTGCGCGGCCTGCGCGTGGGCCTCATCACCAACCACACCGGCCACGACCGCGCGCGGCGTGCGACGATTGACCTGCTTCACGCCGCGCCGGAGGTGAAGCTGGTGGCGCTCTTCAGCCCCGAACACGGCATCCGCGGCACGCTCGATGAGCAGGTGAGCGACAGCGTGGACGAACGCACCGGCCTCCCGGTCTTCAGCCTGTACGGCGAAACCCGCGCGCCCACCCCTGAACAGCTCGCCGGCCTGGACGCGCTGGTGTTCGACGTCCAGGACATCGGCTGCCGCTTCTACACCTACATCTCGACGATGGGCCTGGCGATGGAAGCCGCCGCCCGCGCGGGCAAAAAGTTCTTCGTGCTGGACCGCGTCAACCCCATCAACGGCCGCACCCTCGAGGGCCCGGTCCACGCCGGCGCCCCGACCTTTGTGGCCTTTCACCGCCTGCCGCTGCGGCACGGGATGACGGTGGGCGAGCTGGCCCGGCTGTTCAACGCCGAGCGCGGCTGGAACTGCGCGCTGACGGTCATCCCGCTCGAGGGGTGGTCGCGCGCGCAGTGGTGGGACCAGACCGGCCAGCCCTGGACCAACCCCTCGCCCAACATGCGCCGCCTGACCGCCGCCGTGCTCTACCCGGGCGTGGGACTGCTCGAAAGCGCCGTGTCCGTGGGCCGCGGCACGGACACGCCCTTCGAGGTGGTGGGCGCGCCCTACGTGGCAGACGACGTGGCCTTCGCGGCCGAGGTCAACCGCGCCGGGCTGCCGGGTGTGCGCGCCGTGCCCGTCCGCTTCACGCCCCGGGCCAGCACGTTCAAGGACCAGCCCTGCGGCGGGGTGCAACTGGTGGTAACCGACCGCGAGGCGCTCCGGGCGGTGGACCTGGGCCTGACGCTGGCCCTGACCTTCCAGCGCCTGTACCCGGGACAATTCGCCGCGGACAAGATGCTGCCGCTGTTGACCGACCGCGCCACGCTCGAGGCCGTGAAGGCCGGCAAGCCGCTGGCGGAGATCAAGCGGGCCTGGGCGGCCGAACTGGCGGCGTTCGAGAAACGGCGCGCGGCGTTTTTGCTCTACTAGTAGGTGCGCCAAGCCGCCGGACGGCGACCCTGCGCCGAGTCAAGGGTTGCCGGTCACGAGCACGCTGGCGCGTTCGCCGATCCAGCGCCGGTCGCGGTTGGGGTACAGCCAGAGAGTGAGGTGATTGGGCAGCCAGTTGGTGCGCGCCAAGGCGACGGTTTCGGACTCGACCCAGCGGCGGCTCTCCCCGTGGCCGTCGGCAAAGGCCACGTTGCCCTGGCCGTGATGCGAGGCCGCCGGTAGGTGCATGAAGCAGCCGTCCAACCAGCCCAGCCCCACCAAATACGCCGGCATGCAGACGTGCCCCGGCGCGGTGTCCACAAAGGTCAACAGTTGCGCGGGACTGGCCAGGGCGAGGTCGCCGCTCCGCGTGAAGGTCACGTGTGTGCCGCTGTTGAACGTACCCAGCCCGGACAGCCAGCCCAGGTAGGCGTTGAGGGCGTAACTGCGCACGTGGGGGTAAAGCCGGCCCTCGAGCTCGACCTGGCCGCGGTCGCTGGGGCACTTGTACACCTCGGCCACGGGCAGGTACGGCGCGAAGGCCGCCAGCGCCGGGTCCACCAGGTAGGCCCGGTTGGTGAACGCCTCGGGGTGGATGTGCTCCAGGCCGGAGACCCAGAGTTTTTCGCCACCGAGCAGACTCGGGGTGCCGTAGCCATTGAGCGGCAGCGCCTCGCGGTGGTCGCCGCTGTACAAGGTCCAGGCCAGGTTCAACTGCCGCAGGTTGCCCAGGCAGGAGATGCGCCGCGCCCGTTCCTTGGCCAGCGAGAGCGCCGGCAACAGCAGTCCCACCAGCACCACGATGATGGCAATCACCACCAGCAGCTCGACGAGCGTAAACGCGCCGTCGCGCCGCGCTGCATCGCCGGTCGCGCGCGGCGGCTGGTTCTGCTTCAGAACTGGTGGTGCCTGGCCCACGGCTTGAACTTAGCAAAAGCCGCGCCGGGGCGAAAGCGCCGGACTTGCCGCGCGCCCTCCCCTGCCCCACCCTGCCCGCCCGGGCATGGACGGCAACGAAGGCGAAACGTTTTGGAAGCAGGCGCTGGCGGTCTTCGGCGTCTGCGTGGTGCTGTACTTCGGCGGCTTTTGGGCCTTGCAGCATTGGCGCACCCGCCGCGGCCCCTGGGAGGTGACGTTCGCCACCAACGCCGCCGGCATCCCGGCCCTCACCATCGCCGCGCCAGGTCTGGGGCTGACCCAGGTGCGGGTGGTCTTCCCGGGCACGAACCTCGCCGGGTTCGCGGGACCGGTCACCGTGCGTTTCGACGAGCCCGCTCGCGCCGCGGCCGTGCCGTTTGGCCGGGTGAAATTCCTCGACACCACCTACCTGCCGGGGACGGTGACCTTCGACCTGTTCGGCCACGAGATCGAACTGCTGCCGCGCACACTGATCGTGGACAAGCGCGAGCACCCGTGGCGATCCGGGGAGGAACTCGAATTGCCGGCGCGGTGAGATGCTGCTGGTGGGCCCGGGCAACGCATCGCCGGCCGGCAGCTTCCAACCGGGCTCATGCAAGCCGGCCCCTGCCCCGCCTTAACGCTCGAGCAGCGCGCCCACCTCGACGGTCGCATCCGGAAAGGCCGCCGGGCTGATCCGCTCGCCCGCGCGCGCCAGCCGCCGCTGCGCGTACCCCGCCAGGTGCGGCTCGCGGTACACCTCGACCACCAGCTCGGGCAGGTTCACGATCCACACTTCCGGGATGCCCGCGCGACCGTACGCGGGCAGTTTCTCGCCCCGGTCCAGCTCGAGCGTCGTGTCCGCCACCTCGATCAGCAGCCACACGTCCCCCGGCTCCGGATGCCGGCGGGTGTAGTCGTCGGCCACCGGCCGCAACAGCATCAGGTCCGGCTGCGGCTCCGAGTACTCGTCCAAGCGCAGCGGGTTTTGCACCGTGACCAGCCAGCGACCCCGGGCGTGGAGGTTGAAGAAACGGCAGAGTCGGTTGACCACGCCGCCGTGGAAGGGACCGATGGGGGACATATCGAGAATGCGGCCGTCGAGCAGTTCCACACGCGCGTCCGGGCGCAACACGCCCGTCTCCGCCATGCGGTGGTAATCGCGGACCGTAAAGCGATGCGTGACCTCAACCGGCATGGGCCCATTGTGCCGGGTCACCTTGGTCTCTGCAAACCTGGTCTTGGGTTGACGCGCTGCGCTGCCCGCTCCAGGCGCCACCGCCGCGGGGGAACGCCGGACCGGGCATTTCCAGATTGCCCCGCCTCAACGCTCGAGCAGCGCGCCCACCTCGACGGTCGCATCCGGAAAGGCCGCCGGGCTGATCCGCTCGCCCGCGCGCGCCAACCGCCGCTGCGCGTACCCCGCCAGGTGCGGCTCGCGGTACACCTCGACCACCAGCTCGGGCAGGTTCACGATCCACACTTCCGGGATGCCCGCGCGACCGTACGCGGGCAGCTTCTCGCCCCGGTCCAGCTCGAGCGTCGTGTCCGCCACCTCGATCAGCAGCCACACGTCCCCCGGCTCCGGATGCCGGCGGGTGTAGTCGTCGGCCACCGGCCGCAACAACATCAGGTCCGGCTGCGGCTCCGAGTACTCGTCCAAGCGCAGCGGGTCCTGGGTGGAAACCAGCCACCGGCCATGCGCCAGTTGGTGGAACAGGCGGCTGAGCCGTTTGACCACGCCGCCGTGGAAGGGACCGATGGGGGACATGTCGAGAATGCGGCCGTCAAGCAGTTCCACGCGCGCGTCCGGACGCAACACGCCCGTTTCCGCCATGCGGTGGTAATCGCGGACCGTAAAGCGATGCGTGACCTCAACCGGCATGGACCCATTGTGCCGGATTACACCGGCATCTGCAAACCCAGCTTGGCCGCCGCCTGCGCCACGTCCTTGTCGCCCCGACCGGACAAATTCACCACGATCAGGCGCTCGCGGGGCATCTGTGGCGCGCGGCGGAGACACTCGGCCACGGCGTGGGCCGACTCGAGCGCGGGGATGATCCCCTCCAGGCGCGCCAGCCGGGTGAACGCCTCCAGCGCCGCGGCGTCCGTGGCGTAGGTGTACTCCACCCGTCCCTGGTCGTGCAGCCAGGCGTGCTCGGGGCCCACCGCCGCGTAGTCCAGCCCCGCGCTCACGCTGTGGGTGAGTTGAATCTGGCCGTACTCGTCCTGCAGGATATAACTGCGCGTGCCCTGCAAAACCCCCAGCGAGCCACCGTGAAACCGCGCCGCGTGCCGCTCGGGCAGAATGCCCTCGCCGCCGGCCTCCACCCCCACCATCCGCACCGCGGCGTCTTCAAGAAACGGGTAAAACAGGCCGATGGCATTCGACCCGCCGCCCACGCAGGCAATGAGCAGGTCCGGCAACCGCCCTTCCTTTTCCAGAATCTGCCGCCGGGTCTCATCGCCGATGATGCGCTGGAAGTTGCGGACCATCACCGGATACGGGTGCGCCCCGTAGGCCGTGCCCAGGATGTAATGCGTGGTGCGGACGTTCGTCACCCAGTCGCGCATGGCCTCGTTCACCGCCTCCTTGAGCGTCTGCTGGCCGGCGCGCACCGGCACCACCTCCGCGCCGAGCATCTTCATGCGATAAACATTCAGCGCCTGGCGCTCGCAATCCACCGCCCCCATGTAAATGACGCACTGGAACCCGAACATGGCCGCCACCGTCGCCGTGGCCACCCCGTGCTGTCCGGCGCCGGTCTCGGCAATGATGCGCGACTTGCCCATGCGCCGGGCCAGCAACACCTGGCCCAGGGCGTTGTTGATCTTGTGCGCCCCGGTGTGCAACAGGTCCTCGCGCTTGAGGTAAATCTTCGCCCCGCCCAGCTCGCGCGTGAGCCGCTCGGCGAAGTACAACGGCGTGGGGCGGCCGCAAAACTCGCGCAGGTAGTAATCCAGCTCGGCCTGAAAAGCCGGGTCCTGTTGCGCCCGGAAATACTCCGCCTCCAACTCTTGGAGCGGATGCACCAGCGTCTCGGGCACGTACCGGCCGCCGTACGGGCCGAAATGGCCGCCGGCGTCCGGCAGCGTGGGGGCAGCAGCAAGCGCAGTCATGCGCGCCAACCTAGCGTCCCGCCCGGGCAGCGTCGAGCCCGAGCGCGGCGGGCACGCCGATTCTGGACCATGCGCCTTCGGAGGTAGGGCGCCACTGCGCCGGCGCAGCCGCGTGCCGCCGACGGCGCCCCGCCGTCGGCCTGGAGCGCCAGCGTCCGACCTCCGGTATCCGGTATCCGGCATCAGGTATCCGGCAACCGGTATCTGGCATCAGCCATCAGCCATCAGGCATCAGGCATCAGCCATCAGGCATCTGGCCTCCTCCCTCCTCACTCCTCGCTTCTGATCGGGTAGGGCGCCGCAGCGCCGGCGCCGTCCACCCGGCCGCGCCGCAGCGCGGCCCTACCGGCACCGGGTGCCGTCTCCTCCCGGCCGCGGACCGCGAAGGTGCCGGGCTCAACGGAGTCTTGCCCCACCAAAGGTTGCCCCGGCCGGGACGCAGCCCGGCCCTACCGACAGCGCCGGCAAGCCGGCGCACTCCACGCGCTTCGCGAGGTAGGCCCCCCGCTGCGACCGGCATTGCCCGGCCGTGGGGTTGGGCGATGGAACGGCCCCACCGTCGGCTCCGGAGCGCCGGCGTCCTCGCCGGCTTTGAGCGGAGCGCCTTCCGAGGCAGGGTGTTACAGCGTCGGTCTAGCCCACTTGGTGCGCCGCCCCGACGCCCGGCCCGCGCCGGACCCACCGTCGAGCGGTTCGGGCCCCCTCAACTTTTTTCATTTTTTTCACTTGGCCATATACTTTTTTCCCGCCGTTTACGCATATACAAAGTGTATGAGTCTTACAACGCACAACAAACCCGAAGACAACATGAACTCCAACTCGACTCGCTTGTCCACCCGCCCGACGGTGGACCAGGCCCGGGGCGTTTGCCGCCGGGACACCCGCACCCCGAAGACCTTCCCCCGGTGGTCCCCACCTCCGGGCGGCCAGTCCGGCCGCTTGGACGCCGGCCCGGGCCACCGGCGCGGCAGGCCGGGCGGCTCCACCACCGGGGCCCAGCCCCCCCGAAATCCGCGCCCCCGCCTCCGGGCCGCGCTGACCCTGGCCCTGCTGGTCTGGACCGGAGCCGCCTCTGCCCAGGAAGTCCAGGTCGAGCGGGTCGGCCAGTGGCCCGGTTGGCCACGCGGGAATGCCCGTGGCGTGGCGGTGAGCGGCCACTACGCCTACGTGGCGGATGGGAATGCGGGCTTGCAGGTGATTGACGTGAGCGATCCGGCCCACCCGCTGCGGGTGGGCGGCTACGACACCTCCGGGTCTGCCGAAGGCGTGGCGGTGAGCGGCAACTACGCCTACGTGGCAGATGGTGGGGCGGGCTTGCAGGTGATTGACGTGGGCGATCCGGCCCACCCGCGCTGGGTGGGCCGCTACGCCACCCCCTGGCCTGCCCTGGGCGTGGCGGTGAGCGGCCACTACGCCTACGTGGCGGATTACAATGCCGGCTTGCAGGTGATTGACGTGAGCGATCCGGCCAACCCGCGGCGGGTGGGCGGCTTCGACACCCAGGGAACCGCCTATGGCGTGGCGGTGAGCGGCAACTACGCCTACGTGAC
>Ga0272446_1000766_pt1 | contig 48963 bp, 49 predicted proteins | sample YNPCB0061_FD_194587 | JGI IMG/M metagenome (GOLD analysis project Ga0272446, IMG submission 194587) | Hot spring microbial mat communities from Yellowstone National Park, WY, United States - YNP-CB-006-1 | ecosystem: Environmental > Aquatic > Thermal springs > Hot (42-90C) > Sediment | place...
GCCGACGATGCCGTAATACTCTTCAAAGCCCCGCGCCACCGGACCAGGGGCGCCGAGGTGCCATTTCCCGGCCATGAGCGCGGAGTATCCGGCTTTGCGCAGCACTTCGGGGAGCGTGGGGCAATCGTCGCGCAGGCGCCCGGCGTAACCTGGGTAATCCGGATTGGGCTTCGCCGACACCATGTTGCCCATGCCGGCTTGGTGGGGATACAAGCCCGTCATCAGTGAGGCGCGCGAGGGACAACAGCGGGCGGAATTGTAGAACTGCGTAAACCGAATGCCGCGCTTGGCGAGGCGGTCGAGGTTTGGCGTGGAGATCTCGCCGCCGTAGCAGCCCAGGTCGGAGAACCCCAGATCGTCGGCCACGATCAACAGGATGTTGGGGCGCTTGGGAGCGGCGGCGAAGGCGGAAGCAGTTCCCAGGCTCATGCCGGCCAGGAAATCACGTCGAGTCATGATGGGTTACCCTCGATCCATCCAGTCTATAAGAGCATACAGGCTGAAGTTAAGCTCTCTCATGCCGTCGAGCAGATCCTGGTAAGGCGTATAGTCGATCTTGACGATGCCTTTGTTGGAGTCGCGGTTAGAGGGATCCGTGGTCAGATCCTCCGGATCGTTGTCCATGTACTTGAACCAGTGCCAGCCGGCGCAAAGTTTCGATTCCAGGCAACCGAGGACGAAGTTCTGATAGAACAGCGCGCGGTCCTTCTGGGTGGGCACCAGCCAGCCGGCGCCGGTGGTGTTGGGGAAGCCTGAATCGTCGCCCTTGGCGTAAAACTCGGTCACCAGGAACGGTTTATTGGCTTCGTTGCGCCACATTTCGAGCATGTCGGCGGCGGGGGACCACTGCCCGTAAATATTCACGGCGATTGCATCCAGGTATTTGCCGGCGGCGCGGAAGATGGCCGGGCTGCGCAGCGCGCTCCCGTGCAGGCGCGGCCCCAGACACAAGTGATTGGGGTCGGCTTTGCGCAGAGCGGCGGTGGTCAACGACAGGTAGCGGTCATAGACGAATCCGCGGAAAGCTTCACGGTCGTCGTCGTTGACGTCTTCCAGGCGCGGCTTGCCGCCTTTGCGGGCGCTCAACCATTGTTCGGCGGCTTGGCGGCTGGGAAGCGTGGCTTCGTCGGAAGGGTCCAGCTTGAGGTGCTTATCCAGCCAGTCCCGCGGTGCGGGCAGCTCATTATCGGAGAAGTAGCCCAGCAAGTAAGGATCTGAAGGGTTGACCACCGTGCGGGCATAGGTTTCGCAGAAGGCGGCAAAGCGGGGATGAAAGACCGGGATGGCGTCACCGCGGTAGCCGGTGTGCCCGGGCTGTTGAAAGGTCAGCTTGAGTTCCCGCCCAAAGGTGCTCAGGAAGTTGGAGGACACCGTGTATGGGAGAGGGTCCGGCGCACCCCGCAGACTGGCGACATCGGACCAGCCGCCGGTTCCGTTGAAGCCGTGGGCGCGCAACAGGCGTACGGTCTCGGCAGCCCATTTCTCGACCGTGCCGAATTTCCGCGCCAGGGCTTCGCGGTTGTTCTTCGAGCGGCCGGGAGAGGTGGAGCAGACGCCCACGTTGATAAACAGGTGGCCTGCGGGGTCCACCAGCCACCAGCGGCCATTCTGCCGGGTGGCGTAAAAATAACCGGTGGCGCGAGCCTTGCGGTCCAGGCGTCCGCCGAAAGGATCGACCTTGATCCGGCGGGGTTGAAACCCCTCGAGCTGCGAGAGGCTGCGGGTTGCGTATTCCGCCCAAGCGTCCGAAGGCTTGCGCTTGGCGCGGACCATGATAGCCGGCGGCGCGGCGGCCGCGGCGAGGGGCGCGCCGGCGAGCAGCGCGCGGCGGGAGAGTCTTAAGGGGTGCACAGATACTCATCCTATCGCGCGCAAACGCGAGATGGCGTACAAACCGCTTCCAATAGACGGCGTTTGGTGTCATGCTTGATTCGGAAGTTTGCTTGCGGAGGGTCGCGATGAGTGGAAGGTTGCGCGCGGTCATCGCGGCCGCCATTGTGCTGGTGGCCGCGGCAGGTTACTACTTGGCCACAAGGAGTCGAAGCGTAGCGCCTCCGCGCCGCGCAGTGGTCATCCGCCACCCTACTCCGGTGAAACACCGATTGATGATGAAAACGACCGAACCCCTTCGGGGCGCCCAAAACATCGCCCCGTTCGCCTCGGTGATGGTCTCCTCCGTTCAAGCTGGGGCGAGCGGCGCTGCGGGTGTCGCCGACGGCGAGAAGGATCTCAACGAATGGGTGAGCGAAGGGGAAATGAGCGGCGCTTGGATCAAGCTGGTTTGGGACAAGCCTGCCACCATAACGGAGATTGTCTTGTACGACCGGCCCGATCCTGCCGAAAACATCCTCGGCGGTGTGCTGGAATTCGAAGATGGCAGCCAGATTCCGGTGCCGGCGCTGCCGCCGGGAGGCGATCCCTGGCGCGTCACCTTTGCGCCTAAGACCGTCCGTTGGGTGGTTTTGCGAATCGAGAGCGTCCAGGGGCAAAACGCCGGGCTGGTGGAATTCGCCGTCTATGGCGACCTGAGCCGGTAGGAAAGGCCGAATTGGCCCCTACCCCCTTGCCACCGGCGATCAGGTTCCTTACTATTCCAAGTGTCAAGGAGGGAACAATGCCGGCTGCACGATTGAAGGAGTTTCTGGATAGCAAAGGTGTGCGGTATGTAGTCATCACGCACTCCACGGCTTACACGGCTCAGGAGATCGCCTCGTTGGCTCATGTCAAAGGGCGCGAGATGGCCAAGACGGTGATCGTCAAACTGGACGGTTCTTTGGCGATGGCGGTCCTGCCGGCGAGCTTTCAAGTGGACTTGGACGCTCTGCGCGCCGCAGCGGGCGTCAAGGAAGCCAGCCTGGCGACCGAGAGCGAGTTCAAGGACAATTTCCCGGGCTGCGAGACCGGCGCCATGCCGCCATTCGGCAACCTGTATGGGATGCCGGTGTACATGGATGAATCGCTGAAAAAGGACAAAGAGATCGTCTTCAACGCCGGAACGCACCGGGAACTGTTCCGGATGGCCTATGAGGACTACGAGAAATTAGCCGAACCCCGGATCTGCCAGTTCGCCCGCACGCGCACCGGCGCGCCTGCGGCTTGAATCAACGCCGGGGCGCCCGGCGGCGGATGCCCGCAGGCTTTTCGCCTTGAAACACCAGGGTAACATCCACGGTGAGCGAATCTTCGTTCACGCGGACTTGGGATTTGGTTGCGCCGAGATTGTCGAGGACGCCGTCTTCGCGCACGCGCTGGAGGAAGAAATCGGGATAATCGGCGTTGAACGGCTGTCCCGGCTTGAGCGCCCACAGTTTGCGGATAGCGGGTTCGGTTTCGATATCGAGGCCCTGGATCTCGAGGCTGCCGAACCGGAACTGCGGGCCGGCTTCGATGCTCAAGGTCAGCTCCACCGTGCGGGCGGCATCGTCGATGCTGCGCCGCCATTCGGATTTCGCCGTCATGTGTCCAGCTCTGCGAACGGCCCGCAGCACCTGCTCGCGCCCTTCTTCGATAGCGGGAAGCTGGAATACCTCGCCGGGTTTGAAGCCCGCGATCTTGGCGAATAAGCGCGCATCCACCGGCGCGCCCTCGATTCTGACCCCCGCCAGCTTATAGACCGGCCCCTCTTCCACCGTAACCGTAACGGCGACGCCTTTCACGCCGGACGCCGGCGCCACTTCGATTTTGGGGAACGCGACACGCACATGGCCGCGGGCTTCATACAGCGGCCGAATGGAGTAGTCCAGCAGGCGGCGGAAAGCCGGCTCCTTGTAGACCAGCCCGATGGCTACTCCGGCGATCGCGTTCTGGAGAGCCGTTCCCGGAATGACCTTGTTCCCAATAAAGTGGACCTCAGCCACGGACGGCGGCTGGCGTTTGGGGCGGAACAGGACCACCAGTTTGCCCGTTTCATCGGCAGCCACGCTGCCGCTCACTTCTTCTTTCCGGTTCGTCCGCTCCAGGAAAGCCTCAATGGCGGCGGCGTAACGGTCCAGGATCTGGCGGGTTCCGGGAACATTTGACGAAAATAGAGGATCGGCTTCGCCCAGAGCCGCCAGAATCTCTTCGGCAGGCGCAGGCAGATCTTCCAGGCGGACGGGATAGACCGGCTGAACCTCAGTCACAAAAAGGACCGCCGCATAGCCTTTTTTGTCCCGTGTGGGCGAGTATTTATAGCCCACCTGTTCAAACGCTCCGGTGGCCAAAAGGCGGTCTCGGGCTGCTTCAAATGCCTGTTTATTAGCGGGATCGCCGGTTTTGAGACCCGCCACGGCAAGCACCTGCGCTTCGGTGTAGTTCTGAAGTCCCTCCACCTTCAGCGACAGGATGGGATAAGAGGCGGGGGGCGCAGGTTTGGAAGGCTTGGCAGGTTTGGGGGGCGCGGGCTTGGTGGCGGCCGGTTTTTTCGGCTGCGCCGCCCAACCCTCCCAAGGTGCTGCTAAGGCAAGCAGCAACAGCAGGATAGCCATATCTCCAGTATCGCATCGGGCGGCGATAGTAAACTTGTAGTATGCCCATCTACGAATACCGGTGCCAGGATTGCGGCACGAAGTTCGAGAGGTTGATACGCCGGTCCGAGGACGTCTCCGAGCTGAGCTGTCCGAATTGCGGCGAGAAGCGTCTGGCCACCGAGCTGTCCACTTTTGCGCCCCAGATGGGTGGCCGGAAGGATGCCTCCTTGCCCCCTTGCGCCCAGTCGGGAACGTGCCCGACGCCGGGGTTGTGTGGCCGAAACTAGCGACCGGCACACTACATATGGTGCTTTAATCTTTCTGCGCCCTTGATTCGGTAGCCAAGGTGCTCTACTATAGAGCTATCCCCCGAGAGCCGCGGACTTGTGTCCGTGGAAAACCGTAAATCTTTGACAGTGAGGACAGTCCGTTGCTACGAGTCAAGCGTGTCGAAATTCAGGGTTTCAAGTCGTTTTGCGACCGGACCGAGATGCGGTTTCACGGCTCGGGGATTGCGGCGATCGTGGGACCCAACGGTTGCGGGAAGTCGAACCTAAGTGACGCCATAAGCTGGGTGCTGGGCGAGCAGTCCGCCCGGAGCCTTCGCGGGACACGGATGGAAGACGTGATTTTCGCGGGCACGCGGGACCGTAAGCCGGTGGGGATGGCGAGCGTCACCATTACCCTGGTGGATCCCAACCCCTCTCCGAAAGCCGACGGCGGAGGGGACGGCGGGCAAGCGCCTCCGGAAGAGATTACGATTACGCGCCGGTTGTTCCGCTCCGGCGAGAGCGAGTACCTCATTAACGGCGAGGTCGCCCGGTTGCGGGACATCCAGGACATCTTCATGGGCACGGGGCTAGGGCCGGAGTCTTATGCCATCATCGAGCAGGGGAGGATCGGCCAGATCTTAAGTTCGAAACCCCAGGACCGCCGAGCCATTATCGAGGAGGCGGCTGGGGTTTCAAAATTCAAGAACAAGCGCCGTTTGGCGGAAGCCAAGCTGGAAAGCGCCAAGCAGAATTTGACGCGGGTGTTCGACATCCTGGAGGAGGTCAGCCGCCAAGTGAACTCGCTTAAGCGGCAGGCGGCGAAGGCGAAGCGCTACGAGGAACTCCGGGCAGAGATGATCGCGCAGCTTCGCCGCGTGCTCACCGGGCGGTTCCGTGCGTTGGAGCGGGAGGCAGCCAAGGCGGCGTTGGATTTGAGCGCCGCTGGCCAGGAGTGCCAGAGCCTCGCAGCGGCGGTCCAGGAGCGCGATCAGGAATACGCACGCGCCCAGGAGCGGCTGTTCGGGCTGGAGATGCAACTGACCGAGGCGCGGCGGCAGTTGGCGGACTTGCGGATCGAGCAAGAGCGCACGCGAGGACGGCTGGAGAATCAGGCGCAACAGATCGGCAACATCGACAAACGGCTGGCGCAAGGCGAGAGCGAAACGCAGGAGCTTGAGGACCGGCTGTCCCGGCTTGCGGCGGCTCTGGAGGTGAGCGCCAAGCGGTCCGGCGAATTGGAATTGCAAACCGAAGAAGCGCGGGCCAAGCTGGCTGCCAAGAGCGCCGAACGCGACAAGGTGGTCGAGGATCTTCGCCGGCGGGAACGGGAGATTGAACAGGCGCGCCAGCAGGTTCTGCGGCTGATGGGTGAAGCGGCCTCGCTTCGGAACAACTTAGCCAAGATGGACGAGTATCTGGCTTCGATGGAGCGCGACGCGGCGAGGGCGCGGGCGGAAGAGGGTTCGGCCTCAGCAGACCGCGAGCGGCTGGCTGCGCTGAAGCAGTCCTTGCAGGAAAAAATCGCCGCCCGCCAGCTTCACTTGGAATCCCTGGTGGAAAAGCGGCGGGCGGTGGAAGAGGAGCTTGCGGCGCGGCGGGCCGAGGCGGTGGACGCACGCCGGCGGCTGGAGCAGGGTCAGGAGGAGCTCTCGCGGCTGGCGGCGCGCCGCGATTCCGTGGCCGGAATTCTGGCGCACCGCACTTACACCACCGAAACCGTCAAGCTGCTGTTCCAGGACATCGAGCAGGGGAAAGCCGGAGAACTCAAGCCGTACGGCGTGTTGGCGGACTTTGTGGAGGTGGATCCGGCTTATGAGAGAGCCGCCGAAGAGTTTCTGCACGACGAGCTGGAATACGTGGTGGTCAAGAATTTCCAGGACGCCGAAAGCGGCCTCGAGGTGATCCGCGCCAACTTAGACGGGCGCGCCACATTCCTGGTGCATCCGGAGCCGGGCGCCGAGATCGGCATCGCCCACGTGAGACTGCCGGCCATCGGCCCGGAGACCGGAATTGTGGCCCGTTTGCAGGATGTGCTCAAGCTGACCAACGGGTTGAGCCAAGCTCCCGCGGAGTTGCTGCCGCGTCTGGCGCGCTGCTTTCTGGCTGCCGACCGCGCCTCCGCGCAGCGGCTGGCGATGCAATATCCCGATCTCTACTTTTTGTTGCCGGACGGCATCTGTTACCACGGCCACGCGGTCAGCGGCGGGCGCAAGACGGGGCAGGGACCTCTGGGCTTGAAGCGCGAGCTGCGCGAAGTGAGTTCGCTGGCGGCGGCAAAGCAGCGTCAGGTGGAGCAGACCTCGCGCGAGCTGGCGGCTTTGGAGGAACAGATCGCAAGACTGGCGGCGGAACTCGAGGCCCTGCGCGCTTCTCAGCAAAGCGAGGAAAAGGAAGCCGTGGCGCTGGAGCACGAGATGCGCAAGTTGACCGAAGAATGGAACCGCGCCAACCAGCGTCTGTCGGTGGCTCGTCTGGAGCTCCAACGCATCGAAAAAGAAAAAGCTCGCGTGGAAGGCGAACGCGGCCGGACGCTGGCCGAAGCCGAACAGCGCGAGGCTGCGCGCCTGGAGGAGGAGCGAGCGCTGGCGGCGGCGCGGGAAGCCTTGGGCGCGCTGCAAGCCGAAGCGGCCAAGTTGGGCGAGGAGCATTCCGTGTTGCGCGTGGAGCTGGCGGAAGCCGAGGAGAGGCGGCGGTCGGAGAAGGCCAATTGCGCCCGGCTGGAGGCGGAAATCACGGAACTGAAAGCGCGGCGGGGAAATCTCTTCGCCGAATTAGAGCGGCTCGGAGTGGAGCGGGCGCGCCTGCTGGCGGACAACATCGAACTCGACGGGCGCGCCGCGGCTTTGACCGAAGAGATTGCCGCCGCCGAAACCGGCGCCAACGAACTGGCGGCCGGCGAGGCGCAGCACCGGGAGCGGATGGCGGCTCTGGATGAAGACTTGCGGCAGTTGCGCGCCGCCTTACAGGCCAAGCAGGAGCAGCGTTCGCAGGCGGAGGTGGAACTGGTGCGGCTGCAATCGGACTTGCGGCATCTGGATGAAACCAGCCGTAAGGAGTTGGGCTTGCCTTGCCGCGAACTCGCCGAATCCCTGGCCGAGGAGCTGAGCGAGGACGCGCTGGCGGAAGCCGAGGACCGCTACGGCGAGATCAAGGACCGCATCGACGCTTTGGGGGCGGTGAATCCTCAAGCGCTCGAAGAATATCAGGAAGCGCAGCAACGTTACGACTTTCTCAACGCCCAGCGGCAGGATCTGATCGACTCGATCCGCGACACGGAAAAGGCCATTCAGGAAATTGACACCGAATCCCGCAAGCGGTTCTCGGAGGCGTTCGAGGCCATCAACGCCCACTTCCGGGAGATGTTCACGACGCTGTTCGGCGGGGGAACGGGCGAGATGCGGCTCACCGACGAGGCCAACCTCAGCGAGTCCGGCATTGACATCGTGGCGCAGCCGCCGGGCAAGAGGCTGCAAAACGTGCTGTTGCTTTCCGGCGGCGAAAAGGCGCTGACCGCCATAGCGCTGTTAATGGCCGTGTTCCGCTACCAGCCCAGCCCCTTCTGCATCCTCGACGAGGTGGATGCGCCGCTGGATGAGCCCAACATCGTGCGGCTGACCAAGCTGCTTCAGGAGATGGCCCAGCAGACGCAATTCATCCTCATCACGCACGCCAAACGCACCATGGAGTGCGCGCAGGCGTTGTATGGGGTGACCATGCAGGAGCCTGGGGTGTCGAAGCTGGTCTCGGTGCGCTTCCAGCCTCCGCCGGAGGAGACCGCCGCAGCGCCCGCGGCTCAAGCTACGATGTGAATGGCGGCATGCAGTTCTCCGAAGGCTGTCCCTATCTGATCGGCATAGCCGGTCCGTCCTGCTCCGGCAAAACAGAACTGGCGGGGCGCATCGCCAGGCGGCTGGCGGCGCCGGTGGTGAGCATCGACTCCTATTACCGGGAACTGGGCCACCTGACGCTCGACGAACGGGCGCGCGTCAATTTCGACGAGCCGGCGGCTATTGACGAGCCGCTTTTGCATTCTCACCTGAAAGCGCTGGCGCGGGGCGAAGCCGTGCTGTGCCCGACCTACGATTTCGCCACTCATTCGCGCACGGAAAGGCTCCATCCGGTGCCTGCCGCCGAATTTGTGGTGGTGGAAGGATTGTTTGCGCTGTACTGGCCGGAAGTCCGGGCATTGCTTCAGACGGCTGTGTATGTGGACACGCCTGACGCCGTGTGTTTCGAGCGCCGGCTGCGCCGGGACACGCGGGAGCGGGGGCGTAGTGAGGAGTCGGTGCGCCGGCAGTATGCCGCGACGGTTCGCCCGATGGCGGAACGGTATGTGTGGCCCACCCGGCAGTATGCCGATGTGGTGGTGAGCGGCGAAGCCTCGCTTGAGACCAGCGCCGCGGCGGTGCTGGAGCATATCGCGCGCATGCGCGCCCGCAGCGCTCATCCCTCCCTGCCATAGGCGCTGGGCGCCACTCAAGGCGCTGCTTGATGCCGGTTGGGCGGAGCCACGATCGCCCACGGGAGTATCCACCTCCGGCTAATCAGGGCTAGTCTGAACCGGGTATTCCTCCAGGATCTTCCGGGTTCTGGGTGCGGTGAGAAAAAACGCGTTTCGGGCTGACTACTTGGTGTACCTCAGCATTTTGGCAAGGAAGGAAGGTGCGAAATCATGCCTGGACGATGGCGAGTTTGGATTGTGTCTACGGCGCTGGTGGCGCTGGCGGCGGGAAGCGCGCGGGCCGACGCGATCATCCAGTTTGACACGCGCTCAAGCTGGGACGCCGCGACGGAAAACCGGACGGTGGTGGATTTTAACGTCGTGCCGGACGGCGGCTGGATGATGTTCACCACCGCCGATGGATATGTGGCCAGTGGAATCCGTTTCGTTGGGTATCAAAACGCCACCACCTATCTGGGCTATATCTCCGACGTACCCACCGGGGGTATCTATGACTTTGGCACGGACGCGGTCTTCCGGACCGTGGATAAAGGGGGTTGGTATCCGTCCACTCAAGTTCCGTGGATCATGGTGACGCTTCCTCTCAGCACCTACGCCTTCGGTCTGGATCTGTTCACCTATCTTCCGGCGGGCAATCCGGAATATGGGCGCCCGGTGAACATTTGGGTGAACGACGGAACGGCAACCTACGAGTACCTTGCTTTATCGACCAACGGACGCTTGGAGCCGCCGGCGTTTTTCGGCGTGGTGTCCACCAATCCCATCTCATGGGTGAAGGTTCAGGCCGTGGACGCCGAGACGCTGATTGACAACTTCGCCATCGGTTCGGTGGTTCAGACCGGCGGCGGCGGAGACGATCCGGGCGGCATGGGCGCGGAGACCCCTGAAATCGCCACAGCCATTCTGATCCTATCTGGACTCTTATTCATCCGTTTCGGTAAGAAGAAATTCGGCTTCCCGCAACGGGCTGCCTGAATGGGACGGCGGCGCCGGCTCAGCGCCGGACCGTCACTCGCACAGCGGTGGGGCGGATGTCGTCGTCCCGCTTCTGAGCGCCGACGAAAACCTCCTTCACGTCCTGGGCGGCGTCCAGTTCAAATTCAGTCTGCCACGTCTCGCCCGGGTCAAGCTGAAAGCCGTATTCAGATGCCGCCAAAAAGCGGACGCCTTCGTGGGGCCAAGCCCACAGTAGCAACTCGCCGGCGGCGGGAATGACGCCCAGGTTCTCGACTCGCAACCGAAAGCGCAGCGGGTTCACGCTACGCAAGGTTTCCAGGCGCCAGGCGACTACGGGCGCGGGCTCGCCGGGGGTGTCGAACGAAGGAATGCCGCGCGAGGCGGCTTCCACCGTGTTGTTCTCGACCCTAACCCACTTGGCCGTGCCGTCGCGCAGGTCGAGCCAGCGCCCGCCGTAGCAGAAGTTGCCTTCTACGACGTTGCCTTTCGGCACGTCCGGCTGGTCATTCAAGATGTTCACCAGCTCCGGATACCGCTCACTCCACGGGGGCTGCTGGTAGGGCATGGCCTGCAAACGGTTAAACAGAATCGGGTCCGTGCCGTCAAACCATTTGCGCGCCCAGGTCAAGCCGCGGGCGTCCACCTGGACGGCGGGATCCGAATCATAGAACCAGTTGCCGCGGACGATGTTGTCGCGGCCGCCGCCGATAAAGACGCTGCGCCGGGCGCGATGGAAGAGATTGCCTTCGACCAGCGTTCCACTGGCGCAGTCGTCCAGGTAAACCGAGCTGACGTCGCCGTTGCCCTGGTTGTGGAAGAAATTTCCGCGAATCACATTTCCGCGCCACGTCCAGTCGCGGCCGAAATAGATGGCGCCGACGTCCTGCGTTTCCCAAGCCACGGTGTGAATGTCGTTGCCCTGGATCAGGTGGTCATTGCCGGACAAGGAGATGGCTTGATGAGGCGCGTTGAAAATGAGGTTGCGATAGACGATGGCGCCCGCCCCGTTGGCGGAAACGGCCGGACGGTAGGTGCGAACCCAGCGGCTGAAATTCGAGATGCGATTGCCACTGGCGAAATGGCCGGACGGGGTGAGAGTTCGCCGGTCGCCGCCGTTCAGCCATATGCCGCCCTCGCCCGTGTTCTCAATCACCGAATCCTCGACTCCGTTTCGCCACCCGCCGTCGATGAACACCGCACGCATGCCCAGGTTGCGGAAGGTGCAGCGGGCGATAGTGTTGTCCTTTCCACCGATAATGTGCACTCCCTGTCCCCGGCTGCATTCGAAGACGATGTTCTCAAAACGCACATTTTCGGCGTTGCGCAGGGTGAAGAACGGGGCCTCCAGCAACGAGACCCACACTTCGCCTGATTCCAGAGGTGCGGGAGGCCAGAAGTAAAGCATGCCGGAGTCCCGGTCCAGGTACCATTCGCCGGGCTCGTCCAATTCCTCCAGGACGTTGAGGACTTCGAAGCGCCGCGCCGCCACGTAACCATAGACGCCGTGGGGCGGCGCGGTGCGGATCTCGCGCGTCGCCACGTCGATGGAGGCCACGCGTTCATACGAGTCGGCCCAATCGTAGGTCCAGTAGCCGTGCACCCAGACGTCGGGGGCATTGGCCCACACCTTGACCCGGCCGGTGGCGACGGTGAAGCGGCCGCCCTGCGGACCGCCGGGAACTTCTTCGATATAGGCCCAACCGCGGTTCGGCCAGCGCGCCAGCGGCATCGGTTTGCCGTTGAAAAACAATTCCAGCGCCGCCGGCGCCGGCGAGCGCCCGAAGCCGCGGGCGGTCAGCCTGCCGAAGTTGGCGATGCCCGCGGCTTTCAGGTTCACCTGCCACACATTGGGCCGCACGGAAGATGGGGCGAATCCCGTCAACCTGCGGCCTCCGGTAATGCGCACCGGCTCGCCCGGCAACCCGTACCACACGACATTCGAGTCCTCTGCGCCAAGCTCCAGCGAAGCTGTGCGCTCATACACTCCGCCATACAGCCAGACCGTCCCTCCGCCGCGCACGGCGTCGCGAGCGCGTTCGAGCGTGGCGAAAGGAGCATCCTCGGAGCCCGGGTTGCGGTCGTCTCCAGAAGGGCTGACGTAAACCTGAACCTGCGCTAGAACCGAACCCACGAGAAACGGCAGCAACAGGACACAACGCATACCAATTACACGTATTCTAACTCAGTTTCACAGATTCAACCAATCAGCTTCCGCGCCCGGACGAACACCGCTTTGAGCATGGGGTAGGTGAGCCTGCCCGTGGAGGTGTTCTGCTGGCTCGGGTGGTAGGAACTAATGAGCGCCGGCTGGCGCGGCCCCAGCCTGTGTTCCACGTTATGGCCGAAGGTGAACGCCGAGCGGCTCTGAATGCGTCCCATATCGCACAGGCAGTCCAGATACGAGTCGAAGGCGATCCTGCCCAGGGCGACCACCGCGCGCACCGAAGACAGCAGCTCGATTTCGCGTTCCAGATAGCTCCGGCAGGCGAGCAGCTCTTCACGCGAGGGCTTATTGCCGGGAGGCGCGCAGCGGGCGGCGGCGGTGATCCAGACTCCGCTGAGTTTCATGCCGTCATCGCGCGAGGTGCTTTCGGGCTGTGAGGCGAAGCCCGTGTCGTACAGGGCACGGTACAGGAAGTCGCCGGACTTGTCGCCCGTGAACATGCGTCCCGTCCGGTTGGCGCCGTGAGCCGCCGGCGCCAGCCCGACAATCATGAGTTTAGCGGAGGGGTCCCCGAAGGAAGGAACGGGCTTGCCCCAATACTCCCAGTCCTGGTAAGCCCGGCGCTTGCGCTCGGCGACCGCAGCGCAGTGCGCGATCAGCCGGGGGCAGCGGCGGCAGGATACGATCCGCTGTTCCAGCGCGGCCAGGGCAGCGGCGGCGTCCATGGACCTATTGTCACTCAGCCGTAACGCGAATGGAACCGACTCCGCCATGCACGCTCACATCGATGGTGCGTTTGGCGCGCTCGAACAGGTCGTTTTCGTAATGGCTTCCGCGCTTTTTCAATCCATCGACATGGATCGAGCCCAGACCGCCGGTGGCCTCCACTCGCAGTCCGACCTCTTTAGGCAGCCGCACGACGGCTTCTCCCACGCCTCCGTTTACGCGGACGTGCATGTTGCGCCGCGGGGAACCGCGCAAGTCCAGGAGCACCTGTCCGGCGCCCAGGTTCACCGTGAGGTAGCGCAGATTCAGCTTCCCCAGCCGGAGATCGCTCTTGCCGGCGCCGAGATGAATGCTCAAATCCATCTCCGTGTCTTGGTTGAGCCTGATGTCCCATTCCTCCCCGCCGGGGACGATGCCGCGCAGGCTGTAATCATGGCGGCTGCGGATGGTAAGCATTCCGCGAATTCCGCCCTTTTCGTAACGGATCTCGGGCTCGCGTCCGCGGTAACGGATATCCGCATCCATCAGCTTCGCCGTGCCTCCAGAAAGGCGCAGCTCGCCCGCGCCCATTTTCAGATCCACGTGCACGCCTTCTTGCCGGTCGAGGTCGATGGAGCGCGTAAGCCGGCGGATCTCTGTGTGGCGCTCCATCGGCCCACAGGCGGCCGCCAGACACACCAGAACAGCAGCGGTAATCGCGCCGCGCGTTTGGAAACGCTTCATGACGCCCCCTCAAGGCAAGAAACGAAAAATAGGGTTCGCTTGTTCCCAGCGATCCATCAGGACACGGGGGTCAAGATGACCTTTTCAAGCTGCATGGCGTCCTGCCCGGCGGGCTTCACCTTCACTTGCAGGGTTTGCTCTCCGGCAGGTATCTGCATCTCTCCTGCGGGGAAGCTCTTGAAGACCCAATCTCCGCCGGTGGGTTGCGTCTTGCCGCTTACCTGGGCGCCGCCTGCGGAAATCGTAAACTCGGTCGCATCCTTGCGAGCCTTGCCGTATGTGATCTCCACTCTGTAGCGTCCCGCCTTGGGCACGGTGAAGTGCCACGTAGGAACGTCTTCGGCGCGGCTCCAGCGGGCGAGGAAGACGTGCCCTAACGCATTTTCTTTTTTCGCCCGCTGGCCGAAGCGGGTCTCAATTTCACAGGATTCCACGCCCAGTTCAAAGCGCCCGTTGCGATCCGGGCGGATGGAGAACGGCTCGGCCACGGGCGGCCCATCCAAGGTGAGTTTGATCACGCTGGCGGTATCATCCGGCGCGGTTTCCGGCAGGATGATGAGAATATCGCCGCCGTCGCGCCGGGTGGGGAGTTTCTTCGACGGGTCGGCCAGCAGCACCGCCGAGTGCACCAGATTCTTGAGTCCCGGCACGCGCAACTGGCGGCTTTTGGGCCAGTCGAAGACGTGCAAGTAAAGCTGGTTGCCTTTGGTGGTGGCGCGGCCGAAAAACGGCATCCGCTGGAAGGGGCTGGCGGTGGTGTCGTAAATCGACTCGCTATTCACTTTCATCCATGCCCCGATGGCGTTCAACCGCGTGACGAACTCGTCCTGGATACGGCCATCAGGGGTGGGGCCGACGTTCAACAACAGGTTGCCTCCCTTACTCACCACTTCGATCAACATTCGAATCAGGTCGCGCGTGGTCTTGAATTCGGTTTCGTACTTGTTGTAGCCCCAACTGTCGTTGTTGATGGTGACGCAAGCTTCCCACAGGATGGGCTTGCCGGAGGGATCGCGCATCCCCGTGGCCGGCACATACTGTTCGGGCGTGCCGAAATCGGCGCGGTTGCCCGGCCTCCGTTCGTAAATCCGGTCGTTGATCAGGCAGTTCGGTTGCAGCGAGCGGATGAAGTCGAACACTTCGTCTTCGGCTTTCAATTCCGCCAACGTGTGCTCCCATTCGCCGTCGAACCAGATCATCGCCACGTCGCCGTAGCCCGTGAGCAACTCGCGAAGCTGCGCCTTCATGAAGTCCACGTAGCGGCGGTTGTTGCCGCCTTCTTTGTATGTGTTGGGATACTCCCAGGAGCGGCGCGGACGGTAATCGGGGTGATGCCAGTCCATGATGGAGTGATAGAAACCCAGGCGCATGCCCTGGCGGCGGCAGGCGTCGGCCAGCATCTTGAGGGGATCGCCCTGGTAGGGGGTAATCTCCATGTCGTAATCGCTGACCTTGCTGCGGTAGATGCTGAAGCCGTCATGGTGCTTGGAGGTGATGACGATGTAGCGCGCGCCGGCGTTCTTGGCGATGGCCACCCACTTGTCGGGATCGTAGTGGACGGGGTTGAACTGCCGGGCGTAAACGTCGTATTCGGCTTGCGGGATCTGGAAGCGGTGGCGCGCCCACTCATGCCGGCCGATTACGGCATAGACGCCCCAGTGGATGAACATGCCAAACTTGGCGTTTTCGAACCATTTGGTCCGTTCGGCGTCGGGCAACGGCGGCTGCGACGGTTGAGCCGTGAGGCACACGGCGGTCAATAATAAAAAGGCGGCGATTCGGATCGGCATTCGCTCCGATTCTAGCAGGATTGATATGGGGATCTACCCTTTAGCGGGGGCGGCGGGAGCGGTGGCGTTTCTGGCTTGGGCCGTCCGCGGGAAGTCATCGTCCGTGTTCGCGCCGTCGGTGTGGCGCGGTCCGGCGGACCGGCGCGAGCTGGCGCTTACCTTCGATGACGGCCCGAGCGAAGCCACGCTGGAACTGGTCCGAGTTCTGGGCGCTTATGATGCGCGGGCGACGTTTTTCTTTTGCGGCGCTAACGTGCGCCGGCTGCCCGGGGCGGCGCGCGCCGTGGCCGATGCAGGGCACGAAATCGGAAATCACTCCGACACACACCCTCTGTTGTGCTTCCGTTCGGCCGCCTTCATGGAAGCCGAGCTTCGCCGGGCGCAGGAGACGATCGCCGCGCACACCGGGCAGACGCCCCTCTGGTTCCGCCCCCCTTACGGGGTGCGCTGGCCTGGGCTCCGACAGGCGCAGTCGCGCCTGGGGCTGAAGGGCGCCATGTGGACGGCCATTGGGCGCGATTGGAAGCTTCCGCCGGAGGCTATCGCGAAGAGGATGCTCCGGGCTGCACGCCCAGGCGCCATTCTCTGTTTGCACGACGGCCGGGAACTGGCGCACCGGGCGGATGCGACCGCTACGGTAGAGGCGGTGCGGTTATTCCTTCCCGTTCTCGCCCAGAGCGGTTACCGCTTTGTAACGCTCAGCGAGATGTTCAGAAGCTGACGCCCAACTCCACCAGTCCGCTCACCCAGCGATCCCGGGTGCGGACGCCCGGCAGGTTGCCAAGCCCCAATCCTTCGGTGTGGCCGCGATACATGCGCGCGCCCAAGCCCAGGCGGAACATGCGCGCGCGGTCCACGAAGACGCTGAACCCGGTTTGCGAGTAATAACCCCACCCGCTGCGCGAAGCGCAGTCCGGGCAGTCGATGCGGTAGTAACTGCTCGGCTGGCGAAGAACTTCCGAATAGCGCATGTAGGCGAAGCCCCCGCCGCCGTACGCCATGGCCTTGCCGCCGCCAAACGGGAGAATGGCTCGGGCGCCCATGGGCACAAAATACTGGCGGTCCTTGATCCGGAAGATCCCGATGGAGGTGTTAAGGAAGTCTCTCACCCGGGCGGCGCCGAAGGCTGTGTCCAGCCCGATGTCGGCCTGGAAATTGCGGTGAAAACGGTACCCGTAGCCTCCGCCCAAGACGGTGCTGGGCTCCGTGTAACGGGCGAGATCGGCCAGCCCCACCACGCCTCCCAAGTTCAGAGTCAGATTGTGGTGGGGATAGCGGGTCTGCCCCCAGGCGGCTGCTGCCAACAAGAGTGGAAGCGCCCATTTCATACGCTGTTGGGACGCGGCATCCCCTTTCCGGGTTTCGCGTTCCATTCGGCTAACTGGACCAGGTCCAGGCGACCGGTGTAAATGGCCATGCCGAGGGCGGCATGCACGCCCATGGCCTCCAGTTCGGCGATCTCTTCCAGCGTGGTGATTCCCCCTGCGGCGGTGATCTCCAGAGCGGTGGCGGCGCGCAGGCGGCGGAACCATTCCAGGTCCGTACCCTGCATCATCCCCTCCTTATCCACATACGTGCAGAGGAAACCGGAACAGTAGGGTTCGATTTCCCGGAGCACCTGCTCGGCGCTCAAGCCGGTGGATTCCCGCCATCCCTTTACCACGATGCGGCCGCCTTTAGAGTCCAGCGCCACGATGAGGCGCTCCCTGCCGGCGGCTGCGGCGGCTTCGGCCAGGAAGCCGTGGTTGACTCCCCCGGATGAAAACGCCGCCGTCCCAATGATCACCTTACTGGCCCCCTTTTCCACCAGGCGGCGCGCGCGTTCGGCGGTCCGGACGCCGCCGCCCGCCCGGATCACCGCCCGGGAGGCGAGCAACTCCACCAGTTCGTCGTTCTGGCCCCTGCCCATGGCGGCATCCAGATCGATGACCTGGATTTCGGGGAAAGCCGCGAATTTTTCCAGCATCACCAGCGGCGGGTCGCCTTCGAGAGCCTTCTCGCGCCCCTGGACGAGCTGCACCACGCGGCCGTCCATCAAGTCGATGCAGGGAATGATCACGGCTGATACCTCACCGGAATGCCGCGGGCGTAAAGAAACTCCTTCAGGTCCGCCACCGTATAGGTTCCGAAATGGAAAATGGACGCCGCCAGGGCGGCGTCGGCTTCACCGTCGGTAAGCACGCGCAAGAAGTCCTCCGGCTTGCCGGCGCCCCCGGAGGCGATCACCGGGATGTGCGTGGCGCGCGAAACCGCGCGGGTAAGTTCGCAGTCGAAGCCGCCTTGGACGCCGTCGGTGTCCATCGAGGTGAGCAGGATCTCGCCCGCCCCCAGGGACTCGCCCCGCTGCGCCCATTCCACCACGTCGATGCCCTCGTCGTCGCGTCCTCCGCGGGTGTAGACATTCCACGCTCCCGCCGCGCGGCGTTTGGCGTCGATGGCCAGCACCACGGCTTGTGAGCCGAACTCCAGGCTCAATTCCGTGATCAGCTCCGGGCGGCGCACGGCGGCGGTGTTTACGCTCACCTTGTCGGCGCCCGCCATCAGGATCTTTCGTCCGTCGGCCACCGAACGGATGCCGCCGCCCACGGTCAGCGGAATGAACACGCGCCGGGCGGTGCGCGCCACAACATCCGCCATGATGTCCCTGGCGTCGCTGGAGGCGGTGATGTCGAGGAAAACCAGCTCGTCGGCGCCTTGCTGGTTGTACCGTTCGGCCAGTTCCACCGGATCGCCCGCATCCCTGAGGTTCACGAAGTTGATCCCTTTGACGACGCGTCCGCCGGTGACGTCCAGGCAAGGAATGATGCGCTTGGCCAGCATAGGCTTAAAGCTCCACGAAATTCTTCATCATGGCCAGTCCCAGGGGACCAGATTTTTCCGGGTGAAATTGCACTCCGAAGGTATTGCCGGATTCGAGCACCGCCGTATACGGTGTGGTGTACGTGCATTGGGCCGCAGTCGCCTCCACCACCGGAACGTAGTAACTATGCGCGAAATAGACGTACGGGTGCTGCGGCAAGCCTCTCAGAAGACGGCATTCGCGCAGGGGTTCCAACTGGTTCCAACCCATATGCGGCACCCGCGCGCCGGCTTCAAAGCGGCGCACCGTACCCTCAAACAGAGCCAGCCCGTCCAGTTCCGGCGCCTCTTCGCTTCTTTCGAACAACGCTTGCAGGCCCAGGCAGATGCCTAAAAAGGGCGTTCCCGCCGCAATGCGCTCTCTTAGGACGTCCCGTACGCCCAACCCGTCCAGCGCCCGGATCATCTGTCCGAAATGGCCCACGCCCGGCAATATGATCTTCGAAGCTCGCTTCAGCCCGGCCCGGTCGCGCACCAGCTCATAGGCGGCGCCAATCTCGGCCAGGGTGTTCTCCACGCTCCGCAGATTACCCGCACCGTAATCGAGAATGGCGATCATAACAATCCCTTCGTGGAGGGCAGTTCATCTTTCAGGCGCCGGTCTTTGGAGCAGGCATACTTCATGGCTCGCGCGAAGCACTTGAAGACCGCTTCGAGCTTGTGATGGCTGGACCGGCCGTACAAGACTCGAATATGCAGATTCGCTCCGGCGTGCGTGGTGAAGCCTTGAAAGAAGTCCTCGGCCAGCTCCGCCTGGAAATCGCCCACCATCCTGACCTTGACCAGATCTTTATAGACCAGCGCCGGACGGCCGCCGAGATCCACGGCTGCCACCGCCAGCGTTTCGTCCATCGGCATGACGAAATAGCCCGCCCGGTTGATTCCTTTTCGATCGCCCAGCGCCCGGGCGAACAACTGTCCAAGCACGATGCCCGTATCTTCCACCGTGTGGTGTTGGTCCACATCCAGATCGCCCTTGGCCTCCAGCTTCAGATCGAAGCCGCCATGCTTGGCGAACAGCTCGAGCATGTGATCGAGGAAGCGGACGCCGGTGGAAATCTCGTACCGGCCGCGCCCCTCCAGGCGCAGTTCCCCTCGGATTTGCGTCTCCCGGGTGATGCGTTCCACCTTGGCCGTTCTCACCATACGCTCTCCAGTTGGTTGATGTCGTCGATCACCGCCTTGGCGCCTTCGGCTTTGAGCAACTGGCGCAGAGCGGCGGCGCCGGGCGAGCCCGGCGCGGCGACCCCGATGAAGTCCACGCCCGCCGCCCGGGCGCAACGGGCATCGTCCACGGTGTCTCCCACATACCACATAGTCCGCCCCGGAAACGCGGCTGCAATCTTCAGCAGGCCTTCCGGGTGGGGCTTGGTGGCGACTACGTCGTCGTGACACACGATGGGGTGGAAGCGGACGCCCGCCGCATGGCGCTTCAGCGTGAGATCGGCCTCTGCGCGCGAGCGGCCGGTGAAAATGGCGAAATCGAACCGCTGCGCCAGCCGGGGGAAAAGCTCCGGACCGGCGATCCAGCGCTCGCGGTGGATGAGGCTTTCTTCTCCGCTGTAGAGAAAGATGCGGTTGAAATAATCCACCACTGTGTCGTATTCCACCGCCACGCCCAGGTCGGCCGCAATGCGCTGCGATAACTTCCAGTCGTTGTTGTACCCGCCCGAGTTCTTATATTCCTGGATCAGCGACCGTTCGATCCGGCGCCCGGTGAAATGCTCGACGGTTCGCACGATGGCTTCCCGGTAGGATTCGGTGACGTCCACCAGGACGCCGTCCATGTCGAAAACGATCACATTCGGTTGGCTCACCAGATCCTCTCCAGCTCCGCCAAGAACCGCTCGGCCTGCTCCTTGGTGCCAACGGTGACCCGCACGCAGCCGGGCAGTTCGTAGCTCCGGTCGCGCACCAGAACCCCTTTGTCCCTGAGTTTGTCGCGGATCTCGATCGCGCGGCTGCCTGCGCGCATGAGCACAAAGTTGGCCTGGCTGGGCACATAGGGGATGCCGAGCCGCTTCAGGCCCTGGTAAATCAACTCGCGCGCGGCCAGCACTTCAGCCGTGTAACGTCTTACGTACTCGCGATCGCGAATGGCCGCTCGCGCCGCCAGCGCCGCCAACGCATTGACGCTGTACGGCGACTGCGCCTTTTTCAAAAAGGCGCAATTTTCGGCCTGAGAGATCAGGCAGCCCATGCGTAACGCCGCCATCCCGTACACTTTCGAGAAGGTCCGGCTCACAAACAGGTTGGGATACTTCTCCATCAGCCCCAGCGCCGTGACGCCGAAGAACTCAAAGTACGCCTCGTCGATGAGCACTGCCGCGCCGTTGGCTCGTTGCAGCACCGCTTCCACGACATCCAGGCCGATGGCGGTGCCGGTAGGGTTATTCGGGTTGGCGATCATCACCGCGCGGGTTTCAGGCCCGATGGCGTCGAGGAACTCCTCAGCCGGGAAGGCGAGTTGGTCGCCTTGGTATTCGATTTCCCGGATCTCGGCGCCCGCCACCTCGGCATAGAAGCGGTACATCGCATAGGAGGGTTTCAGCAGCAGCACGCCCGCGCCTGCGTCGACATAAGTGTTCACCAGCAATTGGATGGCTTCGTCGGTGCCGTTGGTCAGAACCAGTTGGGCGGGCTGAATGCCGAAAAACGCGGCGATCTCTTCGCGCGCCTCGCCGTATTCGGGGTAGACGGCAAGCCCCTCCTCGGAGAGCCGCTCTCGGAGAAAGGCGGCCACGGCGGGCGATGCGCCGACGGTGTTTTCATTGAAGTCCAGGCGCAGCTTTCCCGCGCGCCCGCCGGTTGGCGGCGAATAGGGCGCCATGCGCAGGACGGCTTGACGGGGAGTAAGCTTAGCCAACGCGCACCTCCACGCTGCGGGCGTGCGCCTCCAGTCCCTCGGCGCGAGCCAAAGTGGCGATGGTGGGCGCCAGGCGCTTCAGAGCCGCGGCCGAAAGCTGTTGCGTCGAGAATGCCTTCACAAAGTCGGCGGCCGACAGACCGCCGCGCAGCCGCGCCGCGCCGGAAGTAGGCAGCACGTGATTGGGTCCGGAAGCATAATCGCCCGCGGCTTCGGGGCTGAGCGGCCCGATGAACACGCTGCCGGCGTGCCGCACGCCCGCCAGCCATCGCGGGTGCGGAATGCTCAGATGCTCCGGCGCAAAACGGTTGGCGAGCTCCACCGCCTGATCCATGGATTCCACCAGAATGATGGCGCTGTGGTTCCGGATGGCCTGGCGCGCCACCGGCGCCGTGGGGAGTCCCTCCAGTTGCAGCTCGATTTCCCGCGCTACGGCCAACGCCAAACGCTTGGATGTGGTTAACAGAATCGCGGACGCTTCCACGTCGTGTTCGGCTTGCGCCAGCATGTCGGCGGCAATCCAGCGCGGCTCGCCTCCTTCGGCCAGGATCAGAATCTCGGTGGGACCGGCGATGAAGTCGATGCCGGTTTCGCCCGCCACCAGCTTCTTGGCGGCGGCGACATAAATGTTGCCGGGTCCCACGATCCGGTCCGCTTTCGGCACCGTCTGGGTTCCATACGCGAAAGCGGCGATGGCTTGCGCGCCTCCCATTTCGAAGACGCGCGTGCGCCCCAGCAAGGCGGCGGTGCCGAATACCGCGTCCACCGCGCGCGGCGTGGCCAGGCAGATGTTGGCGACGCCCGCCACTTGCGCCGGAATGACCGTCATCATCACCGTGGAAGGCAAAGGAAACCGCCCCGCCGGCACGTAGGCGCCCACAGTGTCCAGGGGTCTCACCACTTGTCCCACCTTGATGCCGGGCGCGATCACGGCGCTGTGGTTGCGCGGCAACTGGAGTTCGGCGAATGCGCGAATGTTGCGCGCGGCTTCGCGCACGGCTTTCCGGAACGCAGGCGGCAGCCGCCGGGCGGCGGCGCGTAACTCAGCTTCCTCCACCGCCACCGTCCGGCGCGAGAACCCGTCGAACTTGCGGGCGTATTCCAGCAGCGCCCGGTCGCCGCGCCGCCGCACGGCTTCCAGGATCGGACGCACCACAGCTTCCGCCTGCCGAAAGCGCGCCGCTTTGCGCGCCAGAATGGGGCCTACGGCTTTGACATCGACAATCCGGATCATGGTCACATCACAATCTTGTTGAGCGGGTACTCGACAATGCCCTGGGCGCCCGCCTGCTTCAAGCGGGGAATGATCAGCCGGACGGCGGATTCATCCAGAATGGTGTTCACCGCTAGCCACTCTTCATCGCTCAAAGCCGAAATTGTGGGCTTTTTCAGCGCGGGCAGAACGTCCAGCACCTTGGGCAGGTCCTCCCGGCGCACGTTCAGCATCAAGCCGACCTTGCCCAGCGCGTTGATGGCGCCCTCCAGCAGCATTTTGATGTCTTCCAGCTTGCGGCGCTTCCAGTCGTCCTTCCAGGAATCGACGTTGGCGATGAGCTGGGTGTTCGATTCCATCACCGTTTCGACGATGCGCAGCTTGTTGGCGCGCAGCGACGAACCCGTCTCCGTCACCTCGACGATGGCGTCCGCCAGCACGGGCGGCTTCACTTCCGTGGCGCCCCAACTGAATTCCACCTTGGCGCGCACCCCATGCCGTTCCAGATACCGCCGCGTAGCGCCCACGAGCTCCGTGGCGATGATCTTGCCCTCCAGATCCCGCACCGACTGTATGGGCGAGCTTTCCGGCACCGCCAGCACCCAGCGGACTTTGCCAAAGCTCTGTTTGGCATAGATCAGATCCGCCACCGTCACCACCGTAGCGTCGTTTTCCAGGACCCAATCGCGTCCGGTCAACCCGGCATCCAGCACGCCGTCTTCAACGTAGCGCGCCATCTCCTGCGCGCGGATCAGCATGCACTCGATTTCCGGATCGTCAATCGACGGAAAATACGACCGGGCGCTGACATTGATCGTAAATCCAGCCCGGCGGAACAGATCCACCGTCGCGTTTTCCAGGCTGCCCTTCGGAATGCCGAGCTTCAGCCGGTTCATGCTTTACCTCCATATACGCTTTCCGGGTCGTAAGCCCGCTCGCCGGCGACTGCCCAGCCGCCGCCATCCCACTTGCGGAAGAAGCAACTGCGGTACCCTTCGTGGCACACGCCCGGCCCCAGCGCCTCCACCTTGACTAACAGCGCGTCAGCGTCGCAGTCCGTGCGGATCTCCTTCACCAGCAGCCGGTGCCCGGAGCTTTCCCCTTTCATCCACAGTTTCTTACGGGAGCGGCTGTAAAAAGTGGCGAAGCCGGTCTCGAGCGTCTTCCGGTACGCCTCCTCGTTCATGAAGCCCACCATGAGCACTTCGCCGTTGGCATGGTCCTGAATCACCGCCGTGATCAGACCGTCCAGTTTGCTGAAATCCAGTTCCATCGTTCGTTCAACGTCCTCCCAAAACGAAAAGCCCGCCGGTTTCGCGGCGGGCTTCCGTGGAATCCTTAATCTTGTCCGTTTACAGGCTTGCCCGTCGCGGCTTGGCGTGCCGGTGATGGTGATGATGGATGGGACGGGCGGCCTTCATGGCGAATCTTGAGTATAGCAAACCAGCCCGAAGGCTTGCTGGTAGCGTTCCGGCAACTGGATGCGGCGCAGCTCCCGGTCGCAGAACAGGTGCTTGGTAAAGCCCCGCGCCGCCAGCCGCCCGTCTTCGGCCACGCGAATCTCATAACGGAACTGGATCATGCGCGTGCTGACTTCCTCCACCCAGGCTTTGACGATCACCTCGTCGTCGTAGCGAACCGGGGACAGATAGCGGCAGTTCACCTCCGCCACCGCCAGCAATACTCCGTCTTGCTCCATGTCACGGTAGCGCACGCCCAGCGAACGGCACAATTCCACACGCCCCACCTCGAACCAGATGATGTGATTGGAGTGGTACGCCACGCGCATCTGGTCCGTCTCCGCATAGCGCACCCGGAATCGCGTTTCATGGGACAGCCGCATGCTCCCAATTTGGCACAACCTGATCAAGGGCAAGTGTTAAGCTGAGATCATGGTGGTGCGCAACATCTCTCAGGCAAGGGCGGAGCTGTCTGCGTTGATTGAACTTGCGCGGAAAGGCGGCGAGGTTGTGCTGGCGAAAGCGGGGAAGCCTGTGGCGAGGCTGGTTCCTTATCGGCGTCCCGGTGGCCGCCGGAAGCCGGGCGCCATGAAAGGTGAAATCTGGATCGCTCCGGATTTCGATACTTTGCCGGACGACATGGCGGAAGCCTTCGGAATGCGAGCGCCAAAGGCGTGAATTTCCTCTTGGATACGCACTTGCTCCTTTGGTGGTTGCGCGGCGATCCTTGCCTGTCCCCGCAGGCACGCGCCCTCATCGCCGATCCCGCGAATGGAGTGTTCGTCAGTGCAGTAACCCTGTGGGAAATCTGGCTAAAGTAGAGCTTGGGAAAACTCCGGATTCCTCCTGATTTTGAAAAACGTCTCACGGCAGAGGCGTTTGAGGAACTGCCTTTGACGGCGGCGCAAGCGCGCCAGGTCGCTCGTCTCCCTTGGCGGCATCGAGATCCCTTTGATCGCATGCTGGTGGCACAGGCGCAAGTAGAGAAGATCACTTTGTTAACCGCAGACCCTACAGTGGCCGCCTACGGCGACTTCGTGCGTCTCGTTTAGGGTTCCGCTTCGGTGCACGGCGTCACGGTGATTGCGCCGCCGTTGTCCGCCAGCAGGTGGCAGCCCGGCTGATTCAGCGGCGGGCTGGCGTTCCCGTTCCAGTTCACGGCGGCCGGCGCCCAGGCTTCCGGGATCGTCAGCTTCACGGCGGCCACGCCCCGGCTGATCAGCAAGATTTCCTTGGTTTCCGGCTGCACTTCGGCCTGCACGCGCACGGTGAGGTTCTCTTCACGCTTGGGCAGCACGATGCGGGTGTCCAGCCTCAGCCGCTCCTTGCCCCGCTGAACGGTGACCACCACCGCCCTTTCTTCGCGCGCCTCCTCCATGTAGCGGGCGTAATCGCGCCCCGAATCGACGGGCCGCCCGGCGATGGCTACAATCCGGTCGCCCAGCTTTAAGGGCCCTTTGTAATCCGGCGGCAGCCAGACCACTTCAGCCCCCGGCCCCTCTTTCTTAGGGTCGTAACCAAAGCCCCCCAAAGCCAGGTATGCGCCGGAACCCGGGGGAACGCGCGAGACCGGCAAGGCATCGTTGCGGCGCGCCGGGTCGGGTTTGACGATCTCCAGCCAGTAACAGCGCAGAAAGTTCAGGCTCCCGGTTTCGTAGTCCACTTTCAAGGGGAAGCGCACGCGCCGGAATTTGGACAGAAACCGCACCAGGTTTTCGGCGGAGGCGTCCGAAGTTTCGGCGATGCCAGGGATGCGGCGCCTCTCCGGATCGGGCTGGATGATCCACAGCACCGGCGTCATTTGCAAGTTGGCGGAAAACAGGCGGTTGGTCTCGATGGCCCGGCGCGGATTGCCTTCCACGGCCACCGCCGCCGCCCACAAGTGAGGAATGCGAGAGACGGCGTAAAACACGCACGGCGCCGCGTCCCCCCGCGCCGCCAAGTACACGCGGTCCGCGTCCACATCCTGGCGGGCGCCGATGAAGGCCTCCAGCTCCTTTACGCCGGAGTCGGTGCAGAGACCTTTTTCAAACGCAACCCATTGCCATCCTTGAGTTTCGGCGATGGCTTTCCATCCTTCCCAGGAATCCAGCGTCACCAGCAGCGGCGCCAGCGCCAGAGCCAGAAACATGCCGTCCTACCTGCTCATGCGCGAGCGGATACGCCGCGCCAGCCGCTCGATCTCCTCGGTTTTACGAATGGTGGTCAATGACACCACATGGCGCGTGTTTTTCTCCAAATCGGCTTTCAGCTCTTTGGAGAGTTCGATCAGGCGTTCGGCGTCTTTAATCGAGCGTTCGTGCTCTTGCTTCAGCACTTCCTCGCGGAGGTCCTTGCTGCCAGGGAAAGGACGCCGCGCGGGATCCTCTTCCTGAGCCACCTGGGGCCAGAGCAGCAAGGCCGCCAGCACGACGCCTGCCGGAAGCAGGACTTTTCGGGTCATCCTATTCGTATTGTTACCATAGCTACTTATGGACAACGTGCGCGTCGGGATTGTCGGACTGGGCAACGTCGGTTCCGGCACCCTGCAAATTTTGGTCGAAAACGGCGACCGGATTGCCGAAAAGCTCGGTTTTCGCCTCGAAGTGAAGGCGCTGTGCAGCCTGGATATTGAAACCAGAAAGCTCCCCGCCGGTCTTCAAGGAGTCTTGACATCCACCCGCTGGCGCGATGTCGCCACCCACCCGGAAGTCGACATCGTCGTGGAAGTCATCGGGGGCACAACCACCGCGCGGGAGATCATCGAGACCGCCATTGCGCATGGCAAGTCCGTGGTCACCGCCAACAAGGAGTTGATGGCGTTGGCAGGCGCCGAAATCTGGGAAAAAGCGATCGCCGCAGGCACGAATCTGGCCATGGAAGCTAGCGTCGCCGGCGGAATCCCCATCCACGCCGTATTGCGGGAAGGGATTTCCGGGGACCGCGTCATGGCGCTTTACGGCATCCTCAACGGAACCAGCAACTATATCCTCACCGAGATGGAGGGTAAGAACCGGCCCTTCGACGAAGTGCTGGCCGACGCCCAACGGCTGGGCTACGCGGAAGCCAACCCCAGCGCAGACGTGGACGGCTACGACGCCCGCTCAAAACTAGCCATTTTGGCGGCGCTGGCCTTCGGCCTGCGCATCACTCCGTCCGATATTTACACCGAGGGAATCCGCCGCATTACGCCTTTCGATTTCCAGTACGCCCACCACCTGGGCCACACCATCCGGCTGCTGTGCGCCGCGCGGCACACGCCGGACGGCTTACTGTTGAGCGTCAGACCCGCGCTGATCCCGCAGTCCACCATCTTGGCTGGGGTTCGCGGCGCTTATAACGCCGTCTGGGTGCGGGGAATGTACGGCGAAGATACTTTCTACTACGGACGTGGGGCGGGCTCGCTTCCCACCGGCGTCGCTGTGGTAAGCGACCTGATGAGAGTGGCGCGCGAAATCCGCAGCGGAAGCCCCGAGCGGGTCTCTCCTTTCGCCCATGAACGCTTGGGGGAGTACAAACCGGTGCCGGTCACCGTTCAAAAGTCGGCTTACTACTTGCGCTTCCGTGTCACCGACCGGCCGGGCATCATCGCCGCTCTGGCGGGCATCCTGGCGGAAAAGAAGATCAGCCTGGACGCAGTGTTGCAATTGCCTTGTGAAACCAAGGAGAATCTGCCCTTTGTCATCACCGTAGAGCCGGCGGCGGAGCAGGACATCCGAGATGCCGTCAGCCAAATGGAGAGGCTGGATTTCATGGTGGAGCCGCCGCTCGCGTTACCCATGGAGAGACCGCTGTAAGGAAGCGGGGGTTGGGGCCAAAAAAGAAAAAATGGTTCCAAGTGACCCTCGGTCCAGCTTGTTCCCCGACCGGCATGCTCGGCCGGAACATGGCGCCCAAACGGCCGGATCGCTCTCTGCCTTGCTCCCCAGTTCGGCTTTTGGCCGATCCGGTTCAACGCTCAGCAGCGCGATGCTCGCGCTGTCTGGGTGGAGTCGGCTGCTCGGAACGACCTTTCGCTCGCCCGCAGCGACTGCTCCCTTTTCGGAAGCCCCCGCAGCGGGGTCACCGTTCCCGGTCTATCCCTTCGCTGCCACTCCGGCCTTCCGCTTGGTCCGTTCGGTTCCGGACTCGCCTCCTCGGATCCGTCTCCGGTATCCGGGGAGGGTCAGCGTCCGTCACCCGTTTCCAAGCTTCCAACCGGATTCCTCTCCCCTACGAACGGCATTCGCTCCCCTTCGGGCCTTTCGGCCCTCCGGATCAAAGCACCCTGCCGCCGCCGGTTTGAGGGACTCACCTTTGCGGTCAGCCCGATCTCCCTTCGCTCCCCGGCTGCCACCTCCCTTATTAGTTATGGTGGCCTCCGGATCACCGTTCCGGGTCCGCTACCTTCCGCCAGGCTCGCTGTTCCTCGAACCTCTTGGAACCAACTTCATGATGCAACAATCCCGAAACCCAGTCAAACAAAAAACGCATTTTCGCGGGAGTTTTCCTGCAACTTTATTTCATTTGTAATCAAATGTTTACAAAGTGCGAGGCGTGAATTTCCTGTGAAAAAAACAGCCGCTGAGTGAAATGTTTCATCGCTCCAACTTCAAAATCATTCCCGAGTCGGTGGCCGCCCACAGATGTTCGGGCCCGGCCGAAGCCAGCACCACCCGGCGCGCCGTAGCCCGGTAGTCGACATCCGTCTCCCGCCACCGTTTCAGGTCGTCGCTGACCAGAAACCTCACTTTTCCCGGCACCGGCACGTTGGGCAGGCGTCCGGGCGGCTCCACAGCCGCCAGCCATCCGGAACCCCTTGGAAAAACAAGGACATCCGTCACATTGCGGTCCTGCCGCCGGAAAGCCGTTTCGCTCCTGCCGGTGCGCAGATCGATGGCGTGCACCTCCGAAGGCAACCAGAAACCCTCGCCGAACTCCACCAGCGCCATGCTGCGTCCCTCGGTGACCAGGCTGAGCCGGGTGATAGCGCCGAAAATGCTCGTCGAGTCGGTTCGCCAAGTCGCCCCACCGTCTGAGGTTTGCAGGACGACCACCAAGTTGGGCCGCTGCCGGATGCGGGACTGCTCCGGGTCCACCCATGAAGGCTCAGCCGGCTCAACCCGCCGCGGCGGGCGGCTGACTCCCGCGATCATGCCCACTTGGGGCGAAGCAAAACCTAAGGCAAGAAAGGTTGTGTATTGGGGCGTTCCCGGAGCGCCGGCGGCGGCTGCGACTTTGGTCCACTTCCTGCCCCCGTCGGCTGTTTCATAAACCGCTTTGGATGCCCCAGCGGCGAACCCGCGCGACTCGCTGAGGAAGGCAGCGCAGGTTAGCCCTCGTAAAGCCGCCAGCTTACTCCAACTGCGGCCGGACTCGGCCGACTTCCAGACGCCGCGATCCGTAACCAGCCAAATGTTGCGTTCATCCAGCGCGAACAGGCAAACCGGATGCTCCCGCAGGCTCACGAATTCCCATTTCTGACCGCCATCGGCGGTTACCAGAGCCGCCGGTTTCAGCTTGCCGCGTTCTTCGAGCACCCCTACGGCGACTCCCCGCAGCGGCGACGCAAACTTCAAGTCTCGAATGTGAAAGGACGAATCGGTGCGGTCGTAATCATACTGGACCCGCCATTTTTCCCGCCCTGAGGGCGGCGAGGGCTCCGGCGTCAAAGCGATTTTGCCCTTCAGCGGAGCCGGCGGCGCCTTCTGAGCCCAGGCTGCGGCGGCGCCCGCCAGCGCCATCGCCATACGCCGCCTGGTCATAAGCGTCACTCGCCCGCGCCTGGAACCGACGACAAAACCAGCTCCACATGGTTCGCCGCTTCTACCGCGGCGGGGTCCATGCGCGCCAGCACCAGAATGCAACCCATCTGCTCGCCAACCGTGGTGAGCAGCTCCATTTCGCCGCCGGTGTGCTGATGAGGCGTCCGGTGCTGCACGTTGATCACTCCCACCACCCGGTTGCGCGCGATCACCGGGGCGGAAAGAAACGCCTCGTAGGTGTCTTCCGGCAACTCGCTGAAAGACTTGAAGCGGGGGTCCTTGTAGGCTTCGCGGCTGATGGCGAGCAAGCGCCGCTCGCGCGCCACCCACCCCGTCAGCCCTTCGTTCAGGCTCAGCCTCACCTTGCCGATCAGCGACGGGTGGGGAGTGTTGGAAGCGCACAGAACCAGCTCGTCGCCGTCGATCAAATACAGCAGGCAGGAGTCGCAGTTCATGAAGTCGACAACAAGGTTGACTGTGCCCTGCAACACTTCTTGCAGGCTCATCTCGCGCACCATGAAGCGGCTCACCGCCTGAAAAAGGCGCAACTGCTGCTCCATCCGGGCCAATTGCGCCTCGAGCTCTTTCACCTTACCCACGCCCCCATTATCCCATCCGGGCGCCCTTTACCGGCGTCTGCTCCAGCGATACAATTCCTGTATCCCCAAAAGACGGGGGCAATGCTTCGAATACGAGGGAGAATGTCTCATGCGTCGAAACGCCATGGGCCGCATCACGCGGGTGCTAGGTCTTGGTTCCCTATTCGCCGGTCTGCTCGGAGCCCAGGGCAATGTAACCATCTTCGGAACGGTCACCGACCCGACCGGCGGCGCCATACCGGGCGTCAAGATCACGGCGACGAATAAAGATACCGGGATTTCGCGAGAAACGTCCACCGGTCCGACGGGCGATTATGTGCTTTCCCAGCTCGCCATCGGGACCTACACGGTGAAAGCCGAGGCTGCGGGTTTCAAAACTTTTGTACAGGACAACATTCAAACCCAGGTGGATGAGAACCGCCGGGTGAACATCACCATGGCGGTGGGCGCGGTGTCGGACTCCATCACGGTGGAAGCGGAAGCCGTTCAGGTGGAGACGCGGTCGGGATCCTTGAAGCAGGTAATCGATTCGGCGCGCATCGTCGAGCTTCCCTTAAACGGGCGAAACCCGCTCCAGTTGCAATATCTCGTAGCCGGCTCCGGCGGAGTGGTTGGCGCCGGGCAGGAGCAGAACGACTCGGTCTCCATCAACGGTTCCCGCCCCAACACGAATAACTACACGCTGGACGGCGCCGACAACCACGATCCTTACTTCAATACGCCGTCCGTGTTTCCCAACCCGGACGCGCTCGAGGAATTCAGCCTTCAAACCAGCGCCTATTCGGCCGACCGCGGGCGCAATGCGGGCGCCATCATGAATGCCGTCACCCGCTCGGGCACCAACACGCTCCACGGCACGCTTTTCGAGTTTGTGCGGAACGAGAAGTTCAACGCCCGCAACTTCTTTGCAAACTCCGTACCGCCTTTTAAGCGCAACCAGTTCGGGGGCACGCTGGGCGGACCCATCCGCCGAGACAAGTCGTTTTTCTTCGGCTCCGTGCAGCGCACCACCGAACGGAGCACTCCGGGCGTGCTGAACCCCACCGTGCTGACAGCGGAGCAACGAAAGGGCGACTGGTCCACATCCGGTTTGCGAACGCCCCTCCGGGATCCTCTGGGCGGCAATTTCCCCAACAACGTCATTCCGGCCTCCCGTTTGAGCCAGCCGGCGCAAAAATTCTTGGATGCGTTCGTGCCGCTGCCGAACCGTCCGCCCAATCAGTATTCTTTCGCCAGCCAGGAAAAGATCAATGACACGCAAGTGGTGGTGAAGCTGGACCACTTGGCCAGGACGGCTCACCGGCTCTCCGGACGGATGCTGTACAACACCAACGATAACTATCAAGCCGCTAACAACGTGACCTTGCCCGGCTTTCTGGCGCTGATCCAATACCGGAACTGGAGCGCCGCCTCCACCCACACCTGGATCGTATCGCCGCGGGTGATCAACACGTTCACTTTCGGGTATCAGCAGATTGACCGGGATCAGGTGCCCATTGTTCCGGGCAACAAAGGCTGGCACGATTTCGGGGCGGGTTTTGTGCGGGCCTGGCCGGACGACCCCCTGGTGGGTTGGGACACCAACATCGCCGGGTACTTCCGGCCCCAGTCGCGCTATCCGCTGCATCACTACCGCAAAAACTTCCAGTTTTCCGAGGCTTTGAGCTGGAACCTGGGCGCGCACTATCTCCGCGTGGGCGCCGATGTCCGCCGGAACGTCCTGCGGCTCCAGGAAAACTTCCAGACCGACCCGGGGGTAACCTTCCAGGCGACCTTCACGGGCAACGCAGCCGCCGATTTGTTGCTTGGCCGTCCGACCAACTTCACGCAGATCGCGCCGGATTCAAACCGGCCCCGCACGACCGAAATCGCTGCTTATATTCAGGACGACTGGAAAGCGACGCGCCGCTTGACGCTCAACCTGGGCCTGCGGTGGGATCCCTTCTTCCCGTTTTCGGATCCCGACAACCGGTTCGCGCAAGTGCGCTTTGGCCAGCAGTCCACTATTTTCCCCCAGGCGCCGCTGGGATATGTATTCCCAGGCGACAAAGGGGTTCCTGCCGCCACCTACAACAACCAGTGGAACGACTGGGGGCCGCGGTTTGGGTTCGCCTTTGATCCTACCGGTAAGGGGAAGACGAGCATCCGGGGCGGCTATGGCATCTTCTACTCCCAGATCCGGCAACAGGCCAACAATCAGATTTCCAACAATCAGCCTTTCTCCATCAAGCTCACGGTGCAGAACCCGTCCGGAGGTCTGGAAAGGCCGTACGCCGACACGGGCAACCCATTCCCGTTCTATGCGCCGCGCACGCCCCAAGAGATCGCGGCCTATAAGTTCTTGCTGCCCCTGAATGTCACCCAATGGAATCCGGACATGCGCAACGCCATCTCCCAACAGTGGAATTTCACTCTCCAACGGGAGATCAAGGGCTGGGTGGGCACGGCCGCCTATGTGGGCTCGAAGGGCAATCACCTGTTCGTCCAGAATGAGCTCAATCCAGCGGTGTACGGCGCCCCCGGCAGGACCGTCGATGCCCGGCGCATATACTATCCGACGTTCACCTCGATTACCGACTATTCGGCGACCGGGAATTCCACCTACCACTCCCTGCAACTCACCGCCAACCGGCGCATGTCGCGAGGGCTTACGGCGCTCATTAACTACACTTGGAGCAAATTCCTGGATACCGGCTCCGGCGATGGCGCCGCACCTCAGAATCCCTTTGACCGGGATGCCGAGAAAGGTCCTTCCAATCACGATATCCCGCACCGCTTGGTGAGCTCGTTGATTTACAATCTCCCCGCCCTGAAAGGGAGCTCCCGCTGGGTGCGGGAAGCTTTGGGCGGCTGGGAGATCAACGGAATCATTACGCTCAACAGCGCCACTCCGTTCACCGTCACTTCCGGGCGCGATAACTCCGGAACGGCGGTGAACAATGACCGTCCCAACGTGGTGGGCGACTGGCGTTTGCCCGGCGGCCGCTCGAAGGCCGAAAAGATCCAGCAGTACTTTAACATCGCCGCTTTCGCCCAGAACCCGCCGGGCACGTTCGGAAATGCCGGCCGCAATATCCTTCGTGGCCCGTTCCGCCACAACTTCGATATCGGCGCGATTAAGAATTTCGGAATTCGCGAGGGGCATCGCCTTCAGTTCCGGTCGGAGTTTTTCAACCTTCTGAACCACGCCAATTTGGGCAACCCGAACGGAAACGCTTCCAACGTCAATTTCGGCCGCATCCTCAGCGCCGGCAGCCCGCGCGTAATCCAACTCGCGCTAAAGTATGTGTTTTGATGGCACAGACGAGACATCAACCCATGGGGCGGAGGGATTTCCTCCGCTATGCCGCCACCGCCGCGTTTGCGGCCGGCCACAGGGCATTTGCGGCGCCGCCGCGACCCAACATCGTTATCTTTTACGCTGACGACTTGGGCTATGGCGACACCAGTTGCTACGGAGCGCAGCGCGTCCGTACGCCCAACATCGACCGGCTGGCCCAGCGCGGCGTCCGGTTCACCGACGCGCACACCAGCGCCGCCACCTGCACGCCGTCCCGGTATTCTCTGCTGACGGGCGAGTATTCCTTCCGCATGCAAGGCGCCCGGGTGCTGCCCGGCGATGCGCCGGCGCTCATACGGCCCGGAACCGTCACCGTCGCTTCCATGTTGAAAGAGCGCGGCTATAAGACCGCCGTCATCGGCAAGTGGCATCTGGGACTCGGCGACGGCAACGTGGATTGGAATGCCGAAATCAAGCCGGGCCCGCTCGAGATCGGCTTCGACGAAAGCTTCATCATTCCCGCCACAGGCGACCGCGTGCCTTGCGTCTATGTGGAGAATCACCGCGTTTACAAACTGGACCCCAAAGATCCCATCAAAGTCAGCTACAAGGGGCCCCTCGACGACCAGCCCACGGGCAAGACGCACCCGCACTTGCTCAAGATGAAGTTCAGCCACGGTCATGACATGACCATCGTCAACGGCATCAGCCGCATCGGCTATATGAGCGGCGGCAAGGCGGCGCTCTGGGACGACGAGACGATGGCCGACACGCTGGTCTCGCGCGCCGATGCCTTCATCGCCCGCAACGCCAAGCAGCCGTTCTTTCTTTATTTCTCCACGCACGACATCCACGTTCCGCGCGTGCCCAACCCGCGCTTCAGCAAAGCCACGCCGATGGGCCCGCGTGGCAATGTCATCGCCCAACTGGATTGGTGCGTCGGTAAGATCGTCGAATCCCTGGAAAAGCGCGGGTTGTTGAAAGACACCCTGATCGTGTTTTCCAGCGACAACGGCGCGGTGGTGGACGACGGATACCAGGATGAGGCGGTGGAAAAGCTCGGCTCGCACCGCCCCAACGGACCGCTGCGCGGCGGCAAGTACTCCAACTTCGAAGGCGGCACGCGCGTGCCCTTCATCGTGCACTGGCCCGCCCGGGTGAAACCCGGCGTCTCCGATGCCCTGATTTCGCAGGTCGATTTGCTTCGTTCTCTGGCCCAGTTGACCGGCGCCGATTTGCCCCCCGGCGCGGCCCCGGACAGCGAAAACCTGTTGCCGGCGCTGCTTGGGGAAAGCAAGAAGGGGCGGCGATGGTTGGTCGAGCAAGCTAGCCTGCTGTCGCTCCGCGACGGCGCCTGGAAATATATACCGCCCAGCAAAGGTCCAAAGGTGAACAAGAACACCAATACCGAAATGGGCAACGACCCCGAACCCCAGCTTTATGACCTTTCGACCGATCTCGGCGAAACCAAGAACCTCGCCGCCCAGCAGCCCGCACGGGTGAAGCAGATGGCCGAAATGCTGGAGAAGATCCGCTCCGCGCCGGTGCGCTCGCTTTAAGCGGCAGGCTGGAAGATTAGCGCCCGCCTCGTTTCTGTCCAAAGTGGCGGCCCTCCGGCCGAGTCGTGTAAAATAGTGGCTTGTGGCTTCCGGCCGCGCGCCGCTGTGGGTGTGCGCCTGCCCGAGTAAGTTCCCGAAATAGCAACGAAAGAGGATTCCCATGTACGCTGTGATTGAGACCGGCGGGAAACAGTATCGTGTGTCGCCCGGCGACACCATCGAAGTGGAAAAGTTGCCGGCTGAAGCCGGGGCGGATGTAGAACTGGGCCGGGTGCTGGCGGTTTATAACGACGACCACCGGCTACTGACCGGTCCGGAAGTGGCGTCGGCGAAAGTGACGGCCACGCTCGAAGAGCAAGGCCGGGCCGAAAAAGTCATCGTGTTTAAATTCAAGCGCAAGAAACAGTACAAGCGCACCATCGGCCACCGGCAGTATTTCAGCCGCCTGAGAATCAAGGAGATCATTGTTTAGGGGAGAACGGTATGGCGCATAAAAAAGGTCTCGGCAGTTCCAAGAATGGGCGCGACTCGAACGCGCAGCGGCTGGGCATCAAGGTCTTCAGCGGCCAGCTCGTCACCGGCGGTTCGATCATCGTGCGGCAGCGCGGCACCCGCGTGAAACCCGGCGAGAATGTGGGCATCGGCAAGGACGACACGCTCTATGCCCGTATCCCCGGAATTGTCGAATTCCGCGACCGCGGGCGCTTCGGCAAGTTCGTCAGCGTCAGACCGGCTGAACAGCAAGCCTAGAAGATTGCAGGAAACCCGGAGGTCTGCCGCTCCTTTTACGGTAAGACGCAACTCGCGAGGCTTCGATTTCCCATAGCCGCCGGCGCTCCCACCGGCGGCTTTTGTTTTGCGTGGAGTTCCAGTGTTTATCGACGAAGTTCGCATCTTTGTCAAAGCGGGCGACGGCGGCGACGGCTGCACCGCCTTCCGGAGGGAGAAGTACGTCCCTCGGGGCGGTCCCTCCGGAGGCGACGGCGGGCGCGGCGGCGATGTCTGGATTTACGCCAGCCAACACTACAACACCCTCTTGCACTACCGCTTCAACCCCGAACATAAAGCCGAACGCGGACGCCACGGCGAGGGCAGCAACCGCACCGGACGCGACGGCGCTTCCATCGAACTACCCGTGCCGGTGGGCACCGTCATCTACGACGACGACACCGGCGAACTGCTGTACGACCTCACCAAGCCTGGCGAACGCGTGCTGGTCGCCAAAGGAGGGCGCGGCGGCCGCGGCAACGCCCACTTCGCTACTTCCACCCACCAGGCCCCTACCGAACACGAGCCGGGACGCCCGGGCGAGGAACGGCGCCTGCGGCTCGAACTCAAGCTTCTGGCCGACGTCGGCTTGGTCGGTTTCCCAAACGCCGGCAAGTCCACGCTCATTTCCCGGGTGTCGGCTGCCCGCCCGAAAATCGCCGACTACCCGTTTACCACGCTCGAACCCCATCTCGGCGTCGTGCGCCTGGAAGACGGCCGCAGCTTCGTCATGGCCGATATCCCCGGTCTGATCGAGGGCGCGCATCAAGGCCATGGCTTGGGCGTGCAGTTCCTCCGTCACGTCGAGCGCACCCGGCTGCTGGCGCATCTGGTGGACGTATCGGAAATGTCCGGGCGCGACCCGGTCCGCGATTTCGAAATCATCCTGGCCGAATTGGCCAGCTTCAGCAAAGAGCTGGCCAGGAAGCCTATGTTCGTCGTGGCCACCAAAATGGATGTGGCGCAGGCGCCCGAGCGGGTGGAAGCTTTGAAGGCTGCCGCACGCAAGAAACGCCTGCGCTTCTTCCCGATCTCCGCCGTCACCGGCGAAGGCCTCGAGAAACTGATCCGGGCTATGGCCGACAAGATCGCTGCGGGTTACGACTAAGCGGACTGTTTTTTGGTAGAATCCGCATAAGAGTCTGGAGGATCCATGAAAACACTGAACCGAGTTGCCGTGCTCACCTTGTCGCTGATGGTCCTGACTGGGACATTGGCCGCCGCCGACGGGAAATTGATGCACTGCTTTTTCTTCACGCCGGTAGCCGGCGCCACCGACGCCGACTGGCAAGCTTTCTATAAGGCGACCGACGAGTTGCCCAAGAAAATCCCCGGTTTGCTCAACGTGTGGTATGGCAAGCTGGTCCGCCCGATGCAACTGTTCAACGTCGACGCCGAAACGCGCAAGAAGCTTTCCGATGCCACCAACAAAGTGGAAGGACAGGCCACCATCACCCGAGTCCTCCGCCAGCACGGCGTCTGCATGGAGTTCAAGGACCAAGCCGCGCTCAAAGTTTACGCCGATCACCCTGAGCACAAGGCCTGGGAAACCGCCTATTCCAAGGTCCGGATACCCGGCACCACTACGGTCGATTTCGTTTCGCCCAAGTAGACGGCGCTTTGCCCCAGCGGTTCACCCTCGGGTGGGGGGCGCTCCGGGCGGGGGGCGGTCCCCCCGGATCCTGGTACGGGAACTTTTCGGCGGCGATGATATTGCCCAGCGGACCCCACGGGAACACCAACCCGTGAGACGGAATCTTGAGGGACAGGTTCCCGTTGGCCGGCTTGCTGCGCTCGATCGTGCTGTCGATCACCCTTCCCCTTCTTCGGGCGCATTATGACCCGCGGCGCGGCTTCCATCCCAGGCTTCGCACCTCGGCCGCGGTGAGACGCCGCCACTTTCCGATCTCCAGCCCCGCCAAGCCGAGCGGACCAATGCGGATTCGGACCAGCTTCAGAACCTTCGCGCCGACGGCTTCCACCATCCGGCGCACCTGGCGGTTGCGGCCCTCCCGGATCGTGATTTCGAAATGCGTGTATTTTGCCGAATCGCGCACCCGCCTGACTTCAGCCGGCAGCGTCGCTCCGTCTTTCAGCAACACCCCCCGCCGGAGCTGTTCCAGTTGCTCGTCGCTCAGCAAGCAGGAGGCTTTCACCAGATAGGTCTTGGGTACCTTGAAATCGGGGTTCGTAATGCGTTCGGCAAACTGGGTGTCGTTGGTCAACAGCAGCAGACCGCTCGTGTCCTGATCGAGCCTCCCCACCGGCACGACCCACTGCTCCAGCCCGTCCAGCAGGTCGTACACCGTCGGACGCCCTTTCGGGTCCCGCCACGTGGTCAGATAGCCCTTAGGCTTATACAGGGCGATGTAGCAGCCCGCGCCTCCACGAACCGGCTTTCCGTCCAGCGCCACCCGGTCACGCTCCAGATCCACCCAGTGATCGGGCGAGCGGATGACCTTGCCGTTGACTTTCACCCGCCCGGCTTCAATCCATTGGCGCGCGTCGGTGCGCGATCCTAGCCCCGCCTTCGACAGGACGCGGTCCAACGTCTTGAGGGGTCGTTTCAAAAAGGCATCTTAGCAGAGGATTTCTGTATATAATATAGCCATCATGACTCGACGAACTCTCCTTGCCCTCGGGGCGGCTCTGCCCTGTTTGGGCGCTCAACCGGCGCGCAGCCGCAAAACCGAGGTCTCTATCCGAGGCGACCAGTTTTTCCTCAATGGGAAACCTACCTATCCGGGCAGGACATACCAAGGCAAAAAGATCGAGGGCTTGTTGTTGAACTCCCGCATGGTGCAGGGCATCTTCGACGACGCCAACCCCGAGACTCGCCAGAGATGGGCGTATCCGGATACCGGACGCTGGGATCCGGAGCGTAACACGCGCGAGTTCATCGCCGCCATGCCTTCCTGGCGCGACCACGGCGTGCTGTGCTTTACCATCAACCTCCAGGGCGGCAGCCCGGAAGGCTATTCGAAAGCGCAGCCCTGGGACAACACGGCGTTGGATGCCGAGGGCGGCCTGAAGAAGCCTTACATGGACCGCTTGGCGCGCATCCTGGACCGCGCGGACGAACTCGGCATGGTGCCCATCGTGGGCGTGTTCTACTTCGGTCAGGACCAGCGGGTCAAGGACGAAGAAGCGGTCAAGCGCGGTCTCACCAACGCGGTGAACTGGATCCTCGATCGCGGATACCGAAACGTCCTGCTCGAAGTCAACAACGAAACCAACGTCCGCGCTTACGACCACGACATCCTAAAGCCGGACCGCGTGCACGAACTGATCGAACTGGCCAAAAGCATCCAGCGCGGCGGTCGGCGCCTGTTGGTGGGCACAAGCTACGGCGGCGGCGCGGTGCCCAGGCCCAACGTCGTCAAATCCTCCGACTTCCTTCTCATGCACGGCAACGGCGTCAAGGATCCCAACCGGATCGCGGAAATGGTGCGCCAGGCGCGCAACGTCGAGGGCTACCGGCCCATGCCCATCCTCTTTAACGAAGACGACCACTTCGATTTCGACAAACCCTGGAACAACATGCTGGCGGCCATCAGCGAGTACGCCTCCTGGGGCTACTTCGACCCGGGCCGGAGCAATTACATCGATGGCTTTCAGTGCCCTCCCGTGAACTGGAGCATCAACACCGAGCTCAAGAAAGGCTTTTTCGGGCTGGCCAAACGTATTACCGGCTACTGAAGCCGGCTCATCGCTAGCTCGCCGGTTGAAACGGCTCGTCGGCGCTGCCGCCGTAAATGGACGGCACCTTCGCGCCCGCCAGGCGCAGGTACACCGAAAATTGTCCGCGGTGGTGGATGGAATGGTTGTTGAGCAGAGACAAGTACGCCACCGCCGGCAGGTTCAGCATCCCATAGAAATCGATGGGCTGAACCAGCTTCTCCCCGGAAAGAGCCTTCACCTTGGCCAACTGCGCGGCGTACTCGGCGCCGTACCAGTCCAGGATCTTGGCGAACGAGTCCATCCCGGCAGGGCGCGTTCCTTCCTCGGCGGCGAACTTACCCTCGGCGATGCCGTCGAGAAACCACACTTCCGAAGAGGCGATGTGCCAGGCCAAATCGATGGCGCTCATCGACTTTTCGTGCGGCTTCAGCGCCGTTTTGTCCTCCGGCATGGCGCCGATGACTTTCTTGGTGATGGCATGCTCCATCTCCAGACCGCTCAGGAACATTCCAAGTGCGAATTGGGCTTGATCAGGTGTCATCCCGTTGCATTCCCTCCTCCAGCCAGGGTAGCAGATCCAACCCCCCGGCCTGTGGCATAATACCCTTTGGTCTTGAAGGTAACAGGAATGTAATCCCTAACGGAGTTGATGATCCGGCAACCGATGCGACCTCATTGCCGCAGTTCCTACGCCGCGTTGACGCTCCTGGCCGCAGTTGGGCTTGCCGGGTGCGCAACTCCCAAGGCGGAAGTTTTCCGCCGCTCTTTCCTGCCCCCTCCCCCGGCGGCGCCCGCCCCCGCGTGGATCGCCGAGCCTCCCGAGCTGTCTCCCCCCAGCTTGCTGGAACAGGAAGAGCCGCTCATCCTGGCCGGTCTGCGCATGGACGTCCCCCCCCGTCCCACACGTTATGACAGCCGTCTGCGCCGGGCTGAAGAGCGCTTCCAGGCGGGCAAGCGCCTTTATCTGGCAGGCGACCGGGATGGCGCCCGCCGCGCCTTTGACGAAGCCGTGGACCTGCTGCTCGCCGGCCCGGAATCCATCACCGGACGCCTGCGGCTGGACAAACGCTTCGAAGACCTTATCGACGAGATCTACCGCTACGACATCGAGGGTCTGGGCGCCGGCGACGGCAGCCAGCAGGCGGTTTTTGATAAGGCGCCGATCGATGAGCTGATCGAAATGACCTTTCCCATCGATCCGAAGCTGAAAAACAAACTCTTCGAGCAGTTGGCCGCCACCACGTCTCAGCTTCCGTTGACGGTCAATGATGAAGTCCTGCGCTACGTCAATTATTTCTCCTCCGAACGGGGCCGTAGGGTCCTGCTTTATGGATTGCGCCGGGCGGGCCGCTACAAGCCCATGATCCAGCGCATTTTGGACGAAGAGGGCGTTCCCCAGGAACTGATTTATTTGGCCCAAGCCGAGTCCGGCTTCATGCCCCGCGCGGTTTCCCGCAGGAAGGCCACCGGCATGTGGCAGTTCGTCCAGTTCCGCGGCAGGGAATACGGTCTGAACCAGACCCCGTATGTGGACGACCGTTTGGACCCCGAGAAGTCCACCCGTGCGGCTGCCCGCCACCTGCGAGATCTCTACCAGCAGATGGGTGATTGGTACCTGGCCCTGGCGGCTTATAACTGTGGTCCGAACTGCGTCGACCGCGCCGTGCAGCGGACCGGCTACGCGGATTTCTGGGAACTTCGGGCGCGCAATGTGCTGCCGCTGGAAACCGCCAATTACGTTCCCATCATCTTGGCCATGACCATCATGGGCAAGAACCTCAAGGAATACGGGATCGAAGAACTCGACGCCGACCCGCCGCTGGAATACGAGACCATCCAGTTGCCCACCAACACCAACCTCGACCTGCTGGCGGCAGCCGTGGACCGGCCGGTTTCTGAGATTCGGGAATTGAATCCCGCCTTGCTAAAGAATATCGCCCCGGCAGGTTACGACATCCATTTGCCCAAAGGAACCGCCGCCGTCGCATTAGCGGCTCTCGATTTGGTTCCCCCCGAGAAGCGCGAAACCTGGCGGCTGCACCGCGCCCAGCCGGGCGATACCGTAGCGCTCCTGGCGCGACGCTACGGCGCCACCCAGGCGGCGATAACGGCCGCCAACGGCCCCCGCCTGAGCGAACCGGAGCCGGGTGACCTGGTGGTGATCCCCGCCGCACCCAAGCCGGCGGTCGTGGCTCGCAAGGCGCCGGTCAAGAAGGCGGTTTCGGCCGGCAAACCGCAAGCGCCGGCGGCTCGCGGCGCCTCGGCATCGAAGAAAACCGCAGCCCCGGCTTCCGGGAAGAAGCAGGCTTCCAAGAACGCTCCCTACCGGACAGCGTCCATACCGGGCAAAAAAACCACGCTGGCGCGTTAGCCGCGCAACTTTTCTTCGCGCGCCTCTTGCCTTCGTAAAAAAAAGCGATATTCTAAATCTTGACCAAGCCCTCGCAGGAGGCTTTCGGGAATGGATGATGCTCATCTCTTTGCGCCCGGTGACGAACTCGATGAGTTTGACGACGAGGCCGTGAGCTTGGACGCGGAACTGGTTGAATACGAGGATGACGATATGGACGAAGAGCAATTGAGCAAGCAAGAACAAGAAGCAGCGCCACCCGCAACGGAACCGGCCGCCCCGGCGCCGGCGCCTACTCCGGCGCCCGCCGAGACTGCGGCGGTGGAAACCCCGCCCCCACCCAAACCTGCCGTAAAGAAGAAGGCAGCCAAAAAACCCGCCAAGAAGGCGGCAGCCAAAAAGGCGGCAGTGAAGGCTGCTCCCAAGAAGGCAGCCAAAAAGGCGGCAGCCAAGAAGGCGGTGAAAAAGGCGGCCAAAAAGGCAGCCCCAAAGAAGGCAGCCAAGAAGGCGGCGCCGAAAAAGGCGGCCAAGAAAGCGGCTAAGAAGAGCCGGAAGTAAAGGGCCGGCGGATCGGCGCCTCTCAGGCTGGTCAATCGGCGGCGCCTATGGCTGCCGGTTGACCGCCTGACGGCAGCGCTCGAATAGCTCCAGGAGGGATTCGGCGTACTCTTCGGCCGTCCGTGTGCCCTTAGCGCCAAAACCCGCCTGCGCTGGACCCTTACCGTAACCCGTGGTCACGGCGATGAACTTCATCAGTTCCAGAGCGATTTCGTCCTTACTTTTCGCGGCCGGCTTCTCTTGCGTGGCTTCTTCAGGCATCGGGTGAACCTTTCCGAAAAATTGTGCTAAACCTCTAGTGTAGTTGATCGAATGCGTGTTTCATCCTGTTCCGCATGGCGCTCCAGGCTCTCCGTGTAATTCGCAAGATGCGCGGGGGCGCACAGGCGCACCTCATGCAGGCCAGCGACGGCCGCTATTACGTGGTCAAGTTCCGCAACAACCCCCAGCACAGGCGCATCCTGATCAACGAGCTGGTCGCGTCCGTCTTTCTGGACTACTTGCGGATCGCCGCCGCACCCTGGCAGCTCATCCATATCAGCCGGGACTTCCTGGAGGAGAACCCCGATGTCTGCATCCAGCTCGGCTCCCGCCGGATTCCGGTCCCCGAAGGATGGCATTTCGGCTCCGCCTATCCCGGAGACCCGTCCAAACTCACGGTCTATGACTTCCTGCCCGACGCCTTGTTGCGCAAGGTCGAAAACCTCCGCGATTACCTTGGGATGCTGGCCTTCGACAAGTGGGTGGCCAACGGGGACGCCAGGCAGTCAGTGTTCTTTCGCGCCCGCATCAGCGATTGGTTGCGCGGCCAAGCCGAGGCCCGCGTCGGCTTTGTGGCCCTCATGATCGACCACGGCTACTGTTTCAATGGGCCCAATTGGGAGCTCTCCGACGCCCCCTTGCAGGGCCTCTATTTCCGCCCTGTGGTCTATGAGCCCGTCCGGTCCTTGGACGATTTCGAGCCTTGGCTCAGCCAGATCGCCGCCTTCCCCGAAAGTCTGCTCGACGACGTTTGTAAAAGAATCCCGGAACAGTGGCTGGAAAGCGACCGCGAAGCGCTGGAAGCCCTGCTGGAGCAATTGATGCGGCGTCGCAAGCGAATCCCCGCTCTGCTCGAACAATGCCGCGATGCCCGCGGCGCGTTCTTCCCCAACTGGCGCTGAGCCGGCGCCGTCGCGTCTAGAATGGATAGAGTGATTCACTCTTTGATCCTTCACAATGACGATCTGTGCGACGCCCACGAGCCCCGCCTGGCCCCCGGTCAGGTGGGGGCGCTTGCCGGCTGGGGCGTCTTCAGCACCATCCGAGTGATCGGCGGCGTCCCCTTCGCCTACGAGCTGCACTTTGACCGGATGCGCCGCGACGCCGCCATTCTGAGGGTGCCTTTCCCAGACGATCCGGACTACATCCGGAGCCGCCTGCTCAGGCTGATCGAGGCCAACGGCGCCCAGGATTCCACCCTCCGCGTGGCGGTCATCCGCAACCGGGGCGGTTTCTGGCAGGGTCCGGATATCGTGCGGCCGTTCGACTTGGTGGCTCTTACTGCACCTGTCCATGATTGGGGCGGCAGCGCACGGCTCACGGTGGTCCCCAACGGCCGCCACGCCGCCAGCCCCTTTGCGGGCGTAAAGGTCTTGTCCTGGTGCCAGAATCTGGCCTTATACGAGCAGGCGCACGAGCGGGGCTTCGACGAGACGGTGCTGCTCAACGAGCGCGGCGAAGTGAGCGAGTGCACCTCGGCCAATATCTTCGCTTCCTTCGGGCGCGAGGTCTGGACGCCCCCGCTCGACTCCGGTTGCCTGCCCGGCGTCACCCGCGAGATCGTGCTGCATCTCCTGAAAGTTCCCGGCGTTCAGGTGCTCGAGAAGGCGATGAAACTCGCCGATTTGGAAGCCGCCGATGAGGTTTTCATCAGCTCCACCACCCGCCGCTTGCTCCCGGTTTCCGAAATCGAAGGGCTCCGCATCCATACACGTTCAGGCCCCCGCCTGGAGCTGGATGCCGCCTTCGCCCGCTATGTCGAGGAATACGTCGCCGCGCGGCGGGCCTAAGTCTGTCACTTTTTGGGCTGCGCGGCCGGTTTCTCCTCGGCGGTGACCGCGCCCACCGCCGTTTTCCGTGGTTTTCGAGCTTGCGTCTCGGCCCACGCTTTGCGCACTGGCTCGGGGAAGCCCGCCAGAAGGCGCTCGACCCGCGCTCGCAGGTCTTTGACCACTTCGGGATTCTCAGGTGCTACGTCGTAACTTTCGTCCGGGTCCCGCGCCAGGTCGTACAGTTCCGGCGCCGGCAGCGGCAGGTTGAGGCGTCCTCCCGCGGGAGCGGGGCTGTAAGTCACGCTATTGTACCGGGCCAAGTGCAGCTTCCATCTTCCGCGGCGTGCGCACTGAATGTGCCACCCGTCGAAATACAGCAACGCTTCCCGCTCGATTTCCGGCTTTTGCCCGGACAGCATGGGCCAGATGTCGATGCCATCCAGCGGATTTGCGGGCGCCGGCGCGCCAGCCATATGGATCACCGTAGGAAAGACATCCATCAGGGATGCCACCCCATGACAGACCTTGCCCGCCGGAATCCTGCCGGGAAAACGCGCGATGAAAGGCGTGCGTACGCCCCCTTCCCAGGTCATTCCCTTCCGCCCCCGCAAGCGCCCGGGGCTGCCCTGATACCAAGGTCCGTTGTCGGAGGCGAACATCACCAGAGTATTGTTTTCCAAACCCAGCTTGCGCAGCGTGCTCAACACCTCCCCCACGCTCCAGTCGATTTCTTCCACCACGTCTCCATATAAGCCTTGCGGCGACCGTCCCCGGAAGCGCTGCCCCGCTCCTAGTGGAATGTGGGGCATGGTATGCGCAAGATACAAGAAGAACGGCGAGTCCTTCGCGCGCTCGATGAATTTCACCGCTTCTTCGGTGTACTGGCCGGTAATGCGGTTCATATCGGCTCGCGGCTCGAAGGTTTCCGTGTTTCTCAACAGCACGGGCGGTTCCATGTCGTTTGAGTAGGGAATCCCGAAGTATTCGTCGAAGCCCCGGCTGGTAGGAAGAAAAGGCGGAAGATGGCCCAAGTGCCATTTGCCCACGCACATGGTTCGGTAGCCTTTGGTTTTCAACGCCTGCGCGAGGGTGGTCTCTGAATCGGGCAGTCCCTCGTTGTCCTTCGGGAACAATACCCTGGGAACGCCCACCCGGGTGGGGTAGCGGCCGGTGAGCAGCGCCGCCCGGGACGGCGAACAAACCGGATTCGCGGTCAGAAAATTCGTGAAACGCATGCCGTCGGCCGCCATGCGGTCCAAATTGGGCGTCCGGATGGTGGAGCCGTAAACGCCCACATCCCCGTATCCCAGGTCGTCGCACAGAATCATCACAATGTTCGGAGGACGCGTGGCTGCGCCCCGGGCAACCGGCGCCACTGCCGCGCCGGCCGCCGCCCGAAGGAAGTTCCGCCGGTTCAAGTCACTCATTTCTCCATTCTTGCTAAAATCCCACTATGTTCCAAGGTCTTGAGCATACAGCCATCGCTTCTCCCGATCCGGCGCGCCTGGCGCGCTGGTATGTGGAGAACCTGGAGTTCGTCATCAACTACGAGTACGGCGGCAACTACTTCGTTCGGGCCAAGAATGGAACCATGCTGGAGATCATTCCCTCCGAGGGCCCGCGCGGACCGAACGGGTTGAAGGACCCGGGCTTGCGCCATCTGGCCATCGCTGTGGACGATTTCGACCAGGCTGTGGCGCACCTGCGCGCCCGGGGCATCCCTTTCATCAAGGAACCGTTCGAGAATCAAGGCAACCGGCTGGCCTTCTTTGCCGACGCCGATGGCAACTTGCTCCATCTGATCGCACGCCCACAACCGCTTCCGTAACTGGGACGCCATTTGATTCGCCGCACGTTCTCGATTTTCGCTTCCCGCGAGTTTCGTTTGATCTGGTGCGGGGCTTGTATTTCCAGCATCGGCACCTGGATGCAGAAGCTGGCTCAAAGCTGGCTGGTGCTGGAGATTTCCAAGAACCCTTTCCTGCTGGGTTTGGATGCCTTCCTGGGCGAAATTCCCATCTTCTTGTTTTCCCTGGTGGGCGGCGTGGTGGCGGACCGCCGCGACCGGCGCATCATTCTGGTGGCTTCGCAACTGGCGCAGATGGCCTGCGCTTTTCTGCTGGCCGGACTCTTCGCTTTCGGCGTCGTTCGCATCTGGCATATCCTGGCGCTCTCGTTTGTGGTCGGCTTGGCCCAGGCTTTCGGCGGTCCCGCCTATCAGGCGCTGATCCCCACGCTCGTGCGCCAGGACGACGTGCCCAAGGCCATCGCCTTCAATTCGATTCAATTCAATCTGGCGCGCATCGTCGGACCGATGATCGGCGGTCTGGCGCTCACCAAACTGGGCGCCGCCTGGTGTTTCGGCTTGAACGGCCTTTCCTATCTCGGACCGATTGTCACCCTGTTGCTGATCCGGAGCCGGTTCGTCCCCGCGCCTACGCGGGAGTCGATTGCCGGCAGCTTGCGCAAAGGCCTTGCGTTCATCAACGGACGGGAGGCCATGGTGGCGCTCATCGTGCTCGCCTTCCTGATGACCCTGTTGGGCATTCCGGTCATCGTCTTTCTGCCGGTTTTCGCCCGCGATGTGTTTCGCGGCGGTCCGGACATTTACACCCTCTTGCTGGTGGTTTCCGGCGCCGGTTCGGTGGCTGGGGGACTCGCGGTGGCGGCTTTTAGCCACCATCCCCGCAAGGGAAAGATGACATTGAGCTTGTTGCTCGCCCTGGGCGGAATGATGACCGCTTACGCGCTTTCCACCTACCTGCCGCTGAGCTGCGTGCTGCTGTTTCTGTCCGGCGCGGCGCTCATGGCTGTCTTCTCCATGGTCACTTCGCTGGTGCAACTCATCACCACCGACGACATGCGCGGCAGAGTCATGAGCGTGTATAACGTCGCCTTTCGCGGCGGCATGCCGTTCGGCAGCCTGATGGCCGGGGCGTTGATCAAATGGACCTCCGCGCCCATCGTGGTGGCCGTCGAAGGAGTTCTCCTGGTGGCGCTGGCCCTCTATTTCTTACTGGTGCACCGCAAAGTGGCCTCTCTGTAGAATTGAGATGAGAATGTCGCGATGGTTGATGGCCGTTCCGGCTGTGCTCGTGATGGCGGCTGGAATTCGAGACCTGGAACAGGCGCGGGACCGGCAGGATCGGGTGGCCCTTCAAAAGCTCATTGCCGAACTTCAGGCCGAGGCGGCGCAGGCGCCGTCGAAAGCCGCCCTCCAGTACCGCTATGCCCTCGGCCAGTCCTATCTGGCTGAGGTCGCTCTGGAACTCCGCGACCGCCAGCAGGCTCGCGCCGCCGCCGAAGCCGGCATCGACGCCGCGCGCAAGGCTGTCGCCCTGGCGCCGCGCAATGCCGAATACCGCCGTCTCTTAGGTACCTTGTGCGGACAAGTGATCCCGGCTAGCCCGCTGCTGGCGGTGCGCTACGGCAAATGTGCGCAGGAAGAAGTCAATAAGGCCGTGGAGCTGGATCCCAAGTCGGCCAAAGCCTATCTGGCGCGCGGTGTGGGCAACTACTACCTTCCGCCCCAATTCGGCGGCGGCGTCGATTTGGCCATCCGCGACTTCGAGAAAGCGATACAAATGAACCCCCAACTGGCTGAGGCCTGGATGTGGCTCGGCATCGCGCAACGAAAGGCCGGCAAGATGGCCGAAGCCCGAAAATCCCTGGAGAAAGCCGTCGCGCTGAATCCCGGCCGGGTGTGGGCCAAGCAGCAGCTTGATAAGACGCCCGGCAACTAGATGCGTAAACTGATACCTGCCGCCGCTTATCTGCTTCTGGTCACCCTGCTCGGATTTTTCCTGATGCCGGGACACACCTACCTGCAATCGGACACGCAGATTTATGCGCCCATTCTGGAAAGATTGCACGACCGCACGCTCCTGGCCCGCGATCCGGTGGCCACCCGCCCCCACGTGGCTTTCACCGTTTACGATGAGGTTGCCGTGTTCCTGCGCCGCCTCACCGGGGCGGAGCTGCAAACCGTTCTGGTGGCTCAGCAACTGCTTTACCGGTTTCTGGGAACCCTGGGCGTCTATCTGACGGCTACGGCGGTGGGAATGGCGCCGCCGGCCGCCGTGCTCACTTCGGCCATCTTTGGTTTGGGGGCCACCATCGTCGGACCGGCGGTGCTCACTCTGGAGTACGAACCGGTTCCGCGCGGTTTTGCCATCCTGTTGATTCTTCTCGCCATCGGCCTTGCCGCCCACGGCCGCGATTTCGCCGCGGGCGCAGCCGCCTCTTTAGCCTTCCTGTATCATCCCCCTACCACCGCCCCCTTCTGGGTGGTCTATTTCGCCTTGACCTTGTGGCCCTCGGAAACCAAGACCATGGCCCGCCGCATTACCGGGCTGGCGCCGTTGATGGCCGCCGTGGTGGTTCTTTTCGTCTTCTCGCGGATGCAACCGGGCGCGCCGGGCGCCCAGGATTTCTTCTCCCGAATCTCGCCCGAGCACGAGCAAATCCAGCGC
>Ga0272446_1000767_pt1 | contig 48860 bp, 33 predicted proteins | sample YNPCB0061_FD_194587 | JGI IMG/M metagenome (GOLD analysis project Ga0272446, IMG submission 194587) | Hot spring microbial mat communities from Yellowstone National Park, WY, United States - YNP-CB-006-1 | ecosystem: Environmental > Aquatic > Thermal springs > Hot (42-90C) > Sediment | place...
GCACGGCGAGAGCCAGGAGCAGGGGGGCAAGCATTCGACGCACGGCGACCTCACGAGCAACGTGGAACCAACCCGACCACGATACCACGGAACCGTGCCGGGGAGCAAGCTGAGCTCGGGAGCCCGGTGGGGCAGTGGGGCTTGCCCCATACCCCACTGCCCTGCAACGCCCTACCGCCGCAGCAGCGGCAGCGCCACCTGGACGGCGCCCGAGCCACTCAGGGCGACAGTGCGCTGTTCGCCGCCGTTGCCGGTGACCGTCAGCTGGCCCACCCGTGAGCCGAGCCCGGTCGGGGTAAAGGCAATCGTGAGCGTGCAACTCGCCCCGGGGGCGAGGCTGGCCGGGTAGGCCACCGGGCACGTCCCCCCGACGCGCACAAACTCGCCCTCCAGGCTCACACCGGTCAGCGGCATGGTCGCGCCGCCTGCATTGGCCACAACCACCGTCCGGATGCTGCCTGTCACCCCCACAGGTTGGGTGCCAAAGCTCAACGCATCGGCATTGAGCGCCAGCTCCGCCGGCCCGGTGGCATCCTGGATGATCAGGGTGCGCGTGGTTGGCCCGACCAGTGTGGCGCCGGTCACCTCGCCTAGCGTGATGCTGATCGTCTCACCCGGATCGAGCTCGCTGTCGGCCACGACACTCACACTCAGGTCCGCCCGGCGCTCACCCGGTACGAAGGTGAGCGTCCCGCTGCGCAGCGTATGGTCAGCCGGGCTGGCCGTGCCTGTCACCGTGTAGCGCACGCTGACAACCTGGTTGCTCGCGATGCTCAGCTCAAGCGGGATCGTGGCCGTGCTATTCTCGCTGACCAGCCAGGGGCCATCGGCAAAGCTCAGGTTGCGCACCTGGCGCGCAACCGCCTCGACGGCCGCGCCCGCATTGACAATGCCGGGGCCACAGATGCCGCCGCAGCCGCTCCCGGCGGGGAAGGGCGTCACCGTATCGCGCAGGATCGCCAGGACCTCGTCGCGGCTCAGCCCGGGGTTCACCGAGAGCATCAGGCTGATCGCCCCGGCGACGTGGGGGGTCGCCATGCTGGTGCCCGAGTAGCCAGTGTAGCTGTCACCGGCCGGCGTGGGGACGGTGGTGCCACTGTTGACGGTCGAGACGACAGCGGCGCTACTGTCGCCGCCGGGGGCCGCGAGGCTGATCAGCGGGCCGTAGTTGCTGTAGGCGGCCCGATTGCCGGCCCGTCCGGTCGCTGCGACGACCACCACGCCCTCGCAGTTGGCCGGTGTGGCATTGGATGCCGGCACGCCGGCGTTGCCGGCGGCAACGACGACGATCGCGCCGCTGGCATTCACGGCCGTGATCGCATCACGCAGCGTCGTCGGACAGGAGGTGGCGCCGGCGCCGAGGCTCAGGTTGAGGATGCGCGCCGGGGTCGGGTTCTCCGGTATGCCTGGGACCGGCAAGCCGGCCGCCCAGCGCATGGCCTCGGCAATGTCGGTGAGACTACCGCCGCAGCGCCCAAGCACGCGCACGAAAAGCAGGGGTGAGTCCCAGTTCACCCCGACGATGCCCCGCGCATTGTTGGCCCGCGCGCCGAAGATCCCGGCCACGTGCGAGCCATGCCACGAACTGGGCGCTGCCGGACAACCTGGCGTGCCGGACGTGACCCAGTCGCCGGGGTCGCCCGGGTCCGGGTCGCGCCCATCGCCATCGTTGGCGTTGCTGGCCGCGGAGATGAAGTCATAGCCGGGGTTGCCGGGCGGCGCGCGGCCAGCCAGGTCTTCGTGGCCGAGCAGGCCACCGGTATCGAGGATAGCCGTGACGATCGCCGGGTCGCCGGTGGTGATCATCCAGGCGTCGGGGAGGTTGGCGCCGTAGGTGGTCGCGCCGACGGCCTGCAGGTTCCAGAGCGAGGGCGCGAAGAGCGGATCGTTGGGCACCCGGGCGGGAAAGAAGGTGAGATCGGGCTCGGCGTAGGCCACCCCGGCATCGGCGGCCAGGCGGGCCGCCAGGGCGGCTGCCTCCTCGGGCGGAAGTGGCGCGGGCAGGCGCAAGACATGGGCGCCGCCGGCCAGTGGGCGAACGTAGTCGAGCGCGCGGTCGGCAACCGCGCTTAGCTGGGCGGCTACCTGCGCGGGGCCGCGGGCGGCCTGGACGGCCGCCGCGCTGCCCGGTTCAAAGCCAACGATGATCTGGTCAACCAGCAGCGCTGATGGCGGCTCAAGTGGCGCGGCCCGAGCGGGCAGCGCGGCGGCAACCAGCAGCATGAGGAGGCTGAGCGCCAGCAGGGGTGGAACGATGCGATGGGGCATGGGTCCTTCCAGTGATGTCGTGGCCGGATTTCCAGCAGGCCATGGGATAGAACGCAACACGGGCGGTTTGTCGGCATGCGGCGCGCAAGCTATGCTATAACATGTTAGGATGTTATCAGTTGCTATGCCAGTGGCGGCTAACAACCAGCAGGTCTGCTGCAATGATCCTGCTGGCAAACCCGGGTACGCGGGCGCTCTCAGGTGGAGGGTTTTTGGGCGTTGCGCCCCCAGGCCCCGTATACCCCACCCCCCTCCCCCCTCCCCTGCCAGGGGAGGGGGGAGGGGGGTGAGGGCAAGCAGCGCATCAAGACGCTATCCGCCAAAAACCCTCCACCTGAGAGGTACGCGAGCGGGACGCTCGCACACCCGGCGTGGAAAAAACGGCGTTTGCCAGCAGTATTCTGCAACGTCATTGGGGCAATGCAGCCGCCCTGTGACAACCAGCGGCAACCCGCATACGCGTCGGGTTGGCCATAGCGGGGCTGGTCGCGCCGATCAGCTCTGTTTTGAGTTGCGATGAGAACCTTGCCTGAGCTTTGCGCCGAACTGGCCACGCTGCCCGCCATCGCCGATGTCGCGGCGGCTCTCGGGCAGCACGGCGCGCGCCTGCGCGTGGCCCCACTCCCAGTGGCCGCGCGCACCCCGCTGGTCGCCGCCCTGGCGCAGCATCAGCGCGCGCCACTGCTCTTTGTGCTCTCCAGCGCCGACCTGGCCATGCGCGCCGCCGACGACCTGCGCCAGTGGCTTGACCCTACGGCAGTCGCCTACTACCCGGCCAGCGATGCCCTGCCCTACGAGCACATGTCACCGGGCAACCAGGTGATCAGCCGGCGCCTGCGGGTGCTGGAGACCCTGGCCGCCCGGCAGAACGCCAGCGAGCCGGGCGGGCCACTGGTGATCGTCGCACCGGTGAAGGCGCTTATGCAGCCAACCCTGACTCCGGCCGAACTGGCCGAGGCGACCCTGCAGCTGGCCCTGGGGGCCGTCGTGCGGCCCGAGAACCTGGTGCGGCAACTGCTCGACCGCGGCTACCGCGCCGCGCCCACCGTCGAGGAGCCGGGCGAACTCAACCGGCGCGGCGACCTGCTCGACATCTGGCCGCCAGCCCAGGAACTGCCGCTGCGCATCGGCTTCTTCGGCGACGAACTGGAGAGCATCCGTTGCTTCGACCCGGGCACCCAGCGCAGCGAGGCGCGCCTGGAGCGCGTGGCGATCGGCCCGCCCCACGAGCTGCCGCTCTGGCGCCGCGCGCTCGCCGTTGCCCGCATCGCCGCCATGGAGGTCAGCGGCCTGCGCCACGAAGCCCGTGTTGAGTGGGACGCCGCCCTGGAGCGCCTGGAGCACGGCGAGCGCTTCGAGGGACGGGCCTTCTACGCCCCCTTTTTCCGCGAGGGCCCCGGGGCGTCGCTCCTCGCCCATCTGCCGCCGGGGGCGGGCGTGCTGCTCTCCGAGGCACAGTTCCTGGCCCACCACGCCGTCGAGATCGACGAGCAGGCCGAGCAGGGGCGCGCGCGGCTGATCGCCGGCGGCGAGCTGCCGCCCGCCTTCCCGCGGCCCTACATCCGCTGGGACGAACTCCTGCCCGCGCCGGAGACGCACCCCTACACCCTGGTCGACCTGAGCGGCAGCGAGACGCCGGAGGCGCTCCTGGCGGCGCAGCAGCTCACTGCGCCACCCTTCGCCACCGCCGAGCGCTTCGGCGGCCAGTTCCGCCGGCTGGTCAACGACATCGTCAGCCGACTCACAGCCGGCGAACGGGTCGTCGCGGTCACCAGCCAGGCCGCGCGCCTCGCGGAGCTCGTCGGCGAGGCGCTTACGACGAGCGGGGCGGGCGAGGCGGCGCAGACACGCTTCAGCGTGGTGCACGGCGCACTGGAGGGCGGCTGGCGCCTGGCGGAGCTCCAGCTCAACCTTTACAGCGACAGCGAGATCTTCGGCCTCCGCCAGCGACGGCCGCTCAGCGAGCGTCGCCGGCGCGGGCTCAGCGCCAACGAGCGGGCCGCCTTCGTGCGTGGGCTCAAGCCCGGCGATTATGTCGTCCATATCGAGCACGGCATCGCCCAGTACGAGGGCCTGATCCGCCGCGTCGTCGGCGAGATCGAACGCGAGTACCTGGTGCTGCGCTACGCCGCCGGCGACAAGATCTATGTGCCGGTCGACCAGGTGGACCGGGTGACACGCTACATCGGGGCAGGCGATGCCACCCCCACCCTCACACGCCTGGGCACCCAGGAGTGGGAACGGGCCAAGCGCAAGGCCCGCGCCGCCGTGCAAGACCTGGCCGAGGACCTGCTCAAGCTCTACGCCCAGCGCCAGATGCAGCAGGGCCACGCCTTCAGCCCCGACAACGAATGGCAGCGCGAACTGGAGGGCGCCTTCCCCTACATCGAAACCGACGACCAGGTGCGCGCGATCGGCGAGGTCAAGCACGATATGGAGGACCCGGTGCCGATGGACCGCCTGATCTGCGGCGATGTCGGCTTCGGCAAGACCGAGGTCGCGCTGCGCGCCGCCTTCAAGGCCACTCAGGACGGCAAGCAGGTGGCGGTGCTGGTCCCGACCACCGTGCTCGCCCAGCAGCACTTCGACACCTTCAGCAAACGCATGGCCGCCTTCCCGCTGCGCGTCGAGATGCTCTCACGCTTCCGCTCACCGAAAGAGCAGGACGCGATCATCGCCGCGCTGGCCCGCGGCCAGGTCGACATCGTGATCGGCACCCACCGTCTGCTCTCTCAAGATGTGCGCTTCAAGGACCTCGGGCTGGTCGTCGTGGACGAAGAGCAGCGTTTCGGCGTGCGCCACAAAGAGCGGCTCAAGCAGCTGCGCGCCCAGGTCGACGTGCTGACGCTCACCGCAACACCCATCCCGCGCACCCTGCACATGGCCATGGCCGGCATCCGCGACCTGAGTGTCATCGACACGCCGCCCGAGGACCGCGTGCCGATCAAGACCTACGTGCTGCCCTACGACGAAAGCCTGGTGCGGGAAGCGATCGATCGCGAACTGGAGCGCGATGGCCAGATCTACTTCGTCCACAACCGGGTGCAGAGCATCTACCACGTGGCGAACCGACTGCGCGCCCTGATCCCCGAGGCACGCATCGCAGTCGGCCACGGCCAGCTCAACGAGGGCGAGCTGGAGCGGGTGATGCTCGACTTCTTCGAGGGCCGCTACGACGTGCTGGTCTGCACGACGATCATCGAGAGCGGGCTGGACGTGTCCAACGCCAATACGATCATCATCGACGATGCGACCACCTATGGCCTGGCCCAGCTCTACCAACTGCGCGGACGGGTGGGGCGCAGCGCCAACCGCGCCTATGCTTACCTGCTCTACCGCCAGGACAAGCCGATGACCGCCGAGGCGCAGGCCCGCCTGGAGGCCATCCAGGAGGCCACCGAGCTGGGCGCCGGCTTCCGCGTCGCCATGCGCGACCTGGAGATCCGCGGCGCGGGCAACCTGCTGGGCGCCGAGCAGAGCGGGCACATCGCCGCGGTGGGCTTCGACCTCTACACGCGGCTGCTCGAACAGGCCGTGCGCCAGCTCAAGGCGGACGTCGACCGCATGGCACCGGGCCACAGCGAGGCGCCGGGCGGCGACCAGCCCGCCGGGCAGCCGCTTGGCCTGGCCGAGGCAGCCAGCAAGCTGGTGATCAGCGAGAAGGTGCTCGTCTCGCCCCTGGTGACCCTCGATCTCCCGCTGACCGCCTACCTGCCCGAGGACTACATCGCCGACCCGGCGCTGCGGGTGGCGATGTACCAGCGCATGACCGAGGCGCAGACCGTCGAGCAGGTCCGCGAGCTCCGGCAAGAGTTGCACGACCGCTTCGGCAGGCCGCCAGAGGCAGCGCTGCACCTGCTCACCTGGCTGCAGATCAAGGCCCTGGCGCTGCAGGCCGGGGTGAGTTCAGTCGTGGCGGCGGGGGACGAGTTTGTGATCCGGCTGCCCATCCTGGAGGGGAGCCAGCGGGAGCGCCTGCGACGGCGCTACCTGCGCGACCAGGCAGTGAAGATCGGCCCCCAGTTCGTCCGCCTCGACCGCCGCGCGCTCGACGATGCCTGGAGCGACAAGCTCATGGGGCTGCTGGAAGTGCTGGCGGCGTAGGACAACGTTTCAGGGCGCCTGATGGTCTGGCAGGGCATGAGGGCGTGAGGAGGTAACACGATCACGCCTCACCAGACGGTGCAGCTGGCTGAAACCATCGCTCAGATCATACGCTTCGAGCGGAAGTAGAAAAAGAGCGCCAGGCCGATCACAAACATCACCATCAGCACCACCGGTAGCGCGTAGGGGTTCTCAGCGTTGGGGATGAAGACGTTCATCCCCAGAATGCCGGTGATCAGCGTCATCGGGCCGAGGATGACGGTGATCAGCGTGAAGAGCTTCATCTCCTGGTTGATGCGATAGGAGGTGAGGCTGAACAGTGTCGAGTCGAGGCCCTCGATAATCTCCTTCTGCTCCTCGAGCATATCCCAGGCCCGATTGAGCCCATCGACCAGGTCGCCGAAGTAGGCCTCTTCATCAAGCCGGAGGAACTCGCGCTCGCGACTGGCCAGCAAGCGCATCGCCGGGATATTGGGCTTGAGAATGCGGCGCAGCGCGATAATATCGCGGCGCAGATAGGAGAGCTCCTGGACAGTGTGGCGCGTATCGGTCTTGAACATCGCCTCCTCGACGCTGTCGAGCTTCTCGTCAAGGCGGTGGAGCATCGGGAAGCAGTAGTTGACCAGGGCCTCGATCAGGCGGTAGAGCAGGAAGCCGGAGCCGCGACCGAGCAGCAGGGCGCTCCCGCGCTCATCGCCGGCCGTCTGGGCGAGGCGGCGCATCGGGCGGAGGTGCCCATCGTGGAAGGTGACCACAAAATCGGCGCCGACAAAGAAGTCGACCTCGCTGATCACCGAGAGGCGCTCCACCTCATCGAAGACCGGGAAGTGCAGCACCAGGAAGACGTACTCCTCGTCCTCATTGTCATCAAGCTTGGGACGCTGGATGCGCGAGAGCACGTCTTCGATGTGCAGGGGATGGAAGCTATAGTGCTCGCCGAGGGCGTGGACCTCGTCGCGGGTCGGGTAGATCACATCGACCCAGGTCAGCCCGTTGTGCACATAATGCTTGCGGATGGCCACAGGGGTGGTCAGCACCCGTTTGGACTCGGAGCGAACGGGGAGCTGGTCACGCCGGGCCATGCCACCACCTCATCTACGACACGGTACTGCCCACATTATAGCGCCACTGGTCACTCCGTATGGCCAGCGCTATTGCACAGTCTCGGGGGCAAGCTGTAAACCGCAAGTTTGTGCGGTGGTGTTGGCGGCCTGGCCGCCAACACCACCGCACAAACACCGCATTCCATCGCTGGCGGCGGACATGACATCCGCCCAACCCGTAAACCCTAGAAATCCCACCAGACCCAGTGGTACGAGCTGACCGGCAGCGGACGGGGTGGCATGGGCTGCCCGGGCCTGGGCAGCTTGTTGTTGAGCGGGTTGACCGTGGCGCTCCGGGCGTAGATGTAGGCCGGCTTGCCAGCGTTCATGTCGAAGGCGGTCTTGACCCAGGCCTGGGCGATCGTCTGCTGAGCCCAGGGGAAATCAATGCCGAAGAAGCTCGGCATGCGCATGTTGTCGACCAGTCGCCCACCGAAGGCGACATCGGCCATGTTGCTGTTGAAGCCGAGCAGCATGTGGGCGCCCTGGAAGGCGCCGAACCACTTGCGAATCGGCTCGTTACCCGGACTGTAGCCCTGCACCCGCAGGGTCTGGCACGAGGCAAAGCCGGCCCAACGCATTGTCTGGTAGCGGGCATTGCTGCCGGTGAACCAGGTGCTATCCTTGTTGGAGGCCATCGAGATGCCAGCTGGCCCACCGTGGCCGGCATAGTAGACGAAATCGGCCCGGTCCACGCCATACGAGCAGTCGGAGCCGCTCAGGCCACAGTCACGCCAGTCACGCTCCCAGGCCGAGCCGTTGGTCCAGTAGAAGCGCTGGCTGTAGCCATAGCTCAGCATGCCGCTGCGGAAGCCGGTGGCATCGGGGATGACCCCCGGCAGATCCGAGCCGCCGGGCCCGAACGGCGGGTAGTCCCAATTCGCCTCGACGCCGAAGCTGTAGCCGGTCTGGGCGAGGATCGCCGCGGCGCTCGCCGCGCCTTCCCCAGCAGGCTGCCCATCGCCAGGCGCGGCCACGGGCGTGGCGCCCCGGCTGGCCGCGAGCAGCGGAATGTAGAGCGACGGGGCGACACTGGGCGTCAGGCTGACCTGGGCTTCGCGGATCACGCCCTCGTTATCGGTCACGCGCAGCACGACGCTGACCGGGTCGGGCGTGCCGGCCTTGCTCAACACCGGCAGGTTGCTCGTCGTAAGCTCGACCGTGCCCGCTGCGGACAGGGCGTTCGGCGCGCTCAGCGACTCGCCCTCGCCAGTGAACCACTGGTAGCTGTAGGGCGCCGTGCCCGCGCTGATCGTCCCCCGGAAGGTCACCGCGGCGCCGGGGGTAAAGCGCGTGCCACTGGCCGGGGCGGTAATGTTCACCAGCGGGCCGAAGCCGCCCGGCCCCGACTGGGCGAGTGGCACGACGATATCGCGCAAAACGATCGTCTCGCCACCCACGGTCACCTCAATGCCCTCGAAAGCGAGCACCGGCTCCATGATCCGCTGCTCCACCGCCGCATCGAGCACATTGTAGTAGAGCTCGGGTTGGGGCACGTTGATATTGGTGGCACCGGGGTAGGAAGCAGCCACGCGCTGCTGCACCTGCGCGCGCAGCACGTTCGGGTCGGCGATCGGCACCTCGCGCGACGAACCAGGCTGGCGGCTGAAGAAGGGCATCGCTACCGCCGCCAGGCCGGGCACCGACGAATCCAGGCTGGGCGCCGTGCCCTGGGCCGTCGTGGTGAAGAGCAGCGAGAGGTGACCGCCCGCCCCGCCGAGCGGCAGCGCCGGCCCGTTCTGGCGATCCCTGAACGGGTTGAGGGTCATCGGCACACGAACGACCACGCCAACCGTTTGCTCCGTTCCTGGAGCGTTGGGCGTGCCGGCGGGCAGCGTGACGGAGCGGATCAGACTCGTCTCGTAGAGCGGGTTCTGCGGGTTGGGGTTAAAATCACAACCCTGCGGGTTCGGCGTGCTCACCCCCTGCGGGTTCTGCGGGCCGGTCAGCAGGTTGCCCTGGCGATCCATAAAGTCGTTCAGCACCAGGAAGAGACATGCCAGTCGCTCGGCCTGGCCCCGGTCGATCGCCCCGCGGGACTCCTCCCGGCCCAATTCATTCACGTTGAAGGCGTAGAAGCCACCACTGGCGCGGTAGCGGGTTAACAGCGAGGTGGTATCGGTGTTGGGCACGGTGAAGCGCAGATTGCCCAGATAGCTCTCGCTCGCTACCTGCTGCCCGGCAAAGATGTCGCTGAAACGCTGCGCGAGGTCGGCGGTTGAACCGACGTTAACACTGGGGGCGATCAGCTGGAAGACCGGCAGGGTCTGGCCCTGCTGGAGCACAATGTTGTTCGCGGTCACGAAGGTGGAAGGCGCGGAACGGGCGGTGAGGACACCACCGAGGGTGAGAGCCAGGGCCAGGGCCAGGAGCAGGACACGAAGCGGCGGACGTGACGAACGTGATGACACCGGCGTCTCCTTTCGTCCAATCGCTCAGGGGCACACCAGCCGGCACAATGCCAGCAACCGGTCAGCGCGGCGCGACCAGACATACGTGTTCACACGCGGGGTAACCCTCGCGTCTGGGAGTGAGGGCGTCCCGCCCTCGTCGCGTCTACGAGGGCACGATGCCCTCGCTCCCAGGAGAAATGTGAACACGTACTACCAGACCTCACCCGATCCGTCGAGGAGAACCAGGCGCGGATGGCACGCGTCGAGCGCGACCCAATCATACGACACCTCGGCAAGCCTGTGCACCATGCTGAACGAGACCGGGCACAGCTTTTGGCTATTCCCGCGAGGAATACGTTGACCACAGCGGTCCGGCGGACTACAATGGCCGCGGTTTGTGGCGGCACGTCGGCTGCGCACCCGCCAGCGCGAGGACATCGCACGCCGGCTGGCGCGGCTACGCCCCGACCGCACGGCGTTGAAAGGAGCGCTGATGGCACGTTCACTCTACCTGGTGCCAATGGAACGGCACGCAGGAACGTCGCTGCTCTCGCTCGGCATCCTCGACTATGTGCTGCGCAAGACGCGGCGGGTGGCCGTCTTTCGTCCGGTGATCCGCGATGAGGCCGCGCTGCGGCCCGACAAGACGATTGACCTGCTGCTCAGCCACTTTCGCCTCGACCAGGCCTACCGCGCGAGCTACGCGCTGACCGCCTCGGCCACCGATGAGTTGCTGGCCCACAATCGCTACGATCAGCTCCTGAACCAGATCATCGCCGCCTACCAGCACCTCGCGCGGCGCTACGACTTCGTGCTCTGCCTGGGCTCCGACAGCCATCACGAGGCGCCCCACTTCGAGTTCAACCTCAATGTCGAACTGGCCCGCAGCCTCGACAGCCCGGTGATGCTGCTGACCAGCGGCCAGGGACGCAGCCCCGAGGACGTGGCCGGCACGCTACGCCAGGCCCGCGCGGCCTTTCGCGCCAGGGGCTGCCCGGTTGTCGGGCTGGTGGTGAATAAGGTCGAGCCCGCGCGCCGCGAAGAGGTGCAGATGGCCCTTACTCACGACCTCGAGCTCGACGATGGCCAGATTGTTGTGCTACCCGCCGACCCGGTGCTGGCCAGCCCGACCATGCGTGAGATCGCCGAGCAACTCAACGGCGAGGTCCTCTATGGCCACAACCAGCTGGAACGCCAGGCCACCCGCGTCATGGTCGTCGCCATGCAGATGGAGCACTATCTCGATCGGCTCAGCGACCACGCCCTGCTGGTCACGCCCGGCGACCGGGGCGATATCCTGCTGAGCGCGGTGCTCGCCAATCACTCGGCGAACTACCCGACCCTGGCCGGTATCGTGCTGACCGCCGACCAGCGGCCCTCGGCCGTGCTGACCCGCCTGCTCGACGGCCTGGAGGAGATCCCGCCGGTGATCGCAGTGGCAAGCGACACCTACGAGGCGGCCACCGAGTTGTATCACGTCAAGTCGTACATCACGACTGATACGCCAGCCAAGATCGAGCTTGGCCTGCAACTCTGCGCCCAGTTCATCGATGGGCCTGCCCTCGAGCGGCGCTACGGCGAGGTCGAGCCACGGGGCATCTCGCCACGGCTGTTCCTCTACAACCTCGCCCAGCAGGCGCGGGCCAACCGGCGGCGGATTGTGCTGCCCGAGGGCAGCGAGGAGCGCATCCTGCGCGCCAGCGCCATCCTGGTGCGCGAGCAGATCGCCGAGCTCATGCTGCTCGGCGACCCGCAGGAGATCCGCTCACTGGTCAATCGGCTGGGGTTCGAGCTCGATCTGCGCCAGGTGACGATCATCGACCCCGCCAGCTCACCGCAGCTCGAAACCTACAGCGAGGACCTGTACCAGCTGCGGCGTGACCGCGGCCTCACCCGCGAGCAGGCCCGCGACCTGATGCTCGACGTTTCATACTTCGGCACCATGATGGTCTACCTCGGCCACGCCGACGGGATGGTCTCGGGTGCGGTCCACACCACCGCGCACACGATCCGCCCGGCTTTGCAGATCATCAAGACCCGCCCCGGGATCTCGATCGTCTCGTCGGTCTTCTTTATGTGCCTTGAGGATCGCGTGCTGGTCTACGGCGACTGCGCGATCAACCCCAAGCCGACGGCAGAGCAGCTGGCCGACATCGCGATCGCCTCGGCCGACACCGCCCGGCTGTTCGGCATCGAGCCGCGCGTGGCCATGCTCTCCTACTCCACCGGCGCCTCCGGGTCAGGCGAGGAGGTGAAACGGGTGCGCACTGCCGCCGAACTGGCCAGGGCCCGCCGCCCCGACCTGCTGCTCGAAGGGCCGCTGCAGTACGACGCCGCCGTCGACGAGGATGTCGCGCGCACCAAGATGCCCGGCTCGCAGGTCGCGGGCCGGGCAACGGTGCTGATCTTTCCCGATCTCAACACCGGCAACAACACCTACAAGGCGGTCCAGCGCGAAACCGGTTCGATCGCGATCGGCCCGGTGCTCCAGGGCCTGAACAAGCCGGTGAACGACCTCAGTCGCGGCTGCAGCGTCGAGGACATCGTCAACACCGTCGCGATCACCGCCATCCAGGCCCAGGAGACACCTGAGCCGGCGCTCGCTTGATTACATCTAGCCCCCACCTGAACGCAGCGGGGTCGTATCTCGTGTGGACTGCGACGGCGCAGCGGCGAGCAGGTCGGGCAGCAGCTGCGGCTCGCCGCTGCTGGGGATGAAGGTCACCCGCGCGCCGCTCTCGCTGATGTTCTGCAGCTCGAGGATGGCGAACAGCGCGTCGGAGACCTCGCGGTCGACGCTGATGCGGTTCAGCGCCGCGCCAAGGATCTTTGGACGGATGGCCTGGGCCTGGGCAAAGGCGATCGCCGCCTGGCGCTCGGCCGTGTTGGTGATGATGCTCACCTGGTTCGCGCCGTCCTGCAGGATGGCCGAGGTCACCTGGCGCAACCGGTTGACCACCTTGGCCTCGATCTGGCGGATCATACCGGCGTCACGGAAGTGCACCTTGCGCACATAGACCGAGCCTAGCTTGTAACCCCACTCCATCGACTTGGGCGAGACCTCGGCGCGCACCGCCTGGCTCATGGCATGGCGGTTTTCGAGCATCTCGGCCAGCGGCATATTGCTGAGCGTGCGCACCACGGCGTTGCTCACGTTGGCCGCCAGCGAGCCCTGCGGATCGGCGTTTTTGAACAGGTACGCGACCGGGTCGCTGATCGCCATCTCGTACCAGACGCCGATACCCATCGGCGCGCCCTCCTCGGAGTTCACCGGCTGGCTGCGCAGGTAGCGCTGGTCGAGGCGCATATCCAGCACCGTGCACTTGCCGAAGAGATTGACGATAAACGCGGCCGGTCCAAAGCGGGCCGGCAAGATGTGCAGCCCCGGTTCACGCAGCACGCCCAGCACCGAGCCAAACAGCGTGTAGACGTGGCAGGTGCCCTCGCGCACAACGGTGTAAAAGCCAAACGCCTGACCCAGCGCGATGACCAGCGGCACGAGGATAAAGGCGAAGATGAACGTCGCGCCAGCGGCACCGAGGAACAACAACAGGCTGGTCATCGCTCCACCTCCATGATCACGCGCTCGGCCTGGCGGAAGAGATTCAGGCGCACGTTGCGCAGGTAGGCGGTCAGCGCCCCGGGGCCACTGGCGCGCAGCCGGTGCAACTGCTCGGCCAGCGCCAGCAGCGGCTCCACCTCAGCCTGGGCCTTCAGCGTCTCGATCTCCACCGCGCGCTTCGACTGGACGATCTTCTGGTCAGCGGCGGCCTGGGCCAGACTGATGTCCGACGAGACCTGGTTGTGGGCAGTATTGATCGCCGCCATCGCCGACTCGACATCGGGCGGGGCGTCGATCTCGGTGATCAGCGAGGCATCAAGGGCAATACCGTAGCGCGCCGGCGAGGAGAGGCACTCGCGGTCCATATGCTCGTTCAGGTCGCGCAGGTTCTTGCGCAGGTCGTTGATCGACACGCCACTGACCGCACTGGCATCAGCCGGCTGCGAGGCCAGCGCGCCATCGCTGGGCAGCGGCGGCGCCTCAAAGTTGGCAATGCGCTCGCGCAAGATGGAGACAAAGTAGCCCATCACGTGCACGACCGGGCTCTTGACCCCGAACAGGTAGGCGTAGAGGTGGCGCTCCGAGACCCGGTAGCGGATCTGGCCCTTGAGCCCGACGTTCAACTGGTCCTTGGTGACGGCTTCGAGCACTGTGCCGCCGTGGTTGGCGCGTGGGTCCTCCAGGTCAACCGCCATGTTGATCGTCTGGGTCGCCACCGAGACCTTGTAGATGCGCTCCCACGGCCACTTGAAGTAGGGGCCGCCGGGCGGAATGACGCGCAGCTGCGGATAGCGGTAGCGTTCGCGCTCCTCAGGGCGCAGATACTCGGCAAAGGGATCCTCGCTGCTCGCCTCGGCGGGCAGCCGTTCGGCGCGCCCGAAGATCGTCTTCACGGCGCGCTCGTTCTGGTCGACGGTGTAGAAGCTGAAGACGATGTAGCGAACGAGGAACCAGCCGATGAGGCCCACAATGATCCCGAGGCTGATAGCGGTCATAGGCGGAGCGGCTCCTTTCGGGCTTGACGGACGGCCGATCGGTTCCGACACCATAATAGACGCCACAGCGCACCAGAGTGTTGCCGGCGCAGCGGGGGGGTGATCCTGATTCTGCTTGCTGGCATCGCACTGGCTCAGCTCCACACCTCCACAGCGCTCCAGCTCGACAAAGCCCTGTGTGGCGCTGGAGCGCTGTGGAGCTGAGCGGGACAATGCGGGATTACCAATGCCACCTGGTATGCGACGAGCAGGCGAGGACAGGCACGACGCAGCCCCGTCGGGCCGCAGCATGTGCGCCCCGGGCCCGCTCCGGGACACGGCGCCCCGCAGTGGCCCGTGCTGCGGCCTGAACCCGTTGCGAGGTGACCGGGTGACCACTCGTGCGATTGCAGATTGCAGATTTGCGATGGTAGATTGGGCGCGGCAAATCTGGACACGGTCGCGGTCGCGCTGATGCCCGAACAGGTCGCCTGGAACTGCACTAGGAACCCGCCGCAAGCCGCTGCTCTTGCGGGCGAGCGGTTCGGCGGGTTGCCGCATGCGTTGCCTAACAAGCCGCGAGGCTTATGGTCTTTGAGTAACTACTCCGCTATAGCCCGCGCCGGCGGGCTTCGCATTCCATAGCCGAGGGCTTTAGCCCCACGGCCGGCTCGGCATACCGGAGTAATTTCTCAATACCCTTGCGCCTCTGCGGAGCGTCACACGACCCTCCGTGCCGCCATTGTGCCATCCGTCGGGGCGACCCACCCTGGTCGCCTCTCAGGGGTAGGGGGGGTGGGGTATGCGGGGCCTGGGGGCGCAACTCCCAAAAACCCTACCCCTGAGAGCCCTGGTTGCCCCTCAGGCTGCCAGAGGCAGGGTGAGCGTAAAGGTGCTGCCCTGGCCTGGTCCGGGGCTGGAGGCGCTGATCTCGCCGCCCATGGCCCAGGCCAGGTGACGCGCGATCGTCAGCCCGATGCCGCTGCCGCCGCTGCTACGCGCACGCGAGCGGTCGACCCGGTAAAAGCGTTCGAAGAGGTAGGGCAACTCCTCGGCCGGGATGCCGATCCCGGTATCGATCACCTCGGCACGGGCCATCGTCCCGTCGCTGCCGAGCCGCACGGTGATACAGCCCCCCTCAGGGGTGTAGCGCACCGCATTGCCCACCAGGTTGAGCAGGATCTGGGCCAGGCGATCGGGATCGGCCCGTACGAGCAGCGGCGCCGCCTCGGGCAGCACCGCCAGCTCCAGGCAGTTGGTGATCGTCTGGGGGCGCAACTGATTGACCACCCGCTGCGCGACCGCCACCAGGTCCACGTCGGCCAGCTGCAGGCTGACCTGGCCGGCCTCGACGTGCGAGAGGGTCTGCAGATCATCGATCAGGCGGCGCAGGCGCCGCACCTCGTGCTGCATCTCGCCAAAGACTGCTGGCTCGGGGGTAAACACGCCATCGATCAGCCCCTCCAGGTAGCCCTCGATGCCGGTGAGCGGCGTGCGCAACTCGTGGGCCACGTTGCCGATCAGCGTCACCCGCTGCTGCTCGACACGCTCGAGGCTTTCGGCCATCTGGTTGAAGCTGCTGGCCACGATCGCCAGTTCATCGCTGACCGGCACGGCCACCCGTTCATCGTAGCGCCCTTCGGCGATGCGCTGGCTGCTCCGCGCAATCTCGGTGAGCGGGTGCAGGATCTGGCGCAGCAGCAGGACGCTGGTGACCAGCCCGACCAGCGCGGCGGCGCCGGCGGCCGCCAGCAGGGCCTGGCTGATCGCCCGGCGGAAGCTGGCGAGCAACGCGGCCTCGGCCAGCGCCTTGTCGGCGACGGGCATGCTGGCGAGCTGGGCATGCAGATCAGCGGCGAAGATGCGCGCCCCCAGCAGATTGGCGGCGATGGTCAGCGCCACCACGCCCACGAGCACCACCAGCATCTGGGCGGCGATCAGCTGCCAGCGTAGCTGCTTGAAGCCACTCATGAGTCTATCAACGACGTGATCCGGGATGCGACCCGCCCGGTCATGCTGAGCCAGACGACGCATCTTCCGCCTCCTGATGCGGTAGACCCCGCGCGGAGAGTACCCTGCCCCTCGACAAGCTCGGGAGCCGCGTAGTCGAAGGGCTCGGGATGCCACAGAGCAGGCACCGTCGTTGACCGACCGCTCATGCGCGCTCATCCACAAAGCGATAGCCAACCCCGCGCACCGTAGCGATGAGCGTGGCGCCGGTGGCCGCCTCGAGCTTGCGCCGCACCTGGCCGACATACACGTCGACCACCCGGTCGGTGCCGAAGAAGTCGGCGCCCCAGACCAGGTCGATCAGCTGCTCGCGGCTCAGCGCGCGGTTCGGGTGGCGGGCCAGGGCCAGCAGCACATCAAACTCGGTGGGGCTCAACTCGAGCACCTGGCCGCCGGCCAGCGCCTCGCGCGCCTCAGGGTCGACCGTCACGTGGCGGAAGCGCAGCGCGCCATCGCTCTGGGGCGCGCCGCGCCGCCGGCGTAGAATGGCTTCGACCCGGGCCACCAGTTCACGAGGGCTGAACGGCTTGGTCAGGTAGTCGTCGGCGCCAATGCGCAGCCCGGCCACCCGGTCGGCCTCCTCGCTCCGCGCAGTGAGCATCATGATGTAGACGTCCGAACGCTCACGCAGCCGGGCGGCCACCTCCATCCCGTCCATACCCGGCAGGTTGAGATCGAGCAGCACCAGGTCGGGCGGATCCGCCTCGGCCTGGTGCAGCGCCGCTGCGCCATTATTGACACACACCACGCGAAAGCCGGCCTGTTCAAGATAGGCTTTCGCGATGGTACGAATGCTGGCCTCGTCGTCGACAACGAGGATCACGCCCGTGTTACTCATGGGCGTATTATATGGTCATACGGCGCCCACCGAGTCTGGGCGCAGCACATTTCACAGCGGTTACCCACGCTTCATCGGCAGGCCGGCCCGGGCCCAGGCAACCATGCCGCCGGTGAGGTTGGTCACATCGCTGAAGCCCTGGCGAACCAGTTGCTCAGCGGCGACGCCACTGCGGTTGCCCGAGCGGCAGACGCAGATGATCGGGGTATCCTTTGGCAGTTCGTTCAGCCGGAGCGCGAGCATCGGCAGCGGCAGCAGGTGGGAACCGACGATATGGCCGTCGTAGGCATACTCGTCGGCCGAGCGCACATCAAGCAAGAACAGGCGCTCACCGGCATCCATGCGCTGCTTCAGCTCGGGCACGGTAATCGTCGCGACAGCGGTGGCGGCACTGCGGCCACCGAACAGGCTACGGAACATGGCTCGCTCCTTATCGTGGGCGCCTGCGGGTTTCAGGCCCGGCGCTGATGCTTCCTGAGGCATAGCGTAGCGCCGAAACGTAAGGCCAGCGCGAGTGTTTCGTAAGCGTTTGGTAAGAGCCTGTTTACAGGACCTGGCTGGCCCTCGTGCAGTTGCCAGGACCAGCGGGGAATGTAGACGGTTCCGTCTGGAATGCAGAGTAAGGAAAGCTATGCAGCAGCACATCATGATCATCGGTGCAGGCCTTGGCGGCTTAAGCGCGGCCATCCGGCTGGCCGCCAAAGGTCACCGCGTCGAGCTCTTCGAGAAGTCCGACCAGCCCGGAGGGAAAGCCTACGTCATCGAGCGCGAGGGACACCGCTTCGACGCCGGACCCACCGTGATCACCGCCCCATTTATGTTCGATGACCTCTGGCGCGCAGCCGGACGCCGCCGCGAGGACTACTTCGAACTCCGCCCCTGCAAACCCTACTATCGGCTCTTCAACAACGACGGCAAGCATTTCGACTACTCGGGCGACGAAGAAGCCATGGCGCAGCAGATCGCCCGCTTCAACCCCGCCGACGTCGAGGGCTACCGCAATTTCATGGCCAGTACCCAGCCCATCTTCGAGAAGGGCTTCGTCGAACTGGCCGACAAGCCCTTCCTGCACTTCGGCGACATGCTTCGTGTCGCCCCCGACCTGATGCGCCTCAAGTCGTACCTGAGCAACTACCAGTACGTCGCCCAGTTCATCAAGGACGACTTTCTGCGCCGCTGCTTCTCCTTCCACCCGCTCTTCATCGGCGGCAACCCCTTCGAGGTGCCGTCGATCTACGCGATGATCCACTACCTGGAGCGGGAATGGGGCGTCCACTATGCAGTCGGCGGCACCGGGGCGATCGTCGCGGCAATGGCCCGCCTGTTCACCGAGATCGGCGGCACCCTGCACCTGAACAGCCCCGTGCGCGAGATCGTGATCGAGGGGCGCAAGGCCGTGGGCATTCGCCTCTCCGATGGGATCGTCCGCCGCGCCGATACGGTCATCTCCAACGCCGACGTGGCCTATACCTACTCGAGTCTCGTTGCTCCCCATCACCGCCGGCGCTTCACCGACCGGATGCTGCGGCGCAAGAAGTACAGCATGTCGCTGTTCGTGGTCTATATCGGCACCCGGCGGCGCTACGACGATGGCTCCTTGCTCCGCCACAATATCATCTTCGGTGAGCGCTACAAAGGGTTGCTGGAGGATATTTTCCATCACAAGCGGCTCGCCGACGACTTCTCGCTCTACCTGTACATGCCCTCACTCGATGACCGGTCGTTCGCCCCCGAGGGCCGCGAGTCGTTCTATGTGCTCTCGCCCGTGCCGCACCTCGGCGCCGGCATCGACTGGTCGGTGGCGGCGCGACCCTACCGCGACGCGATCGTTCGCTTCCTCGAGGAGCGCTACATGCCCGACCTGAGCCGCAGCATCGTCGTTGAGACGATGGTCGATCCGCGTCACTTCGCGCGCCAGCAGAACGCCTTCCTTGGCGCGGCGTTCGCCATCGAGCCCACCCTGACCCAGTCGGCCTGGTTCCGGCCACACAACCGCTCCGAGGAGTTCGAGAATCTCTACTTCGTCGGCGCAGGCACCCATCCCGGGGCCGGCGTCCCCGGGGTGCTCTCCTCGGCGATCATCGCCGAGCAGCTGATCGGCGCGGCGTGACGACCATGAGGCGGTGACGGGGCGACGGAGTGACGACGATCACCTCACCGCCTCGCATCGCCCCGTGGCCGGGTCAGGCCGAAGCACGCGCCACCCGGATGGCACCACTGGCCCGCTGGGGCTCACGCGAGCAGGGGAGCGTTTGCTCGCTGTCCGCCGCAAAGCACCCTTCGATACGGCCTGCAGCCTACTCAGGGGGCTTTGCGGCGGCGAACATTTGTCATACCATTTCCGATTGCAGATTTTGGGTTTTGGATTGCAGATTGCCGCACATGGCGTCACGATGAGCGATGACGGCAACGACAATGCGGAACTGCCAACTGGATTTGGTATCACACGCTACCGACGCTTGAGCGCGGGCTTCGGCCCGCTGGGGCTCACTGGAGCAGGGGGATGACTGCGTACCCCTCCGGCACAAAGAGGCTGCCCTCGGTCGTTCCCTGGGGGGCGACGCGCTGTAGCCGGCGGGCCAGCTCCGCCTCGCTCAGCGCGCCCTCCAGGGCCGCGCGGAAGGCCATCGCCACTGCGCTGACCTGCGCCCCGGTTTCGTGCACGAACTCCAGGCGGTAATGGGCCACCCCGGCTGCGCGCCAGGCTGCCAGGTGGCGGCTTGCCGTCTGCGCCTCGGCGTCAAAGACAGTGTTGCGGCAGCCCACGTCGGCCAGCACCGGGTGTTCGCGGCCCTGCTGGTCGCGGAGCGCGACCCGGTGCCGTTCGCAGGGGCGCCCACAGTCCTTGTAGCTGGTCCCCGTCGAGAGGAAGCGGCAGAATACACAGTGCTCGCTGTGGAAGACCGGCAGATGCTGGTAGGCCACGACCTCGGTGCGCGCAGGCCCCAGCGTGCGCGCCAGCTCCGCCACCTGGGCGGCATTCAGGTCGTGGGTCGGCGTGATCCGCTCCAGGCCCATGGCCAGCAGCGTCTCGGCGCTGAGCCGGTTCGCCGCATTCAGACTGAAGTCGCCGGTCAGCGCCGGGTGATCCAGCTGGCGCAGGGCATGGAGCAGACCGGTCGAGCGCACCAGAATGCCGCAACCCAGCTTGAGCAGGAAGTGCACGATCCGCTGTTCGTCCGGCTTGAGCACCCGCGGGCTGGCGACCCGCGCAACGATCCCCGCTGCCTGGACGCGCTCCACTGCCGGTCGCAGCCCGTAGAGCTCCAGGTAGTCGAGCGTGATGCTGGCGGGCGCCGGGCGCAGGGCCAGGGCCGCCTCCAGTTGCGCCGGGCTACGCACCAGCAGGTGCAGCTGCGGCGCCAACGCTGCCTGATCCGGCGACTGACTAGTTGCGGCCAGCGTGGCCTCCAGCGCGGCCAGCGGATCGGCCACCGGCCCCGGGCGCGGCTGGCCCTGCAGCTCGGCCAGCCGTTCGCTAGCCTCGCGGCGCAGGCTGTTCAGCAGCGAGCTCGGGACGAAGGGCGTGCCCACGAGGTCCAGTTCGAGTTCCGCCAGGGCGTAGGCGGTCGTCCCCAGGCGCCCGAGCTGCTCGCGCAGGGCGTCAACGCTCACCCCGTGGCGCTGGGCCGCCGCCAGTGGCGTGGCGGCGCAGACGCGCACTGACAGCGCGGGCTGCTCGACCAGGCGCCACTCCAACTCCAGCGGAACACCAACGTGGGCCTTTACCCGCACGGCCACCGGCTGGCGGCGAAGCGGCGCCGACGGCTGGGTAAAGGGGCGCGCCTGGCGCTCCAGCTCGGGGTCATGGGTCCGCCACAGCAGGTCGCCGGCGCGTATCCGGCGGTAGTTCACCACATTGTTGCCGAACTCCAGTTCGAGCAGGCCGTCCTGCGCCGGGCGCACGTGATAGACGCGCCCGCCCTCCTCAGGCTCCTCGGGGCTGCGCCAGTCGGCCGCATCGAAAACCACGCCATCGCCGGGCTTGAGCGGCGCAGCCGCCGCCCCCGGCTCCGGCTGCAGCAGCACCCGGTCAGCCAGCACGCGCGCCACGCGGCCCATGAGCACGCCGCGGTGGCGGGGCGCACGCCCGCGCACCACCGCCTGGTGGTTGGTGCCACTGAGAAAGAACGGCCCCAGACCACGGGAGTAGACCTGCTCCAGTTGCAGCGTTTCGGCGGCGCTGAGGCTCAGGGGCAGACCGGCCCAGGCTTCGTCCACCGCCTTGCGATAGGCGCGCGTCGTCAGGGCAACATAGTCGGCATCTTTGTAGCGCCCCTCGATCTTCAGCGCCGCGACGCCGAGGCGCACGATCTCCGGCATCAGCGGGAGGGCTGCCAGGTCGCCCGGCGAGAGCAGGTAGCGCGCCGCGCCGAGGGGGCGCTGGACGCCATCGACGATCAGTTCGTAGGGCAGGCGACAGGCCTGGGCACACTGGCCCCGGTTGGCGCTGCGCCCGCCCCAGGCCTCGGAGGAGAAGCACTGCCCCGAGTAGGAGACGCAGAGCGCCCCGTGGACGAACAGCTCCAACTCCACATCGGTGGCAGCAGCGATGGCGCGGATCTCGTCCAGCGCGAGCTCGCGGGCCAGCACCACCCGCCGCACCCCCAACGCACCGGCCAGCGCCACGCCCTCCGCGCTGGTGATCGACATCTGGGTCGAGCCGTGGAGCTCGAGGTCGGGCGCAATCGCGCGCACCAGGCGCGCCAGCCCCAGATCCTGCACGATGACCGCGTCGGCGCCGGCTGCCGCGATGGCGGCGGCCACGCGGGCCGCCGCGGCCAACTCGTGGTCGAAGGCAAGCGTATTGAAGGTGACATAGCCCTTAACGCCGCGGCGATGCAGCGTCCGGAGCACCTCAGGCAGTTCGCTGAGCGAAAAGCCAACCTTGGCGCGGGCGCTGAAGTGCTGCAGGCCGAAGTAGACGGCATCGGCGCCGGCCTCGATCGCGGCCTGCAGCTGCGGCCAGTAACCGGCCGGGCTCATCACCTCGGGCTTACGGGGTGCCAGTGGCATACAATCGTCTCACGCGCGTTGGGCCGCAGCCCGCGGCTCCAGCTGCCTCGTACCCGACCGCCAGCGGCGGGCGTTGGACATCCGGGCGCTCCGCAGAATCAGGCAGCCGGGAGGTCAGCGCCATTGCCGACCTCCCGGCCCCATGGCTGCACCATAGCAGGTACAACCCAGGGGTGCCATCCGTATTCCTACGGAACGAAGCCCGGTAGTATTGCGGAACGTGCTATCCGTCGAGCGATACGATGCCGCGACGCACGGCAAAGCGAATCAGATCGAGCGGCGTATGGAGGCCGAGTTTGCGCATCATACTCGCCCGGTGGGTATCGACCGTGCGCACACCAATCATGAGATGCTCGGCGATCTCGGCGCTGGTCAGGCCCTGGGCGGCCAGGTAGAGGATCTCACGCTCGCGGGTGGTCAGGGTCTCATAGAGATCAAGTGTCGTCTCCGCCGCCTGATTGGCGTAGGCGTCGATCGCCCGGTCGGAGAGCGGCGGGCTCAGATAGCGGCGGCCCTGAGCCGCCTGCTGGACAGCATAGAGGAACTCGTTAGAGAGCGTCTCCTTGAGCACATAGGCCGTCACCCCGGCGCGCAGCGCCTCGCGCACATAGGACTCGTCGGCGTGCATCGAGAGAATGACGATCCGCGTCTGAGGCGAAACGATCCGCGCCTGGCGCGCCACCTCCAGGCCACTCAGCCCGGGCATAATCAGGTCGGCCACCAGCACGTCGGGCTGGAGCCGTTCCACCAGCGCCAGCGCCTCGGGGCCATTCCCGGCCTCGCCGACCACATGGCACGAAAGGTCATTCTCCAGCAAGACACGCAGCCCGCTACGCACCACGTGATGATCGTCAGCCAGCACGATCGTCAACGGTCGCATCAGGCAGCCTCCCCTGAGTCTGGCAAGGGCAACTCGACCAGGATGCGCGTCCCGGCATCAGGCGCCGTCTCGACCGTCAGCGTACCGCCGACGAGCCGCACCCGCTCGGCCATACCGGCCAGGCCGAGCGAGTCGCTATCCGGCAGCTGATCAGCCGCGAAGCCCCGGCCTTCGTCAACCACCTGGACCGCGAGCATCTCGGCGGTGGCCCAGACCTGGGCGCGGGCGTGGCTGACGCCGGCGTGGCGGGCTACGTTGGTCAGCGCTTCCTGCAGCACCCGGTAGGCGGTACTGGCCAGCATCGGCGGGATGGGCCGGTCGAGGCCGGCGTGCTGCAACTGCACCTGGATACCGGTCTGATCGGTATAGCGCCGGGTGAACCAGAACAGCGCCGGCAGCAGGCCGAGATCGTCGAGCATCGCCGGGCGGAGGTTGAGCGAGAGTGCGCGCACCTGCGCCGTCAGCTGATTGACCTGGCGCTGGGCCTGGGCCATCCGCTCGCGCAGCGCCTCGGGGCTGGCGCGCGGCCCGACGGTCAGGGCCAGGCTCAGCGCGGTAAGCATCTGCCCGATCTCGTCGTGCAACTCGCGGGCGAGGTGGGCCCGCTCCGCCTCCTGCACCGCCACCAGCCGATCCGAGAGCGCCTGCATGCGCGCCTGCCCGGCCTTAACCTGGGCAAAGAGCCGGGCGTTCTGCAGCGCGATCGTCGCCGGGATGGCCAGCAACTCGGCGGTGTTGACGTGCTCGGGCGTAAAGAAGGCGGGCACGCTCTTGTCGGCGCAGAAGAGGCCAATCACCTGCTCGCCCGCCACCAGGGGCACGGCGAACCAGTTGCGCACATGCTCCATGCCGGGGTGCACGCGCCAGTTCACCGCGCGGGCCGTATCGAGCACGAGGAAACTGCGGCGCCGCGCGATCAGCGGCTGCAGCAGCGGATCCTCCGCAGGCTTGAGGCTCAGCGCCGCCACCAGGTCCGGGTTGCCGAAACGTTCGTAGCCACGGGCAGCCCGCACGCGCAGCACCTCATCGCCTTCCAACAGCATGACACAGGCGCTATCGTAGGGCACCAGCTGGGCCATGTGCTCGAGCAGCGTCGCCGTCACCACGTCGGGGTCAAGGCTCCGACTGAGGGCGAGGTGGGAGGCGTGGAGCACCTCGGCGATCTGGCGCGCACGCCGCTCGGCCGCCAGGGCCTGGCGCAGCGCCTCGATCGACGCAGCGCCGCCAAGCGGCGCCAGACCAAAGCTGGGAGTATGTTCCATCGTCAGACTAGCCCTTCCTGCGCGGGGCAGCGTACCCTGGGTCGTGTTGCCCTATCAGTATACGCAGTCCGGGCACGGCTGTACAGGTAGATGTTGGGCGATTGCGTCGCCCAGCATCCCGCTTTGTTCGCTGGTGTCAAACTTCTACAACGACATATGGTGCTCGAAGTAGCGATTGATCAGCGCGATCACCTGGTCGGCCGTCTCTTCGATCGGCCGGTTGGTGACATTCAGGACCGCGAAGCCGCCCCGGCGGAAGATCTGGCGGGCATCGGCGAGCTCCTCCTCCAGTTCGTGGGGATCGGTGTAGCTGTGGCTAGCATTGCCCTGGAACTGAGCATAGGTCCCTCCTTGTCACGTCGATGGCCAGCTGACACGCGAACTGAAGGCCCCGTGGAGCCCGTGGGGAATATGGTGGCCGAGGCCCAGGCGGGCAAGCGGGCCACGGGCGAGATCCTGTGCGTCAAGGATCACGACCTCCGTCTCGTGACGGGCCGCATCATAGAGCAGCGCGAGCAGCCAGCCGTCATCCTCCAGCGCGCTGCTGTTGGCCAGCGGGTCACCCACATCAGGCGAGACGGCGCCGGCCACGGCCGCGCTCTTCGGGTGCGGCACAAAGATCGGCTCGCTTACAAAACCGCGCGGCGCCGCGCTCCAGAGCTGCTGGTTGCCGGTGTGCAGATCCAGCTTCCAGATCGCCTGGAGCGGCGCATTGCCCGTCGGCGCATCGGCAGCCGCCAGGTAGAGGTAGCGGTAGGGCCGGCCCACCTGCGCCGGGTGCAGCACCGGAAACTCACAGCAGCGCGGATCGACCTGCCGGCGCTCCACGGCGCCGGTGCGCAGGTTGAGCGTGGTGCGGGCCAGGCGGCCCGGGGGCAGCGCGGCAAAGTCGATGCGGCGGAAGTCCGTTGCCGGGTCGATGCCGACGTAGGCGTCGTACCAGACCGAGTCGATCACCAGGTCATCGCCGGCCTCAAAGGCGTTGGCGTGGTGCCAGACGAAGCCGCCGGGGGCACGGAACGTTCGCGGCTCACCCAGCGCGGTGTGACGCGGGAGCACGATGATCGTCGAGGAGCGGCCAGGCACGGAGGCCAGGCCCTGCGCCGCCCCCTGCAGGCCAAGCGCGTAGGGCAGGGCCTCGTAGCGCACCGGGTTCTGGATGAAGATCGCGTAATGAGGCGTGATCGCCATGTCGTGGAGGAAGGCGAAACCGTCGATCTGGAAGGCCCGCTGGCGCGCGAGCCGGAAGGCGGGATCGAACTCGTAGAGATCGATCCTGGTGTTGCGGCCCACGTTCACCCCGAAGTTGACCAGAGCCGGCGCGCCGCCATCCCAGTGGCAGGCGGGGTCAATGTGGTAGTGGGCGGCGAAGGCATCGCCGGGGCGCAGCAGGCCATCGAGCCGGTCGAGGCCAAGCGTCTCGAGGCTGAACGGGTCGAGGCGGTGCGGTTCGGCAGCCTCCCAGAGCGCCAGCAGCCGGCCCGCCCAGGGCAAGATCCCCGTGTTGGCGACATTCTTCAGGCGCAGGTCGAGCAGATTGGTGAACCAGCCGCCGGGGCGCTGGGTGCCAAAGACGCCGCGGAAGAGCGGGCGCCCGGCCTGCTGCTCGGCCAGGTAGCCAGCCGTGCGTACAAACCGATTGCGATAGTAGGCCCGGCCATCGCGAAAGCTGACGGCCACGACCATGCCATCGCCGTCAAAGGGGTGGTGGACGGGGTAGCCGGCGATGTCGAGCAAGCCCGGGCCGTTGCGATAGAGCGTGCCGTGGAGTTCGGCGGGGATGTGGCCTGCGCTCGGTTCGAGCCAGCAGGCATACTCATTGGGCTGCGACTCGTAGCCGCGGGCCCAGTCAGCGAGGAGGGTCGAACGGGCACCCACCTCGGGTAGCGTCATGGTCGTCACGCAGCAGTCCCTTTCCAGGTGTTGAACAGCACTTCCTCTCTATTGTACCGTGCATCGACCGCCCGACAACCCGCAGCCCGCCGGCGCGCAGGGCTGATGCAACGATCCTGCTGGCAAACCCGGGTGCGCGGGAAAACCGGAGGTTGCCAGCAGGATCGGGCAAGCCCCAAACCCGCTTGCCAGCGGCGGACAGTGCAGCAGCCCGCCAGCAGGCTGCTGCTGGCGGGCGATCGGGCCGACAGTCACGAATCGGCGAAACCTACGGGATATAGAGCTGCACGCCGGGATAGATCAGATCCGGGTCAGGGCCAAGCACGGTCCGATTGACGTGGTAGATCTCGGGCCAGAGGCGCTCGTTGCCATAGGCCCGTTCGGCGATCCAGCGCAGGAAGTCGTGCGGCTGGATGGTATAGAAGCTACGCTGGGCAATGGGGCCGCGAGCCGGCAGGGGCGTCGTCACCGCAGGACGGGCGGCGGCGATGCCGGGCAGCACCAGGCGCTGCCCCGGGAAGAGCAGGTTCGGGTTGGCACCGATCACCCGGTAGTTAGCATCCCAGATCGTCGGCGCGTAGCGCGCGTTGCCGTAGAAGCGCAGCGCGATGGCGCTCAACGTGTCACCGGCCCGTACCACGTAGACCGTGGCGGCAGCCGGGCGGCTCGGGCGCGGGGCGGCGGGCCGGGCAGGGCGGCTCGGCGCTGCGGCCGGCACCGCGCCGATCTGGCCGCCAAACGGCACCCCATCCTGGTAGCCCGGCGGCTGGACGTAGCCGGGGGGCGGCGGTGGCTGCGGCGCGGGCACGGCGGGTGGGCGGGGCGGGGCCGGCGGCGGGATCACCTGGTCGGCCAGGGTGATCGCCGGCAGCCGTTGGGCCGCGGGGGTGTAATTGAAGGCCGTGGCCGGCAACTGGTTGACGGTGGCGAAGCTCACGGTGGGCGGCGCCGCCGCCGGCTCCGCGGCGAACTCGACGGCCGGGATCGCGGCCGGCGCCGCAGCGGCCGGCGCCCTGAGCACACTGGCCAGCAGCGCCTCATCCTCAGCCGTCGGCGCGGCGAGCAACTGCGCGAGCAGCGCCTCGTCCGCCGCAGGCACCGCGGAGACGAGCGTCACCTGGCGCAGCGCGCCGCCCGCCGGGGCCAACAGGGCCACGGGTGCGTGCGCCACAGGCGCCGGCGTGGCTCGGGCAAGCGGCACACCAACGGCGGCCACGGCCATACCGCCCGCCAGCAGCAGGCTGGCAGCGATGGTGAGCGGCTGAGCCATCAGGCGGCCAGCCGCCCAGGCGGGAGTGGGGCCGGCCACCGGGGCCGGGTGCAGCGGCCTGAGGCAGGCAGCAGCCGCCCAGGGCGGCGCAGCCGGCCGGCCGGTGAACGGCGCGGCCATCCCCGACGCGGCGCACCGGCCCTCCGGCGCCGCGCGATCAGCATTGGGGCGGAGCATACTGCCGGGCCGGCCAGTGGCATGATAGGCGTCCATCCTCTGCTCCATCTTCGTTGGACACGGCAAACAACCCTTGCGCTGATCAGAGCATAACACACGCGCGGCAACGGTCAAGCGGGTGTGTGGGTTGAGAACTGGTTAGAAACACGATCGAACCCGCGTGGGACATCTCCTCCCACGCGGGTTCGCACCCGTCAGCCCAGCTTAGACACAGATCCTCTAACTCCGCACCAGGGCCTCGTAGACGATCTCGAGCGCTTCGATCTCCTTGCCATCCCCGGCATTGCGCGACACCTGCCAGGTGGACGGCCACGCCCCGCTGAAGCACCAGCGCGCGCGCACACGCCCGAGGCTGTCATACTCGGTGATCGTCCCATCGTGGCGCACCGGGTGGCCGGCTTCGGTCATCCGCTCCCAGTCGATCAGTGACTCGTCGAAGGTAACACCCTTGCTCAGCCGGATCACCAGATCGTGGCCTGGCTCCGCGATATCGAGCAGACTGATCTCGTCATCGCCAATATAGAACTCGACGAGATCCTCCGGGGCATGCAGGCCCGAGCACTCGCGGAAGGCCGCGCAGGGCACCCCTTCGACCTCGATGATGTAACGATAGTCGCGCAGGTTGCTCGGCAGCTGGATATTCCGCATCGATACACCTCCTCTTTGGGGAGGAGGGCTGCGGGAGGCAGGAGCCCCCGCTCCCCACCCCAACCCATGCTTCGCGCAGCGCAGGATCACGTCCCTTGCACAGATCGCAGATAACACTCCGACGTGAGGCGGCAACTTCCCCGATGTCTGCAGTATAACGCGCCGCACCATCGGCTGGGGAGAAGAAAGGTGCCACCCCGGTTACGAGTCGTTCACCGACCGCCTGGCGCGCCGGTAGCGTGTGCCGGCGGCCAGGGTTGTGGAAGCGCATCCTGATGCCGGCCAGCGTCTGTCACCCCGAGCCCTTCGACTGCCCTGCCCCTCGACAAGCTCGGGAGCCGCGGAGCCGAAGGGCTCGGGGTGACTGTCAGCCGCAGCATACCAATCAGGCCAACGACAACGGTCGTACGTATCGGCTATCGGCCGTTCACCTCAGCAGCCCACCTGCTTGTTTTCGTCGCGGAGCGGCAGGTTGAGATCGTTCTCTGCCTGGTGGCGGATCAGCTCGGGATCAAAGCCTTTGGGGATGGCGCCACCGAAGGTGACATCGGCCATCATCTCCGGGCGCTCCTCCTTCAGCCTGGCGATCTCCTCGCGGCTGAACACGCGGCTCTCATCGAAGCCCAGGTCCACCTGCATCGAGCCGCCCTGCATATGGATGCGCCCGATGTCGTAGAAGCGCTTCTCGAACGTCGTCTTGGCGAAGGCGCGCAGACAGCCGAGCATGTACTTGCGCTTGGCCTTGTCTTTGATGAAGGGGTACTCGAGGAAGGCCTTGCGCATGTAGAAGCGGGCATAGTTGCGCAGCACGCCCTTGAGCACTTCCTCCCGCTCCATCAACTCGGGCTTCATGATCGGGGTGACGAAGTTGTACTTCGAGTAGTCGCGTACCTCGACCCGGTCGCCCAGTTCTTCGAATAGCTCGGCAAACGGCCAGGGGGTGTACATGTTCCAGTTGGCCATGTCCACCTTCCAGTCGAGGGCCATACGGTAGGTCTCCTCGATGGTCGCCGGCGTCTCGTTCTCCATGCCCATGATGAACTGCGCCTCGGCGACCATGCCCGCCTCCTGGATGAGCCGGATGGCCGTCTTGTTCTGATCGATGGTCGTCTGCTTGCGGAAGAGCTCGAGGTTCATCTGGGCTGCGGCCTCGGTGCCCAGCGAGATGTGCATGAGCCCGGCTTTGCGCCACAGCGGCAGCAACTCCTTGTCGCGCATGATGTCGGTAACCCGGGTGTTGATGCCCCAGAGCACCGGCAGCTTGCGCCGGGCCAACTCTTCGCAGAGCGCGGTGAACTTCTTGCGGTTAAGCGTCGGCTCCTCGTCGGCCAGGATGAAAAAGCCCACCTTGTAGTCGCGCACCAGGCTCTCGATCTCATCGACGAACTTGATCGGGTTGCGCGAGCGGTAGCGCCGCCAGAACTTCCACTGCGAGCAGAAGCGGCAGGTGAAGGGGCAGCCGCGGGCGAAGTTCGGCACGGCCACCCGCACGTTCATCGGCACGTAGATGTACTTGTCCCAGTCGAGCAGGCTCCAGTCGGGGGTGAGCGTATCCAGGTCGGCGATCGGGTCGCTGGCCGGGGTGGCCACGACCTTGCCATCTTCGAGGTAGGCGATGCCCTTGATGTTCGCCCGGTCCTTCAGGTCGGAGCCGGCCTCGATGCTGCGCATCAGTTCAACGATGATCTCCTCGCCCTCGCCGCGCACGATGTAGTCGATCCAGGGCGCCTCGTTGAAGACCTGGGTGTACATAAAGGTCGGGTGGATGCCGCCGAGGATCAGTTTGGCGTTGGGCCGCTCTTCGCGGGCGATCTGCAGCGTGGCCTGGGCCTTGAGGATCATGGGCGTGATCGCCGTGGCCAGGATGACGTCGGGCTGGTTGATCCTGATGATCTCGCGCAGCTTGTCGTCGGGGATGTGGAAGGTCATCGCGTCGACGAAGCGGATGTTCTCGTAGCCCGCGGTTCGCAGCGCGCCGCCGATGTAGGGCACCCAGCTCGGCGGCCAGTTTCCGGCGATCTCGGCCCCACCCGCATGGTAGTTCGGCTGGATCATCATGATCCGCATAACGGTCTCCCTTTGTGTCATGGGGCGGCGCCCCGCATCCCAGCGACAGAGTCTGCACTACGACGACCAGCAACAGCCGGGCTGGCCCCGCCGCCCGGCACTCACTTCCAGACGATGGCGAAACGACAGGCCTCGGCGCCACTGGCCATACACGCGGTCTCGCTGACGACCAGCCGCGGGGTGATCAGCGTGCGCAGCAGCCGCTGGAAACACGCCTCGTAGTAGCGGCAGATCGGGTCGGCAGCGGCATTGCCGCGACACTCGGGGCAGTTCGCCAGACACACCGTGGCCCGCCCCCCGGCCACGCTATAGCTGAAGCGCCCCGTGCCGGCAAAGGTCCACGCATGAGCGGCGATCGCCCTGAGCAGAATGCGCAGACCGATGGCCGGCGGCAGCAGCGGCAGGATGCGCCGCGCCGGCGCGGGGATGCGGTTGGCCAGCAGGTAGTCGGCCGTGCGCTCCCCCGAGCGGGCCAGGATCTGCCCCGCCGCGCTGATCCCCAGCTCGGCGCGCAGCGCGCCGATCAGCGCGACAAACTCCTGCTCGTCGACCATCGTCGCCGGCAAGCGCTCCACCAGGTCGTCCCGGCCGATGCGCTGCAGAAAGGCCTGCGCCTCCGCCCGGCCCCACGCCTCCTCAAGCGCGCCGACCGTCTGGATGATCGCGTTGGGACCAATCTGCGCCACACGCACAGCCGGGTGCGCCGCCTGCATCGCCGTTCCTTTCATCGGAAATGAACTGTTTGACATTTCATGCAACAGAGATCGAGCGCAGTCTACCATGCCCCTCTGTGACCGACGGTGGTAATCGCTCAACAGTCTGTGAGTATTTCTTCTCAGTCGTCGCAGCAGCACGGTGCTACGATGAACCGGAAGGAAGCGCGGCGCGCGCGCCGCGCGAGGAGGATGCTATGGCAGGCGCCCTACCACGGGCCGCCCCGGCGCAGGAGCAGGACCTGGCGGCTCCCACGGTCGACAACCGGCAGAAGATCCTCCAGGCGACGATGCGGCGCCACCAGTACCGGCCCGATGCGCTGATCGAGGTACTGCACAAGGCCCAGGAGCTCTACGGCTACCTCTCGCCCACGCTGCTCGCCACCGTCGCCCACGACCTGCACCTGCCACCCAGCCGGGTCTATGGCGTGGCGACGTTCTACCACTTCTTCTCGCTCGCGCCCCAGGGGGCCCACACCTGCACCGTCTGCCTCGGTACCGCCTGCTATGTGAAGGGCGCGGCCGCCTTGCTGGCTGCCCTCGAGGCGGAGACCGGGCTTAAGGCCGGCAGTACCAGCGCCGATGGGCAACTTTCGCTGCTCACCGCTCGCTGCCTGGGCGCCTGTGGCATCGCGCCCGCGGTGGTGCTCGATGGGCTGGTGATCGGCCACGCCGACGCCGCGACGCTCCGCGCCCGGCTGCACGCGCTGCTGGCCCAGCCCCCCCTGGCCGAGGAGCACCATGGATCTCGCTGAACTCAACGCGATCGCTGCCCACGAACGGGCCAGCCGCAAGCCGATCCGCATCGCCTGCTGCACCTCGCTTGGCTGCTACGCCTCGGGGGCAGTTGAGCTGCAGCAGCAGCTCACAGCCGGCGTTGCGGCCACGGGCCGCGCTGAGAACGTCGAAGTGGTAGGCGTTGGCTGTATGGGCTTCTGCGGCCACGGCCCGCTGGTTCGCATCGAGCCTGAAGATCTGCTCTTTGAGCACGTGCGCCCCGAGCAGGCCCCCGCGATCATCGCGGCGCTCGATGGCGGGCCCTGTGATGTCGAACGGGGCGATCCCCGGCACCCCTTCTTCGCCCGCCAGCTGCCGATCGTGCGCCGCAATGGCGGCGTGATCGACCCCGAACGTATCGAGGCCTATATCGCCGCTGGTGGCTACGCCACGCTCTACCGCGTGCTCCACGACGTCAGCCCCGCCGAGGTGATCGACCAGATCACCCGCAGCGGCCTGCGCGGGCGCGGCGGCGCCGGCTACCCCACCGGGCTCAAGTGGGCCACCGTCGCCAAGAGTCCCGGCGAACGTAAGTTCGTCGTCTGTAATGGCGATGAGGGCGATCCGGGCGCCTTTATGGACCGCAGTATCCTCGAGAGCGATCCGCACCTCGTGCTCGAGGGTATGGCGATTGCCGCCTATGCAGTGGGCGCCCACGAAGGCTACCTCTACGTGCGCGGCGAGTACCCGCTGGCCATCCAACGGCTCACCAGGGCGATCAGCCAGGCCCGCCGCCACGGCCTGAGCGGTAGCCAGATCTTCGAGACCGCCTTCGATTTTAAGGTTGAGGTGCGCGTCGGCGCCGGCGCCTTCGTCTGTGGCGAGGAGACGGCGCTGATCGCCAGTATCGAGGGGCGCCGTGGACAGCCCCGCCCCCGCCCGCCCTATCCCGCCGAACGGGGACTCTGGGGCTGCCCCACGCTGATCAATAATGTCGAGACCTTCGCCAATATCGTGCCGATCATCGAACGGGGCGCCGACTGGTATGCAAGCATCGGCACTGCCCGCAGCAAGGGCACCAAGGTCTTCGCCCTCACCGGCAAGATCCGCAATACCGGGTTGATCGAAGTTCCTATGGGTATCACCCTGCGCGAGATTATCGAAGACCTGGGCGGCGGTACCCCCGATGGCACGCCGGTCAAGGCTGTGCAGACCGGCGGCCCCTCGGGCGGCTGTATCCCCGCCAGCCTCTTCGATACGCCGGTTGATTACGAGTCGCTCGCCGCCGCTGGCTCGATCATGGGCTCCGGCGGGATGGTCGTTATGGACGCCGGCACCAATATGGTCGAGATCGCCCGCTTTTACATGGCCTTCTGTATGGACGAGTCCTGTGGCAAATGTGTGCCCTGCCGCGTCGGCACGGTGCAGATGCACCACCTGCTCGATAAGCTCGTCAACGGCCAGGCCACCAGCGAGGATCTCGTCCAGCTTGAGGCGCTCTGCCAGATCGTGCGCGAGATGAGCCTCTGCGGCCTCGGCCAGTCGGCCCCCAACCCGGTGCTCAGCACGCTGCGCTACTTCCGCGATGAGTACGCCGCCCTGCTCAACGCGCCGTCTGCAGCCGCGCCCCAACCGACGGATTGAGTTACCCTGGTATGGTTCAGACCTGCTTGACAATCTGGCCTTCACCTCCACACCTCCACAGCTCTACAGCTCCACAGACCCGGCTGCGGGGCGCGGTGGAGTAATTGTTACGCTGGAGCACCCGATTCTGAACCATGCCCTGGAGCGCCTATGGCCGCCCGTACCCTCACGATCGATGGCCAGCTCGTCAGCGCCCGCGCCGGCGAGACCATCCTCGAAGCCGCCCGCGACGCCGGCATCGCCATCCCCACCCTCTGCCACCTCGAAGGCCTCTCCGCCGTCGGCGCATGCCGGCTCTGCCTGGTCGAGGTGGTGGGCTCGTCGCGCCTGCTCCCGGCCTGCCTGACACCGGTCAGCGAGGGGATGGAGGTGCGCACCGCCAGCGAGCGGCTGCAGGCCAATCGGCGCGCGCTCGTTGAACTGCTCTTCGCCGAGCGCAACCACGTCTGCGCCGTCTGCGTCGCCTCGGGCAATTGTGAACTGCAGAACCTCGCCGTCCAGGTCGGTATGACCCACGTGCGCTATGCCTACCTGACGCCGCAGTGCAGCGTCGATATCAGCCACCCGCAGTTCGGGATCGACCATAACCGCTGCGTGCTCTGCACCCGTTGTGTGCGCGCCTGCGACGAGGTCGAGGGTGTGCATACCTGGGACGTGGCAGGACGTGGCGTCAACGCCCGCGTGATCACCGACCTCGGCCTGCCCTGGGGTGAGGCCACAAGCTGCACCTCGTGCGGCAAGTGCCTGCTCGCCTGCCCGACCGGCGCGATCTTCCGCCGGGGGACCAGCGTCGCCGAGCTTGAGCGCGACCCGCGGCGCATCGCCGTGATCGTCGCCTCGCGCCAGGAACGGTGGTAAGCCAATGGCCGGCAAGCTCAAACTCGCGACGGTCTGGCTCGGTGGCTGCTCGGGCTGCCATATGTCGCTGCTCGACCTGGACACCTGGCTGATCGATCTGGCGGCCCTGGCCGACCTGGTCTACAGCCCGATCGCCGATCAGAAGCACTTCCCCGACGGGGTGGACCTGAGCCTGGTAGAGGGTGCGGTAGCTAACGAGGAGCACCTGGCCCTGGCGCAGGAGGTGCGCCACAAGAGCCGCGTGCTCGTCGCTATGGGCGACTGCGCCGTCACGGGCAATGTGACCGCCCTGCGCAACCAGCTCGGCGCGCCGGACCGCCTGCTCCAGCAGATCTACGTCGAGCACGGCGACGCACGGGGCGTCCTCCCCGCCGCACCGGGCATCATCCCACGCCTGCTCGACCGGGTCGTGCCGCTGCACGCCGTGGTACCGGTGGACCACTACCTGCCGGGTTGTCCGCCAGCGGCGCCGCAGATCCGCGCCTTACTCGAGGCACTGCTGTCCGGGGCGCCGCCGCCGGCCGGCGGGCGCTTTGGCTAGACGGTGAGCCGACCATGCCCACGACGATCTTGATCGATCCGGTGACGCGGATCGAGGGCCATGCCAGGATCAGCATCTACCTCGATGAGGCTGGCGAGGTGAGCGACGCGCGCTTCCATGTCACCGAGTTTCGCGGTTTCGAGCGTTTCTGCCTCGGGCGCCCCTTCTGGGAGATGCCGGCCATCACCGCGCGCATCTGCGGTATCTGCCCGGTGAGCCATATCCTCGCCTCGGCACGGGCCGGCGACGCCATCCTCGCCGTCAACCTGCCGCCTGCCGCCGAAAAGCTGCGCCGGCTGATGAACCTGGCCCAGATCGTCCAGTCCCATACCCTGAGTGTCTTTCACCTCAGCGGCCCTGATCTCTTTCTGGGCTTCGAGAGCGATCCTGCCCGGCGCAACATCTTCGGCCTGATCGCCGCCGAGCCGGAGCTGGCCCGCGCCGGGATCAAACTGCGCCAGTTCGGCCAGGAACTGATCGAGCGGCTGGGCGGGCGCAAGATCCACCCGGCCTGGGCCGTGCCCGGCGGCGTGCGCAGCGGCCTCGCCGACGCCGATCGCGCGGCCGTCGCCGCAGCCTTGCCCGCGGCGCGCGCCACCGCGCGCGAAGCTCTGGCCCGCTTCAAGGGCGCGCTGCCCGGCTTCAGCGAAGAGGTGGCCTCCTACGGGCGCTTTGCCAGTCTGTTTCTGGCCATGGTGGGTGAACACGGCACCTGGGAGCACTACGGCGGCCAGCTCCGCATCATGGACTCGCAGGGCCACATCCTGGCCGACCACGTGCCGCCGGAGGAGTACGCGGAGCTGATCGGCGAGACCGCCGAGGACTGGAGCTATCTCAAGTTCCCCTACTACCGGCCCTACGGCTATCCCGATGGCAGCTACCGCGTCGGCCCACTCGCCCGGCTCAACGTCTGCCGCAGCTTCGGCACCCCGCTCGCCGATGCCGAACTGGTGGAGATGCGCCGGCGCGCCGGTGGCGGCCCGGTGACCGCCAGCTTCTTCTACCACTATGCGCGCCTGATCGAGATCCTGGGCAGCCTGGAGCTGATCGAGCGCCTGCTTGACGACCCGGAGCTGAGCGCCCGCCGGCTGCGCGCCGAAGCCGATGTCAACCGGCTCGACGCGGTGGGCTGCAGCGAGGCCCCGCGCGGCACACTCTTCCACCACTACCGCGTTGATGAGCGCGGGCTCCTCACGTATGTCAACTTGATCATCGCCACTGGCCAGAACAACGCGGCCATGAACCGCACCGTGGCCCTGATCGCCGGGCGCTACCTGCGGGGCGACCGCCTCGATGAGGGCCTGCTGAACCGCGTCGAGGGCGGCATCCGCGCCTTCGACCCCTGCCTCAGTTGCTCGACCCACGCCATCGGCATCCCAGCGCTCACCGCCCGGCTCTACGGCCCCGCTGGCCAGCTGCTCGACGAAGTGGCACGCTGACGCCAGCGAACACGCTGGCGTCAGCGTGCCCCAACGACCTTGCCACACCTGCGGTTGACGCCAGCCAGCTTGCGCAGTATAGTAACCGTACAGTTCGCGGCGCACGACGGTGTCGCCCCTCGCGCCTCACCGCGCGGGGGCTTTTTGCATCATCGGCCGTCACCCAACCAATGCCCCAAGGAGGAGCCCCGTGAACATTAACTGGGACGAGAAGTTCGCCCCCGAGGGCCTGACCTTCGACGACGTGCTGCTCATCCCCGCCCATTCGCAGGTCCTGCCCGCCCAGGTCGACGTGAGCACCTGGCTCACCCGCTCCATCAGGCTGAACATCCCCATCGTCAGCGCGGCGATGGATACCGTCACCGAGCACCGCCTTGCCATCGCCCTGGCCCGCGCGGGCGGCATCGGCTTCATCCACAAGAACATGTCCGTCGAGCAGCAGGCCGAGAGTGTGCGCAAGGTCAAGCGCTCAGAGAGTGGCATGATCACCGACCCGATCACCCTGCCCCCCGACCGCACCGTGGGCGACGCGCTCGACCTCATGGCCGAGTACAAGATCTCCGGCGTGCCGATCGTTACGGCCGAGGGCGACCTCGTAGGCATCATCACCAACCGCGATCTGCGCTTCGAGAGTGACCGCAGCCGCCCGATCAGCGACCTGATGACGAGCAAGAACCTCGTCACCGTGCCCGAGGGCACCACCCTCGAGCAGGCCAAAGAGGTGCTCCACCGCCACCGGATCGAGAAGGTCCTCGTGGTCAACAATCGCGGCAAACTCACCGGCCTGATCACGGTCAAGGACATCATGAAGCAGATCGAGCACCCCTATGCCTGCAAAGACGAACAGGGGCGCCTGCGCGTCGGCGCGGCGATCGGCGCGGGCGGCGACTTTCTCGAGCGGGCCGCCGCCCTGGTGCGCGCCGGGGCCGATGTGCTGACCATCGACACCGCCCACGGCCACGCCCAGGGCGTGCTCGACGCCGTCGTGCGCGTGCGCGAGGCCTTCCCCGACGTCCAGCTGATCGCCGGCAACGTCAGCACCGCCGCGGCCACCGTGGCGCTGATCGAACGGGGCGTCGATGCCGTCAAGACCGGTCAGGGACCCGGGTCGATCTGCACCACCCGCGTCATCTCCGGCGCGGGCATGCCGCAGATCACCGCGATCAGCGCCTGTGCGCGCGCCGCCGAGCGCTTTGGCATCCCGATCATTGCCGATGGCGGCATCAAGTACTCCGGCGATATCGCCAAGGCCATCGCCGCCGGCGCCCACACCGTGATGATCGGCTCGCTCTTTGCCGGCACCGAAGAGAGCCCCGGCGAGAATATCCTCTATGAGGGCCGCTCCTACAAGACCTACCGCGGGATGGGCTCGATCGGAGCGATGGCCCGCGGCAGCGGCGACCGCTACTTCCAGACCAATGTCAACGAGACGCGCAAACTGGTCGCCGAGGGAATCGAGGGCATGGTGCCCTTCAAGGGCCCGCTGCAGGATACCGTCTTCCAGCTGGTCGGCGGCCTGCGCTCCGGCATGGGCTATGTCGGCGCGCGCGACATCGAGAGCATGCGGCGCGAAACACGCCTGATCCGCGTCACCATGGCCGGCCAGATCGAGAGCCATCCCCACGACGTGACGATCACCAAGGAGGCGCCAAACTACGAACGCCGCTAGTGTTATCGTTAGCGTTGCTGGTGCAGGTGCGGCGTGCAGCCGCACGCCGCGCGATCGTCACCGCCACAGCGCCACAGCGCTCCACCTCCACACAACCGGCTTGTGGCGCTGTGGAGCAACGCTAACGTTGAAACGCCCGCGTTTGAAGCTTCAGGGCGCTGCCGCTGCGGCGCCGCGCATAGCCATGCCAACCACCATCCCCGACGGTTTTGCCGACACCGTGCCGGCCATGCAGGCCGCCCACCACCGCATCCTGGCCGCGCTGGCCACGGCCGGGCTCAGCGTGGCGCCCTTTCCCACGGCCCTGCCCTCGGCCAACGAGCGGGGCCGCGCTGCCGCCCGCGCCTACCCCATGCAGGGCGTGCTCAAGTACCACGGCCTCGCCGATTGGGCCTACCGCACCGCCTTCCTGCCCAGCATCTCGCTGAACAACGATGCCGCCCACAGCGTGACCCTGGTGGAGTTCGACCCGCGCCTGGCCGCCGACGAGGCCACCCTCGGCGGTCAGCCCGCCCGGGGCCGCGAGCTTGAGCGCATCGTACAGATCCTCGACGCCGTGCGCGCCCTCGGCGGCGTGCGCGTGGCGGCCCGCGTCACTACCCGCAATGTGCTCAAGGCCCGGGTGGCTGGCAAGGGCCTCGGCACCAGCGCGGCCGGCGCCGCTGCCCTGGCCGCGGCCAGCATCGGTGCGCTCTACGGCCCCACGCTCGTCGCCAATACCCGCTTCCTCAGCTGCATCGCCCGGCTGCTCGCCGGCTCCGGCTGTCGCGCCGCCGCCGGTGGCCTGGCCCTCTGGCTCGCCTACCCCGGCATCGCCCACGAGGACAGCTTCGCCCTGCGCCTCGACACGGCAGAGCAACTGGCCGATGTGCGCCTTGTCACCGTGCCGATCGACTCACGGGTCGGGCTGAAAACCGAGCAGGCCCACCACGATGCGCCCCGCAGCAGCTTCTTCAAGGCCTGGATGCTCAGCCGCGGCGATGAGATTATCGAATGCCTCACGGCAGCCAGCCGCGGCGACTGGCGTGTGATCGGCCAGCTGGCCGAGCTCGACAGCATGCGCCTGCACGGCGTGACCATGTCCGGCGCCCGCGAGCATCGCCTGATCGGCTGGGAGCCCGAGAACATTGCGATCTTCCGCATGTGCGACGCGCTGCGCAGCCAGGGCGTGCCGGTCTACGCCAGCACCGATACCGGGCCCACCGTCGTGCTCATCACGCACCGCGAGCACGAAGCGGCGGTCGTCGCGGCGGTGGAGGCGCTGAACCTCGGCCTGGAGAGCGTGCGTGGACGCATCGCCGGGCCTGCGACGCTCATCGACCTCGATGAGGCCCGCGCCGAGCTGGCCAGCGCACCATAAGTCGGCGTCTCCACACGCTCAGACATTGAACAGGAAGTGGCAGATGTCGCCGTCCTGGACGATGTAGCTCTTGCCCTCCATACGCACGCTACCGTGCTTCCTGGCTTCGGCCATCGAGCCCGCGGCGATCAGGTCGGCATAGGCAACGATCTCAGCGCGAATGAAGCCCCGCTGGATATCGGAGTGGATCGTGCCCGCTGCCTCAACCGCCGGCGTCTGGCGCTTGATCGTCCAGGCGCGCACCTCGTCGGGTCCGGCCGTCAGGAAGCTGATCAAGCCCAGCAGCTCATAGCTGCGCTGGATCACCAGATCGCGGGCCGGCTGCGTGATGCCAAGATCCTCCATGAACGAGCGGGCATCGGCATCGTCGAGCTGGGCCAGTTCGGCCTCGATCTTGCCGCAGACCGGCACCACCGCGCTGCGCGGGAAGGGATAGTCGATCGCCGGCGGGGCCTGCAACTGGTCCTCACCGATGTTGGGCACCAGCAGGAGCGGCTTGGCGGTGAGGAACTGGTAGCCGCGGATCATGCGCTCCTCCTCGTCGCTCAGCGCCAGACTGCGGATCGGCTGGTCGGCCTCCAGGGCCTGCTTGAGCCGCTCCAGCAGATCGCGCTCGGCGACGCGGAGCTCCTTGTCTCTGGCCGGTAGCTTGGGGATCTCGGCATTGAGCCGGTTCAGCCGCTTCTCGATAATCGCCAGGTCCGAAAAGCTCAGCTCGAGATCGACGGTCTGGATATCGCGCTGCGGATCGACCGTGCCATCGGGATGCGGGACGCCCGGATCGCTAAAGACACGCACCACGTGCAGCAGCGCGTCGGCACTGCCGATGTAGTTGAGCAGCGCCGGGGGCAGCCCGCCGCCCTGCCGCCCCGCGCCGCTGATCCCGGCGACATCGACGTACTGCACGTCGGCATAGGTCACCTTGCGCGGCTTGAACATCTGGGCAAGCACCGCGAGGCGCGCATCGGGCACCTTCACGGTCGCCAGGTTGGGCTCCATCTGCCCCGACGAGTAGGCGGCTGTCTCGGCGCTCCCCCGGGTAAGGGCATTGAACACCGTCGTCTTGCCGCTGTTCGCCAGGCCAATAATTGCGATTTTCATGCTAAACGATCCTGATCCGCGCTGATTACGACGGTTTGTCGCATCCTGACCCGCGCCCGGCCAGTATAGCGCGGGGCCGCTCGACACGCAACTCAGGGGGCAACATCGTTGACGCTCGCCCCACACCCCTGCCGGAGACAGACGTGGCGCGCACCCACTATTTACGGAATTTTCCCTTACGGCCAGAACCCTGAACGGGTATAATGCGAAGAATGGTGGAACTGGCGTTCAATGAGAGTGACCAGGGAACACGACCGAATTCACGCGAAGCAAGCGAACTGGCGCAACTTTTTGCCTGCAGGCCGCGTTCATGTGTATAGGCGTGGTAGACGCCTACGCGGTCGGCAGAGCAGCGGCAGCTCGTGAGGCCAGCCATGCTCTCCCCGGATGCCCTGCGCGACTGTATTCAGCGCGCGAAGCAGCGCGACCCGACCGCGATCAGCGAGCTGTACGCTGAGTACGCCGGCATGATCCTGCGCTATCTGCATATCCGGGTCACCGAGTTGGAGCTTGCCCAGGATCTGACACAAGAGGTGTTCATCAAGATCATCAATGGGATCGAGCGCTTCGAATACCGCGATGAGAAGTCCTTCCTCGGCTGGATCTACACCATCGCGGCCAATGTGCTACACAGTCACCAGCGCCGGCGCCGGGTCGTCTCGACGCCGTTCGACACCCGCGACGATCTCGTCGATACCAGCAGCCAGAACGATGTTCGCGTGATCACGGACCGGATTGCGCTCCAGCAGGCGCTTGGCCAGCTCACCCACGACCAGCAGCAGGTGCTCACACTCCGCTTCTTCGCCGATCTGAGCAACAGCGAGATCGCCGGGATGCTGCGACGGACGGAGGGCGCGATCAAAGCGATCCAGCATCGGGCGCTGCAGAGCCTGCAGAAGATCATGAACCGCGAGGCCGAGGAGCCTGCCCTCACAGCAAGCCCGGCTACGGCCCACCCCGAACGAACCTACCAGCGTGACTGTACGCTGGAGGAGCGCGAGCTCGGTGGCATAACCCGGCGCAACGACCAGCTGCGCAGACCCTATGAGTTACCGGCGGGAGATTGAAGGTGCGTCCCGATCTGTCACAGCTGCTCGATGAAGCCCTCGAGCGTCTCCAGGCCGGCGCCAGTATCGACGAGATCCTGAGCAGCTACCCGGAGCAGCGGGCCGAACTCGAGCCAATGCTCCGCACAGCCGCCGCCATCAGGCGCCAGGCTGTTTCGGCTATGCCGCCTTCGCTGGAGCAGTGGCTGGCCTCCGGGCGCCGTGAGATCGAGGCGATCGCGCGAACGACCTATGCGCGCCCCGAGACGATCGGGCAGCGTCTGCGCTGCCTGCTGAGCCCGTTGACCCAGGTGTTTGCCCGCCGTGGCGCGCCACGCATGGCCAGTGTTGCCCTCAGCGCGCTGCTCATTCTGTTGATGACCTTCTATACCGTGGACTCGGCTGCCGCCTCCAGCCTCCCCGGCGACTATCTCTATGGCTGGAAGCTGGCATCCGAGCAGGCGCGCATCAGCCTGACCGTGAACCCGGATCGGCGCACCCAGCTCGTCGCAACCAGCGTCGAGCGCCGGGTCGCCGAGATCAGCGCGCTGACCCAGCGCGCAGGAGCCGATCCCGGCCAGCTCGCCGCGACGGTCCAGCGCCTCGACAGCCAGGTGCGCCAGACCCTCGAGAATCTGCCCGGCGCCAGCCCTGAGATCCGCGAGCGTACCGTGGCCCGCCTCGGACGCCTGCTGGGCCGCGCTGAGGCCGATCTGCGCACGGTCACCCCGCCCGACAGCACCACTGATGCGGCCCTCCAGAACGCGGTGGCAGAGGTGAGCAGCCTGATCGAGGCGCTGCCCGCTGAGCAGGGTGCCGAGACGAGCGGCCTGCCACCCGCCCCCGATACCAGCGCGGAGCCGCGGCGACCGACCCGGACACCCGTCGTGGCTGTCATCCCCGCGCCCGTTGCTACGCCGGGCCAGCCAGCGGGCGGGGTTGCCACACCGATCACCAGCCCGGCCGATGATGGCAACCAGAACACCTCCCAGCCTGGCCCATCACAGCCCGGTGGCGATGCGCCGCGGCCCGTTGGCGGCGAACCCCTGGCCACGCCCACCGCGCGGCCTTCGGCCACGCCCACCAGCGCGCCGGTCGTGGCGCCGCCACCACAGGCGCCAACCGCAACGCAGGCCCCGCCGAGCCCCACGCCAGCGCCAAGCGCAACACCCACGACGCCGGCCACTGCCACCCCCGTGGCCAGCGCAACGCCTGTGGCCAGCGCCACACCAGTACCGGTGAGCTCGCCGTCACCGACGGTCACACCGCTGATCGTGGCCACGCCGACCAGTACGCCCACCGCGGCGCCACTGCCGACCAGCACACCCTCGGCGACGCCGACCGCCACCGAGACGCCGTCGCCCAGCCCAACACCGTCAGCGACTGCCACACCGTCACCCAGTGCGACACCGTCGCCCAGCGCAACGCCGGAGCCCAGCGCAACGCCGTCAGCGACCGCGACGGCCACCGCGACGGCCACGCCAACCGCAACCGCGACCGCGACGGCCACACCCACCGCGACCGCCACCTCCGTGCCAGAGGAGACCCTTACGGGGCTACGGCCGATCCTGGACTGCGTCACCAGGCTCAGCGATACGCGCTACGTCGCGTACTTCAGCTACCGCAATGCGGCAACCGATCCGGTGGTATTGCCCATCGGCCGCGACAACCGCTTCTACCCCGAGCCAGCAGACCGTGGCCAGCCGACCGTCTTCCCGCCCGGGCTCAGTGGGCGCTATCCCCAATCGGCCTTCAGCGTCGAGTGGGACGGCACCACCCTCCTGGTCTGGGCGCTTGATGGGAAAACGGCCACCGCCTCCACCAGCAGCCCCAGCTGCGCGACCCTACAGCCGTAAGCGAAGTACCCCGCGTTGACGGTGTGGAGTCGTATGATACCGATGCTGCTTGATGGCATCGCATTGGCTCAGCTCCACACCTCCACAGCGCTCCAGCTCGACAAAGCCCTGTGTGGCGCTGGAGAGCCGTGGAGATGAGCGGGACAAGGCGGGATTGCCAATTCCACCTGGTATGACTCCACGCCGTTGGCGTGCATAGCGGTGTATAATGAGCATCGATCGGGCTACTCACCTGCGAAAGCATACACACTCGTGCACGTCGCAACGCCCACAACCGAGTCGACCCGAGCGGGCTTCGGGCAGCCGCAGCTCATCTTCTTCTGCGAACTCAACGGCCCGGAGTTGCTCACCCACCTCCAGCACAGGGCGATCATGGCCCACCTGACCGCCCATGGCTATGGCCTTGCGCTCGCGCTGCGTGAACTCGATCCACCCCTCGTTGAAGCCATCCGGCTGCTGAACCAGCACGGCATTCCGGTCATCGCCTGGTTGCTGCTACCACCCGATGAAGGGCTCTGGTTTAGTCTGCAAAACTACCCTCAGGCCCTTGAGCGCTATCGCCAGTTCCGTGCGTGGGCCCACGCGCACGACTTGCAGTTCCAGGCGATTGGCCTCGATATTGAGCCGCCAAGCAGCGAGCTCGACCGGCTGCAGCGCCGGGGGCTGCGCCACCTGGCACGCCGCTTCTGGCTCGCCCGCGAGAACGTGCTCTACGAGGCCGCGCGTACTGCCTACCGTGAGCTCATCAGCGCGATCCACCATGACGGGTACGAGGTCCATACCTACCAGCTGCCGATCCTGGCCGATGATCGCCGTGCTGGCACCACCCTCGCCCAACGGGTGCTCGATATCGTGGACCTGCCCGCCGATGTCGAGGTGCTGATCTGCTATAGTAGCGCCCCGATCGCCGCGCTCGGCGACGATCTCGGCGGTGTGCTGATCACCAGCTACGGGCCGGCAGCCGATGGGATCGGGGTCGGCGTGGTGAGCAGCGGCAGCATCCGCGACAGCAGCAGTGAGGGACTGCCACCCCTGACCTGGGAGGCGCTCGAACGCGACCTGGTGCTCGCCGCTCACTACACCGACACGATTTATGTAAACTCTTTCGAGGGCTGCGTCGAGCGAGGCTTGCTCGCGCGCATCGCCACGATCAACTGGGAGGCCAGCCCTCAGGTTGCGCGCTGGAAACAGGCGCTGGTGACGACGGCGCGGGCCGGGCTGCTCGCCAGTCTGCTGCTCGTCCGCTTCAGCAACACGTTGATCGCCTGGCTGGGCTGGGCGCTCTTTGCCATGTTGCTTACCCGGCAACTGCGCGCCGCGCTGCAGCGCCGTCTGAGGCCGTGAATGAGTCTTGCGTACGCGAAGCCGCCCTGCGCAAAGCCATTGTGGAGCAGGTCGAGCACTGTGCCCGTATGCTCCACGCCGCCCACCTGCCCGGCCCAATCCACCAGCTGCCACCCGAGCGCAGCGACAAGCTTCAGGCCCTGCGCCGCAGGCTCGTCGCCGCCCGTGAGGAATACGCATGAAGCTCTCACCCGAAAAGATCGAAGCGCTGGCCGTGGATCTGATCGACGCCCTGGCCGACATCGAGGGCGTGCTGTTCCGCGGGGACGATACGGCCCTGAAACTGGCGATCGGCGCGATCATTACCGATGAACTGATGGTTGAGGAACGCCTCGACGCCGAAGTGCACCGGATGCTCCAGGCCTATAAGTACGAGATCACGATGGAGCGCCTCAACTACGACGAGCTCTACCGCAAGCTGCGCAACAAGCTGATCGCCGAGCGCAAGATCGTCCTTTAGGGACGCGGATCGTTTTGCTTGTCCCGTCGCTGCCACCCTGTCACCTTGAGCCCTTCGGCTGCGCTCAGGGTGACACGGAACGTCCCGGATGCACCAGAGAGGCACCCGTCATCCCTTGCGTCTCACCCCACCCTCCATGGCAGGCCAGCGCCGCCATCCCACTGCTGCGCAGCCTCCGCAACGGTGAGCACCGGGGTCACACAGGCGTCCAGGCCGGCCAGCACCGCGCGCCAGTCGGCCAGGCTCCGCGCAGCAATCACGGTTGAGACCTCGGCCGCCAGCGCCGCCTGGTCGGCGTCGTGCTGGCGCGGAGCCAGGTCGGGCCGCCCGATCGCTGCGCAGAAACGGGCCCAGAAGTGAGACTCCAGCGCCGCAACCGCCAGATGCCGGCCATCGGCCGTACGGTAGGCGCGATAGCAGGCGGCCGCGCCGCTGAGCGCGTCTGCGGCCGCGCCGGCCGTGGCGCGGGCCACGGCATACCAGGGGCTCATCAGCCAGCGCGTGGCATCGCGCATCGGCACGTCCAGCAGGCAGCCCGGCCCATCGCCGCGGGCGTAGAGCGCCGCCAGGATCGCGCTTGCCGCCATCAGCCCGCTCACCAGATCGGCCAGCTGGGTGCCGGGCAGGGCCGGCTCGTCGCCCACCCGGGTCGCGGCCAGCAGCCCCGAAAGCGCAACGAAGTTCAGGTCGTGACCGGCCAGCTGCTCATCCGGCCCACTCAGCCCGTAGCCACTGAGCGCACAGTAGATCAGGCGCGGGTTCAGCGCCCGCAGCGCCACGGGCCCGACGCCCAGGCGCTCCAGGACGCCAGGACGCATGCCGTCGACCAGCACATCGGCCTCGCGGGCCAGCGCCTGCAACGCCGCCACCCCCTCCGGCTGCTTCAGATCGAGCTCCAGCTCGGTCTTGCCAGCATTCAGCGCGGCATAGGCGGCGCTCAGCGGCGGGAGCTGGCGCAACGGATCGCCGCCGGGCCGGCTCACTTTCGTCACCTGCGCGCCGAGGCTTGCCAGCAACTGCGTGCACGCCGGCCCCGGCAGGTAGGTCGCAACCTCGATAATACGGACATTGTGCAGCGCCATTTCGATGACCATGGGTATCTCCAAAACTCGTCAACCAGCCCTCCGTTGCCCACGCCGGGGGCCCGCGTACCCGGGTTTGCCAGCAGGATCCTGCACCGTCGCCAGGATTGAGCTCCATGGCATGGTATGATAATACCGTTCGCGCGCGTAGCCAGCCAGCATCCGCACCCCCAGGTATGACCATCCTCTCAGTCGACTCGCTAACGAAACAGTACGGTGAGCGCCCGCTCTTCAGCGACGTCAGCTTTGGCATGCTCAAGGGCGAGCGGCTGGGCGTGATCGGCGTCAATGGCAGCGGCAAGAGCACGCTGCTGCGCATCATCGCCGGGCTCGAGCCAGCCGACCGGGGGCGCGTGACGGTCGCGGGCGGCGTGCACTGCGCGTATCTGCCGCAGGATCCGCCGCTCGAGCCACAGCTGAGCGTGCTCGACACCGTCTTCGCCGGCGACTCGCCAACGATGAGCCTGCTCCGCGCCTACGAACACCTGAGTAGCGAACTCGCAACCCGCCCCGACGACGGGACGCTGATCGAGCGCCTGGGCGCGCTCACGCCACAGCTGGACGCGCTCGGCATCTGGGAGGCCGAGGCAGCGGCCCGCGCGATCATCGACGAACTCGGCCTGGCCGAGGTGATCAACCAGCCGGTCGGCACCCTCTCGGGTGGCCAGCGCAAGCGAACCGCGCTGGCCCGCATCCTGGTTGACCGGCCTGATCTGCTCATCCTCGACGAGCCGACCAACCACATCGACACCGAGACCATCGCCTGGCTGGAAGAGTACCTGGCGCGCACACCCACCGCCCTGCTGCTGGTCACCCACGACCGCTACTTCCTCGAACGACTGGTCAGCCGCACGCTCGAACTCGACCGGGGCCAGGTCACCAGCTACCAGGGCAACTACGAGCGCTACCTCGAGCAGAAGGCCGGGCGACTGGCTCGCGAGGCCGCCGCCGAGGAGGCCCGGCAGAACCTGCTGCGCCGCGAGCTCGCCTGGCTGCGGCGGGGCGCCCGCGCGCGCACGACCAAGCAGAAGGCCCATGTCGAGCGGGTCCACGCCCTGCTGGAGCAGCGGCCCACGGCTGCCCAGGGCACAGTGACGATCGACGTGGCCGCGGGCCGGCGCCTCGGCAAGCGCGTCGTCGAGCTCACGGCAGTCAGCAAGCGCTTCGGCGGACGCCAGCTGATCAGCGGGCTGACCCTCGAGATCCGGCCTGGGGACCGGATCGGGATCATCGGGCCAAACGGCAGCGGCAAGACAACCCTGCTCAAGCTGATCGCCGGGCGGCTTGAGCCCGACAGCGGCAGCATCAGCATCGGGGCGACCGTCCACATCGCCTACTACGACCAGGAGGCGGCGGGGCTCGACGACAGCCAGCGGGTGGTGGACTACATCCGCGAGGCTGCCGAGCTCATCCGCGGGCGCGAGGGAGCGCTGGTAGCCGCCACAGCCATGCTCGAGCGCTTCCTCTTCAGCCAGGAGCAACAGTGGGCCACGATCGCCACCCTGTCCGGCGGCGAGCGCCGGCGTCTGTACCTGCTGCGCCAGTTGATCGAACAACCGAACCTGCTCATCCTCGACGAGCCAACCAACGACCTCGACCTGCAGACCCTCACTGTCCTGGAAGCCTACCTCGACGACTTCCCGGGCGCGGTGGTGGCCGTCTCCCATGATCGCTACTTCCTCGACCGGGTAGTGCAGCGCACCTTCGCCTTCGAGGGTGAGGGCCGGGTCGTCGAGTACCCGGGCGGCTACAGCATGTACCTGGCCTATCGCCCGGCGCAACGCCGCGCTCCGCGCGCCGAGAGAGGCGCAGTGCGGAGCACGGGGCGCGCAGCTGCAAGCGGTGGGGCGCCTGAGCCAGCGGCGCGGCGCCTGAGCACCAGGGAGCGCCGCGAGCTTGGGCAGCTCGAAAGCCAGATCGCGGCACTGGAGGCCGAGCGGGCACGACTGGCGACAGCGATCAACGCCCCGGGGGCGGACTACAGCGCCCTGGCCGCCGAACTGAGCCGGGTCGAGGCGGCGATTGAGCACAGCTTCAACCGCTGGGCCGAACTGGCCGAGCTTGCCTAGCACCTGATCGCGAGTACCACGCGCGGCACACCAGAAGTACCAGAAGTTGTCAAAATTTCACTGATCGCCGGAAGCGGCCAGCGCGGGCTTTACCGCAGCATAATGCAACAAAACACGCTCTTAACACAATGTTGACAAGCCCCGAAGCCAGTGCTATACTACGCGGGCTGGAACAAGCGCCGTCTCACTCACGGGCAACCGCGAGGCAGACGAAACAAGCAAGGAAACAAACCGAGCGAACCGCGCTGATAGTTTTATCAGAGACGTCGCCAGGAAGACAGAATCATCTGAGGCTTCCTGGTTTTGTTTTCCCCGCGCTTGTTTTCAGTGAGCACCTTCACAACCAGAATACGGTAGGAAATAGACAGTTGGTCCACGTCAATGAGGGGAACGGGCGGACGACGGGAGTCGAACGCCACGGTCCCACGCAGAGTTTGATCCTGGCTCAGGACGAACGCTGGCGGCGTGCCTAATGCATGCAAGTCGAACGCAGCGT
>Ga0272446_1000768_pt1 | contig 48839 bp, 53 predicted proteins | sample YNPCB0061_FD_194587 | JGI IMG/M metagenome (GOLD analysis project Ga0272446, IMG submission 194587) | Hot spring microbial mat communities from Yellowstone National Park, WY, United States - YNP-CB-006-1 | ecosystem: Environmental > Aquatic > Thermal springs > Hot (42-90C) > Sediment | place...
CCCCCCCCCCCCCCCCCCCCCCCCCCCCCCCCCCCCCCCCCCCCCCCCCCCCCCCCCCCCCCCCCCCCCCCCCCCCCCCCCCCCCCCCCCCCCCCCCCTCTCCTATTTGAGGGGATCGCCCAAGCGGGGCGGGCGGATAAGTTGTGGGCAGGAGCCATTGCCGTGGGATCCCTAGCTTTAGTCTTGAATACTCTGCTCTTGGGTTTGGAGTGGGCGGTTAAACCGGGGCGGTGGTTGTGGGTGCCCCAGCCGCTGCGCCGACTGATTTGGGGGGGGGAGTCCTGACAAGATCTGCAGCCGTTCATGATAGGGTGATAGCTGATTCTATTGCTAAGTTCGTGCTATGCTGCGTTCTTTTGTTTTGGTCATTCTGCTGCCGCTTGTTTTGGTGGTGAATCTGATCGCCCCTGCTGAACCAGCCCTTGCCGCCAACCCCGTGATCAGCAAAATTCAAGCTGAGGTGGAGCACCTCCAAGAATTGGTGGATAACCAGGAGTGGGTAAATGTCCGTTCCTATATCCATGGCCCCATGGGGATGACTCGCAAAGAACTGGCCAGTCTGGCTCTGGGGGTGACGGGAGAGCAGCAAAAACAAATTCAAAAGGCCAACCGTCAAGTCCTGACCAGTCTAGAAAAGATTGATGCGGCAGCAGAGGATTTTGATGCCCAACGCCTGCGGGCCGCTCAAAATAGCCTCAGGGATAGCCTTGCCGCTTTAGATGCTCTCCTGGGATCCTAGGGTTCCGATTCCGGGAGTGTGCCCTTGATCTTGTCGTCTCCCCTCTGGCGCCTAATCAGCTACGGCAGAAGTTATCAAACCGAGGCTTTGTGGGCTGTTTTGTGCTCTGTGCTCAATAAGATCTTTGATCTGGCCCCGCCGGCTCTGATCGGGGCTGCCATTGATGTGGTGGTGCAGGGGCAGGAATCGTGGCTGGCACGGTGGGGGATCCGTGCTGTTGCGGCTCAGTTTGTGGTGTTGTGCGTGCTCAGTGTCCTGATCTGGGTGGGAGAATCCTTGTTTCAATATGCCCAGGGTGTGCTGTGGCGCAACCTCTCCCAAAACCTAGAGCATCGCCTCCGCCTCCATGCCTACGAACACACCCAACAGTTGCCCCTGGCCTATTTTGAAGACCGCAGTGTGGGGCAGTTAATGGCGGTGCTGAACGATGACATCAACCAATTGGAGCGCTTTCTCGACCACGGCGCTAATGACCTCCTGCAAACCGCCACCACGGTGCTGGTGATCAGTACGGCCTTTTTCCTCATGGCTCCGCAAGTGGCGTGGCTGGCTATGCTGCCCATGCCCTTTATTCTTATGGGATCCGTCTGGTTTCAGGGATACTTAGCCCCCCGCTACCGGGAGGTGCGGGAAAAAGCAGGAGCCATTAACAGTCGCTTGGCAATCAACCTCAGCGGGATCCTGACGATCAAAAGTTTCACTACCGAAGCCCATGAAGCAGACCGTCTCCGGGAGGAAAGCCAAGCCTACCAAGTCAGTAATCAAAAAGCGATCCGCCTCAGTGCTGCTTTTGTGCCCCTGATCCGCATGGTGATCCTGATGGGCTTTATTGCCACGCTGGGCTTCGGGGGCTGGGAAGCAAGTCAAGGTCGGTTAGCCGCAGGTACCTACAGTGTCATGGTTTTTCTCACCCAACGCCTCCTCTGGCCCCTCACGACCCTCGGACAAACCTTGGATCAATACCAACGCGCCATGGCCTCTACCCAGCGGGTGATGGATCTCCTCGATACACCAACGCTCACAGCACAGGGCGGGATCCCCCTAGACCCAAAGACCGTTCGCGGTGAACTCCGTCTGGAACAGGTCACCTTTGCCTATCACAACCGCTCCCCCGTCCTACATGAACTCAGTCTCTACATCCCCGCCGGACATACCATCGGCATTGTGGGAGCAACGGGATCCGGTAAAAGCACGGTGATTAAATTGCTCCTCAGGCTTTATGAGATTCAGTCGGGGCGGATCACCCTCGATGGTGAAGATATTCGTACCCTTAATGTCTGGGATCTGCGCCGAAGTATGGGTTTGGTCAGCCAGGATGTGTTTCTCTTTAACGGCACGATTCGAGACAATATCGCCTACGGTAGTTTTGGGGCATCCCTTGAGGAGATTATTCGTGCGGCTGAAATTGCCGAAGCTGATGAATTTATCCGCCGTCTGCCCCAGGGTTACGATACGGTGATCGGCGAACGGGGACAAAAACTGTCCGGTGGGCAACAGCAGCGCTTGGCCATTGCCCGGGCTGTCCTGAAAAACCCGCGGATTTTGATTTTGGATGAGGCCACCTCCGCTGTTGACAATGAAACTGAGGCGGCGATTCAGCGCTCTTTGGCAAAGATCACCCAAGACCGCACCACGATTATCATTGCCCATCGGCTGTCCACGGTGCGCCATGCGGACTGCATCTATGTTTTGGATCAGGGGCACTTGGTGGAATGGGGGCAGCATGAGCCGCTTCTTGATCGGCGGGGGTTATATCACGGTCTCTGGCAAGTTCAAACCGGCCAGGCGGCCTAAGCGATATACTGCAAACAGGTGAGCCTGAGTACTTTTCTGGATGAGTTTTTGGAAAACGTGGTTTAGTCCGCCGACTTCCACAAGTGCCACTAAAGCCAGTAATGGTGGGGCAATTCAGCCCATCCGCGTCACGGAGCAAGGGGAGCACATCTATTGCACCAATGAACGAGATTTGGATCTCTATGAACTGGAAGAGTTGTGCGATGCTGTGGGGTGGGCCCGCCGCCCCATTCACAAGGTCAAAAAGGCTTTAGCCCATAGTTTTTTGGTGGTGGCGATGTGGAGTCAACGGGGATCCTACCGCCGTTTAATTGGGTTTGCCCGGGCCACTTCAGATCATACTTTTAATGCCACGATTTGGGATGTGGTGATCCATCCCGATTTTCAAAATCAAGGTTTGGGAAAAGCTTTGATGGATAGAGTGATCCGAGATTTGCGGGCCCAAGATATTAGTAATGTGACTTTGTTTGCGGATCGGGGGGTGGTGGAATTTTATCGCCGCCTGGGGTTTACTCCAGATCCAGAAGGAATCAAGGGAATGTTTTGGTATCCGGATCATTTTGCCTAGAATAATCAATTCAAAAAAAATCCATCGGTGCAGTCCTCGTCTCCTTCATTGGTTTGCTGACCGAGCCAATCCATGATCGCGACTTTGAGGGCTTGGGCATCTGCAAGACGCTGGGGGGGATCTTGGAGGGGATTGGATAGGGGCAGCAGTCGTAAAATTCGATTTTCTTGGATCAGGTCAAAGCACGGTTGCTCACGGCTGAGGTGGACGGTGATCCCCAGGGCCAGACAATCGAAGCTATACACGTTCACATAGATGGCAGCATTGGCAATCAGTGTGGCTGAGTGCAGGTCGGCAAATACTTCCATGACATAGCCTTCGCCACTGCGGACAATCTCACCATCCTGAATGTCTTGGTAGGCCACCCGCCCTAAATCCGAGAGGACTCGGTGCATATCTCGTTTTCGCACCAAGGTACCAATATCGACGATACAAGGGGCAGGTTGCGAGTTCATAGGGACGATAGATAAGGTGGGTGAATAAAAGACGGGATGAAGTTAGGTCAAGTCCTCAACCCCTAGGGGAGATTCACGGCGCAGGAGAAAATCTCCAAACATGAATAGGGCTGTCATCTCTCAAGAAGATGAATTTGCTAAGGCAAATAAGGCAATTATTCATAAGGCTAAAATGAAATTAAGTTAAAATAAGTCAAATAATAAAGATCAAAAGTAGAAGCTAGATGTGAAAAACTCCTTAAGTTTTAGTCTTAAATTTCAATGAGAGATTAGAGGGATTATTGAATTTTTAATCATGTCAAAAATCCTATCACACTCGCAAGAGATCGGCATCCCCAGGGACTCAAAGTTGCTCAGGTGCAGGGATCTGGGGATATGGGTGAATAAACACTATGGATTGTGTGGTGTTAATTTAATCTGCACTAGGGATGGAGATCTCGTAGGATTTGCTCTGAATGCGGTATGCTGCCCCTAGGGTTTTATTGGGAAGTTTCATGCTTGCTCCCGTTGAGATTGACGCGATTGCTCATAACCAGGTGCAGGATCCCTATGCGTTTTTAGGACCCCATCAGGTGGACGGGGTTTGGGAGGTGCGGGTGCTGTTGCCCCAAACCCGCCGGGTTTGGCTGATGGATGTGGTGACGGGGAAAACCTATGAGATGGGTAATCGTCATCACCCGCTTTATTTTGAGGTCAGTTTGGGGGGGAGCTTGCCGGACTACTGTCTGAAGGTGGAGCGGGAATGGGGAGGACAGGAGATTTTGCGGGATCCCTATCGCTATCAGCCGCAGGTGTGGGGGGAACTGGATGTTTATTTGTTCGGGGAAGGGAATCACCACAAGGTCTATGAAAAGCTAGGGGCGCATCCGCTGGTGATTGAGGGGGTGAGTGGGGTCTATTTTTCGGTGTGGGCCCCGAATGCTAAGAATGTCAGTGTTCTGGGGGATTTTAATTATTGGGATGGGCGCCCTCATCAGATGCGGCGATTGGGTTTGAGTGGAATCTGGGAGGTGTTTATCCCTGGTGTTCAGGTGGGGGCTATCTATAAATATGAAATTAAAAATGCCCAGGGACATATCTATGAAAAATCCGATCCCTATGGGTTTCAGCAGGAGATTCGCCCGAAAACTGGGTCTGTTGTGACGGATTTGGAACGGTATGTGTGGCAGGATCAGGAGTGGATGGCGGCAAGGGCACATCGGGATCCGCTGCGCTCGCCGATTGCGGTGTTTGAGGTGCATTTGGGATCCTGGCTCCATGCCAGCACAGAATCTCCTCCCAAGGAGGAGTACGCCCATACGGGCAAAACTCCCCAAGAAAGTGTGGTGCCTAGTTCTGAATATAAGCCTTATGCTCGCTACTTGACCTATCGAGAATTGGCAGCTCAATTAGTGCCTTATGTGAAGGAGTTGGGTTTTACCCATATTGAGTTGCTGCCGGTGGCAGAACACCCTTTTGATGGATCCTGGGGGTATCAAGTGATTGGCTATTATGCCGCGACTTCTCGATTTGGGCCGCCCCAGGATTTGATGTATTTTATTGACCAGTGCCACCAACATGGAATTGGGGTGATTGTGGACTGGGTACCGGGGCATTTCCCCAGAGATGGACATGGATTGGCTTTTTTTGATGGTACCCATCTCTATGAGTATCCTGATCCCCGCATGGGTGAACATAAGGACTGGGGAACGCTTGTCTTTAATTATGGTCGCCATGAAGTCCGCAATTTTTTGATTGCCAATGCTCTATTCTGGTTTGAAAAGTTCCATATTGACGGGATCCGGGTCGATGCGGTCGCTTCTATGCTCTATCTGGATTATTCCCGCAAGGAAGGAGAGTGGATCCCGAATCAGTATGGGGGGCGAGAACATCTGCAGGCGATTGAGTTTTTCCGTTGCTTGAATCGTTTGTTATTTGAGAAGTTTCCGGGGATCCTCTCCATTGCTGAGGAATCAACGGCTTGGCCAATGGTGACCTGGCCAACTCATGTGGGGGGCTTGGGGTTCAATTTGAAGTGGAATATGGGCTGGATGCATGACATGCTTGATTATTTCCGTTTGGATCCCTGGTTCCGGCAGTTCAACCATAATCTGGTGACGTTTTCGATAATGTATGCTTTTAGTGAAAATTATATGCTGGCGTTTTCTCATGATGAGGTGGTGCACGGCAAGAGCCACATGATCGGAAAAATGCCTGGGGATCCCTGGGATCGTTTTGCCAGTTTGCGCTGTCTCTATGGTTATATGTATACCCACCCTGGGAAGCAGACGTTGTTTATGGGGATGGAGTTTGGGCAGTGGCAGGAGTGGAATGTCTGGACGGATTTGGAGTGGCCGCTGTTGCAGTATGAGCCCCACCAAAAGTTGCGGCAGTATATTATGGCGCTTAACCAATTGCTCCGCTCTCAGCCGGCGCTCTATGAAAAAGATATTGAGCCGGATGGTTTTCAGTGGATTGATTGTCAGGATCACAGTGGGGTAATTTCTTTTCAGCGGCGGGGACGGGATCCCCAAGATACATTGATTGTTGTTTGTAATTTTGCTCCGATTCTGCGCAGTCACTATCGTATTGGTGTGCCGGAAAAGGGATTTTATCGGGAATTGCTCAATAGTGATGCCCAGGAGTTTTATGGAAAGGGGTTTGGTAATTTGGGGGGTAAGTATAGTGATGACTGGAGCTATCACAATCTGCCCTACTCTCTGGAGTTATGCTTGCCGCCTCTAGCGATTTTGGTGCTGAAACGGGATCTAGAATCTGCGTTACCCGCTGTTCATCCTTAGAATGAGAATACGGTTAGAGTAAGGAGTACCGGATGGAAACAACTGTGCAAGTGGCTTTGAAAACCCTCAACCGTTGGGCCCGCCGTGCCAGTGTGCAGGTGGGGGATGCGGCCAGTCAAGTGGTGACAACCGTTGCGGATAACGGCGGGGCTTGGCTGACAAAAGCGGTGATTGTTTTGGGGGACAGCAGTAGCGTTCTCCTCAAGGGGATCCGCTCCCAATGGACGAAGGGGCAAAAGTTCTAGGCTTTTTCCAGGCTTGGTGCGGCTCATCCTGGGATCACGGCTCTAGAATGGGTCTAGCCGCCAAGTCCCTATCGTGACAGAAGTTGAAGTCCTAGAATGGATAGACAAGTTACTCTATCCTGAGCATCTCAGTCCTATCCAGTCCCTGATTGTCCGTCAGGTGTGGCAGGGACGGGGCTATGAGCTGATCGCTGAGGAGCATGGCTATAACCACGAGTATGTGAAGGGGGCTGCAGCTAAGCTGTGGCTTCGCCTTTCGGAGCGGCTGGGGGAACGAGTCCGCAAGCATAGCTTCAGGGCGGTGATCGAGCGGCAGGTGCGCGCCAGTCCGGGATCCCCACGGCAGGTGGACTGGGGAGAAGCCCCCCAACTCCCTTGGTTCTATGGTCGCCAGGAGGAACTGACCTGTCTCCAAAATTGGCTGGAGGAAGACGGGATCCGGGTGATTGGGATCACTGGCTTGGGGGGGATGGGTAAGACGTTTTTGGGGGTGCGGCTGGCGGAGCTGTGGCAGCAGGGGGGGCGGGGGTTAGTCTGGCGATCATTGGCAGGGCACCCCAGTATCGGGGAGTTGTTGGCTTCCTTGGGGGTGGTCAGTGGTGGGGCAACGGTGTGGGCACAGATTTCTGCTTGGGTGGGGATCTTGTCTCAGCAACCACTTTTGCTGGTGTTGGATCAGTGGGAGGTGGTGCTGGAAGATCCCGATTATGAGCTGTTGCTGCAGCGGTTAGCAACGGAGCGGCATCAGGGACGGGTGATCCTGATCAGTCGTAGGGAACCGGCGGGATTGGCCCATTTGCTCAAGCAGGGGGCGCGCTCTCTGCTCTTGGGGGGGCTAGATGAGATGTCCTGGCAAGCTCTCTGTTGTCATGCCCATGCCTGTCAGGGATCCCAGGTGAGTTGGCAAGAGTTTCACCGCCGCTATAGTGGACATCCGCTGGCGGGATTGTTGCTCAGCCAGATTGTGGAGCAGTTTTTTGCTGGGGATCTGGCGGCTTTTCTCTACCATGACTTGGTGCTACTCCAGCCTTTGCGGGATCTGATTCAGGCTTCCCTAGAGACTCTATCTGCCCCGGATCTGGCTCTTTTGCAAGGACTGGTTTTGGCTGAAGAGGGCCTGACCCTGGCTCAAATTCTGGAGCGGATCTGGATCCCGTGGCAGCATCCCAGCCTGTGGGAGATGGTCAGGAGTTTGCAGCGGGGCTGTTTGGTGGAGAATGTCAGGGATACTTGGTCAGTCCTGCCCATGGTCCGGGCTGTGGTGCAGGAGCAGGTGTTGACAGCTTTGGCGGCAGAATGGGAGCAGTTGCGGTTTCACCTCTGGACAGTCCACTGCCTCCCGGATCCCCTGTTGCCACGGCTCCAATCCAGGCTTTTGCCCGCATCAGACTGGGGATCCCGCTGGCAGGCGTGGCTGCATCTGTGGCGAGAACAGGGACGGGGGCAATCTGGCTTTGGATCCCGAAATTTACTGCACTGGGGTTATGCCTTGGGGGTAGATATTACGGGGGCGGATTTCTCGGGGTTGCACTTTTGGCAGGCGCGGTGGCAGCAGGCTGTGGGGGTGAATCTGCAGGGGTGTCATTTTCAGGAGTGTCAGTGGCTGCTACCCTGGGGTGAGCTGCGTGGGCTGGCCTGTAGTCCCGATGGGGCCTGGTTGGCCCTGGCCAATGGGGATCGAGACGAGATTCGCCTCTGGGCTTGGCCCACCCTTGATCAGGAACTCACCTTGGCAGGACATCCGGGCGGCGTGATCTGGCTCACCTTTGCTGGGGCAGGGCATGTCCTGATCAGCTATGGCCAAGATCAGATCCTGCGGGGGTGGGACTGGCGACAGGGGAAACTCCGCTGGCAGCATTGGGTGGGATCCCTAAAACACTGGGATTTGGCCAATCTTGCCACCCAAACGGACACAGGAGACTGGCTGACATGGGATCCCGAAACCGGTCAGCATCACCCCATCCCAGCCCCTGAGGGGGTTCCCCATCCCCAGTACCCAGGGATCCGTGCCCACCACCAAAGCTCCCAAATTGAGATCGAAGGACGCTGGCAGTGGCGGGGATTGCATGCCCCTTTGCGCAGCCTCAGTTTTGCAGGGGAGTGGCTCCTAGCCGCCTGGGACAATGGGATCATGCGCCTGTGGAACTGGCAAACGGGCTATTGTCGGCAAGAGTGGACCGGGGGATCCCTAGTTGCCCTCACCCCCGATCCCCAGCGCCAGCAGTGGATCACCTACAGCCACGACCGGGGCATCTGTATTTGGGATCCCCAGTTTGATCAGCCTGTGCAGGTTCATCCCGTGGCGCGGAGTGGACACCTCGGCATTCTCGCTGTCAGTGACCCCCATCTGCTCGTTACCACCCAAGGAACCAACCTCTGCCTCTGGAGCCAGGGATCCCCCAAACTCCTGCCCTTAGCCCAATCCCTGATCTGCGCCAGCAGCACTACAGCCCAAGGGTGGCTCGTGGGCACCGAAACAGGCACCCTCCATTGGGGTCAGGGATCCGCTCCCCTCAAACACTGGCAGGGTCACCAAGAAAAGATCCTCAGCCTCGCCCTCGGCAGGGATTGGGCAGCCTCCAGCGCCCAAGGGGGCATCGTCCGCCTCTGGCATCTCCCCCACGGCACCTGGCTAGCCGATCTCCCCCACCCCCATCCCGTCACCGCCATGACCGTCGATCCCCAACAGCGTTACCTACTGACCGGGGATTACCACGGCCAGATCCAGATTTGGGATCCCCACACCGGCCAGTGCCACACCCAGGGATCCCTAGGAACCGAAACCATCCATAGCCTAGCTTGGGGTCAGGACTGGATTGCCGCAGCCCTCAGCAACAACCGCCTCGTGATTTGGGATCCCCAGCGCCACTGCATCCAGGTGCAAACCCCAACCCCAGGGCGCATCCGCTGTCTCACCCCCATTCCCCAAGCCCTCGCCAGTGGAGACAACACCGGTCACGTGCAGACCTGGGATCCCCACACCGGGCACCTCCTCACCACCTATCCCAGCCCTCACCAGGGTTGGATTGAGTCTCTTTTCCTCACACCCGATAACCGCTACCTGCTCAGCAGCAGCCAAGACCAGAGCCTGAAGACTTGGGACATCACCAGAGCAACCCCCCTCCGCACTTTGAGATTCCCCCAAGCCTACAGCGGCATGAACCTCACCAACACCACCGGGTTGACCCCCAGCCAGCGGCGCCACCTCCACCACCTAGGAGCCATCGAGCACCCCCAGTAAGTTCTAGTAAGTTTCTTCGTGCCAGCGATCCGCCTTTTTCATCGCCTTCTGAAACTCCGCCCACGTTGTCCCCGCCGCCTCTGCCCGGGCAGACATCACCTCATTGATCCCGTCTTCCATCCCCCGCAACCCGCAAATATAGGTATAAGTAGAATCCTTTTGAAAAAGCTCCCACAACTCATCCCCATACTCCGCCATGCGGTTTTGCACATACATCTTTTCGCCCTTACTGTTTTTTTGCTCCCGGCTAATGGCATAGTCCACCCGAAACTGAGAGCCAAACTTATGGCGAAACCGTTCTAAATCCGCCTTATAGAGCAAAGTAGACGTCGTCGGCACCCCAAAGAAAAGCCAGATCGAACCAGCAAAATCCGTCACTTCCTCAAACAAACGCTTCATAAAAGCCCGGAACGGCGCAATCCCCGTCCCCGTCGCAATCAACACCAAAGTCGCCTTGGGATCCTCCGGCAACAGAAACGTCTTTCCCGTTGGCCCCGTGATTTTGACCTCATCCCCCGGCTGCAAATCACAGAGAAAATTGGAACACACCCCCTTGACCAACTCCCCCGTCTCTGGGTGTTTGTATTCCAGCCGCTTAATACTCAAAGACACCGTTTTCCCTTCCCCATCATCCCCCCGCCGCGTGGATGCAATCGAATACAGACGCGGCTTATGGGGCTTACCATGGGCATCCGTCCCCGGCGGAATAATCCCAATACTCTGCCCTTCCACATAGCTAAAACCGCTGTCTTCCAAACTCAGCACCACATGGTGGGTATCCCCCGGAGCGCCCGGCTCCACAATCGAATAATTCTCCAAAGCCTTACCAATCAAAGGCGCATTGGGACGAAAAAGGTTGAGGGGAACCGAAGCAGTCGAGGCGGCCATAAACGCAAATCTCCAGCAAGTTAAGAAAACAAAACAAAAGATTACAAGTACAGTGCCAAAAAGAGGCAGCAAAATCAACCCCATCTAGGGCCGCAGCTACCCTAACCCAGGATCCCCCCCTTTCCCAGGATCCTTAAGTCTTTCCACAGCTTTAACAGCTAGCCCCCAACAGCCACCCCCTGCCACCCCACCACCGCTTGCAGTTGGGGCAGCAACCGCGTCCAGACGTGATCCGGCCAGAAGTGCGCGGCAAAATCCGCATCAAAATGCAACCGCGGGGATCCCAACCGCTGCCAACAGCGGAGAATCTGATCCACCGACGCCGCCTTAAACCGTCCCTGGTAACAGGCTTCCAAAAGGGCTAAAGGGATCCAAGCCGTTGGATACACCCGCTGCCAGGACTCCACCCACACCGGAGCAGACAGCCCATCCAAGGCAAAGCGATAGGCAATCAAAAAATGGATGGCATCCACGCCCAAACCGGATAAAATTATGCGCCTTCTAATCTAATCTAGATTCCACCGCCCTGTTCGTTTTCTGGACTACATCCATACCCACAGTTCCAGCACCAGCCCGCAGTAGCACATACCCCCATAAAACTCACAGAGATTCCTGTTCCCAATCTTTTGGCATGAGAGTTCGGGATCCCAAAGCGGTAAAATGATCCACGAACAACTGTTTCGTATGAGTGAGCGTGCTATGCAGCTTGTGGTTGCCCCGGATCAGCGCTATGACGTTGAACTGCTGACGGATGCCCCACCCAGTTGGACAGGCCTCAAAGTCATGTGCATGGATCCCGACATCCATCTCCCTGTGGGCAGCACCGTTGAAATCCACCACAACGGCAGCATCAGCACCTACACCGTCAGCCAAGCCCTTAGTCCCGCCGCTCCCAGAGGCTGGCGCTTTTTTCTCCTACCCACTTCTTCCGCCGCCAGCCCGCCTCCCTCGGACAGCAACAGCGAAGACAGTACCAACGCCGAGAAATACTACATCATCGAAGTCTCCGGTTTAATTGGCAAAGGGGTACGCCGCAGCACCCAGACCTACAAAATTCCCTACAGCAGTCTTTCCGCCGAATTGCAACGGATTACCAAAGCGGGCGGCAAAATTGTTTCCATCAGCCCAGCCCCGCGCCTAGGTTAAGACCCCGCCGCCCCTCCCGGATGAAGAAATTCTCTCTCCCCGGTGACGGATCCTTGACAAATCAAAAAAAGTAAGTCTTACAGGGGATTTTTCTACTAGGATGGGGGAGGAATATCAGCCCAGTGATACTGTTGTTGTGGGATGTGTTTTCATCCCTGATTAAATCAGGATACCTCAATTCAGTTCAGTCGGTAATTTTCCCTACCCTTCCTGGTTATCATTTGATTCATCAGGAAGAATGCGGGTGACTGGACAGTCTTGATTCAAGGATGATGACATAGAAGCCCTCCTCTAGGCTGTCACCATTAAATCCATATCACCAAGGAGTTTAATCATGGCCGTTGAAAAAGTGAACTCATCTTCCAGCTTGGCTGAAGTGATTGACCGGATTTTGGATAAAGGGATTGTCGTAGATGCTTGGGTACGCGTGTCCTTAGTTGGGATTGAACTCCTGGCTATTGAAGCGCGGGTGGTTGTTGCTTCTGTGGAAACCTATCTGAAGTACGCCGAAGCTGTTGGTCTCACCACCACTGCTGCTGCTCCCGCCGCCTAATCACACAACACACTCAAGGGGGGTGTGGAATAAGATCTCCCCCCTTTTTTCAGGTTTTCTGTTCTCACTATCTTCTGTTTTGCTTCTGTTTTCAGAGTTTCAGAGCCCTCGCCTGGGCAGTAGGCAACGGCTAGGCTCACCTTTGTTGGTTGTTCGTGGTCACTGCTCTGGGCAGCCCTAGGTTGTCTAACACCATGTAGCAACTGAGCTCTAGACTAAACAAGGAGTTTGGGTCACAGGGAGTGACCTTGACAAGCTGGACGCGCGTAGAGTTTGCGTTTCGCCACCGTCAGCGTTTTTGTGTCAAGATTAACCTAAGATCCATTGTGCACAGTCAGGGTCAATAGGGACGGGATCAAGCATCAGCGATCTTCAGGGATTGGTTGTAATTAAAGTAATTAAACTTTTCTGCCCAAGGTGTGATGAGAGTCAAAATTCAGACAGTCAGCCCTATAACCAGGGTTTCATTATGGAGGAAGTATGAGTTTGGCTAATCAGTGGGCCAGCAGCAGACAAGCCCGCCAGCAACGCACCAGTATGACACTGACGGCAAGCCGGCAGCAGCGTCAGAGCCAGCAGCGGGATCGCCTCATCCAGGCTCAAGCACAACGGCAAGAACGTTTGCAACAACACCAACAACGGCGGCAAGAGACCCAGCAGCGTCAAGGGATCCTCCAGCAGGAGCGGCAACAGCAGCACCTGCAACGGTTTCATCGCCAAGTCCTCCATCAACAAGCCCGCCAGCAGGCCCAGCAAACCTTGGCAGAGTCTGTGGTGACTTTTTTGTCTACCATCCAAGCGCAACGGCAGGCCAACAGCGTTTTGCAGCAGCAGTCTCTTTTGCTTTTCATCGATGACCTCAAGCAGCACACCCAGCGTTTTTTGACAGACGCCCAACAACAGCGACAAGCCCATCAGAACCAGCGCCGCTATGACCTAGGTGTTTTTCATCGTCAGCTGCAATCAGAAGTCGGGCAACTGCTCCATGATTTCGCCACAGCTCGACAAGAACTCGCTCAGGAACAAGGGGCTGCTCTCACTCAGTTCCATGCTGATTTACAAGCCCAGACAGCTGACTTTTTGGCAGGCCTCGCAGAACAGCGCCACCGGGATACGGCTGACCTCCACAACCAGCTCCAGACCTTCCATGAAGCACTGCGCCGAGCAACCCAAGACTTCCTCAGCCAGCGGGCGGCCGCGCGGCAAGAGGAAACAGCCACTTTACGAAGAGATCTGCATGGCTTTCACGATCAGATCCGTATGGCGGTTTGGGGGGTTGTTGAGTCCGTTATCCACACCAGCACGATGGTAGAATCCCTCAGAGAATCCCTCAATGGGCAGGAGGAACTCACCAATCCGTCTCTTGCCACTGACCCTATCATTGCAGAGGTGAATGATTCTGAATCCCTATCTTCTCCGCCTCTGCCCATCCTTGTGGAGCCAGAGCCCCTGGAGTCGCCACTGGAGTCGTCACCGGAGTCAATGAAAGAGGCTGAGGCAGCACCACCCCCAGTCTCGGAAATTCCTGCTCCTGTCACTACTGTTGTGGCGGCAGAACCCTCGGCTCCTGAACTGCCTCCCCTGACTTTTTCTGAGCCTGAGGGAATCCCGGAAACGCCTGCCATGCCTCCAGTCCCGATGGTTGTGATGCCAGATGTGGATCCCACAGGACAGATTGTGGAGTTTGTCACCAGCTATATCGAGCAGCAACAGCAGGTTACGCCAGGTGCCACCCTGCTGAAGGTGGTTGGAGACCGGGAGCAGGTGCGGGAATTATTGACCCGTGGGGCTGTGGAAATGGGGGTGGATCCCTCAGAAATCCTCAATGTGCTCCGCCGCATGGTGGCCATGTCCCCCTTGCCGGTTTAGAGAAATCAGGAGATTGGGGTCATGGCTGGGGTTTTGTGCTTTAGTCAACAATAGACCTGCCCCCAAGGATGCTCCCTATGACGACGGTTTTGCAAGCTCGTCCTCGACAATTTGTGAATACACCCCACACTGAGCGGATTGCCCGCCGGGCCTTGCGCTATTTGCAATCGGGGTTTGCTGTGCATCTGCGGGGAGCGGCAGGAACAGGGAAAACCACTCTGGCAATGCATTTGGGAACTCTGTTGGGGCGACCGATCACCCTCATCTATGGGGATGATCAATATGATTCTTCTGATTTGATTGGCGGGCAGCGGGGGTTTACCCACCGACGGGTGGTGGATAATTTTATTCATTCTGTGGTCAAAACCGAAGAAGATATACAGCAGCACTGGGTGGATGCCCGTTTGACTTTGGCCTGCCGTGAAGGTTTTACCCTCATTTATGACGAGTTTAATCGCTCTAGGGCGGAGGCGAATAATGCGCTCCTCAGTGCTCTTGAAGAAAAACTTTTGGTGATGCCGCCAGATAGTAATCGTTCAGAGTATTTGCGAGTTCATCCTCAGTTTCGGGCGATCTTTACTTCCAATCCCGATGAGTATTCAGGGGTTCATAAAACCCAGGATGCCCTGTTAGACCGGATGATCACCATTGATGTCGGGGAACCAGATCTGGAAACGGAAAAGCAGATTTTGCTGGGGCGGGTGGGACTTTCGGTGCCTGACACCCTCAAAATTGTGCATATTGTGCGAGCCTATCGACGCAAAATGGAGCTGACTAAAACCCCTAGTTTGCGCAGTTGTTTGATGATCGGGCGGATCGTTAAGGAGCACAATCTGCGAGTCGATAAAGAGGATCAGGATTTTCGGTTGTTGTGTGCGGATGTTTTGGTGGCTAGGGCAGCTAACCCAGAGTTGGCAATGGCTGCTCTCAATCACCTACTCGATCAACTGCCCTAGGGGGATCCCGTGTCACTTCAGTCACAACCGATGCGCACTGCTTCTGCGAGTTCTACGCTGGCAGATGTTTTGGAACGGGTGTTAGAAAAAGGGATTGTCATTGCTGGGGACATCACTGTCTCTGTGGGGAATGTGGAATTATTGAATGTCAGGATTCGGCTGTTGATTGCTTCGGTGGATAAAGCCAAAGAAATTGGCATCAATTGGTGGGAGTCTGATCCCTATCTCAATAGCCGTGCCCATGAATTGCTGGAAACCAATCGTCAACTGCAACAGCGAGTCCTCCATTTGGAAGAACAACTCGCCCGTTTACTCCCTTCTAGGGAACCCCCTGGGGGAGATACCTAGGTTCTATGCTGTAGTTGACCCTTGCCCCTCTCCCAGAATGAGTGAGGGGATCCCGGAATCCAAGTTTTTCCTGCTATTTGGAATGACTCTATCTAGGGTAGTGCTTTTAGTCGCTTGATGGACAGTTCAATGTGATTCCAATCCGCTTCACACCCGATAAATCTCCGACCCAAAGATAGGGCAGCAACCCCAGTGGTGGAAGACCCAGCAAAGGGATCAAAAATCAAATCACCTGAATGGGTACTTGCTCGTAGACACCGCGCAACCAAATCAATAGGCTTTTGGGTTGGGTGTTTTCCGTAGATCTTTTCAGCTTTACTGGGAGCAGGGATCCGCCAGAGATTTTTCATTTGTTTGTTGCCGTTCTCTGCCTTCATCTCCTCATAATTAAAGGTATAGCGGTCTTTCCCTTTACGGGCTTTTGTCGCCCATAAAATCAGTTCTGTGGCGTGGGTAAAACAGCGACATCCTAGATTGGGTGGGGGGGCAGGTTTCTCCCAAATGATGTCGTTGAGAATGCGAAAGCCAAGCTGCTGCATGGCAAATCCAACTGAGGGATAAACATGCAGTGTTCCTGTCACCCAGATTGTGCCTGTGGGCTTGAGGAGACGATAACAGGCAGCTAGCCATGCTTTATTAAATTCATGGTCTAATTCAATACCCTGACTGCGATCCCACTCGCCTTTATTCACGGTGACCATCCGCCCCGCAATACAGGTGATGCCATCATTGGAGAGATTGTAGGGGGGATCCGTCCAAATGCAATCAATGCTTTCTGGGGGCAAAGCAGCCATGAGTTGTAAACTATCGCCGTGGTATAAACAAGAAAGCCCATCTTCAGATGTCCATACAATTTGGGGTTGATCTTGGGGTTGATCGGTCATGACTGGACTGATGTAAAAATGCTTACGATGGCTCTAAACTCTATCTATGATTCTTGTAGAGGGTTATTGAATTTCACAGTGACTTTATAACTATCATGCTATTCCTATCCTTCCTATTCAAATTCATAGTTCATAGTCACTCAAACCAAAAGCTGTACATGTCTATTCTTGTCTCTGCCCAGTAGATGGGATCATGGTCGGTATGTTTCATGGCTAACTGAAATAGCAACAGGTGGTGGGTTGAAGGATTGAAAGTCTATCTAAAACTGTGGTTCATTTTTCAGCGGGATTTTGGGTGGGACGAAGGGAAACACAACAAGATTAGAGCGGATCAGAACAACCTAGAGCAAATCTGTTTGGGGTTTGAGCAGGACACGACTGGGAGTCGGCTTCAAGACATCAGGAAGGTCATCCGGGATCCCGGCTTGACTTTGCAGGTTGCGCAGGATCGCCCCTTGTTGGGTGCGAAAGCCAATCAGATCCGTGCCTTGGTTCATGAGGGCAAACCAGATCACCCCTTGCTGTGTGGGTAAGGCCCCTGCTAGGGTGCTGACACTGTTGAGGGTGCCTGATTTGGCCAGGGCAAGGGAGGGAAGAAGACGTTTTTCCAGAACGCCGGGATCCCTGCCAACAATGGCGACCACATCGCCTAGGGTCATGCCATAGGTTTGCAGCAAGCGCTGGGTGGCAATGAAAAGGTTTGCCGCTGCCCGGGGGGACATACGATTGGCTATTCCTAAACCGGAGCCGTTGATTAGCTGCATTTCACTGGCAGGCACCCCTGTTGCTGCCGCTGCCTTTGCCGATAGGACTGCTCCCCCCCCGAGCAACTCTGCCAAGGTATCCGCCATGACGTTGTTGCTGTAGAGGTTCATCCGCTTGAGGATTTCCGCCACGGGGTAGGACTGATGCCGGATGAGCCAGCGATCTGGCATGGGCTGTCCCACCTGGACACTGCCCTGGATCCCGACTTGGGGAATGGGGGTGCCCTGGGGGAGGGTGGCAAATTGCGTGCGGGCTTCGGGGGGCCACAGACTAGCGTTGATCCCTTGCCGGAAGAGGGCACCCGTGGATTGGGGATCCCGGAGAAAATTCATATAAAAGGCGCCATTGACGATGAGATTGCCCCTGACTTGACGGATCCCGGCTTGCTGGAGGGCATTGCCAATGGCGAAGGCATCTTCCCAGACAAAAAAGGGATCCCCGGATCCCTGCACAATTAAGTCTCCTTGGAGGATGCCATTGCTGAGGGTGCCACGGTAGCCCAGGGCGGTGATGAATCTGTGGTCTGGCCCCCAAGTTTGCAGAGCCACCAAGGTGGTGGCCATTTTTGTTACGGAGGCTGCGGGTAGGGGGGTTGTGCCCTGAATCGAGGCTAGGGCTTCCTGATCCGTTTGCAGCCATACCCCTTGCCCTGTTCTGGCCCAGCCGGATCCCACCAAGCCGTTTACATAGGTTTCCAGTTGGGCTTGGTAAGGACTGGCCACCACCGGGGATCCCCAGATTGCCCAGCCCACAACCACACTCAGGACAAACCCAGCACGCATACCCGCGACCTTTTGTGAGATTTTATGAGATTCAATAATGACTCGATCAGTCTACAGGCAGTGTCAAAAAGGAAAAAATTCCCGGACTGAGCACTACCAGCAGGATGAGCGTGCCTCGAGCTTAGCCCATAGGTCGATTGTGTTCAATCCCTAGTCTTGTCTAGGGCGAATCCTCGTAGGGATCCCGCCAGTTGATTGGGACTAACTTGGGACGTTCTTGTTCGAGGAGGCGGATCCGGTCTTCCAGCTTCTGGAGTTGGCGCTGGGTTTTGCGATCCCGTAGGTAATCCCGCAGGGCCCACAGTCCCTCCCAGAGGAAGCCAGCCAGTAAGCCAGCACCATAGGCAAGCAGCAGTAACAGTCCCAGGGAAACCTGGGTCGCCGTCTGCCCAAACCACCGCCACTCCACCAGGATCCCTTGGTGCTGGATAAAGACCACCATGACGATGCCCACCATCAGAATCACCGGAATCAGACGCACCGACAGGGGTTTCATAGGGTTCTCTAGCTATTGAATTCAGCGGCTAAGGGTTCGTCATATTCATCGGCGAGGGTGGCCACCACCGTGATTGCCCGCGTAATCTCCGAGACATTCAGCCCATCCAAAGAGCGGGTATGGTTCAAAATCACTTGCTCATTCCACACACAAAAGCGGGCTTCCAGGGTTTCGCTCCAATTTTTTTCCAGGAGAGCGGCATAGAGAGCCTCTTGTTTTTTCACCGGCAGATTCAAGACCGGAGACCAAACTGTAAAGACATCATTGCTGGCTTCACCACTGAGGTGGACATAAACCGTGACTGTACCGTAGGTAAACTTCCAAGTATGCCCAGACTGGTGATTTTCGTAGATGGGAGTATCCGTAAGCGAAGAAATGGCAGCGACAATTTGCTCTTGAATCGTGAGGGGCAGCTCGGTATCTAGGGCAAAGGAATCTGGGCTAGGCTCTTGGTAAAGCAATTGGGTCATGGTGCCTCCGACAGCCGACCCCTTTAGTCTATCGGGTGATGGGGTGCTTTGCCCAAGACTTGTGTGGTTTCGCCCCAACCGTGGAATCTCAATTGGCTCTGAGATCACGCGAAATCAGCCTCGGGAATTTTAGGATAAAAATACGCCTATCCCAGGGATTTATGGTTGTCACCCCCCTCACCCCGCCTGTGGCCCTGACCATTGCTGGCTCTGATAGCGGCGGCGGCGCCGGGATCCAGGCTGACCTGCGCACCTTTGCTTTTCATCAAGTCCATGGCACCAGCGCCATCACCTGTGTCACAGCCCAAAATACCCTGGGGGTGCAGCGGGTTGATCCCCTCCCCCCTGAAGCAGTAATGGCCCAAATTGCTGCTGTGGCTACAGATTTGGGGATCCGGGCTGCCAAAACAGGAATGCTGCTCAACCGTGAGATCATGCAGGCCGTGGCAGCAGCAGTAGACACCTACGGGATTCATCCCCTGGTGGTGGATCCCGTCATGGTCTCCCGCACCGGCGCCGTGCTGCTCGATCCGGAAGCGATCACGACTCTGAAAGAAGCGATGGTGCCCCTAGCTGAGATCCTCACCCCCAATCGCCGGGAAGCAGAAATTTTGGCCGCCATGGAGATTACCACCCTAGAGGATATGACCGAGGCGGCGCGCAGGATCGGCAGGTTGGGATCCCGAAATGTTTTGGTGAAAGGAGGCGGGTTACCTGGGGATCTCCAGGGCACCGACTGCTGGTGGGATGGCAGTGAGATTCACATTCTCCGGCAAGCGCCTTTGCTTACCCCCCACACCCACGGCACAGGGTGTACCCTAGCAGCGGCGATCACCGCCCGCTTAGCCCAAGGACAATCCCTCGCCCAAGGGATAGAATCAGCCAAGCAGTATGTATCTCAAGCCATTGCCCATCCTTTAGCCCTGGGGCAAGGGCAAGGCCCCATTGGTCACTTTTATCCCCTGTTGACGGCATGAGAGATCCCCAGGAGCGATGGTCAGCATCTCGAGGGCGGAGCCGACGGGGCTACCGGACGTTGCCTAAACAGCAGCGGACAAGGGGTTATCCCAGCAGTTCCTTATTGGCGTTGGGACTGATTCTGGGGGCCTTGACAGCGATGGCCTGGCAGATTTGGCTTTTTCTCCAGCCCATGTTGGCGCCGCCGCCCCGCCCAGAATTTAGTCAGGTGACCCCCCTGCCTGTGCCCGTTCGACCGACTGCGGCGATACCTACCCCCTCCCCCCCGCCCCCCCCAGATCCCAGTCAGCAGCGGCGGGTGATTGAGCCATTGGGCTTGATCTTTCGGGCTGGCCCAGGCCAAGATGCGCCCCGCATCGGTGGGATTGTCTTGGGAGAAACGGTGACCTTGATTCGCAGTGAAGGGGGCTGGGACTTTGTGCGGCGGGAACTCAACGGCCAAGAAGGCTGGGTGCGTTCCGGCAACCTAGGATCCCTGGATGACCCCATTCCCACCCCCCTGCCCACCCCCCGCCCGACCCCCACCCCTGCTGCCACCAGCCCAGAATTAAGCCTTAGCCCGCCGCCTCGGATCCCGATTGGGGTGGGAGCTACCGGCAGGGTCATCGAACCCCTGGGGCTAATCCTGCGTCAGGAGCCAGGCGGATCCCCCATTGGCGGGATCCCGGTTGGGGAGCAGGTGACAGTTTTGGGGGTCAGTCCCGATCAGCAGTGGCAACAGGTGCGCCGCGCCGATGGTCAAGAAGGCTGGATCCGGGCCGGAAACCTAGGACAGTAGCGATACAGCCGATACAGTAGATTGTGATGCAAAGGGGAAGCGGGATGAAACCTTGGGGTCAGATTGTGGTTGTGTCCTTGGCGGTCTGGTTAACGGGCTGCCAGCGCCCCTCCGGGGATCCCTTTTTCTTTGCGGCAACGACGGTTTTACCAGGGAACTTCACCGCCGAGACCCCCCTCGATACCCGGGAGGAACGGGCCCTGGTCTCCTTTCCCCTGGCTGTGGATCAGACGCAGCTGGTTCTCATCGGTGTGGAAAGCAGCGATGTAGACACCTATTTGGAAGTGGTCTCCAGCCAAGGGGAAATCCTCGCCGCCGACGATGACCACGGCCCCGATGTCAACCCCCTTCTTCTGACACGTCTCACCCCCGGCACCTATACCATTCGGGTTTTGAATACACCGGGATCCCTAGGCAGCTTTACCCTCGGCTATCGGTTTATCTCCCCCTGGTCCAATGTCCTGACCGGATCCCTAAAAGCCGGGGATCCCCAGCACCCCGATGACGGCAGTTGGATGGATATTTATGAAATCCCGGGTCAAGCCCGCCAGCTATTGCTATTAGAGCTAAGTAGCGAAGGCTTCAGTCCTTTTCTGCAACTCCTCAATCCCGACGGTGAAGGGGTTGCCCTAGCCTACAGTCGCCAGTCCCCTTTGTATTTGGCCACCTACCTAGAGCGCACTGGCCCCCATACCCTACGTGTCAGTAGCACCCGCCCTGGGCAAACGGGATCCTACCGCCTCAATACCCTGATAGTATCTCCCCGCAACTTGCCATAATTCTTGCCATTATTTGCCAGTGAGCCACCTCAAGCGCGGGTGTAGCGCATCCCAGGATATTGCTGCACCCATCCCCCCAACTCCATCATCAACAGCGTTGTGGTCAACTGGTGAATCTCGATTCCTGTCACCTCCGCCAATCGGTCAATCGAGATGGGATCCCGATTCAAGCTCTGCCAGATCTGGGTTTCCAGGGCTGTCCACTCCGCCGGCAGCACCGTAGAGACCTCCGCCTTGGCTGGGATCCCTAATTTTTGAAGCAGATCCTCCACCCCCAAAATCACACTTGCTCCTTTTTCCACCAAACCCAAACACCCCTGGGACTGGGGCTGATCCAGCGATCCCGGCAGGACATACACATCACGGTTGTAGTCATTCGCCAAATAAGCCGTAATCAACGCCCCAGACTTTACCGGAGCTTCGATCACCACCGTTGCCCGACACAACCCAGCAATAATCCGATTGCGCCGCGGGAAATTCTCTTTAGCAGGGGGTGTCCCCGGTGGATACTCACTCAGGATTAGTCCCTGCTGGCAAATTGCCTCTACCAAAGCCCTGTGTTCAGCCGGATAGACCCCATCTACCCCCGTCCCCACCACAGCCATGGTCTTGCCACCCCCTTGCAGTGCCCCCTCATGGCAGACCCGATCCACCCCCATCGCCAGCCCCGAAACCACCGTGAACCCAGCCTCCGCCAAAGCCTTGGCCAGCTTCATCCCCCAGCGGCGACCATACTCACTGGGCTGACGCGTCCCCACCATCGCCACCAGATTCTCCCACCCACACAAGTGCCCCCGCCAATACAACAGCCCCGGCGGATCAGGAATCTCCCACAACAAAGCCGGATAGTCCGCATCCCCAGGCGTGAGAAACGGGATCCCTGGTTTTTCCGCCAGAGCTAACAGAGCTTCCGGATCCCGCTCCTGTCGCGCCTGACTAATGGTGAGAGCCAACTGGGATCCGATTCCCTCAACTTCTTGCAATGCCGCCACCGAAGCCTGCCACGCCTGCTGCAAAGAAGCAAAATGCTGAGCCAACCGCTTCAAGCGATGACACCCGATCCCAGGGATCCCCAACCACGCCACCCAATAAGCCCGCTCCATAGCCCCTTCCTCACCCGTACTTTCAGCCTAACCGTAGGGATAGCAGCCTATCGTCCACCCTGTGACCAAAACCACACCAGCCACCCGTTGCCAAAGCCAGAGTGGAAAAAAAAAGTTAAGCCATTCCTCCCCACTCCGCCCCAGAGTGGCTCAAAAACTTATCCCTGAATTTATTAAGACATCCCAAAAAAATCCATCCTAAAGCTTTTCTTAACTTTTGCCAGAACTGGCAGATATTTCTGCCTATAGTTCCTTTCCTAGAGGCTCCTTAGAAGTTAGCCTCGTCTGTATTGTATCAGTATGTACGGATAAAATCAGCCTAATCGCGTAGACAGATCCGTGAATTCCGCAGTATGATGTTATTGTTGGTTCCGAACACATGCCGATGAAAATCTCAGCCTCCACCCAATACACTCTGCGGCAGATTCTCAAGCGGTGGGAATCCCGTCTGATCAGTGTTGTCTCCCCCGGTGCAGCCGTGCCTGCCACCCCCAACAGCGACCTCAATCAGGTCTTGTCTTCTCTCTATCCCGATCAGGAGCAAGCCTGGGAGTCTGTGCAGCAGCTAGAACGGCTTGTGGATCTCTACCGCCACTTATCGGCTCACCCCACTGTGTTACAGCGCTTGGAGCAAGAAATATTTTGGATCTTGGGACTCAAACCCGCTCCCAGCAGCAACTAAGCATACCTCTCACTAACCCCTTGAATTTTTAGGAGTCAATCTATGCCTCTCAGTACCACCAGCCTCGACTACCGTCTCTACCTCATGGCCATGCTCCTCGAAGAACATTTCCAGCCCGGCAAGCTGCAAGCCATCCGCATTCAATCTCCTGATCCTGCTCAGCAGCAGCAAACCTACACATTTTCCATAATGTGAGTAAATATTTGTTAGGATATATGTAGACAGGCTAAGAACTCGTTTGTTTCTCAGCGTTCTTGCCACCAGAGTTTCATGTTTCATTAGGTCAAGCCCATGCCTCTGAGTTCCACCACCCTGGACTACCGCCTCTACCTCATGGCGCTTATTCTTGAAGAAAGCTTACAGCCCGGAGCCTTAAAATCAGTGCGGGTAAGAGTTAAAGAAGGAGAAGAACTGATCTTTTAGCTTTTAACAGTAGCTATTTTGTGATAAACTGTAGCACAGTAGCCCAGGGACTCTGGGGAAGGGAAACCGCCTGTCAAGTCGGTCTGTCGGGGGTCTATAACCTAGACAAGTGGCGTGGGGCAGGAATGCCTAACTGCGAGGTTGGGAAGCCCACGCTGTACCCGTAGGGTCAGCGTCGGGAGTATGTCACGATCTGATAAGAAGCTGAAAAAATCGGTACGTCCATGGCAATTCCAGAAGAGGTCATTTTTGAGGGTGGGCCCCACACGGGCGACTTAGTCATCAATAGCTTAGTGGGGGCGACCTTAGTGGGGTTACCTCTCTTTATTGGGTCTTTGGTGCGTCGTTTGTGGGTCCGCTACCGCATTACCAATCGCCGCATTACCGTCACGGGGGGGTGGCTAGGGCGGGAGCGCTCCGATATTATTTATGCCGAAATTGCTCAAGTGGTTACAGTACCGCGGGGTTTGGGATCCTGGGGGGACATGGTCTTGACCCTCAAAGATGGTACTCGCCTAGAGATGCGGGCTGTCCCTCGCTTCCGGGAACTTTACACCTACATCAACGAGCGTCTTGGACAAGCAGCACAACGGGCTAGCGGTCATGCCGGAGAAAAAACCAAAGTCAGAGTTAGTAAGGGATCCCCAGTTGCCTAGAGAAACCCGCTCAGGACTTCGGTTTAGGGTCTTGCTGGGGCTCTGCCTGCTATGGTGCGCTCTCTTCTTGGGGGCGCCGGCTGGTGCAGTTGACCGGGTTAATTTCAGCGAACAGGATCTCTACGGGCAGGATCTTTCTGGGAGTAACTTTCCCTTGGGGAGTTTTGTCAATACGAACTTGCAGTATGCCCATCTCGATCACAGCGATCTCAGCGGCGCTACCCTGACCAAAGCCAATCTCAGCCATGCGGACTTATCGGGCAGCACCCTGGAAAATGCCATGCTAGATCTGGCGATTTTGGACTATGCCAATCTCAGTCAGGCGAACTTGAGCGGGGCCATTCTCAGCCGCGCCAACTGGTACGAAACCGATATTACGGGAGCAGATTTTACTGATGCCATTGTGGATCGGGCGGCGATTCGTTATCTCTGCCAAACCGCCCAAGGGGAGAACCTTCAAACCGGCGTGAAAACACGAGTATCCTTGGGGTGTCGCTCCTAGATTCTGTGGATCTTATCTAGCAAAATAGTAGAATATGCTTGCTTTTCTATAGAAAGAAGATAGAGTTATTTTGGGAACTAAGCAGAATATAAGCATCTCGTGCGCCTTGGCATTATCTCCCGGAAGTGTCTAGCAAATGGTCTACAATTTATCGAAATAAGCATATTCAACCATACATCGATGATTTTTAGTTTTCAGTCATCTTTGGGGGTTTAGGGTTTGGGTGGAGTAGACCTTGCCGGGGTAAGGCGCTGCCAGATGAGCTGTCCGCCGTAGGCCACCAAGCCCAGTCCAACCATGGCGCACATGAACATCACCAAAAACAGGGATCCCGTGATCAGATAGCGAATCAGCACCGAGATATTGCGGACTACCAAGCTGGCAGTAGGATCGATGGCAGGGAGATGCTGAATCAAAAACTGCAGCACACGGTAGAGTCCAGCGCTCAACCCCAACGCCATCAATCCACCCACAAAAGCCTTCCAAATCGGCGGATCCCCGTTCATGTTTATCTTCTCCCCTTCCTAGGGTATTCCCCATAATAATCTAGAGGCTAGATAAGTATTCCTGAATAAAATTGGTGTAGACTTCGCCAGCTTGAAAGGCGGGGTGGGCAAGAATTTGTTGGTGAAAGGGAATAGTAGTATTGACGCCGATAATGGCGCATTCTCCCAAAGCCCGTTGCATCCGCCGAATGGCTGCCGGGCGACTCTCTGCCCAGACAATGAGCTTACCAATTAGGGAATCGTAGTGCGGCGGAATTTCGTAGTCAGTATACACATGGGAGTCCATGCGCACACCGGGGCCACCAGGGGGTAAGTAGGCGCTGATCCGCCCTGGATGGGGACGGAAATTGTGGCTGGGATCTTCAGCGTTAATGCGGCATTCAATCGCATGGCCACGCAACGTCACCTGTTCCTGGGTCCAGGATAGGGGCAACCCTTGGGCCACACGAATTTGTTCCGCGATCAAATCTAACCCGGTGACCATTTCTGTGACGGGATGTTCCACCTGAATACGGGTATTCATTTCAATAAAATAAAACTGCCCCTGCGGATCCAAGAGAAACTCAATGGTGCCCGCCCCCACATACTGAATGGTCTGGGCAACCTTGACCGCCATGGTGCCCATTTTTTCCCGCAAGGCTGGACTCAAGGCTGGGCTAGGCGCTTCTTCCAAAAGTTTTTGGTGGCGACGCTGAATCGAACAATCCCGCTCAAAAAGGTGAATCACATTGCCGTGGCAGTCCCCCAAAATTTGAAATTCGATGTGCCGGGGGCGCTCAATAAACTTTTCTAAATAAATCCCCTTATCCCCAAAGGCGGCTTCGGCTTCCCCTTGGGCCATGCGCATCATCTTCAGTAACTCTTCGGCATTCTGGGCGACCCGCATCCCCCGCCCGCCCCCCCCCGCCGTGGCTTTGATCAACACTGGATAGCCAATCCGTGCCGCTGCCGTCAAAGCGACTTCATCGCTCTCGACTACCCCTTGGGTGCCAGGAACCGTGGGGATCCCTACCTTGTGCATGGTGCTGCGGGCCCGGGCTTTATCCCCCATCAGGCGCATCGCTTCTGGCGTGGGGCCAATAAACGTGATCTGGTGGTCGGCACACATTTCCGCAAAGCGGGCATTCTCCGCCAAAAAACCATAGCCAGGATGAATGGCATCTGCGCCACGAGTCAGGGCTGCCGACAAAATATTGGGGATATTCAAATAGCTGCGGTTACTAGGAGCCTCGCCAATGCACACTGCTTCATCAGCCATCTGCACGTGCAGGGCTTGTCGATCCGCCGTTGAATACACCGCTACAGTGGGGATCCCCAGTTCTTGGCAGGTGCGAATCACCCTGAGGGCAATTTCACCGCGATTGGCGATCAAGATTTTTGTAATTGACCGTGAAGGGCTTGAACCAGCTTGGGGGGCAACCATGTAGGCAATAGGCTTGAGAGGAGGTGTAGGCAAATCCTACCATTGCCCGTCCCCCCTAACGGCGCTGCCAAAATAACAACCGCTTCTCCAAGGACACCACCAGGTTAAACAGGATCGTGCTACCCGCCGTGGCATAGACAATCGCTGCCCACACCCGGTCAAACTGAAACCGCCCTGCTTCACTGCGAATGCGAAACCCCAATCCATAGCTGGGGGATCCCATAAACTCCGCGGCAATGGCGGCAATCGCTGCCAGGGTCACAGTAATCTTGAGGGCATTGAAGACATAGGGCAGGGCGTGGGGCCAGCGCACCCAGCGCAACCGTTGCCAAGGGGTGGCATGGTAAGAATGCAATAAATCCACTAACTCCGGGGGGATCTCATTCAGACCCTTGACCACACTGATCACAAAGGGAAACAGCACAACCACTGCCACCACCGCTGCTTTCGAGGGCCAATCAATGCCCAAGGCTGTGATCATCACCGGGGCAAAAGCAGGGATCGGCACACTGGCCAGGGCTGCCAGATAGGGCAGCAGCCCCCGTTGTAACCAGGGCACATAGGTCATCAGAATGGCCAGCCCCAAGCCAAGCCCCGCCCCCAGAGCTAACCCCAGCAAGGCTTCCAGAAAAAATGTTTGGATTACATCTCGCCACAGCAGCTCCCGCAATGTCCAACAGGCCTGTAGCACCCGGGTGGGAGGAGGAATCAGCCCTGCTGGTACCTCATAGCCCCGCAGCAAACCCTCAATCAACAGGAGCGTAGCCAATAAAGCCGCCAGCGGTGGCAACCACAAAGGACGTAGCCAGCGCCACAGACTGAGCACAGTCAGGATCCACCCCCCCCACAGCCCCCAGCCCCAACCGGCGGGCATCACCACCACCGTCAGCACCAAAACCACCAGACCTAGGAGTAACCCCAGCCCCTGCACCACCTTCATGGTCGTCCCACCCTCAGGAGTTGCTCCAGCAGTCGGATCCCTTGTACCATCAGGATCCCGATCCCCGCCGCGTAAATCATAATCACCCACAGCCCCGTGGTGTCACTAAACTGTAAGCGCCCCAAAATCATCGGTCCCAACCCTGCAAAACTCACAATCGAGATTTCAGCGATCATCGCCCCCACCAAAGCCATGGTCACCGAGACCTTGAGACTGGTCACAATCATCGGTAGGGCCGCCGGGATCCGCAGCCACAGCAAAACCTGCCAGGGGGAACTAGAGTAAGTTCGCATCAAATCCAACTGGAGGGGATCCACCTGTCGCAAGCCCCGGGCAATGCCGATGGAAAGCGGGAAAAAAGCAATGTAGGCCGAGACAATCGCCTTAGGCAACAAACCCTGCACCCCAAACTGCCCCAACAAAACCGCAATCACCGGCGCCAAGGCAATAATCGGCACATTCTGGGAAGCCACCAACCAGGGCAAGACCATCCGTTCAAAAGCAGGAGAAAAAGCCAGCACCCCCCCGGTCAGGGATCCCACCCCCAGAGCTAACAATAACCCTGCCACAGTTTCTGCGGCCGTATAGAGAGCGTTGTAAGGCAAGGTACTTGTGGTTAGGGGCCAACTGAGGGCAAGGAAGCCTGACCACAGTTGCCCAGGAAAGGGAATAATCGGGCGGTTGAGTTCTTGGGCACAGCGCCAGGCGGTTTCACAGGTGAGTTGGGCCCCTTGGGCTAGCCGGGCCGCCGCCACAGGATAATTGACCAGCATCGCCACCGCCGGCCACACCAACAGCAGACCACCACCCACAATCACAACGGGGATCCACCGCCCCATAGCCACTCCCTGGTCACTTGTGTTTCATTGTGACAGAGGCTGGGGGAGAAACCGTAGTCTAGGGCACGCCTACACCCCTTATCCTGGAAGAAGTCCCCCCGCCACGGCTATGGAACAACCCTCTCCCCCCTCCCCCCCCCCTAGCTACACCAAACTGGCCATGCGCCACATGGTAAAACGCTGGCCCCTGTCTATCTTTCACTTTTCCTTAACGACCCTAGGACTCCTGGGGATCTTGATTGGTTTGTCTTATCTTTTTCGTTAGGCCTTGAATCCTCACCCTGACCTCAGACAACCCTGGGCACATCTAGACACAGCCACAAACCAGAGAGTCTAATGGTAGAGGGATAGGGGTGGTGTGGTGAAAATTCAGCTCCACAACATTTGCAAGCGCTACGGGCGGCGGGAAGTCGTCAGTGACGTGTCTCTCACAGTAGAACAGGGAGAAATTGTCGGCTTACTCGGCCCCAATGGCGCTGGTAAGACCACCACTTTTTATATCACCACCGGCCTGGTCCAACCCAATCGTGGTCAGGTGCTGCTCGACCAGCAAGAGATCACCCACCTGCCCATGCACCGCCGCGCCCGCCTCGGCATTGGCTACCTGCCCCAGGAACCGAGTATTTTTCGCCGCCTCAGCATCCAAGATAATTTGCTGTTGATCATGGAGCAAACGGGGGTACCCCGCCGCCTTTGGGGGCAGCGCCTGACAGAATTACTGACAGAGTTTCGCATTACCCACGTGGCCAAGAGCTTGGGTGTGCAGGTCTCCGGGGGAGAACGGCGCCGGGCTGAGATTGCCAGGGCTTTAGCAGCAGGGGAATATGGCCCAAAATTTTTACTGTTGGATGAACCCTTTGCCGGGGTGGATCCCATTGCGGTGGCGGATATTCAAGAGGTGGTGGCCCGACTGAAAAACCGAGGCATTGGGGTGTTGATTACGGATCACAATGTCCGCGAAACCCTGGAAATTACGGATCGGGCCTATATCCTCAATGAGGGTTCGATTCTGGCCAAAGGGAGTGCCGCCGACTTGGCCGCTGATCCCTTGGTGCGTAAATATTATTTGGGTGAGAAGTTCCGCCTGTGATTGAGTTAACTGCGGCAAAAGCTTGGGCACAAACACCACGGTTGCGTTGGACCGCTGCGCTCATGGATCGCTATGTGATCTCGGAAATGGTGCTGCCCTTTTTGTTTGGGGTTGTGGCTTTTACGTCCCTAGCGATGGCAATCGGATCCCTGTTTGAGCTGGTGCGCTTGGTGGCCGAATCTGGACTATCTATTTCCCGGGCGCTGCAGATTTTTGTCTTGCGTGCCCCCAGTATGGTGGTGCTCACCTTTCCGATGTCGATGCTGTTGGCCACCCTTTTGGCCTACAGCCGGCTTTCCGGAGATAGCGAGACCGTGGCTATGCGGGGGGCGGGGGTAAGTGTCTATCGTTTGGTGGCCCCGGCGATTGTCTTGAGTTTGGTGGTGACTGCCATGACCTTTGCCTTTAATGAGGTGATTGTCCCGGTCACCAATCGTCAAGCCACCCACGTCTTTAATATTGCTTTGAAACGAGATACCCCCCAGTTTGAGCGGGAGAATATCCTCTACCAAGAGTTTGGCCCCATTACCACTCGCGAGCCTGATGGCACCCTCACCACCCGCCAGGGGCTGACGCGACAGTTCTATGCCCGCCGCTTTGATGGCCGGGAAATGCAAGGGATTGTGGTCTTGGATTTCTCCACGGATGGGATTAGTCAAATCTTGTTGGCCCAAAGTGGGGAATGGCAAGCGGAGCAAAATATGTGGCTGTTCACCCAAGGAACCAACTACATTGTCTCGCCTGATGGCACCTACAGTAATATTTTGACCTTTAGCCGTCAGGCTCTCCCCATTTCTCGGGATCCCCTGGATTTAGCCCAAGAAAGCCGCCGCCCGGAAGAAATGAATATCCAAGAACTCAGCAACTTTATTCGCATTGTGCGTAATTCTGGAGATCTACAACAGGTTAGACGCTTGGAAGTCCAACTCCACCTTAAATACGCCATCCCTTTTGTTTGTTTAACCTTTGCGATGGTGGGATCCCCCTTGGGCATGCGTCCTACGCGCACCAGCTCTTCCATTGGTTTGGGGTTGAGTGTTTTGATTATTTTTGCCTACTATGTGTTTTCATTTATTACCCAAGCTTTGGGACAAACGGGGGTCTTGGGCCCGGCGATTGCCGCCTGGTTGCCAAACTTTGTGGGAATGGGCATCGGTGGCTTTTTGATTTACCGAGCGGGGCAGTGAGGAGTTGTGGCTGCCAGGAGCTAGGATGGGAGCTGGCCCCTGTGTGGAATATCACTTGGTTGCTGGGGAACTGACTACGTGATGATTCCGTACAATTGATGAGGTCACTGGTTCTTGATCGCGATAGGATCAGCCCAATATCAGGTGAGAAAGCCCCATGTCGAAGCTGATTTATCTTTGTGAGCAGCAGCATCGTCACATCTTGAGCCTATCTCGTCAAGTGGTGGAAGCTTATCGCAGTGGGGCGACCTTGCCAGACAAGGTGAATTTGATCAAGCAATTGCGGCAGCGGCTATCCCGGCACATCCAACTGGAGCGCCATGCCCTGTTCCCGCTGATTCACCGCTACACGGCAGGGGACGAATGGGTAGGGCGGCGGGTGCAACAATTGCAGCAGTCCATCCAGCAGCTTATTCCCAGTGCGACCTTGTTTTTACATGAGGTGCAGCGGCATCCTGAGCGGCAGCATTTGAAAGCGGCAGAAAACTTTTTTCAGGATCTCCGGCATCAGTTTATTCAGGAAGAAAAAAACTTGCATCTGCTTTATTTGCGTTTGGTGCCGCCCAAGGATGAGGCGGAGCAGTTGCAGGTCTTTAAGCAGCGGTTATTGGCGACGGTGGCGGCGAATACGGGCAGTCATCGGATCGTGAGTGAATCTTCGGGAGCCTATCCCATCATCAATCAACATTCGGGCAGCTACCAGATTCTCTATGGGGAGGGGGATGCCACGCCGGAATTACCCAAGCATCTGCCTATGACCCTAGAGGTGGATCGCTTGGCTGAAACTCATCCTTTGCGCCCGGCTCGTTCTGTAACCTCGTCGCTAGGTTAGAGAACCATACAAGCGATTTATGCTGAAGGGGGATCCCATGGGGTGGATGTCCTATGGCTTGGGCAGATTTGAGCTATGCAGCGCTGATGGCGCACCTGCCTGAGGGCTGGTGGTCAGCGTCCCAGTGGGGGCGGTTGTTTTTGTATGGGCCAGGGGCAACGGACTATCTCCATAGCCAAACCAGCCAGCGCGTGCGGGATGTGCCCATTGGGGGATCTACAACCACGGCGGTGATCTCGGCAACGGCTCATCTTGTGGATTGGGTGACTCTGCTGCGGGTGGAGGAGGAGGGCTGGTGGCTGGTCACCTCTCCTGAGGCTCGCGCTACTTTGGTTCCCTGGATTCAACGGGTGTTGATGTTTTCGCGGCAGTGTCGCCTGGAGGATCGCACAGAAACAACGGTTATGGCACGAATGGTAGCCAAGGATCTTGGGGATCCGCCGTTTCCCGCGTGGGGGATCCCGGATGCTGGTTTGGGGTGTGGCGGGCTGACTCTATGGACAGAGCAGGGTTATCAGTCGGCTCTCCAGGAGTGGCTGGCAGGGATCCCGAATTGGACAGAGGCGGATTGGCAGGTGGGGCGGGTGGTGCGGGGGCGGCCCCAGTGGGGGGCGGAGATCACCCCAGACTATAATCCCCTGGAGGCGGGGCTGTGGGAGGCGATTTCCCTGCAAAAGGGGTGTTACATCGGCCAGGAAGTTTTGGCCAAGCAGACTACTTACCAGCGGTTGCGGCAGCGCTTGTGGGGGATTGATTTCGGAGCCGGGGAGGAACTGGTACCGGGATCCCTGATCACCCTCGATGGGCATCGGGAGGGGGTGCTCACCAGTTGTGTCCAGGTTGCTGACCGGGTGGTGGGATTGGGCTATGTACGCACCAAAACAGGGCAGGCGGGCACGGTGGTGCAGGTGGGATCCCGACAGGGGGTTTTGTTGCAACCGCCTTTGTTACGGTTTCCGGAGTGGCGGGATCGGGAGGCACGCTGAGGCTGACTTTCAGGCAACCCGGCAGCCCTAGTCCTACGGCCTTGGCCTCTGAGATAAGACACTTTACCGTCGGCTCTCTCCTACAGGGAGAGAGGGGAGTTAGACCAAGCCGTTGTTTAACTGTTTATAATTGCAAAAAAATCACCTTGTCTGAAAAGGGATCCCGATGGCTGCTTACCAACGCACGGAGTACCGCATCCAACCTGATGGTTCTGTCACCATTGCCGTCTTGAATGGCGAAGGCGAAAGCTGTTTGCAAGCCACTCAAGCTGCAGAAACAGCCCTCGGAGAAGTACAAGCCCGCCAGGTTCTGCCTGAGTTCTACCGGGATCCCGATGCCGAGGTGGTGACACAAGTCAGGGCTGAGGTAACAGCGTAGCTGTATTCTTGGCTGAGTTGAGCTATCATATAAAGTCTGATCTCAGCCCTTTAGTAAGTCAATCTGCCTGTCATATGCCCTCTTCTAACTCCTTTGACCCCGGCTTTTCTCGCGATGATTTCGCCCGACTGCTCGATAAGTATGACTACCACTTCAGTCCAGGGGAAATTGTGGCCGGCACTGTCTTTTCGATTGAGCCACGGGGGGCATTGATTGACATTGGTGCCAAGACGGCAGCTTTTATCCCCTTGGCAGAGATGTCCATCAGCCGGATTGAGCATCCCTCAGAGATGTTGCAACCCAATGAAACCCGGGAATTTTTTATTCTCACTGAAGAAAATGAGGAAGGTCAATTAACCCTCTCTATTCGTCGGATCGAGTACATGCGGGCCTGGGAGCGGGTGCGACAACTGCAAGCGGAAGATGCTACGGTGCGTTCGGCGATTTTTGCCACTAACCGGGGGGGCGCCCTGGTGCGCATTGAAGGGCTGCGAGGGTTTATTCCGGGATCCCACATCAGCACCCGTAAACCCAAGGAAGAGCTGCTTGGGGAAGAGTTGCCCCTGAAGTTTTTGGAAGTGGATGAAGACCGCAACCGCCTTGTCCTCAGCCATCGCCGCGCCTTGGTGGAACGGAAGATGAATAAGCTGGAAGTGGGCGAGGTGGTGACCGGCACGGTACGGGGGATCAAACCCTACGGAGCCTTTATTGATATTGGCGGGGTGAGCGGCTTGCTCCACATTTCCGAGATTTCCCACGAACACATTGATACCCCCCACACAGTTTTCAATGTCAATGATGAAGTCAAGGTGATGATCATTGACCTGGACGCGGAACGGGGCAGGATCTCCCTATCCACCAAACAACTGGAAGCCGAACCGGGAGCGATGACCCGGGATCCCCAGGCGGTTTATGCCGGTGCAGAGGAGATGGCGGCGAAGTATCGGGAGCAACTGCTCGCCGAACAACGGGCTAAAGAAGCTGAGGCCCTCGGGATCCCTGTTGTGGGGGAAGAAAGTGAATTGGTGGGGGCAACGGAGGACTAGGCTCTGCCTCTTGGGGGATCTCTCAAATCCAGATCAAGGGGTGGGATTATTTGCTGCTAGTGAGACCCTTTGTTGGGAAAGTCACTGGCAGTGCGAAAAAGTTCATGCCATTCCTGCTGATAGGCGGATAAGGTCTCAGCGTTGGTTTTGAGGATATCGAGCATCGAGGAGAGGGAGTACCAATCGGCGGTGGGGTTCCCGGAATATTGTCTAACCTTTTCTAGGGTAATCACCATTGCTGTTTGGAATTTTTGGAAAAGCTCGTGGGCCTGTTGAGCGGCCACTAGGGTTTCTAAAACCCGGGTATTGTTTTGTTCCTGCTGGTATTTTATGAGGCTTTCTCCCCTGAGGATCACCAGTTTGGCAGCCTCTTTGTTGCGCTGGGGAATGACGCTCATTTGAATGATTAAGGGTTCTCCCCGATAGACCCGCTCCACATCCCCTTGTTGCTTTTCTCCGATTAGGCGGGAATCAAGACCTACCATTTTCTTGAGATTGCTGATCAATTTGGCACGGATATTATCGGTCAATTCTTTGAATAAATCCCGAATAATTCCCTGCTGACGATAGCGAATGCGACAGAGGTTGGGTTCTACAGGCTCAATATAAATTTGGTCGGCTTTGTCATCAAGGGCGCGGCGCAGCATGGAGTTCAGCAACTGCTGCACTGTTTCATCAGAATCATTGGGGGCGCTGGGGCGGGGGGGGAGGGGCGGGGGTTCTGGGGGGGCTTTTGGCTCAGTTTCTGGGGGAATGGGATGAGCGCGGGAGAGCCGGGTTGCTTGGGCTTGTTCTTTGATTGCGGTCAATTGGGCTGGGTCGGGGGGATGGCTGAAGTAATAGGCAATGAGTTCTTGATGTTCTTCAATGGTGAGGGGGTGGGGTTGAATTTTGAGTTCGGAGTAGCCCAGCATTTTGCCGACATAATCGAGGGCGGCTAGATCCTCCATGTCCACCATACCGAGCACTAGGCTTTCGTAGTCGGTACTGATCGGTACCACTTGGTAGTAAATGCAAATTTCCACGGGTAAAAACTGAGCGATTAGCCCTGGCACACGGGATAGATCAATGTTGGACAACGTGCCCATAGGTCTCCGAGGTGGACAGATGCGTGCCCCAGCACTATGATAGGCAGTCTTGCAGACGAGGGGGATCTTTTTTCACACCTTTCACAGCGAGGGTGCTCTGAGAACCAGCCATTCCGCTTCGACTTCTGCCCACTTCCCCCCAGGGAAGGGAGGGGTGCGTGAGCGCTGTGGGGCAGTGGTGAGCTGCTTTAGCCATTCTACTTGCTCAAATCCTGGAGTTGTGGGCAAATGGTGCCGTAAAAAGCGCCAAAGGATCTGGTTTTGCAGGGCGGGATGGAGGGCAAGGAGCCGAGACCGATGCAGACGCGGGGGATCCTCAGTGTAAATGGCGGGCCAGTGGGATTGGGCGCAGAGCACCACCCAGTCATGTTCGGCGGCGCTAAGGGTGGCATGATGGACAAGAGCTGCTTCCACTTGGGGATTGAAATGGGTCTGTAGATAGGGCAGGACATCCAGGCGGAGGCGGTTGCGCTTGTAACGGCGATCCTGGTTGCTAAGGTCTGGCCAGACGGGTAACTGATGGCGCTGACAGTAGGCCGCGGTTTCGGAACGCCATACCCGTAACAGCGGCCGCACCAGGATGCGGGATCCCGCAAGAGGACGTTGCCAAGTGAGGCTGCTCAAGCCGGCGTTGCCACTGCCGCGGATCAGGTTGAGCAGAACGGTTTCTGCCCAGTCACTGCCGGTGTGTCCGGTAACCACGCGGTCACAGTGCCACTGCTCGGCCCACAGGGCATATTGCTGATAGCGCCAGGCGCGGGCGGCGGCTTCCTGGGGGGTCATGGTTTCGGCGGTGGCCAGGGCATAGGGGATCCCCCGTTCCTGACAGTAGTGCTGGAGAAAGTGGGCACAGCGGTTTTCATCCTCAGACCAGCGGTGATTGCAGTGCAGCACCTTGATCTGCCAGTGCATGTGATCCTGCCAGGTGGTGAGAAGATGCCAGAGGCACCAGGAGTCCTGGCCGCCAGAAAGGGCGATTAGGAGGGTCGCGCCTGCTGGTAGGAGGCCCCGCTGCTGGATGTCTTGTTTCACCCGTTGCTCCAGGGGGATGAAAAAGCGGGACATAGGGGTGTCAGGAGGGTTGGGATCCGTTGGCTGCCTGGCGTTGTTCCAGCCAGTGTTGGAGAAGGGGCAAAACACTGGCACTGAGCTGTTGCCAGTGGCCGGGCTGCTGATCCATGGTGAGCAGTTCCACGTGCTGGCCTCGCACCACCAAAAAACCCATGGGTTCGATGCGGACCCCGCCGCCGGCACCGCCCCACTGCCCGGCTTCTAGGCGCAGTCCCTGCCCACCGCCGCCCCCCAAGCCAAAGGATACGGAGACGTAGGGAATGATGGTGGTTTCCCCGACGGTAATGGGTTGACCGAAGGTTTGCCCCGTTTCTGCTAGGGTACGCAGTTTTTCCAGGACTGCATCCAGAACGGTGGCCAGGGTGGAAGAAGGGGGTAATGCCATAGGAAATTATCGAGCTTTCCCCTCACGGTAGCAGATGGTCTCTTGGCCAAAACGAAGATACAAAAGATACAAGTTGAGGTGGTTGAGGAGGAAAACCCATTTGCCGGCAGACGCGCTACAGTAAGTCCAGGGTGTGAGGATAGGGCAATGACAGGGTGGTGCCAATTGAGTCGGGGTCTGGGGTGGCTCTGCTTGGGGGCGGGGCTGGTTTCCAGTTTAAGTGGCTGTTCGATGCCTGCTTCCACGGCAGCCAGTCTGGATCGGGCACGGGTGCGGCTGGTACACTTGGCTCCCGGTAGCCCGGCGGTGGATTTATGGATTGGGGGGAAACCTGCGATTCGCCATGTCTCCTTTGGGGGGGTTAGTCACTATGTGAGTTTGCCAGGGGGAAACTATGATGTGGCGGTGCAAACGGTGAACAGTTGGTTTAATCCCCGCCTGGATGGGATGATTGCCAGTGCTGCTGCTTCTTTGCCGGAGTTCCGCACTTTGTCCATTCTGGTCTTGAACGAAGCAGCTAGGGTGAGTGCGGTGCTGGTGGATGATACTGTGAGGACTCGCCCGGATCAGGCGATGGTGCGCTTTGTCCACGGGATCCCGGATGCGCCGCCGTTGCTGTGGGAAGCAGATCAGCAGGTGATTTTTAGCGACTTGAGTTTTGGTGAGGTGTCTACTTATTTTCCAATCCGCTCTGGCTATGTCAGTATTTCTCTGCAGGAGCGCCCGGATCCCGAAACCCATCCTGAAACCCGGCGGGAATGGCAGCGGCAGGAGTTTCATTTTCAGCCGGGTAAAGCCTATACCCTCTATGCCAGTGGTTTGCTGCGGGGGGATCCCGGGGTGCGGTTGTTGATGAGTGAAGAAGCGGTGGCTTGGGATCCCTAGGTGGTGGGGTGGGTAGGACGCTGGGGACTGGGCATTCTGCTGGGGCTCTTCTCGCTGGTGTTGGCTGGTGTCCCTGGAGGGAAACGATGGTGCTGGCGGCTGATCCCTTTGGTGCTGCTGTTGTGGCCGCCGAGCCATGCCAGTTTGATGGCCCATGATGAGGGGTATTATGCTCTGCAAGCCCGCTGGATCCTGACAAGCGGGGACTGGATCACGCCGCAGTGGTGGGGAGAACCGCTGTTTGATCGCACTATCGGCTTACAGTGGTTGATTGCCTTGAGTTTCCAGACCTTTGGCATGGGGGAATGGAGTGCCCGTTTGCCCAGTCTGGTGGCGGCGGGGGTGAGTGTGCTGCTGCTCTATCGCCTTGGCTGGGGGTTGGGGCTGGGGTGGGCGGGGGAATTGGGGGCGCTGATCCTGCCGCTGATGGGGCTGTGGATTCACTATGCCCATTTGGCGACCCAGGATCTGTGTTTGGTGGCGGTGGAATTGGCAGGGATGACGGCCCTTGTGGAAGCCGAAGGAACCCCTCTCCAGAGCCGTGCCCGGGGGGGATGGCTGATCCTAGCGGGATCCCTGGTGGGGGTGGGCTTTTTGATCAAGGGGGTGATGATCGGGGTGGCGGTGCTGGCACTCCTTCCTGTGGTTATTCTGGGGGGGCATTGGCGCCATCCTGGGCTGTATGGGGGGGCGGGCTTGGGTTTTTTGCCGGTGGTGGCATGGCTGGGGACGGCGGTGCACCGCTATGGCTGGGATCCCCTCCGCCAATTATTGGGCAAGGTGCTGGTCTTGAGCCAGTCGGAGTGGCATCAGGGCAATGGCCTTTTTTACTATTTCTGGAATATCCCGGTGAATAGTTTCCCCTGGTTTTTCCTGGCTGTGGGGGGGATCGGGATCCTGCTGGGATCCCCCTTACGCCGGCGTCTCTATTTGCTGGTGTATCCAGGGCTGATGCTGCTGATCCTGACCCTGTTTCGCACCCGTACACCCTACTACGCTCTACAACTTTATCCGTGGATTGCTCTGCTGGCGGGTGTCGGTCTGGAGCATCTGCTCAAGGTTTATCAACAGGGGATGCGACCGCGGTGGGGACTAGCCCTGGGGATCCTGGGGGGAGTCGGGATCCTGGCTGGGGTGCTGCCTTGGTTCATCGCAGCTTTGTCTCCCTATCGGCTGGTGCTGGGGTGGGTGGGCGGGGGCTGGCTGGGATTAGCTGTGCTGTGGCATTGGCGAGGGTGTCCCCCAGGGGTGTGGCTGGCTTTGTGGTTTGTGCCGCTGTGGCTGGGGATAGGGCTAGCCCTTGACCAGGGGCTCCTGAGTGATTTCAGCCCTCAGATCAAGGCTCAGGTCATGGCCCAAATCGAACACGGGATCCTCAAGACGCCTGTTGATTTTGTCGTGGCTGACCCACCTCTGGGCGAAGACCACAAAACCTGGATCCTCTTGGGTTTTTATACCCCTGTCCTGGGTGAGCGAGTTTCCGCATGGCAAAGCCTCAAACCGGGATCCCTAGCTTGGTTCAGTCCGGGATCCCCTGTTCCTGCAGCGGTGATCACAGATGTGGCGGGATGGCAGTTGGCGGTGATCCCTGCCATGCCAAGCCAAACAAGGTGATAGATTGCGGTTATTGACCCTCACCCCCTCTCCCAGAGCGGCAGAGGGGAGTTTGGCATCAATCAATCGTCACTGTCGTCGGGCCAGACTGGGGATCCGTGCGACCTTGATTAAAGACCGTCAGGAATCCGTCCACTTCCACCAGGCTGATCAACAAGCGGCGGCAGGTGAGCTGCAACCCCAAAGGACCCAGCAAGGGCAGAAAAACCTCCGTGGGGTGCAAAACAGGAATGGCGATCAGATTCTCAGTGCTGGTGATCGGTGCAATCAAACCTTGGAAGTCCGTGTGTAAACCCAGCCCCATATACCACTGCCAGGTTGTCCGTTCCGCCCGGCCCAAGGCGGTCAAAGGAAAAGAATGCTGAAAAAGATTGCCTTCTTTGACGTCAAGTTTGGTTTCATCCAGGTCAACGTAGGCTGTGCTGGCGGAAAGATTGACTAAGGGACTCACCAATTTACTCACGGGGTCATCAGCCAATTTCATGAGAAAACGCATGGATGTTTCCGACACACAACTTGACTCACCCTAACATATCCTTTGGTGCCGGACGGGTAAGGTGGGATACACACCCCCGCAGGCGGGCCTCCAGACTAAAACGATGTAACTCTCGCCCAATCAGGACAATCTTACTAAGAGCTGCGCCTGAGGAGGGGCGGTCATCGGCAAAAAAACTGATCCGGGATCCGACTTTGTGGAAGATCACTTTTTGCAGCGTTTCTTGGGGGGAATCTTCTTCTGGGATCCAAATCACCCCTTTGGCCCGAAAAATGGTCTCCGGCAAGTCCTCGAGGTACTCCCGAAAGGCAGCAAAATCCAGGGGCTGGCTGAGCAGAAAACTTTCTGACTGGATCGTGGTATGACTGGGTACATCCAGGCCGGGATCCCCTGGGAAGGGTGTGGGGGGGAAGTGTTCGGGGCGAAAGGCGTGAATATCAAGGATTTGGGCTAGGGGCACTTGGGCAAAGGTGGTGATGAGGCAAGGGGCCTGGGAGTTGTAGCGGCGGAGGGTATGGAGAATCTGCTCTTGGTCGGAAGGGCTGATCAAATCAGTTTTGTTGAGGATGAGGAGGTCGGCAGAGGTGATTTGGTGGTAGGCACTCTCGGCGCGGTGGAGGTTGTTTTCAAATTCGGCGGCATCAAGGAGGGTGATGATGCTGTCAAGGCGGGTTTGCTCTTGAAAAGGACGCTGTACAAAAATTTCCGCGAGTTGACGGGGATCGGCAATGCCGGTGGTTTCAATCACGAGGTAATCTAAGCGATCCACGTGGGCTAAAAGCTGTAAGGCTCCCTGTTCAAAGTCATCCCGAACGGTGCAACACAAACAACCGTTACTGAGTTCTAAGAGACCGTCTTTCGGGACGCTGACCAATTCGCCGTCAATGGCAATCTCGCCGACTTCATTGAGGATCACCCCAATTTTTAAGCCGTGATCCCCGGTCAGGAGACGGTTGAGGAGGGTGGTTTTGCCACTGCCAAGAAAACCTGTGAGGATGGTGATAGGAATGTGCCGCATGAAGCTCCAAAACTGCTGATAGGGTCTGATAGGGTCATTTTAGGGGGTGTCTGGGCAGGCTCCTGTGCCGCTAGCCGTGCTTGTGGTTATTTCGATTTGCTCCCGAACAGCTAAAACGGGAGAGGGGACTGGGAATAACTTTGCTCCCCTCGGTGGTGGAAGTCTCAGTTGTAGGGTCACACCCTCAGACTCCTCTATACTGCGAAGTATGCCCTGTGTCTGATTGATTTCTGCTTTCTCTCCTTGTCTCAATTTATCTGCCTTTGGGGGGCTGGCTTGCCCTCGGTATTGCTCTGGCCCGTTTTTTCCCTGCTCAGGTGCAGCAGGGATCCCGCTGGATAGGACCGTTTCTCTATTGGGTGGGTGTGCCCCTGAGTATTATTGGTTTTTTGCGGCTGACACCTCTGGAAGGGGGGGTCTGGCTGGCGGTGGCCTTGGCCTATGTCAGTTATGGTGTTGCCTGGGGAAGCAGTTGGGTGTGGCGCTGGTGGCGGGAATCGAGGGGAGAAAAAATGACAGCACCGCAGTGGGCCAGTTTTCAGTTGGCGGCCATGCTGGGGAATACGGGCTATATTGGCTACCCCGTTTGTCTGGCGGTAGGGGGAACGGATTACTTTGGCTGGGCGATTCTCTTTGATATGCTCGGTACCCTTTTCGGGGCCTATGGCATTGGCACGTGGGTGGCGGCTCAGGCAGGGGGATCCCCAGCTGGGGTGACGGCTTGGACGCCCCGCTCGGTTTGGGATCCCTGGATCCAGGTGAGTCGCAGTCCGGCGATTTGGGGGTTTTGGGTGGGGATCGCTACGAAGGGGTGGGTCTGGCCGGAACTACCGGAGCGGCTGCTCACGGCTTTTTCCTGGGGCATGATCCCGTTGACGTTGGTGCTGTTGGGGGTGCGTCTGGCGAAGATCCCTGGGGGGCAGATGTGGGGCCCGGCTTGGGCGGCAACGGGGATCCGATTGGTGCTGGTTCCTTTGGTGATCGGGGGGGTGGCCGCGGGGCTGCCGATTCCGCCCCTGGGGAAGCTGGTGGTGATTGTGCAAGCGGGAATGCCGCCGGCAATGGCAACCTTGGTGTTGGCAGAAACCTATCACTTGGATCGAGACCTGACGGTGGCTACCTTGGCGCTGGGGATGGTTGGGGTTCTGCTCACCTTGCCTGTGTGGCTGTGGCTGTGGGGACCAGGGTAGTCACTATATGTATTTGTTGTCAGCCTGGGATGGTTTTACAACAGTCCAGGTCACAATGATGGCAGCAGCGATGACGGTACGATCACAAAACGGATTCTGGGAGCATGCGCGCCGCTAAGTCCATCCACGCCAGCTACGAGTTTTTGGGCTTAGCGGGATCCGGTCAGTATGGCCAGGTCTACTGTGCTCGCCAGCGCCGTACCGGTCAGATTGTGGCGCTCAAAGAGCTGCCTCACGGGCGTTTTCCTACCCACGCTCTCCTGCGGGAACTGCGGGTTTTGTTGATGCTGAACCACCCCCATGTCACTCGCTGTGAAGCCTTAGAACATGCCCAAGAAGGGCGGTATCTGGTTTTGGAGTATTGCGAGGGGGGAACTTTGCGCGATTGGCTGGAACAAGGCTCCCCTCTCCCACTCAAGCAGGTGTTGGCATGGATCCGTCAGATCCTGTTGGGGCTGGATCACGCCCACACAGCCGGGGTGATCCACTGTGATGTTAAGCCGGAAAATATCTTGCTTCACCTTAGTGAGAGTGGGTGGCAGATGAAATTGACGGACTTTGGCATTGCTAGGGTATATCGCTCCCCGATCACAGATCTCTCCATGACTGGATCCGCTGCCTATATGGCCCCAGAGCGGTTTTATGGGCAATTTTCTCCGGCAGTGGATATTTACGCTGTGGGAGTAATGCTCTACGAAATGATCTTGGGATCCCGACCCTTTTCGGGATCCCCTGGGCAGTTGATGCATGACCATTTGAATCGGCGGGTTGTCCTTGCCCCAGAACTGCCGGCGGTGGTGCGGGCGATTGTGCAAAAGGCCCTGGAAAAATTACCCGCCCGCCGCTATGGCTCGGCAGCGTTGATGCTCAAGGATCTGGATGCTATTCTGCCCCAGCTTGAAGAACCCCTGGCCTGCTGGGTGGGGCCGCTGTTGCCCAGGGGTTCTCTTCACCTGCAAGCAACTTTCTCTCTGCCCACCCGCCCGGAGGTTGTGGTGGGATGGCAAGATGCCTGTTGGTGGGCCCAAAGATCCCAGCTCTGGCGCACCGATCCCCACACAGAACAGTCCACCCTGATGCTTGCTTTGGATTACCCCCTGCGGCATCTTATTCCTGTGGGAACTGGCTTGCTCTTAGTGAGCGATCACCACCTGGACTATTGGCTGCCGGATCACCCCCTTATCCCTTTGCGGGCTTTTCGGGATCCCTGGCGGTGGCAGTGCTGCGGGAATAATGTTGTTTGGGCTACCCAGCGGGAATACGGTGTGATCCATTTTGCTAGCTCAGCTTCTCCGTTCTCGGGGAGATCTTTCTATCACCAGACCTTTCCCCGTTCTCTGCCTCAGCCCCCTTTGATCTGGCTGCAGGATCAAACCCTGACGTTGGGGATCCCTCGCCAGGGTACCTTGGAGCTTTATCAACAGCCTGTCACCCCGTGGCAACCCCTAAACTGGCAGCAATCCGCCCTCTGGACTCTCCCTCTCTGTCCCCGCAGCAGCATCCCCTTGGAGACTGGAGCCATTTTGGTGCCTAGGGATCCCCAAGCAGAGCTGCTCCTTTTGCACACCCATCCCTTGCGCTTGAGGAGGCTGGATCTGCCTAGTCCTTGGCAGGGGATCATCGCTGTCGGCAAGTACATCCATGTGGTCACCCAGACCCACCACCTGCTCACGTGGACAACAGACGGGGATGGCTATACCCAGACTCTCCTCCCCCAGCCCTACCTCAGTTTTGATCCCCAGGGATCCCTATGGCTGGCTTCTGCGGCTGCCTCTGGGACTCAGCTTTGGCAGATTAGGTTGGGCGATGATCCCAAATAAAGAATAAAGAAAGCTGCTGGGGAATCTGACAGGGAAAAATGGCTGTATTCGCAGAGGAACCCAAGGCTATTTTTTCCCAAACAAGCCACCCAAGAAGCCGCCCCCTTGTGTTTTGCCTTTATCCGTATTTTTGCTAGGGGTACCAGTGCTGCCTGTACTGGGAGGATTTTTCCCGGCATTCGCAGTGCGATGGGGCACCTGTTGCGGCGGCGGTGTTACAGGCGTCGTCGCGGATCCCCCCAGTTCTTCCAGGACTTTGGCTGCTTTCTTGTGCTTGGGGTTGAGTTCTAAGACCTTATTGAGATCCGCGCGAGCTGCCCCACGATTGCCAAGCCGTTCATGGGACAAGGCTCGCTCAAAGTAGTACTCCGGTTCCGTACCGTTGAGAGAAATCGCCAAGTCAAAGAAGCGCACTGCCTGCTTGTGATCCCCCCTCTCAGCGAGTTCCACGGCTTGCCGGAAACGGGTTTCACTGGGTGTGAGAGTGGGGTTAGAGGGTGTCGGGATCCGATTTGAGCCTGTGGGCGTGACGGGCTGAGGGGAGGTAGGACTGGCAGGACTGGCTTGGGCAACAGGGGCAGGGGTGGGAATGGGATTTGCCCCGGTGCTGCTACTGGTTTTGGTGCTGGGGTAAAGGCGACAGAGCAAATAGGTGAGATTCAATTCGCTCAGGGCCTCAGCCTGGGTAAGCACACCGTACAAATCCTCAAACTGGATCGAGGCAATTTTAGCCACAGCTTCCTGATAGGCAGTCTCTAGGTCTGCTGCCGCCCGAAGAGAATCGCAGAGCGGGTTACTGGGATAGGGATCCCGAGATTTGTCTTCCATCAAGCGGCGCACCTGCAGCTTAATGGTGGCATCGTACTCAATCCGCTCCTGTTCTTTGAGGAGGAGTTCTTTGGCGGGATTGATCAGGCGCGACAAAAGCCAACTGGCATACTGCCCTTCTGGGGTGGTCTGCCCCAAAAAACCCGGCCGCAAACTCTTGGAGCGGGCAATTTTTTTGTAAGCATCGTTGATCTGCTCGGCAGTGGCGGAAACAGGTATCCCCAAAGCCGCATAATAATCTTGCTGGTAAGCCCCTAGTCCTTTGCTGATGCTAGGGTTGTCAACTCGGGATCCCATAGTTGCCACGCCTCCAAAAGAGTCTGCCATGTACCGTCCTGCTGAATTTCAGTGATAGCGCGATTAGCCAGAGTGTGTAAAGTCTCTGCGTCCTGCCGGGTCACTGCGACGAGGGGGGTAGGCACTAAGCCTTGACCCACGATCTGTAGCTCGCCATCTCTAGTGTGAAGGATTGCCACTGCTTGATCAATTAGCAAGGCATCTAATTGTCCTGAGCGTAATTGCTGAAACAATCGCGGCGCTTGGCTACTGGCAAAAAGCTGAATGGCATTGCCCCGTCTGCGGTTAAAGGCCTCAAGCAGGGCTGCCCCGGCACTGTCTACCACCACCCCCACCCGCCGCCCAAACAAATGGGAGAGGTGATGGATGTGGGTGGCATCCTGTTGGCGGACAACCAGCCGCTGCAAACTCCATAAATAAGGACGGGTAATGCGAAATTTCTTTTGATCCAGTCCTGTCGGTTCCCGCGCCCCCAACACCAGATCCACCTCTCCCTGCTCCAAGGCCTGGAGCTGATCCCCCCAGGGAATGTAGACAGGGTGTAACTCCATGTTGAGGCGGGTAGTGAGGATCTGCATCAATTCCCACTCCAAACCCTGGTAGGTACGATTCCTGAAGTCCGTGTAAAAATAGGGGGGTCCCAAAGCGGGATCCACAGCCACTCGTAATCGTTGCCGCTGCTGTCCCCCTGGAATAGGGGGATCCCGAAACTGAGCTGGGGGAGGTGCTGCTAGGGTCCAGCCTGCCGAAAGGATCCCAGGGATGAGGAGTAAGGCAGCAATGGCACGCAACATAGACGGTGAATCAAGAGGCGTCAGTCCCTCTATTGTATTGATGTATTGATCTTCATTTGTAGATTGAATTGACTGCAGAGGTGACTTTTGGAGGTGAGGGCTGTTGGATAGGATCAGGTCTTTAGGGTGAGGGATGATGATCAGTTTAGGAGTGTATGGGCAGTGGCAGATGGTGGTGTTGCTGCTGCTGGGTTTTAGTTCTGGGCTACCCTTGGTGATGCTGGGCCAACCTTTGCAAGCCCTTTTGACCGAAAGCGGAGTGGGGATCATCACCATTGGTTTGTTTGCCCTCAGCGGTTTGCCCTATTCCCTCAAGTTTCTCTGGTCTCCCTTGCTGGATCGGTTTATCCCCCCGTTGCCAGGACGCTTGCGCCAGAGCCGGCGGCGGGGCTGGTTGGCGATTCTGCAAATTCTGTTGGTGATTGCCCTAATCACCTTAGGCCGCCAGGATCCCCACCAAACGGAAGTGCTGTTTGCTCTGGTGTTGGGGGTGGCCTTTCTCAGTGCCAGTCAAGATATTGTCGTGGATGCCTATCGCACGGACATCCTCGCAGAAGAAGACATGGGCGCAGGGGTGGCCGCCTATGTGCTGGGCTACCGCATCGCGGTTTTGGTGGGGGGGTCCACCGCTCTCTGGCTCGCCACTTTTCTGCCCTGGGTGATGGTCTATCAGCTTTTGGCCGCTTTGCTCCTCCCTTTGCTCGTGATCACCTACTTTGCTCCCGAACCCCCTGACCAGGGATCCCCCAAATCCCTGATTGAGGCTGTTGTCAAACCCTTTCAAGCTTTTTGGCAGCGCTACCCCGTCCAGGGATCCCTACCCTGGCTCAACCGTCCCACCGCCCTGCTGACGTTACTGTTTATTGTCCTCTATCAACTGGCGGATCGCCTTGCCAGTCCTGTCACCTCCGCTTTTTTGCTCAAAATTGGTTTTAGCAAAACAGATTTAAGCCTACGCATCTGGCTGATCTTTGCTGCCACCATTGCCGGGGTAGGCTTTGGCGGCTGGGTGGTCAAAAAACTGGGGATCCCCAAAGCCCTGCTCATCTTCGGGATCCTGATGGGAGCCAGCAACCTCAGCTATATGGTGGTGGCCCTGTTGGGGGTTCACTATCCGGCCATGTTCAGTGCCACGGTGATTGATAATTTCTGTGCGGGAGCTGCCACCGCAGCATTTTTGGGCTTTCTGATGAGCCTCTGTGACAAACAATTTTCTGCCACCCAATATGCCCTGCTCTCCAGTCTCTTTCCCCTGGGGGGCACCCTCTTGGGATCCCTGTCTGGGTTTTTGGCCACCTTGGGCTGGCCCCTCTTTTATGCCCTCACTGCCTTGGCCACCCTGCCAGGGGTGGGCTTGCTCCTCGTGATTTTGGCGGCAAAACAACCTACCCAGAAAACTCCAGACATGCCACACTAATGAAGATCATTGGCAAGTGGTGGATGAGGTATGGGAGATATCGTGGAATGGCTGCGCAAATGTGGCCCCGTTGTTTACCCCCTCCTAAGTTTTTCGATTATTGCGCTGGCACTGATGATTGAGCGCTGGTTATTTTGGTGGAAGGTCACCCACCGTCAGGAAAACGTTGTGCGCGAATGTCTAGCTCTCTACTCCCGCAACCCCAGAGCCGCCCTTTTTAAGCTGGAACAAAACGCGGATTTACCCATTGCCCGAATTTTCCTCAGTGCTATGGAAGTGGAGTCAGCCACCCCAGAAGAATTTCGCCTAGCCCTAGAAGCTGCCACCTACGCCGAGATTCCCCTGTTGAAGCGTTTTACCACAGTTTTTGATACCATCGTCACCCTAGCTCCTTTTTTGGGTTTGTTGGGAACGGTGACCGGGATTATCCAAATTTTGCGGGGACTGCGCATTGGCGAAACGGTGGCGGCGGGTTCTGTGGGGGTGGAACAGGGGATTTCCGAAGCCCTTCACTCCACCGCCTTGGGGCTGTATGTGGCCATTCCCACCCTGCTGATCTCCAACATTTTTCGTTCTCTTTATGCGCGGCAAATGTCCAAAATTCAAGAGTACGGCGGTCAAATTGAGCTGATCCACCGTCTCCGTCTCGAACAACCCTTGCCCCCCTCCGCCCCGATTACGGAAAACCTCTATGCGAATCCCGGAAGAGACCTCTAAGCCTGGCGAGATCAATATGATCCCGCTGATTGACATTGTGTTCAGCATCATGGTGGTGTTCATTGTGGCCAGCTTAAACTTGACCCGCTCCCAAGCCTTGGATGTGGATCTGCCCGATGCCGCGACCGCTCAACAGAAGCTCGACCCTGCGGTCACCGTCAGTGTCACCCGTTCTGGGGAAATTGCCGTCAACCGAGAGGTGATCCCCCTGGCGCAACTGACCCCCACGGTCAATCGTCTCCTGGAGGGACGCACTGCTGCTAGCGACCGTCTCGTGGTGATCAGTGCTGATCTCAGCCTGACCCATGGACGGGTGGTGGAGGTGATGGATGCCCTCCAGGCAGTACCCAATGTCAGCCTTGCCATTGCCGCCCAACGCCCTGCTCAACAGCCCTAGGGTTTTCGCCAGGGAAACTCAGGGGATCCCCTACGACCTGACCCTGGCAGATTATTGAGAATCCCGATTTTTACACCCCGAGTCATCCCCAATGGGATCCCAACTCCCTCAGAGAAACCGGGGATGAGGACAGACCCCCTGGACACATCCAATAATCTCCTCCCATGAGATGGGTTGGGGATCCCTTCATCATTTCTGTGTCCCGATCTCCAAAAAAGAAAAACGAGTTAAGAACAGTGAAGAGTTATCTTAAAAAACATCACAGAATCTATTGGTATTTGTGATACTTGCTGGGTCAAATGTTAAGGTAAACGAGTGATTTTGGGACATGGCAGTCATTCACTTTTATACCCATAAATAAAGCTGTTTCCCCTGGCACTTTCCTATGCACAACCAAGATCCCAAAGATGGTTTTCCTTTTTCAGAATCTCACATCATGCAGCAGCGTCAGCTCCTGATCCAAGAACGCTGGCCAGAAATGGCGATGGGATGTACTGCCTGTTTGCGGTGGGATGATTTTACTCGTCCGGAGTGCTGTGGAGACTGTGGCATTGGCGTGCGGCGACAGCAGGCCCGGGCAAAACAACCCCATAATTTCTAGGGGCCGGGTGTGGTACGTTAACTAATGAGGGGTACGGGGAGCTATAAGTCCCGCGCTGTATGCGAAGCAACCCTGCGGGAAGCTAGCTACAGCGTCGGGATACATGGACTCCC
>Ga0272446_1000769_pt1 | contig 48825 bp, 48 predicted proteins | sample YNPCB0061_FD_194587 | JGI IMG/M metagenome (GOLD analysis project Ga0272446, IMG submission 194587) | Hot spring microbial mat communities from Yellowstone National Park, WY, United States - YNP-CB-006-1 | ecosystem: Environmental > Aquatic > Thermal springs > Hot (42-90C) > Sediment | place...
CCCCCAGCGGGGGGAGGTTGGGTGGGGGGCGGTGCGGTGCAGAACGCCTTATTTGCAAGGTACTGGCGTGCCTATCCGACCTTAATCGGATGTGAAAAGTATTGGCCTGAGTCTCACTCAACGTGCACGTCCTGGCGCATCACCCACGCGACGCCGTCTTCGACCGTTGTGAACGCACCGTCGAGCTGTGCCTCGTAGGCGCGGCGCAGCAGCGCGCCAAGGCGTGGGCCAGGCTTGATCCCTACCGCTATCAGGTCGCGCCCGTATACCAGCGGTGGTGGCTGCCTGGTTGCGGTTCCCTCGGCTTCGGCCACCGCCAGGAATGCCCTGCCGGGGCGCTCCGGCGGCAATGGCGGGCGCCCTGATGCGTCCGCTTCGAGCAATCGTTCCCATTGGACAAGTGTTGCCGGTACCAGACGTGCGGCAAGGCGACGCACGGTGCGTGGTGTTGGCGGGGCGCTGAGATGCGCCAGATGCTCGCGTACCAGCGATGCGACTGGCTGTTCGAGCCAGTGTGGCGCTCTAATACGTGCCAGAAACGACTGCGCCAGCGGCACGCCCTCCTGTGCGTGACCAGGGCTGCGCACCGTGCCATCAACCTCAACCACGGTTGTCGCCGGTTTGCCAAGATCATGGCAGAGCGCAGCGAAGAGCAGCACCACGCGCTCGCGCGCATCCAGCTCGTCGCGATCGGCGAGCCGTGCCGCGCCGTCACACACATGCAGCGTATGGGTCCAGACATCACCTTCCGGGTGAAAATGTGCATGCTGCAGGCATCCCTGGAGCAACGCCAGTTCCGGGTAGAGCGTGAGCCAGCTGCTGTCGTCGAGGGCCCGTAATCCCGCAGACGGGCGGGTACCGAGCAGGGCCCACTTCTGCCATTCGCGCCAGATGCGGTCGGGCGCAATGCTGCCTGCCACGGGCAGTAGCGTGCGACAGAGCGACGCGGTTTCTGGCGCCAGGCGCAGATCAAAGCGCGCCGCGAGTTGCATTGCACGCAGTACGCGCAGTGGATCGTCGCCGAAGGCGGTAGACGTATGGCGCAGGGTACGTGCCTGGAGGTCCTCGCGACCGCCGAAGAAGTCGAGCAACTCCCCTGAGGGTGTCATCGCCAGTGCATTGAAGGTGAAGTCGCGCCGGGCCAGTGCATCGCGCGGCTCCAGGCCAGGGTCAACGTCCGGCAGGGCGCCGCGCTTGCCGCCGGGCAGGGGATGGCGCCGTTGTGGCAGCGCGACATCCACGTTGTAGCCGTTCAGGCGTAACTTCAGTACGCCAAAGGAGCGCCCTACGGCATCAATGCGGCCAAACAGCGCCAGCGCTGCAGTGAGGGTATTCCCATCAATACCGTAGACCTCCACATCAACATCAGCCGGCGCGAGGCCAAGCAACACGTCGCGCACTGCCCCACCGACAAGCAACGGGCGACCACCGGCGCGTATGATGGCGTCGAAGAGTGGCGCGAGAGCGTGGAGAAGAGTAGCAACCATGGCGAGTTCTCAGATACCAGGCATTCACATTACCAGAGCAACGTGCAACAACCGTGCGCCCTGATGGGGCGCGTGGCGTGCAGGAACGACGGCGCATCCGCGGATCACGGGTGCTGCTCGCCGCTGAAGTGCCGCACGTTCCCACCCCGAGCAGCAGGATGCCTGCGTCAAGTATACCTGACCTTACATCTCGTTGCCGCATTGACATTCGCCACCTCATCATCTATAATAGAACATATGTACGAGTTTGGTGCGAGCAAGAAGGTGCATACCATGGCAATCGGTCGCAACAAAATCCGCCAGCTTGCCGATGCGATGACCATTCAGTGGGCCAATGGCAAAAATGAGGCCCGCCTGACCCCTGGCAGCGGGCGGTTCGTGTCCCATGTCGGGTGGTACGCCGAAGTCGGGCGCGACGATGAGTTTGACACATTCATGCAACGTGCCAGTGTACCGCAGATGGAGATTCGTCACCCGCGCCAGGGGGCGCCGGCGCAGATCGTACGTCACTGGAACCTCGGTGAGCGTCTGCGTCTCTTTCCGGTCACCAGCGGGCCGGTTGCAGCCACGGTCGCTGCCAGCCTCGCGCAGCGCAACATTGGCGCCACAATCGAGGCAGGCATTGGCATGCGCTGGGGGCGTGGCGAAGGCGAGCGGTCAAAGATGGCGATCCGTGGCTATCTGCAACTTGCGCACGGCGATACCGGCAGTGAAGGGCTGCTCTACCCACGTGTGGTGCAGATATCGGTGCGTTCCCGGATGACCGACGAACTTCTTGCCGCACTGATCGATCATGTGCGGGTCTGCGAGGTCGCCGATACGCTGGTCGATCGGGCAAAGCATCCAGATGTCATCCAGTGTTACGAACTCGCATTGCCGCTCGGCCCCGGCAAGGAAGAGCAATGGGGCAAAGGCGAGACGACTACGGTCCTGCCGCTTGCCAGCCAGCATCCGGAGCGCATTGATCTGGCCTATCTCCGTGGGATCTGGCGGCCTGATCACGTGGTAGACCTGGCATTGCACGACTGGCCCGATATTCAGGCGTGGGCGCAGGAGTTCAACGCCGGCGGGTATACGGAGGGCGCGGGAAGTGGCGCGCCAGGTGACGAGTTGCACCCCGCCGATGACCCTGCCGCTACCAACGGGCGGCCGGTCTATGCCAGTGATACCGTGTAGCGCGATGGAGGAGCGCAGGTGCCCGGTGTCTGGCGACCACGGCGCACGGGCTTGCCTGCGCCAGTGCAGCCATACCACCCGTCTGGCGAAGCGGACAGCCTGGCGAGTGTGTGCATCGGTGCCAGCCGCTTCATAGGTGTGCCAGTTAGCTAAAGGCATGCGGTATAATAGAGCAGAGCCTGACGACACCAGTCGTCGTACCGGGGGTGTGTTATGCCAGGCCTGTTCCAGAGCATTGCTGATGCCGTGTATCGCGAGTATGATCGCCGCATCAAGCGCGCCAGCCTGATCACCGAGTATGGCGCCACGCATCATCATGGCCACGAAGAGGATGAGGACGCCGGCGTTGAGATGGCGATCGTGAACCTGCCGCCGGGCACCGCCATTGATGAGCCGCATCCCGTCGCAGATGCGACCGTTGACGAGCAGCTTGCGATCGAACCGCTCACGAGTGAAACGCCACCACCAGCAGCACCGGCGGAGATCACACCCGATGCCATAGAGGCGGAAATCATCAATGCGCCGCCGGGTGCGCCGCTGCCCCGCGAGTGATACAGGGTGTGTTGCGTCAGGGCGATTCCGTGATCTCACCGGGCCGGTGACCAGCCGCGCGGGTTGGCTGCCCACGCCTCGACCAGCGCGCGCTCACCGGCTTGCAGTCGCCCCTCGCCCGCAGCAACGTCAAGGAGCGTTGCGAGCGTTACCAGCGGTACAAGGGCAAGGCTGGCCGATGCAAAACTTGCCGCCGTTTCGCGCCAACCCCACGTAAAGATACACACGCAGCGCAGTAAGATCCCACCCTCTGCGCGCAGCGCCGCCGCTGCTTGCAGCGCGCTTTCACCGGTGCTCACCGTGTCTTCCAGCAAGACAACCTGCCGCCCGTCAACTGGCGCACCTTCTACCTGCCGGCCGCGACCGTGCCCTTTTGCCGCGCCGCGCACATACGCCATCGGCAGATCCAGCGCCTCAGCGGTCCAGGCCGCCCATGGGATGCCACCCGTCGCCGGGCCGGCCACGACCTCGGCATGGCCACACTGCTCCACAAATCCTTGCGTCACGATCCGGCGTGCGGCGACATCACCCAGCAACACGCGGTTGTCACAGTAGATTGGTGACCATAGCCCCGACGCGAACGTGAACGGATCGTGCGGGCGAAGGAGCACTGCACCAGAACGCAGCAGCACACGGGCGATTTCATTGACCATAATCAGGTAGCTCCAATGTCTGTAGCGTGCGATGGGATGTTCCAACCCAATCGTACCACAACATGCTGTATAGAGCAGTTATAGGCTCGCGATCCTTCGCATGGCGGATTGCGCCGGCTATCGTTCCCGCGTATCATGGCGCGACAGGCTGCAATCGGGCCGGTGCGTGCATGCACCGGCCAGTTTCGTGTTATTTCGAAAGGGCATTGCAATGCGGATCGGCCTGGACTTTGGTACGACCAATTCAAGCGCTGCACTCTTTGACGGGCGGCGCGTACGGCTGCTGAACATTGACCCGCGCGGACCTGAGCCGGCCATCATGCGTTCTGCTCTGTTCATCAGTCGCGATGGCGCGCCCTTTGTTGGGCGTGAAGCGATTGATCGCTTCACCGAGGGCAACGTCGGGCGAGAAATTGAATACATGTGGCGTTACATCGGCGAAACGGAAGTAACGCTGGCCGAATTCGGTACCGTCATCCAGGCGCTCTATGCCCATGTTGACAGCAATACGCCTGGTCGCTTGTTTCAGTCGCTCAAGAGTCATTTGCGCGATGGCGGCTTCAGCAGCACTGATGTTTTTGGCACGCGCTACACGCTCGAGCAACTGATTGCCGTGATTCTGCGCATCGTGCTGCAACGAGTCGAGGCGGAACTTGGCCAGAGGGTGACCGGCCTGGTGATCGGGCGCCCGGTACACTATGCGCTCGATCCCGCTGCCGACGCGCTGGCCATCGAACGCATGCGGCGTGCCTGTGAGATTGCCGAGTTGCCGCCATTCGAGTTTCTCCCTGAGCCGACAGCGGCAGCCTTTGCCTACGCCTCAACCGTGCAGCGCGAACAACGGGTCCTGGTGTTTGACTTCGGCGGCGGTACCCTTGACGTCACGGTGATGGCCGTGACCGATCGTGGCGTCACCACTGTTCTTGCGACCGACGGTGTCCCTATCGGCGGCGATCTCATGGATCGCCGTATTGTCATGGGCAAACTACTGCCGCACTTTGGCGAAGGCGCGACTCTCGGCCCGCGCCGTCTCCCACTGCCGGCTATCTTGCTTGATCATCTGTCTGAATGGCAGAGCATCGTTGATCTGACGCAACCGCGGTATCTTGACATCATTGATGAAGCTATCCGTACCGGCAACCGCCCAAAGGAGCTGCGCGCGCTGCGCACCCTGGTACGCGAGAACTATGGTCTGCCCCTGTATGAGACGGTTGAACGCGCCAAGGTGCGGCTGAGCAACGATCGTAGCGCCACGATTGCGATGCATGTGCCGGGTATTCAATTTGAGGAAGTCCTGGAACGCTGGGATTTCGAACGCCTGATCGGCCCTGATGTACGTGCCGTTGGCGCCTGCGTCGATCGCGCGCTGGCCGCCGCCGGGCTGTCCCACGATGAGATTGATGTGGTGCTACGTACCGGCGGTTCATCCCGTATTCCTTGTTTTGTGCGCATGCTGGCAGCCAGATTCGGGGCGGAACGCTTGCAGGAGATGGATGTGTTTACCGGTGTCGCGTCTGGCCTGGCAATTGCTGCTGCACAGGGGTGACCATCGCCAGAACGGCAGCGTTGAACATTACATCGCCGGGTACAGGTCATTGACCGGTGGTATGTGCCGCCCGGCGCGTGCCGGCTCGCATGTCAGTCGTCTGTAATCTACACATATTGGTAGTACATACGGCCAGTCGCTATCGTTCCACATGACACGACACGTGGAAGGAGCTGCTGCCGTGGATTACGATAATCTGCCTGAGGATGCCCCCGGTGGCGACTGCCCCGATCATGGGCCGTTCGCTGACGAGGAATGCCCGCACTGCGCATAGCCCGTAAAGTTCATCGAGCCCCCACCGGAGAGGCGCGTCACACCTGGTGGCGCGCCTGTCTGTTGTGTCTCGTTCAGGGCGCATCCAGGGGATCGAACACAGCCTCTCGGCGCTCGTAATCAATTGCCACCACGGCAAAACGTGACAGCAGCCGTGTTCCAATATTGGCCCGCTCCGCTCGGCCAAGGTCGCCCGCCCAGGCCAGGTGCGTATCCAGTTCCACATCCGCCAGCACAAACGGGCCGAGTCGCGCCTGATGGAACCGGCGACGAATAACGTCGCCGCCGCCGCCGAACCCCGTGCCTTGCGCCAGGCTGACGCCCGTGTTGCCCGGTTGCAACCCGAGGCGCGCCGCAAGCCCGGGCCCAACCGTGATAGTGGCATTGGATCCGGTATCAATCGTCGCCTGCGCAATGACGACGCCATCGACCTCAAGATTATTCAGCGCTGGAAAGTGTTCAAAAAAGGAGAGCGGCATTCGTGCACCACCCCTGCCTGGCGCCTGTGGGCCAATGTCGGGATGGGTCAGGGTCAACAACCGGCGCTGAAAATCGACGCGTAACGCAACCTGGCGAAGCACGCTGTAGCCGAGCACCACATCAACTGCGAACGGTAACGAACTGAGATCGAGCGCCGGCGCATACAGATCCCGGATCGTCAAGAGCTGTCCACCCGAAACATGCGGGTCGCCGAGCCGCAACCAGGGGAGGGTGGTTTCAGTAAATGCAACCGAGTCGCTGGCGGCGCCTTGCCCGACGCCGCTGCCGCCGGTGGGCAACGCAAGGCGACGTGCCAGGCGCGCGTCGATCGCTGCAGGATCGGTGCCGGTATCGATCATGACGCGCAATGGGTAGCCGCCCGGCCCCGACGCCAGGCAACAGAGGATGCCATATGGCTCGCAGAGCGCGACCGTCGCCGCACCCTGAGAGGGAAACTCCAGCGCTGTTCGATCCTCAACCATAGCTGCAGACATGCTGGTATAGCACATCGGCCCACCCGCGGCGCGGATGAGCCGATGAAACAGCACCATCGTATGGCGATACGTTTACGCGATCGCCTTCTGAAAACAGGCCCGGTGGTGATACGTCTTGTTTCGCCGGCGCCCATCCATGACCACAACGAGCTCGCGGTCATTGAGAATGCGCTCGCCACAGTTGACGCAATTGTGCTCTGTTGCCTTGCCGCTCTTGTCGCGCGCAGTAACGTCGGTCTTTGACTTCTTCTCAGCCATGGTTGGCGGCCCCCTGTACTACTACTGGTATGGTTGCACGGTTCCCCTTGCCGTGCACTGATTACTCGCGCCATTATATCACAAATGGTTGCTCAAGTCAGGATGTTTGCCGCTCAGTGTCCTGGCAAGAGTTCTTGCACAGTTTGCATCCGGCTGATGCACAGCATCGTACTACAAGTGAACGCCAATCATGCCACCCGACACTGCTTCGTTCTATCTCACCTGATGGCGCTTCGCTGTGGACGCATAAACGTAGGCGGCCAGCCGCACTGGAGGCATCAATGGGCATGATCCGACACGGCGATCTGGTACGGGGTAAGCCAGCAGAAGCGCCAGCCATACGCGAGTTGCTGGTAACGGTCGAGCGTCACCGGCGTATTGCTGCCAGTAACAGCCATGTGTTCGCCGTCCTCTCCGATCCGCAGACGCTCGCCGGGCTCTTGCCGCGTGTGAAAAAAGTTGAGATCATGCAGCGCGGTGAGTCTCGTGCGCGTGTCGCAACGCATATGGCGGTCGGGCCATTTACAACAATTCGCTCCGAAGGTGAGGTACGCTGGCTGCAAGATCAGGAAGTCGTGTTCAGCGCCCGTCACCCACTGACCGTCGAGTCACGCTGGTCGTTTGTGCCGGCTGGCACGGCGACCGATCTTCGCGTGACGTTAACGATTGACCTGGCGCCGATGCTTGGCCCACTGGCCGCCATGGTGCCGCAGGAACATGTTGCAGGTATGGTTGCGCCGGATCTTGAGCATGCGCTGGCTACGCTTGCGCGGCGCATCGAACGCTGAACTGCACTGCCGGCAGGGATGCGATCAGCCCGGTTGAATAAAGTCAACCGGGCTGATCTGTGTTTGTAGCGTTCAGTCTTCTCCTGGAAGTACGGGTGTCGCACCCGCGTGGCCGTAACTTTTCGCCAGCCGGGCGACAGTTCCGGTGCCTGTGGATGCTATGTCACCACCGATCATACGACGCCCGGTGATGTGCCTTTACTCAAGCTTCCCCTGGATCCTCCACGGTGTGCAGCCAGCGAAATCGTTGACAGAAACGGTAGACGGTCACCTGAGTTCAAGGTTGTGCCGCTCGCATCGTCATGGTACGATTATGCGCGGTGGCTTCCTTCCGTGAGGTCTTGTGTTCGATCCTTCGCGCATTATCACCGGCTTCCTGTTGAGCACCCTGATCGGTGCCGTGGCGTACCGACGTGGTTCGCTTGACCGTGGCGGATGGCTGGGTGCGATCATCACCGGCGCCGCCACCTTTGGCTTTGGCGGATGGACGTGGGGCTGCGCCCTGGTCGTCTTCTTCGTGACCTCCAGCGCGCTCTCGCATTTTCGCCAGGCGCAAAAGCAACGTATTGCCGGTGAGAAGTTCGAGAAAGGCGGGCGGCGCGATCTCTGGCAGGCGCTGGCCAATGGCGGCGCCGGCGCGGCGGTTGCGCTGCTCTATGCGCTCGCCGGCGAGCCCGTGACACTCCTGGTGGTGTTTGTCGGTATCCTTGCAACCGTGACGGCTGATACCTGGGCAACCGAGATTGGTGTGCTGAGCCCGCAGCAGCCGCGCCTGATTACGACTGGCCGGCTCGTGGCGCCCGGCACGTCAGGTGGGGTAACGGCGTATGGTCTGGGTGCGTCGGCCGGTGGTGCATTGCTGATTGGTACGACCGTCATGCTGGCATTTGCCGTGGAGCGCGGCGCCTGGTTGCCCATGTTGCTGCCGGCGGCCCTCGCCGGGGGCGTAGCCGGTAGCCTGGTGGATAGCCTGATCGGGGCAACCGTTCAGGCGATGTATCTTGCACCCGGTGGTGAGACGGAACGGCGTGCGGGCCGCCATGGCCAGCAGTATCCCCTGTTGCGTGGCTGGCCCTGGATGAACAATGACGCCGTCAATTTTCTCAGTTCGCTGGCGGGCGGCGTGGTCGCCCTGCTGGTGTATGCGCTTGCCGCGGGCACATAGCGTCAGGATTGCGCCTGACAGCCTCTGCAAAACCACCGCGCCCGACATGCCCCGGTGGAGCGTCTTCATCAGGTGCGCGGGCTGCACTGCCATATCCATGCAGGACCCCGGACAACACGTTAGCTACTGTCCGGGGGCGCTCATTAACACGACGTACGCAGTGGCGTACCAGCAGGGTGGCCTGGAGGGCGGCACGCTCTCCAGAGTCAAGCATCCGGCGGCGGGAAGGCGGTCGCAACGCGGAAAAGAACGCCGTCCCGCCGGCGGGCGGGCATTGGCATACGCCCGGCTGGCCGATGGCGCGCGTGACCGCGTCACTCCAGTCAAATAAGGCTTGACGCACCGCACCGCCCCCCACCCAACCTCCCCCCGCTGGGGGAGGAGCCGGACTCCCTCCCCTGCGGGGGCCGGGGTGAGGGTGACGGGCGTATTTGAAAGGTATTGGCACCAAACAGGTAGCGTCAGCCACTCGCTGGCTGGCTCACTTCAGGGGTCGGCGCCGGTTGCGCGTCCGGTGCGGGGGGTTGCTGCTCAACGCCAGGAGGCGCCGGCTGCTCAGCAGGAGGAGGCGCCGGCTGTTCGGTTGGTTGCGGGGTAATCAACGGCTTGCCGTCTGGCCCGAAGTCAGCCGGGTTGAGGGTATAAATATTGGGCCAGGGGCGGAACCGTGTGCGAAACAACTCGGGCGCGCGCGGTACACCATTCTCCACGACCAGGCGATAGACATCAATCGTCATTCCGCCACGCGCTTTATCGGTATGCTTGATTGTGCCAACCGGTACCTCCGGATCGGCAACGTACACCGGGTTGGGTGGCGCCGGCTGATAATCATACACTTTCTGAGTCAGGTCAACGGTGCGCGCTGGCCTGGTGCCGTACAATTCAATTTGCGCCACGCCGGTCTTCGGGTTCGACCATGCCTGGATCAGGAGCCAGGCGCCGGTGTCGTTGACAAACTTCAGATCCGGACCGCCGGTGAAAATGGTGGCATCGAGGCCGGGGCCATTACCGCGTGGCCCCAGGGCATACCTGTCATACCAGCTGATATAGAACGAGTGCCCCCAGCGTTCGGTAATTGGCAGGCCAGCCCAGAACGCCGCGCGAAAGAGCGTCGTTGAGTCCTGGCAAATACCCCCGCCAAACTCCTGCTGTGTCCGGTTCTGGATAATGGCCGCGCCTTCAACGAAGCCGTTGGCGGCATTAATCTGGCCGATATTCTTGTTGAACGAAAACTCTTCGCCGGGTGCAATCAGAATACCGTTGAGCAACTGCATCCCGACGCCGATATTATGGACGCGATAGGCGGCTGAACCAGTGAAATCGCTCTTTCCGATACTTACCAGTTCGCGTAAGCCGAGCTGATCCAGATTGGCCTCAGTAACGGGTGGGTCGATAGGGGCCATCGGTAATTCGAATTCCCGGTCGCGACCGGTGACGGCAGCGAGGACCATGTCGCGCGCCCGTGCTTCATCAACCCGCAAACCTGGTTTGCCGGGCCTGATGATCTGGAGATCCCCATTGTTCCAGGCTACACGTGGGTTGGTCCCTTTTTGCTCGGTGGCATCAGCAATTTCGCGCAGGCGGCGCTCGACCTGCTCGTCGTTGAGCGTCACCGATACCCGATCTCCATCCGCCGAAACAACGCGCGTGATATCGATCATCTGCGCCAGGTCGCTGATCGTCCACTCATATTCATTCTTGCCGACACGCAATGTGAGTGGCCCTTGCAGAATTGTCTCGATCTGCGTTCGCGCAGCCTTGACGGTTGCATCATCGAGGCGCGGTGGCAATTCGCGTGTCTGAAGTGGGATGGTGGCGGGCATGAACGCCTGCAGCCCGCTGGAAAGCTGGCTCAAGGTCGCATCAACCAGCACCTGCCGGCCAACGATCGCCCCCACAACTGCAACCTGTGATCCATCGAGGCGCACCTGCGCATCTGCCGGCGCACGCTCAATTTCCCGCGCGAGCCTGGCAAGGTACGCCTGTGCCCGGGTCTCATCATACGAGACCCGCAGTGGCAGTTCAAGACCGTGCTGCCAGATTGCCGCGACCTCTTGCAGGTCGTCGAGCGTGCCGTGGCCACGACCGGCATTGTAAGCTGCATCAATCGCGCCACGGAAGTCGAATGTCATGCCCAGTTCATCCAGCGCTGGCGCCCATTGCCGGTCGCCATAGGTAATCATCACCGGCTGTCGCAGGAACGCTTCATAGCGCGCCCGCAGTGCCGCCTCAGCCTGCTGCGGCGTCATGTCGCCCACGGCGATGCCTTGAACGGAGATATTGGGATAGATGCGCCCCTGGTATGAGCGAGTGAAATACAACACCCCGCTGGTTGCACCCAGGAAAGCAACGGCAACCACACAGAGCGTAAACAATCCCCAGCCCGGGCCACGCCGGCGCGGGCGCTGCGCGCGGGAGCGTGCACGAAGATCCGACGGCGGGCCGCCACGATCGGCCAGTTCCGCCGTCGGCGAGAAATTCGCCTGGTCAGCCGACACGAAAACCTCCAGCACACTACGGATGGCCAGGAACGGTACCCTGCCTGGCCTGGAACATCTGTGGAGTGACTGATTCTGGCGCGGAGCGGCGCCACAAACCGCGCTGAAGCGGCGCTGCATCACTATACTCTAGATGGACGAGGGCTGTCAATGATCAGAAGCTGAGAGATCATGGTATACTCCAGAGTGCTGGGATGATGATCCATCTGGCGAAAAGGATCTGCCATATGCCCGATAATGGCATGACGGAACTGGATCTTCTGGTTGGTTCCATGTTTACAACCTTGCCGGAAGAAGATCGCGATCTCTATGAAGAAGAGCGCGAGTGGCTCGCTGATGTTCAGGAGTTATTGCGCGAAGAAGGTGTCGAGGCCGACCTGTTGTCGCGCCCGGGTGTCGAAGTCTGGGAGGGCGGCATCGAACGCTACCGCGATCTGTTTTTGCTGCGTCTGCTTGCGGTCTACCTGGAACATAACCAGGATATCCAGCGGTTGCTGGCGCCGGAAGCTGAACTCGATGGCGAGCCTGACCCGTTGCTGGTCGCAATCTGGGAAGACGAAAAGCCAACCCGTTTTCCGCATCTGGTCAAGCACCAGGCCGAAGGCGGCTACTATCTGCCAACCGACTTTGCCGAGCCGATCTGGATTGCTGTCGAGCCGGACGATGACGATGACGATGAGCCACTGGAAGAAGCAGTTGTAAGTTTCGGCTCGTCGATCGGGCTACAGCGTGAACTTGTGGAACTAGAGGGGATGCTGGTTGCCGCTGGCGTGCCCGCCACCAGCCCGGCGTTGCGCTGTCTTGCGGTATTGCGCGAGGCGGCTGACCGTAGTATTGCGACCGACCTCCCGATTATTGTGTGGTAATCGGCAACTGACCGGCCGAGATCCAGAGCGCGCATGTTGCTCCGGCCTGCGTGTGCTGTAGCGTTACTGTTCACGATCGCTGTAACCTTTCCTTGCCCCTGCCTCGAGTCTTCGCTATAATAACGCTCCGCACAAAAAACGCGGATCAATCGGTGCATGACTGCGAGCGCCCGTGCTCGCCAGAGTGAGCAATGGCAGAGTATATTACAGTGCATACGCCCGGCGAAGCGCAAGCGTTGCGTGCACAGCAGTCGCGCGATCAGACGCCGCGCGAGCGTCGCTACTATGTCTGGACAGTCGGCTGCCAGATGAATGTTTCTGATTCGGAGCGGCTCGAAGCTGCGCTCCAGGGCGTGGGGTACGCGCCTGCCGACCGGCCAGAGGATGCGAGCTTTATTGTGCTCAACTCATGCAGTGTGCGTGCGTCGGCGGAAGAGCGAATCATTGGCAAGTTGAGCGAAGTGCAGCGCGTGAAACGCGCCCGGCCCGATACGAGGATCGTTCTGTGGGGATGCATGGTGGGCCCGGCCAACCAGTCGATCTTCCAGAGCCGCCTGCCGATGGTTGACCACTTCGTATCCCCGTCGGCGGTTGATGAGGTGGTGGCGCTTGCGCCAAATCCTATCTATCAACTTGATGAACCGGCGCTACCGGTCGCGCGTTGGGACCATCCGCCAGTATCGGTGCATGTGCCGATCCAGTATGGCTGCAATATGTCGTGTTCGTTCTGCGTCATTCCACTGCGCCGGGGGCGCGAACGCAGCCGGCCGCTCGCGGAAATCGTTGAGGAGTGCCGCCGGATTGTGGCGCGTGGCGCACAGGAGATTACGTTGTTGGGCCAGATCGTCGACTCGTGGGGGCACGATCTGCCTGGCCGCCCTGACCTGGCCGATTTGCTGCGTGCGGTCCATCAGGTGCCAGGGTTGCAGCGCCTGCGCTTCCTGACCTCTCATCCGGCCTGGATGACCGATCGGCTGATTGCGGCGATCGCTGAACTGCCACGCTGTATGCCGGATATAAATCTGCCGGTGCAGGCGGGCGATGATGCGTTGCTCAGGCTGATGCGCCGCGGGTATACCGTCCAGCGTTATCGCGACCTGATCGGTAAGATCCGCGCCGCTGTTCCACATGTTGCGCTGACGACCGATGTCATCGTCGGTCATCCTGGCGAGACGCGCGAACGTTTCGATGGGACAAAACGACTGCTGGAAGAGATCCGGTTCGATAAGGTTCATATTGCAGCATTCTCGCCTCGGCCAGGTACCCGCGCAGCCGAGATGGAACTCGACCCGGAACTGGCCGTGCCGGAGGGCGAGAAACAGGCCCGGCGAGTGGAACTGGAGCGTCTCCAGGAGCGGATCGCTACGGAACGCAACGCCGCGTTGCTCGACCAGACGGTTGAAGTGCTGGTTGAGGGTGAGCATAAAGGAAAATGGCGCGGCCGGACGCCCGGAAACAGACTCGTCTTTTTCGCCGATCCTGCTGTGTGGACCGGTCGCCTGGTTCAGGTGCGCATCACGCAGACCGGGCCCTGGTCGCTGCAGGGTTCGCTGGTTCAGCCAGCCGAACGGGTGACACCTGGCGATGGAGTGTACGGTTGATGCAGGCGCGCATTCCGCAACCGGGGCCGCCGCCGATTGCCGCGCCGCGCGCAATGATCGGTGCGCTCGTGATTGACCTGTTGCTGGCAGCCCTTGCGACCCTGATGCTGAGCATTCTGGTTGTTGGCGCAGTGATCATGGTACGTGCGGCGCAGAGTGGGCTCGATCTGAATACGCTGGGGCAACTGGGCCGTGATGAAGCGTTGCGTCTGGTTGGCAGCGACGGGATGCTGGTCTTGCTCGTGTTGCAGAACGCGGTCTTTGTCGGCATTCCGGTGGTGCGCGTCCGCGCGTTGCGCCGCGAGCCGTTGCATGTGCTCGGTTTTACTGCGCCACGACCGCTCCGGCTGGTAATGTTCGGTATCGGCTTGAGTGTTCTCACCTTGATATTGAACGGCGCTGCAGGTGCGGTCTTTGTGGCGCTCGGCATTCGCCAGAATCAGGCTGCGCTCTATCCATTGTTCGCCGGCGACTATGCTGGCCAGGCGTTGTTCTTACTTGGCGCGGCTGTGCTGGCGCCGATTGGGGAAGAAGTCCTGTTCCGTGGCTATCTGTTCGGCTCGCTGCGCCGCCTCGCCGGCACCTCACGTCTGTGGGTCATATGTGCCTATGGCGTCAGTGCGCTGGCCTTCGCGCTGGCCCATTCGCTGGCCGCGACCGAAGGAGTTCTCGGATTGCTGATACCGTCGTTTCTGATCGGGCTGGCACTCGCGTGGGGATTCGATCGCACTGGTAGCCTGTTGCCGGGGATCGTGGCACACGCACTGAACAACGGTATTGCGTTCGCGGCGTTGTTGACCTGTGTGAATAATCCAGGTGCGTGCCCGCAACTTTGATGCCTGAACACGCATCGCCGCACGGGTGAAACGCGCCTGTGCTTGATAACAAGGAGCATACCTTGACCAGGCAGGATGAAAAGCTGCGCCTGCACCGCCGGTTGCAGAACCAGGCGGTTGAACTGGCGGCGAAGAATCGCTGGGATGAAGCGGTAGAGGTGAATGAGCAGTTGATCAGTCTTGGTGAGAGCACCGATACCTATAATCGGCTCGGCAAGGCGTATTTTGAACTGGGCCGCCTGGCGGAAGCGCGCGATGCATATCGCAATGCGCTGCGCCTGACGCCCAACAATCTGATCGCGCGGAAGAACCTGGATCGCATTGAGGAGTTACTGGCTCGTTCGGCGACCCATTCCGTCTCGCTCAAGGCCGGGCGCCAGCTGGTTGATCTGCGCCTGTTCATCACCGAGGTCGGCAAGACGGCGCTGACTTCCTTGATCGATGTGCAGCGTGGCCCGGCGCTTGCCGCCGTCGTCACGGGCGAGAAAGTCGAACTCCGCGTCGACGGCCGCGGTGTAGCGGTGTATGATACCGAAGGCACGCTGCTCGGGCGGATCGAACCCAAGCTGGCACAGCGGCTTGGCGAATTGATGGCCGGCGGTAATCGCTATGCCGCGGCCGTCGCCCATATTGATGGGCGCCAGGTTCGCGTGCTGATTCGTGAGACGTTCCAGTCACCTACCCAGCGTGGCCGCGTCTCGTTCCCGGGCAAGCTGAGCGAGGGTGCATTCCGTGGCGGCTTCATCGGTGGCGCGCAATTCGACGATTTCGGCGAGGATATTCTCGATGAAGAAGAAGGCGTCGAGGAGCGTGAAGAAGTTGAGGAAGAGGTCTTTGGCGGTGAAGATGAGGAACTTGGTCTCGAAGAGATCGAACAGGATATTGGCGAAGACGATGATCTGAATGAGGAATAGGCGTTATGCCTACTATGATGTAGCTCCGCTGTACTATTGCTCCTACATAATCTCTTCGACTATACTTGAACCGGATGCCACGGCGGGCGTCCGGTTCTTTCGTGCCTATCTGAATAACGGTATGGTTGGATGGCATTACGAGCGCAGCGACGCAATCGACCGGCGCGAGCGGAGATGGCTTCAGCCCCGCGTCGCTCGCTGCATGCTATTGCTGACGCTCCTCGCAGTGACACGCGGCGTGTCGTTTTTGGGATAGGCACGTACTGGTCGCCACGCATGCGCCACCCCCCACCTCGCGGTTTCGCCGGCACGCATCTACGCGCAGTTCCGATCGGCACCCGGATACATGGGTTGAGGACCTGTGTTGCAGCACGAGGAGTCGTATGGACGTACGGATTGATGAAAAGGGCAAGTATTTCACGCCGCGGATTACAAAAGACGCGGTAACCGCCTTCATTCGCACCGCCGGCAAGATCATCATCGGGTCGGTGTATGTCCGGCCAGGCAATCGCCTCACCGATGAACTGAATAGCGACCCGGCCTCGTTCCTCCCGGTGACGGACGCGCGCGTGTATAGCGCGGCTGACGAGGCCTTTTTATTGCAGACGGCGTTCCTGCTGGTGGCCTTCCGCGAAATCCTGCTGATTGGCGAGCTCGACGCACTGGCCAATATTCGCGCGACACCGTGGCTTGAGCCGTCTGTCGAGCCTGAGCCGCTGCTCCGTGAGCACGACGACCTGGGTGTGCGCGTCAACGAAAAAGGAAAGTATTTTGCGGTGCGGGTCCCGAAAGATGCGCTGTTGTGCGCCGTCCGTGGCGGCGATCTGGCGGTGCTCGGCTATCTGTATGTGCGGCCCGGTAAACGCCTCAAAGATGAACTGAACGATGAACGGCTGCGCTATCTGCCCATGACGGAAGCGCGCGTCTATCGTGTCAGTGACAATATGCTCCTCTATCACGCCAGTTTCCTGCTTGTCGGTCGCCAGGGGGTTGATGTCGTGGCGCCAATCGATGCCATCACGCGCGCCAGCAGCGTTCCCTGGTTACCGGTTCAGTCCACGGAGGAGTCTGTATGAGCTTTCTATCGCAACAGTATGCCGAAATGCGTCGCGCGGCGCCGGCTGCTGCTCCGGGTGGCGTTGCGATCCCTCAGGAACCTGCATCAATTGCCGACACCGGTCTGAGTATGGGCTTCCTCAATGATCTGGTGCTGAAGATCGTTTATTTCAACGGCAATATCACCGGCCAGCAGATCGCTGAGGTGATCAAATTGCCGTTCTTCGGTGTGCTCGACAAGGTGCTCGAGTTCTTGAAACTCGAAGAATATGTCGACATTATCGGCGCGCAGGGCGGCTTCAATGAGCGTTCGTTCCAGTATGTCATCGCAAATAAAGGGCGCCTGAAGGTCCACGAAGTACTCGACCGATCGCAATACGCCGGGCCGGCCCCCGTGCCGCTCGATCACTATGTCGCGATGGTGAAGCGCCAGTCGGTGGGCGATATGGTGGTTGATGCGCAAACGGTGCGCCAGGCGTTTGCGCACCTGGTTGTGAACGATCGGATGCTTGACCGGATCGGCCCGGCAGCCAATTCGGCCCGCTCGCTCTTCCTCTATGGTCCGCCCGGCAATGGCAAAACGACGATCGCCGAAGGCATCTCGAATATGCTGGGCGGCCATGTGCTCATTCCTTATACGGTCGAGGTTGATGGACAGATTATCAAGGTGTTCGATCCTCTGAATCATCAACTGGTTGAACAACCGGCGACCTCGACCCGGGAACCGGCTGTGTCGTTTGACGGCCGCCCGATCGTCGGCGAACCACTCCCCGACCGTCGCTGGCTGGTCTGCAAACGACCGCGCGTCATGGTTGGCGGTGAACTCATCCTTGAGCAACTCGAACTGATCTTTGATCCAATCTCAAAGGTCTATGAAGCGCCCTACCAGATGAAAGCCAACGGCGGTCTCTTCCTGATCGATGACTTTGGCCGGCAGAAGTGCCGCCCACAGGATCTGTTGAACCGCTGGATCGTGCCACTGGAAAAGAAGGTTGACTTCCTTGCCCTGCAGACCGGTAAGAAGATCCAGGTGCCGTTCGATGTGCTGATCGTCTTCTCGACCAACCTCTCACCGCAGGACCTGGTTGATGATGCGTTTCTGCGCCGCATCCGGCACAAGATCGAGGTGCCGAACCCGTCGCCTGAGGAGTACCGCGCGATCTTCCAGCGAGTGGCCAAAGCGAAGAACATCCCCTACAGCGATGAAGGTCTGCGCTACCTCATTCTTGACCGCTATAAGCGCGATGGCCGGGATCTGCGTTCGTGCCATCCGCGTGACCTGTGTGACCAGATTCTTGATGAGTCGAAGTACCGCGGTGTCTCGCCCACAATGTCGCGCGAGTTGCTCGATCGCGCCTACGATGCCTATTTCGTGAAGCTGTCATAATGGCGGAGAAGATACTATGTCGTTACTGAAGCGAATTGGCGGATCGCAATCACAGGGCGAAACACCTGTCACCGGTAGTGCCGTGGTTGCGTCGCCTGCTGCTCCTGTGCTGCGTGCTGGCCAGGGAGACGGTGCGCCGGCCGCCGGATCGTCGCACACGGCGCCGGGTGGTGCGACAGGTGAAATGTCGCAGCAGCGCATGCTGGAACTCTCACTCTGGATCGTTGACCGGATCCTCAGTTCGCTGAGCGGGCAGCAGGAACTGAAGCGTTCGCCCGAAGTGGAACGCCAGATCCAGGAGAAGTTCACCGGCGCCTATCGCCAGAGCGGTGTCAACCTGACCGATGACCAGACGAAGCAACTCTACGACATGGTGATGGATGAGTTGTTTGGCTTTGGCCCTATCGAGCCATTGTTGCGTGACGAACTGGTGACCGAAGTGATGGTCAACGGCCCGCGCCTCGTGTATATCGAGCAGAAGGGGAAGTTGACCCTGACACCGGTACGGTTTGCCAATGATGATCACGTGTTGAAAGTCATTGATCGTATCATTCGCCCGCTGGGGCGGCGTATCGATCGCAAGTGGCCGATGGTTGACGCGCGTCTCCCGGATGGCTCACGTGTGAATGCGATTATTCCCCCATGCGCCATTGACGGTCCGTCAATTACCATCCGTAAGTTTTCCAAGAAGAAGCTCCAGGTTGAGGATCTGATCCGCTTCGGTTCGATGACGCCTGAGATGGCCGAGTTCCTGCGCGCGTGCGTTGTCAGCCGGCTGAATATTATCGTCTCCGGTGGCACTGGCTCAGGTAAGACGACGCTCTTGAACGTGTTGTCGAACTTCATTCCGGAGGAAGAGCGGATCGTCACCATTGAAGACAGCGCGGAGCTCAAACTGGCGCAGGAACATGTGGTGCGGCTGGAGTCGAAACCTGCTGAACTTGATGGTACCGGGCGCGTCAGTATCAATGATCTGGTGATCAACTCGCTGCGTATGCGACCGGAGCGGATCGTGGTGGGCGAATGTCGTGGTGGCGAGACCATGGCGATGCTGCAGGCGATGAATACCGGCCATGATGGATCGCTCTCGACATTGCACGCCAACACGCCACGCGATGCCATCGCCCGCATGGAGACGATGGCGATGATGGCCGGCATGGATATACCGGTGAATGTCATCCGCGAGCAGATCGCGGCCGCTGTCGATCTGATCGTTCAGCAGACGCGCCTGGAAGATGGTAGTCGCAAGATCTCGCATATTACCGAAGTGCAGGGTATGGAAGGCGATGTCGTTGTGCTGCAAGATATCTTCCTGCTCCACATCCTTGGTAAGACGCCAGAGGGTAAGGTGATGAGCGAGTTGCGGCCAACCGGTACGCGCCCGCGCTTCTCCTCGCGCCTTGAGGCCTCCGGTTTCAAACTGCCGCCGTCAATCTTTGGCGCGACCGTGCCTGGTCAGAAACGCTCCTGGTGATGTGACGCCTGCCATCAGGCAATCTATCATCGGCTATGCTGCCGGTGGCTGCGCGCCAGGGCGAGTGCGTATACCTCACGTGTGCCGGCTATACGTAATGCCCTGGCGCATGCATTCACCGTCGCGCCAGTGGTCAAGACATCATCAACAAGGGCGATACGCGCCGGCGGTGGCGTTCCGTTCCAGATAAACGCGTTGGCAACGTTTTCGATGCGCCCCGGCGTATCAAGAAGCGCCTGCTGCCTGGTCGCCTTGACACGCATCAGTGGCCCGACAATCAGTGGTAAACCAGATATGGCTGCGACTTCACGGGCGAGCAACTCGGCCTGGTTGAAGCCGCGTTCTGCCAGGCGCTGGCGATGCAGTGGGATGGGAGCCAGTGCATCGAGTGGCCATGGAAGGGTGCGCAGATGGGTGGCCAGCAGCGCACCGAGTGGCCGGGCCACACGACGTACACGGCGATATTTGAGTTGATGCAGCGCATGGCGTAGTGGCCCCTCAAAGACAAACGCCACGCCGACATCGGTCAGATCATCGGCAACCCGGATAGGTTCGCCAGTATAGGCAACGAATGAGGCGCGGCACCTGTCGCACAACAGGGTACCTGCCCGGCCGCAACCAGCGCAACGATCGGGTAGCAGCAACGCCAGAAACTGGTCGATCAACCTGTGCATATACATCGTCCCCCGGCGCATGGCGATCGTACGCTTCCACCATACGCCGCTCTGGCGGACGATGCCATCCCCCGGCGGTCATGCCCTGCCCGGCTGCAGGATTCACGGCCGCCTGGTGCTCCAGGATGATCGCCGGGGCGATTCTGTCGGCAGCCTACGCCTCGCCCTTCTTGCGCCAGTACCGCGCCAGGCCGTGCCAGCTCATATCAACCGCGCCGGCCTGGGCGTACTGCTCCCGCGTCTCGGCGCTAACGTTCGGGCCAAGCTCCGCATCGGCGACCGCTGCGAGTCTTGCGGCGGCAGCGGTTTCGTCCTCGGCGGCTGCAAGGCTGGTGCGCACCGTCTCGGCCCAGTTCAACGTATGCTGCCACATTTCGGTCACATGCCGTTCGGGATCGAGGGCCGGCCCGAAGTGGGTCAGCAGCAGCATGCGTGGGCCAAGGCCCAGCAGGGTATCGAGTGTGCGGCGCCATGCTTCAAGATCGATATCTGGCGGCGGTGTCGCCGGGCGAACATAGGAGAACCCTGGCAGGCGCAAACCGGTGGTATCACCGACGAACACGGCCCCGGTCGTTTCATCCAGATAGAGCAGGTGGTGCGAGGCATGGCCGGGGGCATCAAAGATACGCAGCGTTCTGCCGCCGACACGTATCGTCTCACCGCCACTGAGTGTGACGATATTGTCGGCAGGCACGGGAAGAAACTCTCCCCAGAGAAAATCCATCTGCCCGCCGTAGATGCGCGTCGCGCTGCGCAACAACTTATCGGGTGCGATCAGATGCGGCGCGCCGCGATGATGGACGTACACCTTGAGATGCGGAAAGTAGCGCACCAGCGATCCGGTAGCGCCGGCATGATCAAGATGAATGTGCGATAGCACGATCGCGCGTAGATCGCCGAATGTCAGGCCGAGCTGGCGCAGTCCGGCCTCCAGGTTCGGCAAAACACTGGCCGGGCCGGGATCGACAATGGCCGGTTCATCACCCAGCATGACATATGTGCCGACGACGTGTGGCCGGCCAAGATGGAGATCATCGACCAGGGCGATCGTCTCAGGCAAACCGGAAAGGGTGGCGCTCATGGTACATTCTCCTATGTATACAATCCCGTGCACACTTCGGGTATCCGAATCCCAATCATAACGAAAGCGGTTACGCGCGTCCATGCGCCGGGGATGACGAAGGTTCTGTGGAACAAAGCTTCCGGGTAGATGAGATTGTCATACCCCCTTGCGCCTGGCACCGGGCAGGCGCAAGCGTCTGTGATATACTGATCCAGCCGATCGGGTTCGACGTTACGAAAGGAGCACGGCATGGAGAGCCCGCAAGACGAAAGCGAGCGTTTCATAGCCGCAACCGGGGAGCCTGCTGAGTATACGGCTCAGATTCTGCGCAGCGCCGAGTTAACCGACGGCCTGACACCTGCCCAGCAGGCCCGCCTGGCGGCGATCGGGCAGCTGCGGTCCTATGCGCCAGGTGTGCTGATCTGCGATGAGCATGAACAGAGTGATGAAGTCTACATTATTGGCTCAGGTGCCGTTGAGGTCTGGCTCGACCCGCTGAATGTTGGCCAGGATGGGGGGCAACCACGCAGAATTGCGGTTCTGCAGGCACGGCAGACGTGTGGCGAGCTGGCGCTGCTCGACGGTGGTGTTCGCTCGGCACGACTACGCGCCGGGCCGAATGGCGCGCGCCTGGTGGCGCTGCGGCATGCAGCGCTGATTGCGCTGTGCGAAGCCGATACAGCGATCGGATTCTGCGTGATGCGGAACCTGGCAGCCAGCCTGGCGTTACGTCTGCGCCTGCAAGATATGCGCCTGTATGAGTAATCTCAATGCTGGTTGCATGTGGCAAGCAGCCTGAGAATCAGGACCGGGGCGAAGCGGCGATTACGTCTGCTTGCCCCGGTGCTGTCATTATGACGCTGTCCAGCATGATCGCGGTGCTGGGGAAGAAGCCTAATCCTCACTGCGCTGCATAATCACATCAAGCAGTTCAAGCAGCACCAGTTTGACGCTTTCGCGATCATTCGCTGTGCAGGGTAGCACCTTGATGTGTGTTGGTAGGCGCAGCGCAAGGCGCAATTCGTCCGGTGACCAGGCGTTGGGGCGATCCTGTTTGTTGGCGGCCACGACATACGGCGTTTCGCGGTACGACATAAAGAAATCAATGATACGATTCGTTTCGCGAAACGTCTCGGGGCGGGTACTATCGACAAGGATGACCAGGCCGAGCATGCCCTCCGACAGGATCTCCCACATGAAGTCGAAGCGCTTCTGCCCTGGTGTGCCGAACAGGTGCAACACCAGGTCATCACCGACCGCGATGCGACCGAAGTCCATCGCCACGGTGGTTTCCTTTTTGATCAGCTTGGTATCGTCGGTCGCGCGCCGTTCGGTCGACACCACCTCGATCTCGCTGATCGTCTTGATGAACTCGGTCTTTCCGGCGTTCACTGCGCCGCTAATCACCATTTTTACGGTCTGCACACCGGCCCTCCGCGCTGACTGCGCCGCTACATACCGCGAATGCGGTTGATAATGCGCGTAACCAGGCTCTTTTTGATACGTGGCGCCTCTGCCAGGGGGCGGCCCGTGGCCAGCATGGGCACCGGTGCCGGCTTACGAAGTACATCGACAAGGCCGGCAGTAAGAAAGCCGTACACAATCCGGCAGACATCGAAGTCGCTCATGTTGGTTTTGTGCGCAATCTCGGCAAGTGTATCTTTTCCGTTAATGCGCGCAAACACACGCCATTCTTCTGCAGCGAGGTTAATCCCCTTGGCCCGCTCGGTTGGTTGTTCAATGAACTTGACGACCATATCGGTACTGGGAATACGATCTTTGATCCGGCCCCATTCGTCAATGCGGCGCACACCTTCCATGATCAGGTGTTCTACTGGCACAGGTGTCAGCAAGATTGGCGCCGTCAGTTCCGGCCGCTGCCCCTGTTCGAAGCGGAACTCCCCTTCGCTCCAGCCAAACAGCAGATAGACCGACTCCTCAATATGCTGTTGCAGGACGCGTTGAAGTTCATCGCGCCCGATAAGGTTCAAGTTTACCAGAATCTGCGAGACGCTTGCACCGCTGTCGTTCCGTTGAGCCTGCGTCGCCTGAGCTGCCTGAATGGGTGTCAGTTTCCCCTTCCGAACGAGCAGATCGGTCACAATGGCAATATCATCTTTACGTATTGCCGTAATCAACTTTCCCTTATCGAAGTAGAGCGACGCCATTTCGTCGGCGCGGCTCAGATGCAAACACCCTGTCTTGTACCCACGATCGACAAGGTACAGGAAATCTGAGAGGCCGAAATCGCGGATGTTACCGACCAGCGGCATGGATCTCCTCCGCCTACGGGCGTGCGAGGGCTATGCGAGCGCGGCATCGACTGGCGAACGTCTGGCGCCGTCGGCCAGCGACGGGTCAAACACCGCAGGAACGACACCATCAGCGGCCAGCACCGGAATCAACGCGGCAATGGCCACAGCAATCATTGTATCATCCGGTTCACGGGTCGTCAGGCGCTGTAATGCCAGCGACGGCGCCACCAGCCGGCGTACCCAGCTCCGGTGAACGTTGGCTGCTGAGAGCCGCAGCAGTTCATATGATACAGCGGCAATGACCGGCACCAGCACGAAACGCGAGAGCAGACGTTCGCCGAGTGGCAGACCGCTGAACAGTGCAAAGAACGGTATGCTCAACACGACAACGACGAGCAAAAAGCTGGTGCCGCAGCGTGGGTGGATCAGCGTGAAGGTGCGCACCGACTCGACCGTCAGCGGCGCACCGGATTCATAGGCATTGATCGCTTTGTGCTCTGCCCCGTGATACCCGAAGACACGCTGGATATCTGGCACGCGCCCGATGATCAGAAGGTAGCCGATAAAGATGCCGAGTTGAATGAACCCTTCGGCGGCGTCACGCAGGAGTGGCGTTGCGCCCGCGCGTTCGAGCAGGCTGGCGATCAACAATGGCGTGACAAAGAAGAGCCCGAATGCAAACGCCAGCGATACGATCAGTGTTAATGCCACTGCACCCTTTGATTGCTGTTGCTCTTCTTCCCCGAGAGCGGCGCTTGCGGAAAAATTGAGCGCGCGCACGCCAAGGTTGAGTGCATCCCACAGCATCAGTATGCCGCGCAGAAACGGCATCGTTTCCCATACCCGGCGGCGCTCGCTATTCAGTGGCTCATGGCGGAACACAATCTCACCCGACGGCGCACGCACCGCAATCGTTGCCTGACGCAGGCCGCGCATCATGACGCCTTCCAGGACTGCCTGCCCGCCATACGTGAATTGTTTATCGCTCATCCCCCGGTTTCCGTCCACCTGTTATCGTTACGAATCTAGCGACGATCTACTCAAGGCCAGCGGAGAGTCCTGTTGTGAGGAAGTTCTCGGGTAATCCAGCCATCCAGTAGCAGAGGCGCCGGTAACAGGCGCGCAACCAGCACGCCGGGCAACCGTCTGTTGCACGGTATCATACCACGGAGCCTAGTGAACGACAATAGCGCACCGGTACCACTGGAGTCCAGCCATGTGCTCGGGGTGGTATCAAGCATTTCGTTGTGTCACTATTCACGCGTCTCCTGAGCGTGTGAGTATCCTGCCCGCATGGCATTGCTCATCTGCCGCGGGGCAGTGCCGCCGGAATCGGTGGAACCTGCCACGGCAGTTGAGACACCCCGCTGAGGCGACGTTATCGGAGGCATTTCCCGGCTCGTGTCGTTATCAGGGTGCCTGTTCGTCGTCGCGCCGGGCAAGGTAGGCGGCAGCGGCGCGCACACCGGCCATCAGGCCCGATACACGAATCACCGGCGCAACGGCCCGATCGGCGAGGAACGATGTCGTACCACTGACGGTGCTGGTTGTATCGCGAATATTCGCCGCCACGCCACGCCCCTGATCGAGCACCTGGTCGAGCTTCCCCGATAGTTCCTCCAGTTTCGGCACCAGTGTTGTTTGCGACACCCGTGTGAGGGTGCGCACAGCAAAGACCATCACGATCAGCAGAGCAATGGTGATAAGCGCCGAGATCATCTGAAACACCGCCAGCACGACAATGGCGATATCACGTGTGACGATGCGAAATTCAGGTGCCAGGTAGGCGCCAACGATAAACCCGACAGTGATCAGGAGCACTATGGCCAGGCCAATGCCGATCCACTTACCCACGGCTCAACTCCTTGCATCGGGCGCGACATCCAACTGGATGCCACAAGGCGGCGGCGATTATATCACACCCGCAACCGGGAGGCAACGACGAGCATGAACCAGGCGCCAAGTGTGGTTTCCAGCACAGGCACTCCTGCCGGCTCAATGAAGCGTAGTGGCAGGCGAGCGCCCAGAACGAAGACGATGATCGCTCCACCGGCTGCTGCCAGCCAGAAGATCGGAAGCTGCACCCAGTGGCGTCCCCAGAGGAGATGCGCCAGTGCTGCGCTCGCAGTCACTATGAGCAGGGTCAAGAGCAGGGCTGGTGGCATGGTCTATAACACCAGGCGTTCACTGTCCACTACCCATCGCGCGCGATCCGCCCGCCACCCAGCACCACGTCGCCATCATAGAAGACGACCGCCTGGCCAGGGGTAATTGCGCGCTGTGGCTGATCAAACATGATTTCGACCGTACCGGGTGCTACCGGCGTCAATACGACCGGTGCCGCATCGGCATGGGCTCGGATTTGCGCCAGGCATGCCATCGGCGCCGCGGGCCAGTCGCCACTCACGAACGTGACGTGTTCGGCGTGCAACTGCCGGCGCCGGAGTGCGGCCTCGGGGCCGACCACCAGCGTATTGCGGGCAACATCGAGATCGGTAACGTAGAGTGGCTGGCCGGTTGCCAGGCCCAGGCCGCGCCGCTGGCCGATAGTATAGAGGGGCAATCCGTGATGCATGCCAACCTCGTTCCCGTCAATGTCAACGATCGGGCCGGGTTGCAATGCATCAGGGCGCTCCTCACGCAACAGGTTGCGGTAGTCGCCGCCGGGAACGAAGCAGATATCCTGGCTCTCAGGACGGTCGGCACTTGCCAGGCCGCGCGCGGTTGCCATGGCGCGTACCGTTGCCTTGGAATACTCACCGATCGGGAACTTGAGCCGCGCCAGATCGTCCTGCCCGAGCATGTAGAGCATGTATGACTGGTCCTTGTCGCGATCAACGGCGCGCAGCAGTTGATATGCGACAGTGTGTGCGTCCTGCGCTGGTGTTGCGTCGCTCGGGGTGCCCGGCGCAACGACCGTTCTGATGCGCGCATAGTGACCGGTCGCCACGTAATCGAAGCCAAGGGTTCGGGCACGGGCAAGCAAGGCGCGGAACTTGATCTCGCGGTTACATTCCAGGCATGGATTGGGTGTAAAGCCGCCGGCGTACTCGCGCAGGAAATAGTCGATCACATAGCGGCGGAACTCGCGCTGGTAGTTAAAGACATAGTAGGGGATAGCGAGCTGGGCGCACACGCGCCGGGCGCTTTCGGCCATCTCCTGCGAACAGCAGAGACTCTCGGCAAGGCGCGTATCATCGCCTTCCCACAGATGCAGGGTAACGCCAGTAATGTCGTGCCCGGCTTCTTGTAGCAGCGCAGCCGCCAGCGAACTATCGACCCCGCCGCTCATCGCAACCATGATCTTTGCCATAACGATATACGATCACTCGTGAAAAAAGGCGGCCTACCGCCGCTGCTGGCAGTATACCATATTGTGCAGCTTCCAGCCGGTTGCAGCGATGGTGGGGGGCGAACTGCCCCACGGAACAGCGCTTCCGGGGAGCGTACGGCGCGCTACCAACCGCGCGCTGACCCTCAGCGTGCGCGATCCTACCTGTCCGGCGGAGCTTCCCGAAAACCCCGCCGGCACGTGCATGCAAGACATTTCAGCCTGCCCCGACGGTTGTCTGTAACACGCGCGTGGCACCGGCTTGCATGAGCGCGCTGCGCACACCGTCGGCGCTGCGGTCGTCCACCAGAGCGATCATGACACCGCCCCAGCCCGCCCCTGATAGCTTGGCGCCGTATGCTCCGGCGCTGCGCGCAGCTTCAACGAGTCGTTCAAGCTCCGGCGATGAGACGCCAATCCGTTCCAGCAGTTCCTGGTTCTGATTGAGCAATGCACCCAGTGTACCGAGATCGCCGCTTGCCAGCACCGTTCGCGTGCGGGTCACGATGGCAGCCACCTGATCGAACAACGCCTCGTAGTGCGTCGGGTCCTCCTGCCAGCGCCGCCGCACGTCGCCGACAGGCAACCTGGTGGCGCTACGCACGCCGGTATCGCCAATCAGCAGCGTGAACGGTGCGCCGATGGTGATCGGTTCGATCACGTGCGGTGGTTCGGTGCGGCGTTGAAACCAGATCGCCTGCTCATGGGCGACAACGGTATTGTCAATGCCGCTGGGTGTGCCGTGGTATCGTCGCTCGCTATCATACACCTGCGCCGAGATGTCGGCTGGTTCAAGTGTGCGGTCAAGCGCTGCCGCCAGAGCGCGCACGACAGCCGTAGCGATAGCCGCTCCGCTTCCCATGCCGCTGGCGATCGGAAGATCTGAGGTAACGGTGATCCGCAGATCGAGCGGCTGCGCGACACCCAGGCGCCGCAGGGTCGTCGTGACCAGTTCCGCCATCGGGTCATCGGGGGTGGCAGCGAGCAACCAGCGGCGACCAAGATCCGGTGCAACGAAACACAATCCAGCCCCTGGTATACCCCGGGTGATTACCGCATGGGCGCGTATGGATGCGAGCGGCAGAGCGATCGCCGGGCGTGCATAGACCACGGCATGTTCGCCGCAAAGAATGATTTTGCCGCATGCGGAAGCACGGCTTATGATATGGTCGTCCATGCGTGCGTACGGTCAGTCGCCAGCGCCGGGCGATACGTGGCCGCCTACTCCCACTCGATAGTGGAGGGGGGCTTGGAAGAGATGTCGTAGACGACGCGGTTGACCCCCGGCACCTCGTTGACGATCCGGCTGCTGACGCGTGCCAGGAGATCGGCGGGCAGCCGGGCCCAGTCGGCGGTCATGAAATCTTCGGTTGTCACAGCGCGGAGCGCGACGACATCGGCATAGGTGCGCCCATCTCCCATCACGCCGACGCTGCGGATGGGCAGCAGTACCGCGAACGCCTGCTGTGTTGCGCGGTATAATCCGGCAGCGTGCAACTCGGCCATGAAGATTGCATCGGCGGCGCGCAGGGTTTCGAGCCGTTCCCAGGTGACCGGGCCGAGGACGCGCACAGCCAGCCCTGGACCGGGGAAAGGATGGCGCCAGACCCACTCGTCCGGCAGGCCCAGTTCGAGGCCGGCGGCGCGTACCTCATCCTTGAACAGGTAGCGTAATGGTTCAACCAGGGTCAATTGCATGTCGGCAGGCAACCCACCGACATTATGGTGGGTTTTGATGGTCACACCCTTCTGGCGGTCGGGCGCTTTGCTTTCGATGACATCGGGATAGAGCGTCCCCTGCGCCAGGAAGTGTGCACCTTCGATATGGCGCGCCTCGCGTTCGAAGATGCGCACAAATTTCTCACCGATAATTTTGCGTTTTTCCTCAGGATCGGCAATACCGGCGAGCGCACCGAGAAACTCCTCGGCGGCATTGACGGCGATCAATGGAACATGGAAATGCTCACGGAACGTGGCGACAACCTGCTCGGCCTCGCCCTGCCGCAACAGGCCATTGTCAACGAAGACGCATGTGAGACGGTCGCCGATCGCGCGGTGGATCAACAGTGCGGCGACCGCCGAGTCGACCCCACCAGAGAGCGCACAGATGACTCGCCCGTCGCCCACCTGATCCCGGATGCGGTCAATTGCGTCGGCGACAAAGCTGGCGGCCTGCCAGTCGCCATGGCAGCCGCAGACGCGAAAGGCGAAATTGCGCAGCAGATCGCGGCCAAATCGGGTATGAACGACCTCTGGGTGGAATTGAATGCCATACCAGCGCCGCCGTTCATCCCCGGCGGCGGCAAACGGCGCGCCGGGGCTGTGCGCCAGCATGCGAAACCCATCCGGAAGCGCGGCAATATGATCGCCATGACTCATCCAGACCGGTTGCTGGTCGGGAGTGCCGGCAAAGAGAGTATCCGGGTCAACGACCGTGATCGCGGCCGGGCCAAACTCGCGGCTCTGCATGCCCTCAACGCGCCCGCCCAGCGCATGCGCCTGCAGTTGCATCCCGTAGCAGATGCCGAGCACCGGCAGGCCGCTGTCTATGATCCATGGCGGCAACTGCGGCGCGCCCGGCTCATAGACGCTTGCCGGCCCGCCCGACAACACAATGCCGCGTGGCATGAGCGCGCGCACGGCGGCTTCCGGAGCGTCATGCGGCAGCAATTCGCTGTAAACGCCGATCTCACGCAGGCGACGAACGATCAACTGCGCGGTCTGCGATCCGAAATCGAGGACAGGAATAGATTCGTGCATACCACCGGCAACGAGAATAATGCCTGTACGAGCCGCATTATAACACTGACAGGAGCCAGACCATGGATCTCTATCTTCTGCGCCATGCGATCGCTGCGGAACGGTCGAGCGATGGAAGCGATGCGATGCGCGCCTTGACGCCGGACGGGATCGAAAAAATGCGGAGCGGGGCGCGTGGCATGCAGCGGCTTGGTATACGCCTTGACCGTCTGCTCACCAGCCCGCTGGTTCGTGCCCGTGAGACTGCCGCGATCGTTGGCGCGGCGCTGGAGGTTGCGCCGGAGACGAGCGGTGCGCTCGCACCGGGCTGCACCGTGGACACGCTGCTCGGTTTGCTGGCACAGATGCCGCGCGCGGAAAGCGTGATGGTTGTGGGCCATGAACCTGATCTCAGCAGCATGATCGCCGACCTGACCGGCGGGAGCCGGGTCGTGATGAAGAAAGGTGGCCTGGCGCTTGTCGATCTGCCGTCGCTCGATGCGGGTGCCGGATCGCTCGACTGGTTACTTACGCCGCGTGTCCTGCGCATGCTGGGGAAATAGACCGCTGTACCGGAAGGCCCGTATTGTGACCGAGTCTACCGGCTATCTTGTGCTACTACGTCGCAACCAGCCCTTTCGTCGCCTGTGGTACGGCCAGATCGTGTCACAACTTGGCGACTGGTTCGCTTCCATTGCGCTGTATGCATTGTTGCTCCGCCTCACCGGGTCCGGTCAGGTGGTTGGATTGTTGCTGGTTGCAGAGTTGCTCCCCTCGACGATTGTCGGCCCGTGGGTGGGCGTTCTTGTTGACCGGCTGCCGCGACGGATCGTCATGATTGTCGCGGATATCGGGCGTGCGCTGCTGGTGTTATTGTTTCTTCTGGTGCGTGATGCCGGCGATATCTGGATCGTCTACCTGGCGACGGTGCTGAAGGTGGTATTGACGTCCTTTTTTGAGCCGGCGCGCAGCGCGTTGATCCCGCAGATTACAACCCGTGAGGAACTGATCGCAGCCAACGGGATCAGCGGCGCGACATGGTCGGCCATGCTGGCATTTGGTGCGGCGCTGGGTGGCCTGGTGGCCGGCACGCTGGGGCCTGCGGCGGCATTTCTGATTGATGCTGCATCCTTTCTCCTCTCGGCGGTGCTGATTGCGACGGTACGCGCCCATGAGACACATCTTACCGAGCACGCGCACACGCTGAGCAGCGGAGGTCAACTGGTTGAAGGACTGCGCTATCTTGGTTCGGACCGCGATGTGCTGGTGTACGCTCTGGTGAAGGCGCTGTGGAGCCTGGGTGGCGGCGTGCTGCTCGTCCTTACGTTGTTCGGCAGGCAACTGTTTCCCCTTGGCACCGATGGTGCGCTGAGCATTGGCCTGCTGTACGCTGCGCGCGGCGTGGGCGCAGCGATTGGCCCGCTGGCGGCGCAGCGATTTGGTGGTAGTTCGGTGCAGGCGTTGCGACGAATGATTGGCCCGGCGGTGCTACTCACCGGTGCCGGCTACGCACTGGCAAGTATCGCGCCCTCACTGCCGCTGGTTGCGCTGGCCGTGCTGGTAGCGCACCTGGGGGGCAGCACGCAATGGGTCTTCAGCACGGCGCTGCTGCAGATCAGCGTGCCCAACCGATTACAGGGGCGCGTGTTTGCCGTCGAACTGGCGGCGCTCACATTGACGACTGCCCTTTCCAGCTACCTTGCCGGGCTGGCGGCTGATAGCGGCATGGCGCCACGCGATCTCGCGCTTCTCCTGGCGATCGTCTTCGTCGCGCCGGGGCTGGCGCTGCTCGCGCTGTTATGGCCGGCACCGCGCCGCACCTCTGCCTGACCGGCGGGCTATGGCAGCCAGTAGAGCGGCGAGGCGAAATCCACACCGCTGATCAGACGTGTTGCCGGCACGGCGCCCGGCTGCCACAACCATACCTCGCCAGGACGTTCGGCGCCTGAGGGATCGACAGGCGCGTCTTGCGGCAGATCCGCGCGCCAGCCAGCCGGCAACAGCACCGCCAGCGCTGCTCCGTCTGGCGACCAGGCGGCGGCCGCAGCGCGCGGGAGACGGTGGGCCATACCGCCGACCATGGCCAGTGCACCTTGCGGCAGATCGACGATGCGCGTTCCATCGAGTGTGATGACCTGCACCGACCAGCTATCATACCCACCAAAGCCGCGTGCATCACTGTAGTTGTGTTCAACAATCGCTACGCGCCGGCCAGCGGGTGCAAACCGGGCGGGCAGCAACCAGCCGGCGCCTTCAGCCAGCGGGCGCCCGTTGCCTTCAAACGACCCACCGATCTCACTCAGGTTAATGTCAACCTCGATCTGCATCCCGACGTAGCGATGGTAGACGACAGACGCCCCATCGGGCGACCATGCCGGCCCATACACCAGCAGGCCGGTATCGGGTGCAGGCGCGTCGGGGCCATCGGCACGAGCGAAGTTCCAGCCGTTTTCGCCACGCCGGTTGATCAGCCGGATGGTGTTGACCATTGTCGGCGCGCCCGCGGCAATATTCGCATCACGCGCGGTCGGCGGCGCGCTATAGGCGATCCGGCGGCCATCAGGCGATACTGCCGGGTCGCAACCGCGGGCAAGCGCCTGGCGTTGGCCGCTCGCCAGATCGAGAACATACACCTGGCTTGCAGCGCACCATAACGCCCAGTCCGGCCAGACGTTCGGCATCGGGTCACTTGCAGCAGCAGCGGCAAACATGAGTGTCGCCCCATCGGGCGACCAGGCGGGCGTGGCCTCGATCAACTCGCTCCCATCGCTGGTGATCTGCCGCAGAGCGCTCCCATCGCGGCGGACCACCCAGATGTCGTACCCGCGCTCAACCTCGCGCACCAGCGCGATTTGCGTCCCATCAGCATCTGGAACGAAATCAAGGACGCTATCGGCAAGCACGCGTTCGCCGCTGGAGTCGAGCGCCCACAGCGCGCCAGTTCGCAGGAAGAGCAGTGTACCATTGAATGATGTTGCCGGCGCCGTTGCCGGCGGCGGTGATGGCGCGATCGTTGGCGACTGTGCGATGGTTGGTTCGGGTGCTGGCGAAGGTACAGGGGCAGGTTCAGGCAGGCTGGTGGCAGGCGGTGTGGTTGGCTCGGGAACAGGAGATGGAACAACCGTCGGCTGTGGTATTGCCGTTGGTTGAGGCGCGCTGGTCGGCTGTGCAATGACCGGTGGGGCAGCTGGCGCTTCCGTCGCTGGCGAGGGCTGGGGCTGACCGCCACACGCAGTCAGCAATGCAGTAAGGAGGACCAGGCGCACCAGGCGCAGCTGACGTACCGATAACATCATACCAACTCACAGCATGCTTACAGGCTTTTCACAATCAGGGTAGCATATGGCGCATCACCTGGCGGCATCAGAATGCGCCTCGCGCCGAAGCCACGCGTATGCTGCGCATTGTAGCACGCCCACAGGCTGCTGGAGATGGTGTGGATATGAAATGCACGTCATAACGAGCCACTGCATGGTAATGTTCTGGTAAACGCAGCGATGTAGCATGGCGACAACTGCGGAGATGCACACCATGACTACGTCGAGCTCCAGTGATCCAGAGCCGGCATTACTCATCCAGCAAGGGCTCGATGCTCTGTTCGCGGGTGATCGGGGGCGAGCCGTGCGTTTGATCGTGCGGGCTATCGAGCATAATCCCAACAACGAGCACGCCTGGCTCGGGTTGGCACGCGTCGTCACGTCGGCAGAACGGCGTCGTTATTGCCTGGAGCGAGCATTGTCCATCAATCCGCATAATCTCCGCACACGTGCGGCGCTGCGAGAGATACGCAGCGAGAGTGCGGTGCCGGCACACCAACCGGCGCCGGTGCCTGTTGTTCAGCATATGCCGCACCAGGATGGCGCGCAATCTGCAGCGGAGAAAGAACGAGCCGTTGGCGATGGTCATGCGCCATGGTATATCGTCTCGACGCCTGCCGGTTCCAATGGCGGCGTTGCCCGGCACTCATCGTATACCTCAACGGAGCCTGTGCCTTTCAACATGAAACACGTCGAAGAGATGCTTCAGCAGAGCGCGGAGCATTCACCTGAGCCAGCCGCGCCGTCACGAACGACTGTGGGCAGGGAGCCGGTTGCGAGCAGGCGTCGCAGCGCTCCGGTGGCGGTGCCCCTGATCTTGCGACCGGTGACCTTTACCGAGGATGGCGCTGCGGCCCCGAACCCTCACAGCGCTGTCGTTGATGAAACGATGCGCGCGCTGATCGGGAGGACGGCCAGCGACCCTGTGCCCGATCGCAGTAGCCTGGTCAACGAACTGGTTCAGCCACGCCCGCCTGGCCGGCCACACATTGCGACGTCGTCCATGCCGTTACACGACCGTGTCGAGACGCTGCGAACGCCGGAGCGACAGCATGGCGCGATCTATCGCTCTCAGATTGTCGGCGCACTGGTATGTATCAGCGCGCTCAGCCTGCTCCTCTTTGTTGTTTTGCTGATAGTTGGCCGGATGCTGGTGGTCTGAGCGGTGTCTCACGCGCCTTGAAGGCCAGCAGTGGAACACACATAGACAGCCGGACCACGAATGCCGACGCCGCGGAACAGCATGGCCGCGGCGTCGCTGCGTTCATGAAGTCAACTTCCAGCCTTTCCGGGAGACATAATGTTGAGGTAGTTCGAGCCTATCCGAACAACGCTACGCCGCCTGTCTTTGCGCGGAGCGCGAGCGCAGTGTGGCTGAAGCACTCTCCGCTCGCGCTGGTCGATCGCGTCGCTTCGCTCATTATGACTCCGAAAATCCATGGGCATGCTGTCATTGCGAGGAGCGCCAGCGACAGCCTGCAGCGAGCGCAGCGTGGCTGAAGCAATCTACCGGCGCGATAGGAGATTGCTTCGCTCGCGCTCGCAATGACATTGACCATCTGGTTTTCGGATAGGCGCTTAGCGCCAGGCCCCCGCGGAACGATTGCGCCGGGATACCGGGCGATCATGATCGCGGTAGTTGCCCTTGAGGCGGAGGCCGAACAGGTTCAGGTAGCGCTTACCGCCAGTGACCAGCCAGTCGGCGATGGTATGTGCTGCACTCCCGGTGATGAAACCCAGCAGGAACAGCCGCACCATGCCAGGGTTGTGGCGCATCAGGTCAAATATCCATGCGGACGCCTGCAGATGGAGATCCGGAACAACTACGCCGGTTCGGCCCAGCAGCCATGCGCCGCCAATATAGATCAGCATGGCCATGCTGTAGAAATAGATCAGACGAAACAGCGGCGCAAACAGGAGACTATGGCTCCAGAAGCGCCGGTGCGGGATGAGCCACATGTATGGCCGCCAGATCCAGAACAGGACTCCCCAGCGGTCGTCAACGGTGGAATCAATATCGAGATCGGGTGAGAACAGAATCCCCGAAATGAGATGTGCGCCAACCAGCACGGCGACGCCGGTTGACGCGCGCTCAGGGTCGCCGGCAGCCAGCAGCAGGTAGGTTACCGGCGCGAGCAGTGCGCCTGTCGCGACGGTGATCACGTCATGGGTGGCGGCATTGGGCATACAATACCTTGATTTAGCCGGATTCGTCTGCGGGCCAGGATGGATCGAGAAAACGCTGGATTTCAATCAGATAGCCTGCCGGATCACGCAGAAAGCAATGATAAATGTTGAAACGCGGGTTGTACAGTGGCGGCTGCTCGAAGATTATGCCACGCGCAGCCAGGTGACGATGCCAGCCGTCAACATCATGCGTTACCAGGGTAAGGATGACGTCTCTCTGCCGGCCTGCATCGGGCGCCGGCGCATCATCGCGATGACAGATGCCCAGGTAGGCGCCGCCGGCGACGCGATAGATCCGGCACACCCCCTGATCGAGTACCAGCGCCAGGCCAAGGACGCCTTCGTAGAAGGCGATGCTGGCTGAGAGATCATGCGTGTAGATGAACGTCACACACTGATCGATTGGTGGGCAATTCATAGATGAATCATAGCACATTCATGCGAACATTGCAAGACATACTCGCTATTCTGTGCTACAATCGAGGCGACAGGCTACGAATGTGTCGAAAGAGCGCGCGATGAATCGGCAAGAAGAAGCAATAGTGGAACTCCTGGCGCAACCGGAAGGTGAGCGCCTGGCGTTTGTACGCACCAGCACACGCATGGGTGAACTGGCGCAGACCCTGGCTGCACTGGCGAATGGCTCCGGAGGAGCCATCATCATGGGCATGCGGGGGAAAAAGGTTGAAGGCCTGGTTGACCCGGACGGTGCGCGCGCCCTGGTGCTTGATGCGGCGCTCTCATGCACGCCGCCACTGGTTCTGCCGTTGCCGGCGGTTGTGATGCACGAGGGCATGTCGCTAATGGTGGTAACCGTCCCTTCCGGGTTGCCGCATGTCTATAGTGTTGGCGGAACCTACCTGCGCCGCCAGGGTGCCGCCAATGTATCGCTGCCGCCCGATGAGCTGCGCCAGCTATTGATTGAGCGCGGCGGGACGAGCTGGGAGCGCCTTGTGCCGCAAGGTGCATCGTTCGACGATCTGGATGCTGCCAAGATTGCTGCCTATGTGCACCGAGTCGGGCCAATCGCCGAGGCCGATCCGCTGGCCTTCCTGGTGCGTCGCGGTTGCCTGGCAGGTCGTACCGGGGGCGATCCGCTCGCCGGCGCTTCGGCTTCAGGGCGCATGGAGGCGCTGGCGCCTACCAATGCCGGGCTCCTGCTCTTCGCGGTGGATGTCGAGCGCTGGTTCCCACAGGCTGAGATGACCCTGGTGCGGTATCGCGGGTGCGAGATGGAGGATGAATTTCTCCGTGAGGACGTGCGCGATACGCTGCCTGAAGCTGCACGGCGTGCTGAGCGCTGGATCGTGGAGCACATGCGGCGCGGTAGCCGGATGGTAGGTCTCGAACGCCAGGATTGGACCCAATTCCCGACCGGGGCTGTCCGCGAGGCGCTGGTCAATGCGCTTGCGCACCGCGATTACAGCATCCGCGGCGACTCGATCCGGATCATGCTGTTCAGCGATCGGCTGGAGTGCTACTCGCCAGGGCGCCTGCCAGGGCACGTTACGTTGCAGAACATTGTCGAGGAACGTTTCAGCCGGAATGAAACGCTGGTCCAGTCGCTGGCCGATCTGGGCCTGATCGAGCGCCTTGGTTACGGCATTGACCGCATGCTGCGCCAGATGGCCGATGCCGGTCTGCCGCCGCCCGAGTTCCGTGAGACTGCCGCCGGCTTCGTTGTGACGCTCCGCGGGCACACGGGCGACGATCGCGCCGACGCGGGTGGCGCCGATGTCGCTGCCTGGCGTCGCCTGGGTCTCAACCAGCGCCAGATCGCTGCCCTGCTGTTTCTTGCTGAGCAACAACGGATCACGAACCGCGAATACCAGGAACTGGCCCCGGATGTCTCGGGCGAAACGCTGCGGCGTGACCTGGCCGACCTGGTGGAACGCGGCCTGTTGCTACGGGTTGGAGATAAGCGTGGGGCGTACTATATTCTCAAGTGACCGCGCAGTGCCGCCAGTTCCTGCGCCAGCAGTACGTACAGGCGCTGTAGACGTTCGTCGGGGCCGGGAAGCTCGAGCAGCGCCTGTCGTTCTGCAACGCCGGCGTGGAGTAGCAATGTCGAGGAGAGGAGTGCCGCAAGGCGTCGCGGGTCGGCGGCGTTGAGTTGTACGCGTAGTTCGTCGCTTCCGCCGGGCATCGCATCGAGCAGTTCGTGCGCGCGCGCCAGCGCTTCCTGAGCGAGTGGCGGGCCAGTGGTAGCGTCGGTGGCGATGTCCGGCAGGGGTTGTACGCGCGCGCGTGGGTAGGGCGCGCGCTGGAGAAGTTCGCCAATCGCAATGCGTTCGAATGCCTCTAGCGCAATCCGCAGCGTACCGTCGTGTAACCGGACGAGGCGATGCACCCGTGCCGCCACGCCGACGGCAAAGAATCCGCCGTCTTCACCGTTGCGCTGTGTGGCAACCGCAACAATGCCATTACCGGCGACGGCATCATCCACCAGTCGCACCGATGCCGGGCGGCTCACCGCAAACGGCGTGACAGTCAACGGAAACACTACAACGCCGTGCAACAGTAAGAGCGGTAGTTCGTCAGGTAGTGCGTCACTGGCGTTCATGGTGCTGGATCTCACGTTCATACCGGGCCCGGGCCAGTGCCTGTGATCGGGTATGCCTGGCCGTGATTACTATTATGTATCATCATTGTCATTATAATACCCATGAGCGGGGCATGCTTGCTGCCCCGATCGCCGCATGCGCTGCGCGTGAACAGCGGACGTGACAGGAGGGCCGTGGTGGACTGGTACGAGGAAGAAGTGCGCGCACTTGAGAAATTGCACGAGACAGCACCGCCTCCACCCGGATCGGTGCTATTCTATGGCAGTTCATCATTGCGCCTCTGGTCCACGCTTTCTGCCGATCTCGCATCGTGGCCGGTGGTGAACCGCGCCTTCGGTGGCTCAACCCTGGCAGCGTGTGTGCACTTCTTTGAACGACTCGCCGTGCCATGTGCCCCGGCGAGCATTGTGTGCTATGCCGGCGACAATGACCTCGGCGATGGGCGGACGCACGACGACATCGTGGCGTCGTTTCATGCGTTGCTCACCAAAATCAGCAGGGTGCTCGGTCCGATCCCGGTTGCATTCCTTTCTATCAAGCCCAGCCCTGCACGCTGGGAACTGCGCGACAGGATTGCAGGAGTCAATCGGGAGATCCGGCGCGTGTTGAACAATCGCTCATGTGGTTACTACGTTGATGTGTACCATCCCATGCTGGGCCAGGATGGCCGGCCACGCGCCGAGTTGTTCGATGCTGATGGCCTGCACTTGAGTGCCGAAGGTTACCGGTTGTGGACGAGTATTCTCTGCCGGTATCGCGATGCGCTGCTCACGCGCGACGCCAGGTTTAACGTCCGACAATAGAATGCATACTGTGCCTTAACCAGATCCTAATCTGCGAAAACTACGATCGTAATGTGCGTTTAGTGCTGACAGTCGGGTGTGGATTCTGTGGAGCGAGAGTATCACTGCTGGTGGAGCCCGCGGCTCCAGCGTGACATGGAACTGCTTGTGATCGGGCACGCCGGTGCGCGGGTGCTGGTCTTTCCAACCCGCGCCGGGCGTTTCTACGACTATGAAAACTGGGGCCTGGTCGAGGCAGTACGGCATTCGATCGAGCAAGGATGGATCCAGCTCTATTGCGTCGACAGTGTTGACCGGGAGAGCCTGTATGCCTTTCACCGCCCGCCACACGAGCGGATTGCTCGTCATGTGCAGTATGAGTCATACATTCTTGAGGAAGTGCTCCCCCTCTCGCGGCAGATGAACCCCAGTCCCTACCTCATTGCCCATGGCTGTAGCCTGGGAGCATACCATGCCGTCAATCTCGCCTTTCGCCATCCTCATCTGTTCTGTAAGGTCGTCGGGTTGAGTGGGCGCTACGATCTCACCGTCGCGACCGGTACTTTTCGTGCATTGTTTGATGGCTACTATGATGAGACCATCTACTATCACACACCCTGTCACTTCATACCACGCCTTGAAGATGATCGCATTCTGCATGCCCTGCGGCGGATGGAGATTATCCTCGCGGTCGGCGAAGAGGATCCATTTGCCTGGACCAACCGCAACCTCAGTAGCGCACTCTGGGACAAGGGGGTCTGGAACGCGCTGCATGTCTGGTCCGGTGAGGCGCACCGTATCGAACACTGGCGCCAGATGATCACTATCTACCTCTAGCTGTGATGCGTTGCGCGAGTCGCCTGACCGGCGACGTGTGGAACCGCCCGTACTGCATTGCGGAACATGCTATACTGAACAGTGTTGTGTTGATGGGGACCACCGGCGCCGTATCGGCAACGGTGCCACGCAATGTTGGGGGGCAGTATGCAGTCGATTACCGCCACGGGTACATCCACTACCGCGCCGGCGTTTCAGATTCCGCCACGCCCGCGCAGTGTCGAGGAAACTGGCCTGTCGCTCTCGTTTATTTCCGACCAGATTGTGCGGGCGCTGTATCTGGTTGGTGAGATGACCGGCCTGCAACTTGTCGAATTGCTGCATCTGCCATGGGAGAATGTCCTTGACCAGGCGATGGGGTACCTGCGACGCGAGCAAATGGCCGAAGTCAAAGGCAGCAGCGGGTTGGGCGAGAAATCGTATCGCTACCAGGCGACTGCCAAAGGAGTGACGCGCGCCAAAGAGATTGGCGAGCGCAACCAGTACCTTGGGCCGGCTCCGGTAAATCTGCGCAATTACAGCGAAATGATGCACCGGCAGACAACCCAGGGTCTGATGGTGACGGAAGACGCCATCCGGGAGGCGTTTGCGCATCTGGTCATTAGTGATACGCTGCTGCTTCAACTCGGGCCGGCGATCAACTCCGGTCGCTCGATCTTCCTCTTTGGTCATGCCGGTAATGGCAAGACGTCGATTGCAGAAGCGACCGCCCGCCTGCTCTCGGATACGATTGCTATTCCGTATGCGGTGATTGTTGATGGGCAGATCATTCGCGTCTTCGATCCGATCCACCATGACAGCCAGCCTCTGCCAGAGGGGCAGGAGCACCTGTACGATCGCCGCTGGATGCTCTCGAAGCGCCCGGTCGTCGTAGCCGGTGGTGAGCTCAATATGAGCTCGCTTGACCTTGAGTATGATGAGTACAGCAAGTTCTACGAAGCACCACTCCAGATGAAGGCCAATGGCGGATTGTTCCTGATCGATGACTTTGGCCGGCAGCAGATGCGTCCACGCGATCTACTCAATCGCTGGATTGTGCCCCTCGAAAAGCGGGTCGATTACCTGACCCTGCATACAGGCAAGAAGATCGAAGTGCCGTTCGATCAGTTGATCATCTTCTCGACCAACATCGAGCCGAAACAACTGGTTGACGAAGCCTTCCTACGCCGTATTCGTTACAAGATCGAGATTGGCAACCCGACGCCCACCGAGTATCGCGAGATCATGCGGCGCGTTTGCCGGGCACGGAACGTTCCTTACAGCGATGATGGGTTGCGATACTTGCTTGAGGTTGAGTACCCGCGGCGTAAACTGGAATTGCGCGCCGTGCATCCGCGCGACCTGATCGATCAGGTGATTGATTTCGCGCGCTTTACACGTACGCAACCGACGATGTCGCGTGAGTTGCTGGCAGCCGCGTGCAAGTCGTACTTTGTCGAGATGTAAGACCTGCGCCGTTCCATGGCGACGCTCACGCCTGATATGTTGATCGCGGCCTACTGCCAGGGTATCTTCCCGATGGCCGGCGATGATGGTGAGATTCACTGGTACGATCCGCATCCGCGCGCGATCATTCCACTCGACGCGTTCCACGTGCCACGTCGTCTGGCGCGTACCGTGCGCCAGGGCAGGTTTGCCGTACGCACCGATACGAGCTTTCGCGCCGTGATGCAAGCCTGCGCCGAACCTGCGCAAGGGCGCGAAACGACCTGGATCTCGGCCCAGATGATCGATGCCTATGCTGCTCTGCACCAGATGGGGATGGCGCATAGTGTTGAGGTCTGGCGCGACGAACGGCTGATTGGCGGTCTGTATGGGGTTGCCATCCGTGGTCTGTTTGCCGGGGAGAGCATGTTTAGCCGCGAGCGAGATGCCAGCAAGGTTGCGCTCGTGCATCTGGTGGAGCGGCTGCAACGTGGTGGGTTCGTGCTGCTCGACTCGCAGTTTCTCGGGTCGCCGCACCTGTTGCAGTTTGGCCTGATCGAGATCCCGCGCCAGGAATATCGCCGTCGCCTGGCGCGTGCCCTCCAGGTCGAGGCCTCGTGGGGGAGTGTCCCTTAGTGCCTATCCGAATAACGGATGGTTTGGATGGCATTGCGAGCGAAGCGACGCAATCGAGCGGTCGCTCGCGCTCCGCGCACTGACAGGTGGCGTAGCGTTTTTCGGATAGGCACTTGACCAGGTACTATTCTTGCGGGCGGGCTTCGAGTGTCATCGTGATCTGCTCCTCACGGTCGCCACGTTGCACCGTCATCTGGACGGTATCGCCGACCGATGCCTCGAGTTCGAGATAACTCACCAGTTCATCGGCGTCACGTACCGCCTGGCCGTTAATCGCCACAATGATATCACCCTCAAGGCGACGCCCCTGCGCCGCGGCATCGGCAATGCGACCACTGCTGCGTAATCCGGCCAGGTCCGCCGGGCTGCCCGGCACAACTTCGGTGATCAGCACCCCCTGCTGCACCGGCAGATCGAACCGTTGTGCCAGCAGCGGATCGACATCTCGCATGCCAATTCCCATCCACGGATGATCGTAGCGCCCGTCACGGATAATCGCCGGTATGACGCGAGCCACGGCATTGGCCGGGATGGCATATCCAACCCCTTCAAAGACGCCCGAGTCGCTACGGATGGCGGTATTCACGCCGATCACTTCGCCATAGATGTTCAGCAACGGCCCGCCCGAATTTCCCGGGTTGATGGCCGCATCCGTCTGGATGACATTCGGGATGCGGAAACGACCGCCACGCTCACTGGCAGGGCCGCTCAAGCTGCGACCAACGCCACTGACCACACCGACGGTCAGGGTGTTGCGCAACCCGAACGGGTTACCGATCGCGATCGCCGTCTGCCCGACTTCCACAGTGCGCGAGTCGGCGAGCGGCAGCGGCGCAGTTTCCGCTGGCAATTCATCGACCTTGAGCACGGCGAGATCGCTTCCCGGATCGCCGCCGACCAGGCGCGCAGTGAACATGCTGCCATCGGAGAATCGCACGTGGTATTGCTTGCCATCCTCAACAACATGGTTGTTAGTGACAATATGCCCCTGGTCGTCGAACAGGAAGCCGGACCCCTGACCGATCGGAACGCTGAGGGGCGCGTTCCCATCAACGATCGGATGATCGGCGACAACTTCAATGCTCACCACCGACGGATTCACTCGCCGGTACAACTCGATGAGCACCTGTTGCTCCTGTGCCAGCGCATTCGTGAGTTCGGGCGCGAGCGTGGCCACTGGCGCTACCGTCGGCAGGGGGAGCGGCGTCGCTGTTGGCACTGCGGGCATTGTGGGTGCCATGGTAGCGTCTGGCGCGCGGCCCGGCGCAGGCGCAATCGTTGCCGACGCCGTCACCGAGCGGGACGCCGGCAGGGATGGGATCGAGCAGGCTGACAACAGGATGGCTGCAAGCGTAGCGGCAACGAACGGTAGATGGCGCATACTATGCCCTCTATGACCTGATATGCGCATGGAGCGCTGGCTGGCAACAGATGGATGCCTCACAGACGATCATAGCATGCGCCGTGCGATTCAAAGGTTAGACCACGATGAACGTAGTGTCAGGGCGTTGCCAGCACAGCTCGCAGCGCCGGTTCGAGCGTCGGGTAGGCGAAGCGATAGCCAAGCGCAAGCGTTCGGGACGGCAGCACGCGCTGGCGTTCGATCAGAAGTGCTGGCGCCATTTCGCCGAGTAGCACCTGGAGCGCGAATCCCGGCAGCGGCAACCACGACGGCCGCCCGAGCACGCGCCCGAGCGTCGCGCTGAACTCCCGGTTGCGTTCCGGCTCAGGCGCAACGGCATTGAACGGGCCATGTGCGTCCTGATCATCAATCAACCGCAGCAGAAGACCGGTCTCGTCATCGAGGTGGATCCAGGACCACCACTGCGTCCCCGGCAAGATCGGGCCGCCGACGAAGAGCTGGAACGGAAGCAGCAATCGCGCCAGCGCTCCCTCGTAGCGGTCGAGCACGATGCCGGTCCGGATGAGTGTTGTACGAATGCCAAGTTCTTCAGCGCGTCGCGCCTCACCCTCCCAGGCAACGCACACCTGCGCCAGAAACGTATGGCCAGGTGCCGTATTCTCATCAACCGGCTCATCACCGTGCGGGCCATAGTAGTCAATGCCGGAAGCGCAGACGAACGCGCGCGGGCGGTGGCTTGTGCGCGCCATTGCTGTAACCAGCGTGCGGGTACTCCGGGTGCGGCTCTCGAGGATCTCGCGTTTGTACGCAGCATTCCAGCGCCGCCCGGCAATTGACGCGCCTGCGAGGTGCACCACCGCATCGGCGTCATCGAGCGTGGCCTCCCACGCGCCGCCGGATGTGGCGTCCCAGGCGACATAGTGTGCTGCGCCGGGGATAGCGACGCGCGCTGCGTCGGGCCTGCGCGAAAAGATTGTGACCGTATCGCCGCGTGCGATCAACCGACGGCAGAGCGCGCGACCGATCATGCCTGTCGCGCCCGTAACAATGATCTTCTTTGTTGTGGTCATAACTGTTGCGATAGTTGTGAAAAAAGACGGTTGCGCGGCTGTGTCACGCAACCGTCTCTGTAATGTGCCACGTGCGATACGAATTGCAATGTCGGTCAGGCGTCTTGAAGCAAGCGGCGGAGCTTGCGGTGCGTGCGCCACAAGATTCTAAGCTTCCCGAGCAATGAGACATAGGCGCGTTTCTGGAACACATCGTAGTCATTTGCAACGATGCGTGGCAGGATGCCGCGATAAATCTCCGCTGCCGCTGCAATGGCCATGCGCCCATCCGCATCGAGCAGCGCAATGCCCGGCCACGACTCATCATACAGCGTCTCGGCGCGTAGCATCTCGAAGCGCATCAGCTCCCGGAATCGCTCATCGCGCCGGCCCGCGAGAATATCATCATCCGTGAGTCCGAAACGCCTCAGATCTTCTTGCGGCAGATAGATCCGGCCACGGCGCGCATCTTCGCCAACATCCCGCAGGATGTTGGTGAGTTGCAGCGCTACGCCCAGCTTGACCGCATAGGGCGAAGCGCCCTCGTGATAACCGATGATGTGCATGGATAGGAGACCGACCACTGAGGCGACACGGTAACAGTAGAGCCAGAGATCATCGAATGTCTCATAACGGTGCACCGTCAGATCCATCGCGATGCCAGCGAGCAACTCATCCACCAGCACGCCCGGGATCGTGTAGCGTTGCACTGTATCGTTCCAGGCCAGCAGCACCGGGTTGTCGGCAGGCGGGCGAGGTGTGTGCACTTGCGCAACCCAGCGAGCCAGGGCACGCGCCGGATCGTCCGTTGCTCGATCAACAATATCGTCGCTGGTACGGCAGAACGCATACAACGCACGCACGGCCATCCGCTTTTGCGCTGGCAAGAATTGTGAACTGAGAAAGAAGCTCCGCGAATTCGTGCGCGTGATCGCGACACATTGCCGGTACGCCTCGTCGAGGGAGAGCGCCGACGGCGCATCGGCCGTATGAACAGGATGCGCATACTCGCCCGGTTCGACCATGTGGCGTAGACTGGCGAGTAACGCAGCGGCATCGCCCGCGGGCACATCGCGATCGGCAAACGTACGAACCGGAATGCTGGTTGAATGCTGGAGCGACACCGGTGCTCCTCTCTCACTCGTGATTGCGTCGCCCGGCCCCGTCTCCAGCTCATCACAGCCTGCCGGGCCATCAAGGGATGCGCAGTTTGTCGGGTACGGCGATCGCACGGAACCGGTTCCGTCAATATCGCGGTCAGGGCGTCGTGGAAGTTGATCGTTGCGACAGCTTGTTGCTGGCGCTATTATAGCGCCACTTGCGAACGCCCCTGCAGCGATTGCGCACCGGTTCACGGATGCTTGCGCACAGGCTCTCCAGGCACAACCGGCGCTATCGTACGTCTTCGCTACGCCCGATTGTTCGTACGTCTGCTGTGCCAGCATGGATGTCAATTGCGTGCCATGATGGAACTCACCGTCTCAATGAGTTCACGCGCATCATGGCCGAGGAAGGTTCCGGGAATGGCGGCGCACAACTCGGGGTTGACGTTGAAAATCCGGCCGCCATAACCGAAGCGTACCGTAGGGAACTCTTTCTGCATCGCGCGTGCCACTTCAAGCAGGTTCATCGCGGTTTCGAGCGTCGAGGCTGAGAGACACACCAGTTGCGGCCTGACTTTCTGGACCGTCTCGAGCATATCGGCGAGCGGCACCTGTGGCCCCAGATAGACGACGTGCCAGCCGCGGCGTACGAGGAACAGGCTCGCGAACATGACGCCAAGATCATGCAGTTCCTGCGGCGCGCACCCGACGACGATCGTTTCCCGCTGGGCATTGTTCTCAAAGACGTTCAGCAGGCCGGCCAGTTTGCGCCGGACGAACTCGGTCGTGAAGTGCTCCGCGGCGACATTGATCTCGCCACGATGCCAGCGCTCGCCCACTTCAACCATCACTGGTTGAATCAGATCGAGCAGAACGTGTTCGAAGGGGTACAATGCGAACGCTTCACTCACCAGGCGTTCAGCGTGTTGAGCGTCGAAGGTCGTCAACGCCGCCACCAGTTCATCAACCATGTGCTCGATGGCACGCGTTCCACCGCGCTCAATCTGCAGTGACGGCTCCTCTGTCACACTGGTGAGTAGCATGATTGCATGGCTGATGTTCATGCCTTCAGCGGTACGATCGCGCAACCAGCGTATGATGGCGATGTCACGCTCGGAATAGAGGCGATGCCCGCCTGCCGTACGTTGCGGGCACGGAATGCCATACCTGCGCTCCCAGGCGCGAAAGGTGTCAGGAGGAACGCCCGTTTCGCGCGCAACAGCTTTGGTATTGAACACGGGCGATGTCGAAAGTTGCCCCAGTAACGGAGGGTGCGCCATGATCCGTCTGTGCCTCGCTTTACCCAGGATGGAACGTTAGTTGACTTCCTGTGTAGAGTAGCACAACGCACACCCCTTGTCAAAGCATTGCACAATTTTGGTGTGGGTGTCAGGCAAGGCGCGCCGATGCAATGCTACGGGTCGCAGCCATGCCGCGGTACACCACGTTCCACGAGCGCCCGCGGTTGACGCTCAGCGCGATGGCGCCCGTCTCTGAGCCGGCGAACACACAATCCATGTGGTACCCGGAAGGCGCAATGACGGTCGTGACGTCGCTCCAGGGCAAGGATGCGGCGGGGTGTTCCCACTCGAGCTGTGTGCCGCGCATCATTCCGCCGCTTGCCAGCGCTATCAAAAGCGTGGGTGGAGATCCTGGCAGAACCGCCAGTTGCGTTGCGTTGCCCGGCGTGCCTGCTGGCGTGCGCCAGGTGCCATGCTCGGCGCAATACACAACACCGCCGGCAAGCGCACACAGCGTCTCTGTAGGGCCTGGTATGGTTGCCAGCACACTGATGGCAGCGGGCAGGGCCATCCCTGCCGGCTCCCAAGTTGCTCCGCCATCGCGACTGATCAGCGCCTGCGTGCCGGGCGCTACATGCAGGCGACCGTCGCCTCCCGCGGCCAGCGCCGTACATGGGGCGGGCAGTCGTATGCTGGTCCAGGTCGTGCCGCTATCGGCGCTGTGCAACAACGTGTCGCCTGCCGTCACATACACATGCGGCGGGTGCGCTCTGCTGCCATACGGGCCGCTGAGGCCGGCGCCATGCATCTCGACGCGCCAGTTCTGGCCGCCGTCCGTACTCCGGTACAGCGATCCGGCGGCGATCGCCAGCACCACGAGTGGATTGGCCCGGTTGACCCAGAGACCTGTCACCGGTGCGCCGGGCAGGCTGAGATCGGCACGCCGCCAGCGCCCGGTGTCGCCGGGATCGGTCAGCAGTGTCAGGCCATCATCGGCCCCGATGAACACCAGCACGGCTCTGGCCATTACTGCTCCCTGGAGGGAACGCACAGCGAGAAAAGGACGATGCCGTGACACTCATCACGCTGCGGGTGCAACCCGGCGGCACGAAAGTGCGCCAGCAGCTCATCGCGCGACCAGAAGACGATTCCGCCGCTGGCCAGAGCGCGCTGCACCACCTGGCCGGCAGCCCCCGTGGCAGCCAGAAGGGTCATCGCGACGAATCGCCCATTGGTGGCAAGCACCCGGCGCACCGCTTGCAGGCACCCGGCCAGATCGCCGATTTCGTTCAGCGATCCGCCAATGGTCACGCCTGCCGCCACACCGGCTGCAACCGGCAGCACCCGGGCTTCCGCGCGCACATAGCTGATGCGCAACCCGGCGACGAGCGCGCGGCGGCGCGCTTCACGCAACATTGGCAATGCGTGATCCACGGCGAGGACGTGGCCGGGCGCGCCGCGCATGGCTCTGGTGAGTGCGCGCGCATACAATCCATTGGAACATGCCACATCCACAAACAGGCCACCACGCTCGGCGCCGGCCCAGGAGGCGATCAGCGGCAATTCGCGCCGGTACGGCAATGACTCACCACTCAAGAGTGTTAGCGCAAATGGGCGCCATATGCGTTCATAGGCCCATGCCGTCACCGCCAGTTCATTGGTTCGCTGGGCAATGGTTAATGGGCGCGGTGGGCCGAGAAAATCGGCAATACCGTCGCGCAGCGGATAGTGGGCGCCGCAGCCGCAGCGCAGAACACCGGCAAGAATCTCACCGGACGCGTCCCGGCGCGCTGCGTGGAGATCAAGCGTGCTGGCGCAGGCAGGGCAGCGCAGGAACGGAAGTATCTCATCGTACATACACGGTATGGTTGGATGTCATTGCGCGCGAAGCGAAGCAATCTCTTTATCAAATGCCGAGATTGCTTCAGCCACCCTGCACTCACTGCCGGCTGTCGCTAACGCTCCGCGCAATGACCGGACTTACGCGGTCACGCGCGCAATCGGCCAGTCGGGTGAATGCCAATGCCCGCCCGCTGGCGGGACGGCGTTCTTTACCGCTTTACGACTGCCTTCCCGCCGCCGGATGCGTGACACTGGAGGGTGTGCCATCCTCCAGGCCACCCTGCTGGTACGCCACCGCGTACGTCGTGGCAATGACGGGAGGCGTAACGTCTTGCGAATAGGCACTTAGTCCGATGCATGGACCATACGGAGCACGGCGTATGATCGTGTATGCGCCTCAAACTGCGCCAATGCCGGCGGATCGAGCATGATCTGCGGTAATGGCGCGGGTGGCCCACCCTGCACCACAAACTGGTCCATCGCTTTGATCAGCGCCGTAACATCGAGGCCGCGCATAGATGGACCGACAGCCACGAGCTTTGGCCGGCTTTTGGCATAATTGAGCCGCAAACCGCGCAGATTACCGCGCCGCCATTGCTCCAGGGCCGCTGCTGCCTGGATGATCCCTTTGTAGAATGCTGCCTCCGGCTGTGCCGCCGCAAGCCAGCAGATCTCCCACTGCTCGTGGGCGTGCCAGAACTCGCCGTTGTTGAACAGGCGAATGCCTTCGAGGTAGTGATCCATGTATCATCTACAGAATGACTAACGATGGATCGTTATGCGAGTTATCCGCCAGACGACCGCATAACGACTCATACACAGCAGAAGTTCGACTTCGTGAAGAAGTCGAACTTCTACGGGTCATTCCAGGGCAACTAATGGTTAGCGTACCAACCTAGTGGCTACAGCCACA